>OCTA010001242.1_pt1 | contig 23571 bp, 23 predicted proteins | sample 1538991 | NCBI WGS metagenome assembly OCTA01 (sample SAMEA3539302, study PRJEB22396) | soil metagenome | biome: tundra; feature: field; material: soil | place: USA | collected 2010-05 | depth 0.15 m | reverse complement strand
GGCGCCGATCATGGCGTAAGCGATGCCGGTGTTGCCGCTGGTGGCGTCGAGAATGATGCGCCGCGGGTTCAGCTTGCCAGACCGCTCGCCATCGAGCACCATGTTGAGCGCGGCGCGGTCCTTCACCGAACCGCCCGGATTGAAATACTCCGCCTTGCCGAAGATCTCGACGTCGGGGAATTCGCGCACGATCTGGTCCAGGCGCAACAACGGCGTATTGCCGATGGTCGCCAACAACGGCTCTGCCTGGGTGCGTGCCAGACGCGGAATGGGAAGCGCTTGGGCCATGCCTGTACTTCAATGGATTCCGTGCCAACCGCTTTGGATTCAATATCCATGTGGCTGCTGGCAAAGGAATTACTGCATCCTTGGGTCGATCCATTGTACCATCTACCCAATCTCTGTCAAGAATATAGGGTATGATCTTCAGACTCGTGAATGATTAAGCGCGCTTACTCGATGGAGGCGAAGGAGATGTTCTGGCTTTGCGAGTAGAGTTGCGGAGCCCTGGTGGCGAGGTCCGCAAAGAACGCCTGCTGGTTTTTCGGAGCGATCAGCAGTTTCCTGGAGCCGTACACGATCTCGACCCGATCCAGGGACATCGCGAATGAACTCCTGGTACTCGATGACGGTCGAGCCGCCGTAATTGTTGCGTAAGGGATACGGCGCGTGATTAATCCGGCGCGGACCACGAGAGCATCCGCGGTGGTTTCGTACCACTGGGGAAAGCAGAAACCGAAAATCAGGAGTACCACAAAAGCCGCTCCGGCAAACTCCCACGGCGACGACCTCGAAAAGGCGGTAATGCTCGGAAGGACGATCGCGCACGCGATCGCCCATCCGATTTTCGAATCCACCTTGGCCGCGTGTCGCATTCGCGCCTCGATTCAAGCGTAGCGCCGGCGGGAGGCCGCGGCAACTCGCCAGGGGCGCGCACGGCGTTGGTAGGGCATGCTTTAGCTTGCCCCCGATTTCCGTCTGCTACGATAAGAAAACACCCTTGATTGATACTGTTCCAGGCATACTGGCGAGAATTGTCGCCCAAAAGCGCGCGGACCTCGCGGCGATGCCGTCCCCTGTCGCGCAATGGGAGCGGCTGGCGGAAACACGCCTGCCCGACCGCCGCGATTTTCGCTTGGGGCTGAGCGCACGCACGCCGGCCATCATCGCCGAAATCAAAAAAGCATCGCCCAGCAAGGGGCTGCTGGCGGTGGATTTCGCGCCGGCGCGAATTGCTGCGGATTACCAAGCCGGCGGTGCTGCGGCGCTTTCGGTCCTTACCGACCAGCGCTTCTTTCAAGGCAGCCTGGCCGACCTGGAGCAGGCACGAGCCGCGGTGAATGTGCCGGTGCTGCGGAAAGATTTCACCATCGCGCCAGAGCACATCCTCGAGGCCGCGGCCCACGGAGCCGATGCCATCCTGCTGATCGCCGCCATTTTGACCGAGCGCGAGCTGCGCGATTTCCGCGAAGCCGCCGCGCGCTGGAAAATGGCCGCGCTGGTGGAAGTACACAACCGGCGCGAGCTCGACACGGCGGTTGCCGCGGGCAGCGACATCATCGGCGTCAACAATCGCGACCTCACCACCTTCGAGGTTACGCTGGAGACGTCGCTATCGCTCGCTCCCCACATGCCGGCGGGCACGCTGCTGATCAGCGAAAGCGGCATTCACAGCGCGGCCGATATCGGCCGGCTGCGTGACGCCGGTTACTCCGCGTTTCTGGTGGGTGAACACCTCATGCGATCGGGCGATCCCGCCGCCGCGCTGCGCGAGCTGGTGGCGTCATGATCGTCAAGATCTGCGGCATCACCAACCAGGCGGACGCCACTGCGGCGATTGAGGGTGGCGCTACCGCCATCGGTTTCAATTTTTATCCGCGCAGCCCGCGCTACATCGCGCCGGAGCGCGCGGCCGAAATTGCCTCGCCGGTGGGTGTGCGGCGCGTCGGCGTGTTCGTCGATGAGGCGCCGGCGCGCATCGAGCAGATTGCCCGCATGGCGTCGCTCGACGTGGCGCAACTGCATGGCGCGGAAACAGCGGACGCTTATCCGGCATCGCTCCCCGTGTGGAAAGCCGTCCGCGTGGGCCCCGACTTCGGTTTCGCCCGCTTCCACGACTGTCCCGCCGAGGCGCTCTTGTTGGATGGACCGGCGGGCGAGTTGTTCGGCGGCGCGGGAGAGACGTTCGACTGGAAACTCGCCCGCGACGCTCCCAAGCCGATCATCGTGGCTGGCGGCCTGGACGCTTCCAACGTTGCGCTGGCCGTGGAGTTGGCGCATCCCTGGGGCGTAGATGCCTGCTCCCGCCTAGAGAGCACGCCGGGAAAAAAGGATAATCGAAAAATGACCGACTTTTTGCGAGCGGCCCTGGAGGCGCTCGGCCGATGAGCCCGCAACCGGATTCGACCGGCCACTTCGGACCCTACGGCGGCCGCTTTGTGCCGGAAGTGTTGATGGCGCCCATCGAGGAACTGGAGCGCGCTTACCTGGAAGCGCGCCAGGACCCTGCGTTTCAAGCCGAACTGAGCGAACTGCTCCGCACCTATGCCGGCCGGCCCACGCCGCTCTATTGCGCCGAGCGGCTTTCCAAAACGCTGGGCGGCGCACGCCTCTGGCTGAAGCGCGAGGACCTGCTGCACACCGGCGCGCACAAGATCAACAACAGCCTGGGCCAGGCGCTATTGGCGCGGCGCATGGGCAAGCGCCGCATCATCGCCGAAACCGGCGCCGGGCAGCACGGCGTGGCCACCGCCACGGTGTGCGCGCTGCTCGGCCTGGAATGCGTGGTCTACATGGGCACCGAGGACATGCGGCGCCAGCGGCTCAACGTCTTCCGCATGCGGCTGCTCGGCGCGCGGGTGGCGCCGGTCGAAGCCGGCAGCCGCACTTTGAAAGACGCCATCAGCGAGGCCATGCGCGATTGGGTGAGCAATGTGGGCGACACGTATTACCTGCTGGGCTCGGCGCTGGGCGCGCATCCTTATCCGATGATGGTGCGCGATTTTCAAAAGGTGATCGGAGAGGAGGCGCGGCGGCAGATGCTCGCGGCCGAAGGCCATCTACCCGATGCCGTTTTCGCCTGCGTCGGCGGAGGCTCGAACGCCATCGGCATCTTTAACGCGTTTCTTGCAGACGCCGCTGTCGCGCTGATCGGCGTCGAAGCCGGCGGCCGCGGCTGCGCGCTGGGCGATCATGCGACGCGCTTTCGCGGCGGTGCTCCTGGCGTGCTCCAAGGCGCTTACAGCTACCTGTTGCAGGATGAAAACGGCCAGGTGTCGCTCACTCACTCGGTCTCGGCGGGTCTCGATTATGCCATGATCGGCCCCGAGCACGCCCTGCTGCACGACCAGCGACGCGCCGAATACGTCGCTGCTTCCGATTCGGAAGCGCTCGCCGCGGCGCTCCAGCTTTCGCGGGTGGAAGGCATCATTCCGGCGCTCGAAAGCGCGCACGCCGCGGCCGAAGCCATTCGCCGCGCGCCCGCCGCCGCCGGCAAGATCTTCCTCATCAACCTCTCCGGCCGCGGCGACAAGGATATCGACATCTACCGCGAAAACTTCCCGGAGATCGACCAGCCATGACGCGCATCGGCCGCATGTTCGAAGAGCGAAAACGCGCCGGGCGCAAGAGTCTCATCGCCTACCTCACCGCGGGCGACCCCACGCCGGAGCGCACGCCCGCGCTGGTCGAAGCGCTGCTGCGCGGCGGCGCGGATCTGATCGAGCTGGGTGTGCCGTTTTCCGATCCCATCGCGGATGGCCCGGTGATTCAGCGCGCCGGTGAGCGCGCGCTCAAAGCCGGCACGTCGCTGCGATCAGTGCTCGAAATCGCGTGCGAGATCCGCCAGCGCTCGGAGGCGCCGCTGCTGCTGTTCACCTATCTCAACCCGGTGCTGCGCTACGGCCTGGAGCGCTTGGCGCGCGACGCGGCCCAGGCCGGCATCGATGGCTGCCTGCTCACCGACGCCTCGGTGGAAGAGGCGCACGAATACATCGGCGCCATGCACGGGCAGGCCCTCGACACGGTGTTTCTGGCCGCGCCCACTTCCACGCCGCGGCGGCTCGAACTGGTGGCGCGCTATTCCACCGGCTTCGTTTACCTGGTGTCGCGCACCGGCGTCACTGGCGAGCAGGATTCGCTGTCCGGCGCGGCCGCGCCGTTGGTGCGCGCCATGCGCGCCATCACCGATTTGCCGCTGGCGGTGGGCTTCGGTATTTCGAAGCCGGAGCACGTGGCGGAACTGGCGAGCCAGGTGGACGCCGTGGTGGTGGGCAGCACGTTCGTCCGTTTGATCGAGCGAAATAGCGACAACCCGTCGCTCGAAATTCAGCTCGAAAGTTTCACCCGCGAGTTGAAACACGGTTTTGGAGCGCAGGCATGACGGAAGACGAAGCGCGGCCCCAACTGGATGAGTTGCGCGTGCTGATCGACGGACTGGACCGCGACATCGTGAAACTGCTCAACGATCGCATGCGCGTGGTGGAGGACATCGGGCGCATCAAGCGGCTGGCCGGCCTGCCCATCTACGAGCCCAAGCGCGAGAGCGAAGTGTTCGCCAATGTGATCGCGTCCAACGGCGGCCCGCTGCCGCCGGATGGCCTGCGCCGTGTTTTCGAGCGCATTATCGACGAAGCGCGCACCGTGCAACGGCAGCGCATGCAATCGGACGGAGACAAGCCATGATCGTGGTCATGCAGGCAGGCGCCACCGAAGAAAACATCCAGGCGGTGATTGACCGCATGGTGGAGATGGAGTTCAACGTCCACCGCTCGACGGGGCACGTCCACACCGTGCTCGGCGGCGTGGGCGGCAAGCAGGAGTTCGACCTGCGTGTGTTCGAGGTGATGGATGGCGTGAAGGAAGCGCATCGCATCGCATCGCCATACAAACTCGCGAGCCGCCATTTTCGCCCCGGCGGGACGGTCGTCAAAGTGGGCGGCTGCGAATTCGGCGGCAGCCGCGTGGTGGTGATGGCCGGGCCATCGAGCGTGGAAAACCGCGAGCAGATCGAGCGGTCGGCCGAGATTGTAGCTGCTGCCGGCGCAACCGTTATCCGCGGCGGCGCCTTCAAACCACGCAGTTCTCCGTACGGCTTTCACGGCCTCGGCGAGGAAGGTCTCGCTCTGCTGCGCGCCGCCGCCGATCGCCATGGCCTGCTGGTGTCGAGCGAAGTGATGGATATTACGCAGATCCCGCTGGTGAGCCGGTACGCCGACATCCTGCAAATTGGCGCGCGCAATATGCAAAACTTCAACCTGCTGCGGGAGCTCGGCGCGCAGCGCAAGCCGGTGCTGTTGAAACGCGGCATCGCTGCCACCATCGAGGAACTGCTGCTCTCGGCTGAACACATCCTGGCCGGCGGCAACTACGACGTGATTCTGTGTGAGCGCGGCATTCGCACCTTTGAAACCTACACCACGAACACGATGGATATCTCCGCCATCCCGGTGGTCAAGAAACTCTCGCATTTGCCGATAGTGGCCGACCCATCGAACGGCACCGGCCGCCGCGACAAGGTAGCGCCTATGGCGCGCGCCGCCGTGGCCGCCGGCGCCGATGGGCTGCTGATCGAAGTCCATCCCGATCCGGACCACGCCTTGAGCGATGGCGCGCAGTCCTTGCGGCCGGAACAATTCACCGAGCTGATGGCGCAGTTGCGGATCATCGCTCCCGCGGTGGGAAGAAGCATTTAGCGCCGTCGGGAAGTGAACGCATCGGAGCCGCGACCATAGGGAGCGGTCGGTGGTGGAACGCCGATAAAACCCAAGAATCCTATTCGTGTTTATCCCTGTTCATCCGTGGCCATCCTTCTTTCCCAGGTTGCTTTTCGCTCCGCAAGTATGCGTAGATGGGCCTGTGACAGCTACGCCACAAACCGAGAACCGCCAGCCTCCGGCGCACGTCGATCTCGCAACGGAGATCTTGCGGCTCCAGCGCGAAATGAATGCCGTCATCCTGGCGCACTTCTACCAGGAACCGGCAATCCAGGACGTGGCTGATTTTGTCGGGGACAGCCTGCAACTGTCTCAGAAAGCCGCGGCTGCCTCCGCCGACGCGATCGTTTTCTGCGGTGTGCTGTTCATGGCGGAGACCGCTAAGATCCTCAACCCAGGCAAGCTGGTCCTGCTCCCCGACCTGGCGGCGGGTTGTTCGCTGGCCGATGGCTGTCCGGCGGACGAGTTCCGGACGTTTCGCGCGCGCTATCCCGATCACGTGGCGATCACCTATATCAACTGCAGCGCCGAGGTCAAGGCGCTTAGCGATATCATCTGCACGTCCAGCAACGCGGAGAAAATCATCCGGCAGATTCCGCCGGAGCAGCCTATCCTGTTCGCGCCCGACCAGCATTTGGGCCGCTTCCTCATCAGGAACACGGGACGGGAAATGCGGCTTTGGCCGGGGAGCTGCATGGTCCACGAACAGTTTTCCGAGCGCAAGCTGCTGGAACTGAAGGAGCAGCACCCGCAGGCAAGAGTCCTGGCGCATCCCGAGTGCCGGGAAGCCCTGCTGCGCCACGCCGATTACATCGGCTCGACAACCGGAATTCTCACCACCGCCCGCGAGAGTTCGGCGGCCGAGTTTATCGTCGCCACCGAAAGCGGCATCCTCCATCAGATGGAGAAGGCTTGCCCGGAGAAGAAGTTCATTGCGGCTCCCACCGAGGGTGGCTGCCAATGGGGCGAGGGCGGCGCGTGCAGCGAATGCCCGCACATGAAACTCAACTCGATGGAGAAGCTTTACCGTTCGATGAGGGATCGCACGCCGGAAATCACCTTGGACGAAGACTTGCGTCAGCGTGCCCTGCGCCCCATCCAGCGCATGTTGGAGATGAGCTAGAGTGGTGGAGTAGGCGCTTTCGCCCGCCAACTGCCAAGTTGCTTCGACGATAGCCGGGTTGGCAGGCGAAAGCAGCGCCTGCCCCACTTATCATGTCTGAATCTCTTGACCCCTCCAGTTACCGCGAGCTCTTGCGCGGATTCCTCAAGGAAGATTTGGGAGATGGGGATATTACAACCGAAACGGTTGTGCCCGCCGGGCTGCGCGCCCGCGGGGAACTGATCGCCAAGGCCCCGCTGGTGCTGGCCGGCCTCGATCCGTTCCTCGAGGTCTTCCGGCTGCTGGACCCCTCGGCGACGGCGGAGATCGCGCGCAAAGACGGGGAGGAACTCTGCCCGGGCGAGAGTCCGGCACGGGTGCGCGGCCTGGCGCGCGCGTTGCTTTCCGGAGAACGCGTGGCCCTGAACTTGCTCCAGCGGCTCTCCGGTGTCGCCACACTCACGCGCCGCTTTGTGCGCGAGGTGGCGGTCACGGGCGCGCAAATCCTGGACACACGGAAGACCACGCCGGGACTTCGAACGCTGGAAAAATATGCGGTCCGCGTCGGCGGAGGCCGCAATCACCGCAAGGATCTGGCGGAAGCGGTTCTCATTAAGGAGAATCACATACGGCTGGCGGGCGGAGTTTCCCAGGCGCTACACGCGGCGCAGCCTGCCAAGGACCGCGCCGCGTGGATCGAAATCGAAGTGACGAATTTCGACGAGTTGCACGAGGCGCTCGAGCACGGCCCGGATGTCATCCTGCTCGATAACATGAGTCCCGCGCTGGTGCGCCAGGCGGTGGAAAGGGTGAGACGCGCGGAAGACTCGCGCAGAATTCGCATCGAGGCCTCCGGCGGAATTACGCTAGGGAATGTGAGGGAATTCGCGGAGGCGGGCGTGGACTGGATTTCGGTCGGCGCGCTGACGCACTCCGCCCCGGCGGTGGACTTGAGCTTCGAGATTGAACCCCAGTGATCGAGGACACGTTACAGACCGACGTTCTCGTCATCGGCAGCGGCCTGGGAGGCCTCGCAGCCGCCTGGGAAGCCGCCAAGCGGGGCTGTCAGGTCGCTCTGTTGACGCGCGCCGCGAACCCCGTCGAAAGCAATACGGATCGCGCGCAGGGCGGAATCATCTATCGCGCACCAGGCGAATCCCCGGAACAACTGGTGGCCGATATCCTCTCGGTGGGTGGCGGCCTGAGCTCACCCGAAGCCGCCCGGCTGTTGAGCCGCGAGGGCCCGCGCCTGGTGAAGGAGATCCTGATTGACGAACTTGGCGTTCCTTTCGACCCCTCCGCGGAAAATCCCACAGACCTTGACCTGACCCGCGAGGCGGGCCACTCTCTATCGCGCATCATTCACCACAAAGATCAAACCGGCTCCGCGATCGAGCGGGCGTTCCTGGAACGGGTCCGCTCGCACCCGAACGTGACGGTGATTTCGCATGCAACCGCGGTGGACTTGCTGACCGTCTCGCACCACTCGCTCGAGCCCACCGACGTCTATCGCCTGCTGACCTGCATCGGCGCATACGTGCTCGACCGGACGACAGAGAAGATCTTCTCGCTGCTGGCCAAGGAAACCATTCTTGCCACCGGCGGTCTGGGCAGCGTCTTCCTGCACACGACGAATCCCCCCGGGGCGCGCGGCGATGGCATTGCGATGGCCTACCGGGCTGGCGCCCGCTGCATCAACATGCAGTACGTCCAATTCCACCCGACCGCGTTGCTGGCGCCGGATGGCTGCTTCCTGATTTCCGAAACGGTGCGCGGAGAGGGAGGTCGGCTGGTGGATCGTCACGGGAAGGAATTCATGCACAAGTTCCATCCCGACGGGTCGCTCGCGCCGCGCGACATCGCCGCGCGCGCCATTTACCAGACCATGTTGGAATCGGGCGAGCCTTGCGTTTACCTGGACATCACTCACAAGCCCGCCGACCAGCTTCGCGAGCGTTTTCCCGGAATCTACGCGGTGTGCATCGAGCGCGGCATCGACCTCACGCGCGAGCCCATCCCGGTGGTTCCCGCGGCGCACTATAGCTGCGGCGGCATTGCCACCGACGATTGCGGCCGAACCACGGTGCACCGGCTGCGCGCGGCGGGCGAAGTGGCCTGCACCGGACTGCACGGCGCCAATCGCCTGGCCAGCACGTCGCTGCTCGAATGCCTGGTTTGGGGAACGCGGGCCGGAGCGCACGCCGCCGAGCCAATCGCGCGCGGCGACGATTACTACTTTCCCAAAGTGGCCGACTGGCGGTACGAACACGAGCCGGCGGACCCTGCCCTCATCACCCAGGATTGGCTGACCATCCAGCACACCATGTGGAATTATGTCGGCCTGATCCGCAGCGAGCGGCGTCTGAACCGGGCCATGCGGATTTTGCGCGAACTCGACCTCGAGATCGCGCGCTTCTACGAGAAGTGCGAGGTCAGCGATTCCATCATCGGCCTGCGCAACGGCATCCTCACAGCGTTTCTCATCCTCGAAGCCGCTGAACAATGCCGCGAAAGCCGCGGCTGCCATTACCGCATCAATTGAGGATTGGTGGGGCATGCTTTAGCTTGCCTTTTGCTTTCCAAATCCATCGTTGCTTGGCCGTGCTGGTGCCGTCGCTCAACTCCCTGTTGTGGGCAAGCTAAAGCATGCCCTACCAGTGTTACTATCCTCTTGACGTGCAGATACGCGCATCGAGCGACCGGTCTCTGCTGGTCGGCTTTGGCGAAGAGATTTCTCCGCAGGCACACCGCGCGGTGCGGAGGCTGACTGCGGCGCTCGAGGGCGCGCGCGGCATCTCGAATTTGCATCCTGCCTTCGCGTCGGTGTTGGTGGAATTCGACCCGCGGCTTCACTCTCACGCGGAAATCGAAAGCCTGGTACGGTTGTCGTTGGATGCGCCGGAGGAGGAATTGCCAGCTTCCCGGCTGGTGGAGATTCCGGTGCGCTACGGCGGCGCGGACGGCCCCGATCTCGACGACGTGGCGCGCCATCACGATCTCACGCCGCGCCGCGTGGTCGAACTGCACTCGAGCGCGGAATACGTGGTTTCGTTCGTCGGCTTCTCGACCTGTTTCCCGTATCTGGCCGGCCTGCCGGCAGAGCTCGCCACGCCGCGCCTGGCGGCGCCGCGCCGGCACGTCGCGGCGGGCAGCGTGGCGATCGCCGGCAGCCAGGCGGGAGTGTATCCGCTGGCATCGCCCGGCGGATGGCGGGTGATCGGCCGCACGGCGCTCCGTCTTTTCGATCCGGCCGGCGAGCCACCGCCGCTTCTGCGTATGGGCGACCAGGTCCGCTTCGTGCCTATCGAGGAGGGCGAATGTTGAACCGGATCCGCGTACTCGAAGCCGGCGCGCAGACCACCGTGCAGGACCTGGGGCGCTTCGGTTGGGCGCACTTCGGCGTTTCGGCATCGGGTGCGGCCGATCCGCTGGCGCTGCGCGCCGGCAATCTGCTGGTGGGCAACGCGGAAAACGCGGCCGCCCTGGAGATGACCCTGGTCGGCGGTGCATTCGAATTCGAAAACGATGCTCTCATCGCGCTGGCCGGATCGGATTTCGGCGCCGGGCTGCCGCTCTGGACGCCGCTCGAAGTGAAAGCCGGTGGCGTGATCCGCTGCGGGCCCACGCACTCCGGCGCGCGCTGCTACCTCTGCGTGCGCGGCGGCCTGGCCGTGCCGCGCGTGATGGGCAGTGCCTCCACGCATATGGCAACCGGCGTGGGTGGGCGCGCCCTGCGCACGGGCGATGTTCTGCCGGTTGGCGACACGGAAGTGCGCCAGCCGCGCCGCGCAGCCGGGCCCCCACCCTTTCCGCGCAGCGGAGCGCTGCGCGTCACGCGCGGGCCGCAGGCGGAGTGGTTCGGCGAGGAACTCTACCGCCGCGCCTGGACGGTGAGCGAGGAATCCAATCGCATGGGGTTGCGGCTGCTCGGTGAGGCGATCCCCAGCCCCGCCGGCCACATGCTTACCGAGGGCGTGACGTTGGGCGCGGTGCAGGTTCCACCTGGCGGCCAGCCCATCATTCTGTTCGTCGAGCACCAGACCACCGGCGGCTATCCCAAGCCGGCCAATGTGATTTCCGCCGATTTCTGGCGCCTCGGCCAGTTGCGGCCGCGAGAGCGGACCGCGTTCGATTCCGTTACCATCGAACAGGCGCTCGCCGCTCTGCGCGCGGTCGAAGAGTGGTTGTATTCCCTGTGACATTCGATCTCAATTGCGACCTGGGGGAACTCGATGACGCGGCGCTCGAAGCGCGCCTGATGGAGCATGTCACCTCCGCTAACATCGCTTGCGGCGGCCACGCCGGCGACGAAGGCACCATGGAGCGCACCATCCGGCTGGCCCTCCAGCGCGGCGTGTACATCGGAGCCCATCCCGGTTATCCCGACCGCGCCAACTTCGGCCGCGTTGAAATCGCCATGAGCGAAGACGAGATCGAGGACACCGTGGCGTGGCAGATCGGCCGGCTGGAGGCGGTGGCAGCGGGGCTGGGCGCAACCATCGTCCACGTCAAACCGCACGGCGCGCTGTATAACGTCGCGGTGCGCAACCACGCGGTGGCGCGCGCGATTGGCGCGGCGGTGCGGCAATGGAATCCGCATGCGAGTGACGGGCTGGCAGGCGAAAGCGCCTGCCCCACGCTGTTCGGGCTGGCCGGCTCGCCCATGCTCGAGGTGTGGCGCGGGATGGGATTGCGCGTAGCCGCCGAGGGGTTTGCCGACCGGCGCTATGAGGCCGACGGGACGCTGCGCTCGCGCCAGCTTCCCGACGCCCTGATTACCGATCCGGCCGAGGCGGCGGCGCAGGCCGTGCGTCTCGTCAGCGAAGGCGGGGTCGAGACCATCTGCGTGCATGGCGATACGCCCGGCGCGGCGAACATCCTCGAAGCTTGTCGCCGGGCGCTGCAATCAGCCTGACTCGCTTCCCAAGTGGAATGCGGCGTGCCCTTCTATTGTTCGGAGTGCCGGAGGCCCCCATGGAATCAGTTCGTAGTCTGCCTGGCTGCGGGGCGGATTGCCTCGCCCGCGTGTCAGTTCGACGCGGCCTGTACTTCCCGCTCGCTCTCGTCCTCTTTCTGGCGCCGGGTCTCTTCGCCCAACCCTCCGCCGGTAGCATCACCACTCACGGGCTCCCGTTCTCCTCTTCATCCACCTTCATCGATGCCGCGGGAAATGTATACGCTACCGGTTCCAGCAACGGAAACGGCGTGACTCCCGGAGCGGCTCAAACCCAGCCCGGCGGCGGCACTTGTCTGCGCTCCCTTGGCATGGGGCCGGAAGTCCCCGTTCCTTGTCCCGATGCTTACATCGCCAAAGCCGACGCTAATGGCAACCTGGTTTTCGGGACCCTGCTGGGAGGGGACACCTCCGATGCAGGCACTGCGCTGGCGGTGGACGCCGCCGGCGAAGTTTTTGTGGCGGGAAACACCGGAGGGCCTTTTCCAACCACCGCCAATGCCGCGATCTCCACCAGCACCACCAGCACCACATTCGCGGCGAAGCTCAGCGCCGATGGCAGCCACTTCGTTTATGTCACGTATTTGCCCTCGACCGCCCAGACCGCGTTGAGCATCGCGGTTGACAGCCAAGGCAACGCTTACGTGGCAGGCCAGACGCAGACCGGCCACGCATACATCACCAAACTCAACCCCGCAGGATCGGCTTTCCTCTACAGCGTCACGCTGGCAGGCAGCCAAAACGAAATGGCCGTGGCGGCCCGCCTGGATGCCGCTGGTAACCTGCTGGTGGCCGGCTGGACCAACTCGCCGGACTTTCCGGTCTCATCCGGCGTGGTGCAGCCGTATCTCGCCGGGGCTCCGAATATATTCGTGACCAAGCTGAGCCCGATTGGCCGGTTCCTGTTCTCCACCTATCTGGGCGGAAGCGGCCTCGACATACCCAGCGCCATCCAAACGGATTCCGCCGGGAATATTTACGTTACCGGGATCACCACTTCGCTGGACTTCCCAACAACGTCGGGCGTTTTCCAGACGGCTCCGATCGTGCCGCTCTGGAACACCGGATCGCCGGGTGGATTCATCGCCAGCCTCTCCCCGGATGCCAGCGCGATCCGCTACGCGAGTTACGTGATGAGCGTCGACAACCCGAATTACGGATCCGTCCAGGGTGCAACTTCACTGGCCGTAACCGCCGCGGGCGAGGCATATGTGGCCGGGACCACCGGGGCCGGCTTCCCGGTGACCCAATCCGCGCCGCAGATTTGTTTTCACGGACCGCTGGACGCTTTCGTGGCGCATCTGGATGCGCAGGGAGCGCTGGTCGAAGCGACCTACGCCGGAGGTGGGGATCAGGAGGCTCCGCAGGCTCTGGCAGTGGAGAGCGGCGGGTCGATACTGTTGCAGGCGTATTCGCCCTCCTCCGTACCGAACAACACGGTTGCGCGGATTCAATTTGGCGGCTCGGGATTCGCCGCACCTGCGTGTTTGTCGCCCAGCCCGGCCAACGCGGCGACTCTGTTCTCGGATGGCTCGCTGGCGCCCGGCGAATTCCTGAGCTTGACCGGATTTGGAATCGGACCGGACACTGGCGTGGCATACACGCCCGCCGGCGCGCAGTGGCAGGCTCCGCTCCAATTGGCAGGGGTGGTGGTCTCCTTCGACGGCCAGGCCGCGCCGCTGCTCTACGTGCAGTCCCGGCAAGTCAACGTTCTGGCGCCGTTCGAGCTGAGCGGGAAGGCGTCGACCACCATCCAGGTGCAGTACAACGGCTCCCTGGTGGGTTCGATCACGGTGCCGGTGAACGGCGCGGCTCCCGGTATTTTCCGGTCGCAGGAAGGAGTTTCGTCGCAGGCCGCGGCGGCGAACCAGGATGGCACGGTAAACAGTCCATCGAATCCGGCGGCGCCCGGTTCGTACGTCAGCGTTTGGGGCACAGGCTTCGGCTCGATCGACCCGCCGTGCGCCACGGGCGGCTTGAATCCCTTCGCGGCGGTAAGCCTCAACTCAAACGTCACGATCAGCGCATACGGGGCGCTAATTGGGGAGACTGTCTCTGCCGAATATGCCGGCAGCGCGCCGGGCATGGCGTGCGGAGTGGAGCAGATCAACTTCCAGGTTCCTTCCTCCGCGCATGGCTCGACTTACCTGTACCCACTGGTCACGTTCGGCAGTGAACTATCCGGTTACTCCAGCTTTCCCGGGGCGACCATCGCGGTGCAGTGAATCTCCCGTGCGCGCCTTCGATCACGATGGTGGTTCAGCAGTCCTGCCGCCGGGCGCTACAATCGTGTGGATGAGGCCTTTATTGCCGTTTGCGGCATTGCTGTTGGCGGCGCTGGCCGACCCGCTGGCCGCGCAGCAATGCGCCTGGGCCTTTTCGCCGAATCCGATCCCCACGGTTCCGGCCGCCGGTGGCAGCGGTACACTCACGCTGACGCCAAGTCCGTTTATATGTGGGTTCGTTTTTGGCACGGATTCCCCCTCCTGGATCACTGTATCGGCTGGGCCGGCGGGAACTGGATACGGCGGCGGCAGCGTTAACTGGACCGCGGCGGCGAACCTGACCGCGGCGCCCCGCACCGGCAATATCGTGATCCTCGACGGCTACACCACGTATTACGAGCCGATCACCGAAGCCGGGGCCGTCTGCTCGCTCTCTCTGGGCGGAACCGGCATGACGACAGGCATCGCGGCCGCCACAGCGAGCCTGGCGCTGCAAACGGGTTGCGTGTGGAACGCCTTCAGCGGCGTGAGTTGGATTACGGTTGGGGACCCCACCGTGGGTTATGCCACCGGCACCGGCAATAGCTCGTTCAACTTCAGCATCGCGGCGAACTCATGCTATTCGTCTCGTACCGGCGGCGTGACGGTGGAAGCCGGATGGGCCACGCCCCAAGGGGCTATAGCGGGATCGCAGCAATATACCGTCACCCAGTCCGGATCCGACGGCAATCTGACGGTGAGCCCGACGAGCCTCACGCTCACCTCGGCGGGCGGCACCGGCACGGTCCAGGTGACCACCGCGGCTGCGTGCTCCTGGAGCGCAACCAGCAACGTGAGCTGGATGAAGATCACCAACATCTCGGTCGCGTCCGGCAACGGATTTGTGGCGTACCAGGTATTGGCCAACACATTGGCGGCGCGCACCGGCACGCTGCAAATTGGCCCGCAGACGATCATCGTGACGCAGGAGGCCGCGCCGCTGCCAGTGCCGCAGGTGACGGGCGTAACCAGCGGCGCGAGTTTCACCGTGGGACCGGTTTCGCCCGGCGATATCGTCTCCATCTTCGGCAGCAATCTCGGACCCGCCGCGCCCGGCGTGGGAATGCAGCTCAACTCCGCCGGTACCGCTCTCACCACCAGCCTGGGTAGTACCCAGGTATTCTTCGATGACGTTGCCGCTGCGCTCACGTATGCCGGCGCGGGGCAAGTAAACGCGATTGTGCCTTACGAGGTAGCGGGCAATCCGTCCACCCAGATGACGGTCGAATACCAGGGATCCATCTCCGCACCGGTGACCCTCAACGTGCAGGCAGCGACGCCGGCGGTCTTTTCGCTGGATTTCACGGGCCAGGGCAACGGCGCCATTCTCAACCAGGACAATTCGCTCAACGGCAAATCCAGGCCGGCGGCGCGCGGTTCGGTGGTGCAGATCTTCCTCACCGGAGGAGGCGTGACCAACCCGGCCAGCACGGATGGCTGGATTACAACACTGGTCGGTGGCCAGTGGCCGCTGCTGACGGCGCAGCCCGTGACGGTGACAATTGGCGGGGTTGCCTCGCCGCAGATCAATTACGCCGGCGGCGCGCCGGGCGCCGTGGCCGGGTTGACGCAGATCAATGCCGTGGTGCCAGACAGTGTGACGCCGGGAGCCGCGCTGCTGTTGGTGATTGGGATCGGCTCCGAGCAGAGCCAGAGCGGCATTACGATCGCGGTCGATTAAATCCACTGAACTGCGTTGGGAGAGAACTGATGCGCGTTGTTTCTTGCTTGGTGGCGATTGCGGCCGTGGGATGGTGTGCCGACTTTCGGGTCGCCGATTATGGCGCCAAAGGCGACGGCAAGGCGGACGACACCGCGGCCATCCAGAAGACCATCGACGCCGCGGCGGCATCCGGCGGAATCATCGTCCTCAAGCCGGGCGTGTACCTGAGCGGCGCGCTGTTTCTGAAATCGGGCACCCATCTGCGGCTGGATGAAGGCGTCGTGATCCGCGGCGTCCAGAGCCTGGCGGGATACCCTATCATGCAGACGCGCGTGGCGGGCATCGAGATGAAATGGCCGGCGGCGCTCCTCAACGTGTACGGGCAATCGGGAGTCAAGATTTCCGGCCAGGGCACCATCGATGGCGACGGCAAGATCTGGTGGGACAAGTATTGGAAGATGCGGCGCGAAGATTATGAGCCCAGGGGCCTCCGCTGGGCCTCCGACTACGATTGCCAGCGGCCCCAGCTGATCCAGATCTACAACTCCTCGAACGTCGATTTGCAGGGACTTCGCCTGGAGCGCTCCGGCTTCTGGACGGTACACATCTGCTATTCGCGGAAAGTCACCGTGGACGGCGTGACGATTCGCAACAACATCGGCGGTAAGGGCCCGAGCACGGATGGCATCGACGTGGATTCATCGTCGGATGTGCTGGTCGAGCATTGCGACATCGAGTGCAACGACGACGCCATCTGCCTGAAGGCGGGACGCGACTCCGACGGGTTGCGCGTCAACCGGCCGACCGAGCATGTGACGATCCGGGACAACACGGTTCGCGCGGGCGCGGCGGGCGTGACCTTCGGCAGCGAAACCTCAGGCGGCATCCACGACGTGGAGGTTCGCCGCTTATACGTGTTGGGATCGGTGTCGAACGGGATTCTATTCAAGTCCGCCAGCACGCGCGGGGGCACGGTGGAGAACATCGTCATCCACGACATGGATATCCAGGACGTCCATGTGGCAATCGGCGTCGAGCTGAACTGGAACCCCAGTTTCAGCTACGCGAAGCTGCCGGAAGGCACAACCAACGTCCCCGACTATTGGCGCGTGCTGCTCACGCCGGTGCCGCCGGAGTTGGGGCTGCCGCATATCCGCAACGTGCAGATCTCCGGCATCCATGCGGCCGGCGCCGGGCGCGCGTTCGCGGTGAGGGCTTACGCGGACTCGCCGTTGCAGAATTTCACGTTCCGGGATCTGGACATTGCGGCCAAGGTTGCGGGCAGCATTCAAAACGCGGAAGACTGGAAATTTACGAACACGCGAATTCAAGCGGCCGACGGCAGCCACGTGAGCGTAAAAGACAGCCGGGGCGTAACGGGATTGACGGACTGACGGCGATCAGGTGGTGATGCGCTCGCGGCGCGAAGAGTGTGCCAGATTTGCCGGAGACTCTCGCCGGGGTATACTGCGAATGGAAGGCAGCCATGGCCGTCGAGAACCTTGCGGACGCAATCCGCTCATTGACCCCGGCAGAGCAGGAGTCCGTCAGACTGTTCGTTGAGTTCCTTAAGCGAAAAGGCCCGGCTCCGTCGTCCACGTTTCTCGCGGCTGTTGACGAGTTTGTGCAGCAGCATCCCGAACTGCTGCGCCGTCTGGCTCAGTGACCTTCTATCCAACCATTAATGAGTTGCCGAGATCGTTTCCCGTTTAATCAACTAGACAGGAGAATGGCTCAGTGACCTTCTATCCAACAATCGATCAGGTGATCGCGGTTCACGCCGAACTGATCGCCAGATTCGGGGGCTCCCTTGGGATCCGGGACCGTGGCGGGCTTGAGTCGGCTCTGGCGCGGCCCCAGTCCGGCTACTACGGCGACATCATTCAGGAAGCGGCTGCACTTTGGGAGAGCCTCTCACAGAACCATCCGTTTGTGGACGGCAACAAGCGGGTCGCGGTAACTGTGACGGCGGCGTTCTTGAAGGTAAACGGGTACCGGCTGGAGTTCGATGATCTCGCGGCCCTCTCATTCCTGATCGGCCTTTATGAGAGCGGCCGGATGCGATGCGCCGAACTCGAGAAGTGGCTGCGCCGGCACGCCACTCGATACAAGCCTCGGGACTGACCCCGTTCGAGAATCGAGCTAAACCCTCTGGGGGCCATGACGATGATTACTCGTCTTCGTGCTCTGCGGCGGCGGTGGCCGAAGCGGGGCCGAGCAGGCGGGCCACTTCGTCGCGCGTGAGCGAGCGGATGGGGGCCGGATGCTTGCGGTCAGGCTCGCCAGCCGGTTCGAAGCGAAACTCGCGTGCCGCGGCAAGGTCGCTCTCCAGATTGAATTCGGGAGCGCCGCGCAACCCGGGCACCTGCGCGATGCCGTGCTCTGTAATAACGCACTCCAGACCACCGGCCAGCGCAAAATGGATCCGGGTTTTTTGTTTGATGGAAAGCTTGCGCAGATCGGCCAGCTTCATCAAGCTTCCTGGTATTCGTCGACTTCTTCGCCGTGGGCCAGTCGGTCGGAAATCCGCTCCTGGCAGGTTACGCAATAGCGCGCCCAAGGCACCGCATCCAGCCGCTTGGTGGAAATCGGAGCTTCGCATTCCGGGCAGACACCGTAGGTTCTGTTTTCGAGACGGCGGAGCGCATCGGAAATCTCGCGTAACAATTTCATGTCGAGGGTATTCCGATTGAGGAAGATCCACTCTTCGTGGTGCTGCTGGCTCAAGTCCCCTTCATCCGACGGAACATCCAGACGCGCCACCACCTGGGCTGCCTTTTGCGCGGACATGCTGCCGCGGACCTCTTCGGCTTTCCGCTCCAGGAGTTGGCGGTAAGTCGAAAGCTTTAGTTTCGGCCCGTTTTTGTTGTTGGTATTCATCTCGCTTTCACTCACCCGGCTGGCCGGATACACAATAAGACGCACATCCAATCCCAAAAGTTGCACATGCTCGGGGGGAAGGCAGACCGGCGCGGATTCCGTAGTATACCCGGCGGCGGCCGAAAAGTCAAAAAGAAGCCGCTCTGCGAACCCTCCCTGCGAAGCCCGCTCAATGGGGAGGCTTTGTTAGACGATAATCGGTAAATCGACATGAAGGTACTTGCAGCCGCGTTTGCGGGGATTTGTTTCGTCGTCCTGGCCGCTGCCCAGGATACACGGAAAGTCGTCGAACCTTCGATTCCGCCCGCTTGCGAGACCCTCAAAGCGAGGATCGGGCGCGCCGCGGCGTCGATCGCACCAGAGGACGAAGGCAAGCTGGACACGACGCGCATCCAGGCGGCGCTGGACGCGTGCCCGGCCGGCCGGGCGGTGGTGCTCGATCGGACATCGGAGCGGACCGACGTGTTTCTCTCCGGCCCGCTCGAATTGCGGCGCGGCGTCGTGCTGGTGGTGGCGCGCGGCGCGTATCTGTTCGCCTCGCGGAACCCGCGCGACTACGATCTGAAGCCGGGCGTCTGCGGCACGATCACCGAGGAAGGCCACGGCTGCAAGGCGCTGATCGATGGCGACGGCGTGGCTGACGCGGGCGTCATGGGCGACGGCGTGATCGACGGGCGCGGCGGGGAGACGATTCTCGGGCAAAACATCAGTTGGTGGAACCTGGCGGACATGGCTCGCGCGGGCGGCAGCCAGAACAACCCGCGGCTGATCGCGCTGCGCCGCTGCGACAACTTCACCCTCTACCGCATCACGCTGATGAATTCGCCAAATTTTCACGTGGGTTACAACGTTGGCAATGGATTCACGGCGTGGGGCGTCAGGATCTGGTCGCCGGAGCGGGCGCGCAACACCGACGGCATCGATCCCGGCAATTCGACCGACGTGACCATTACCCATTGCTACATCCACACCGGCGACGACCAGGTGGCGATCAAGGCGCCGGCGGGCGCGCCAACCACCCACATGAGCATCGTGCATAACCACTTCTATACGGGGCACGGCATGTCGATCGGCAGCCCGACGGATGGCGGCGCCAGCGCCATTCGCGTCGCGGACCTCTCCATCGACGGCGCCGATAACGGCCTGCGCATCAAGTCGAACATTACGCGCGGCGGGCTGGTCGACGACGTCGTGTTCGAGGACGTCTGCATCCGCGACACGGCCAACCCGATTCTGATGGACACCAACTACAGCGCGCACGTCAGCAAGGAATATAGCAAGCCGCCGGTCTTCCGCAACATCGTCGTCCGCAATGTGCGCGTGGAAGGCGGCGGCAAGGTGACGCTGGAGGGTCTGGATGCGGCGCATCGCCTGGGGATTCGGTTCGACGGCGTCCTGTTCGACGATCCGGCGAATATCCAGGTGTCGGCCAAGCATGCAGAGGTTGATACCGGGCCGGGCGCCTTCAATCTCAATGTGACGGGCACGGACGTGACAGTCACCGGGAGTGCCGGAAAGAGCGTGAAAAACGCCTGCACCGGCAAGTTCGTCGACTTCGCTTTCCGGTAGCGCACGCACTCGTGCGTGCCGCGTCGGCACTCTTGCCGACGCCCGGCGTCTCACGCGCAGGTGTCGAGAAGAGTCTCGACACGGCACGTGCGAGTGCGTGCGCCACCGGGACTTGGCATAGTTATGTCGTGACGAAGCCTAGGGGACAGCGGACCTTCTGCTACGATGAAATTTCCCTGCAATTATGTCGCTGCGTTTTTATAACACCCTCTCGCAACGCGTCGAGGAGTTTCACCCGGCGCGCGATAACACGGTGCGCTTGTACACCTGCGGTCCCACCGTCTACAGCTACGCCCACATTGGCAACTTCCGCACCTTCACCTTCGTCGACATTCTGCGGCGGTGGCTGCGAGCCAGCGGTTACGGCCTGGATCACGTGATGAACATCACCGACGTGGATGACAAAATCATCCGCAACGCGGCGGCCGAAAAAAAGACCCTGGGCGAATACACCGCCGTATACACGCAAGCGTTCCTGGAGGATTGCGCCACGCTGCGCCTCGAGGTGGCCGAACATCTGGTAAAAGCCACCGACCACATCGGCGACATGGCGGATGCGATCGCGCGTCTCACGGCCGGCCAGCACACGTACACAAGCGACGGCTCAGTTTACTTCCGGATCGCCACGTTTCCAGGCTACGGCAAGCTCTCGCACAACGATTTCAGCGGCAACCTGGCCGGCGCGCGCGTCGACGTGGATGAATACGAAAAGGCCGACGCACGCGACTTCGCGCTGTGGAAGGCGCCTAAGGAAGGCGAGACCAGTTGGGATACCAAAATCGGCCCGGGGCGGCCAGGCTGGCACATCGAGTGCTCCGTGATGGCCATCAAGTACCTGGGCGAAACGCTGGACATACACGCCGGCGGGGTCGACCTGATATTTCCCCATCATGAAAACGAGATTGCCCAGTCCGAGTCGCTGACCGGCAAACAGTTCTCGCGCTTCTGGCTGCATGCCGAGTTTCTGATGGTGGAAGGGCAGAAGATGGCCAAGTCGCTGGGCAATTATTTCACCCTGCGCGATCTCATCGGGCGCGGCTACAAGCCCGAAGCCATTCGCTACCTGCTGGCCTCGGTGCCCTACCGCAAGTCGTTGAACTTCACTTTCGACGGCTTGCAGGCGGCGCAGATGGCCATCGAAAGGCTGCGCAACTTCAAGCTGCGGCTGGACACGGAGAAACTCCCGGAAGGCGGCGACGACAAGATGGCAGCGCGCACCGAGGCCGCCGCGCAGGCCTTTGTCAACAGCCTGGACGACGACCTGAACACCGCCGAGGCGCTGGCGGCCGCGTTCGAATACGCGCGCGACGCCAACAGCGCCATGGATGCGGGCCAGTTCGGCGCCGACAACCGGGCCGCGGCGGTGCGGTTCTTCGAGCAATTCGATGCCGTTTTCGACGTGCTGAAGCCGAGTGGCGCCGACGCCGGTGATGACGATTCCAAAATCGAGGCGCGGATCGCCGAACGAAACGCCGCCAAGAAAGCGCGCAACTTCGCGCGGGCCGACCAAATCCGTGACGAGTTGCTGGCCATGGGCATCATTCTCGAAGACACCAAATCCGGCGTCCGCTGGAAAAGGAAATAGCCGTGAAGATCCACACCCAAGCTGTTCACGCGGGCGACCGGCGCAAGCCGACCGGCGCGGTTCCGGTGACGACGCCCATTTATGCCGCGTCGAGCTTCTTCTATGACACCACCGACGAACTGGATCGCGTAATCGGCATGGAGCAGGCCGGCTACTCTTACGCCCGCTACGACAATCCCACGGCGGCGGCGCTGGAAGAACTGGTGACGGCGCTCGAAGGCGGCCACGGCGCGCTGGCCTGCGCCTCGGGAATGACGGCGGTGCAGATGGCGGTCGAGACCGCGCTCACGGACCGGCGCGCGTCCATCGTGGCGGCCGACGCGCTCTACGGTGCGTCCACCAAGCTGCTGCTGAATGTGCTGGAGCCTCGCGGCGTGGAGGTGCGTTTCGTCGATATCTGCAACCTGGACGCACTGAGCGCAGCGGTCAGCCAGGCCAAGCCCGGGTGCATCCTGATGGAGACCATCTCGAATCCGCTGCTGCGCGTGGGCGAGATCGACAGGATCGCCGAAATGGCGCGCGCCGCCGGCGCCGCCCTGGTGGTCGACAATACATTCGCCACGCCCCTGATCGTGCGGCCGCTCGATCTGGGCGCGAGCTTTTCCGTGCACAGCCTCACCAAGTATTTGGCCGGTCACGGCGATGTGCTGGGCGGCGCGGTAGTCACGGACGCGGCCCACTTCGATGCTCTGCGCACGCTGGCGCGCATCGTCGGCCCCGTGCTCGGGCCGTTTGAGAGCTACCTTTCCATGCGCGGCATTAAGACCTTTCCGCTGCGCATGGAGCGCCAGTGCGCCAATGCCTGCCGCGTGGCCTCCTGGTTGGGCAGCCACCCGAGAGTGGAGCGGGTGCATTTCCCCGCCGACCCGGCGCATCCCGACGCTCCCGCCATCCGCCGCTTGTTTGCCGCCGGCCTCTATGGCGCCATGGTCAGCTTCGAAATTCGCGATGCCGGCCGGCCTGAGATTTTCCGCTTCCTCGACCGGCTGCAACTGGTGGTGCGCGCCACTTCGCTCGGCGACGTGCACAGCATGATCCTCTACCCGGCCATGAGTTCGCACCGCGACCTGGCCCCGAAGCACCGCGAGCGCGTCGGCATCCGCGATAACCTGGTGCGGCTCTCGGTAGGTATCGAAGCCGTCGAAGACATCATCGCCGACATCGAGCAGGCATTTGCGTAGCAGGCTGAAAGTGGCGCAGGCGCTTCCGCCTGCCAAAGCCACGAAGCCAGCATCTTGGTAGGCAGTTTCGCCTTTGCTATCCTCGTAAATTGACCGGCGGACCGGGATTGCCGCCGCGGCCCCACCATATGTACAAGCTTCTTGCTCTCAATCGCAGCGAAATCGCGATTCGCATTCTGCGCGCAGCCAACGAGTTGGGGCTGCGCACGGTGGCTGTCTACTCGCAGGAAGACAGCCTGGCCTTGCATCGATTCAAGGCCGACGAAGCGTATCTCATCGGCCAGGGCAAGGGCCCGGTGGAGGCCTACCTGGATGTCGAAGGCATCGTGGAACTGGCCAAGGAAAAGGGCGTCGATGCCATCCATCCCGGCTACGGTTTTCTTTCCGAGAACCCGGCGCTGGCGCGCGCCTGCGATGATGCCGGCATCACTTTTATAGGCCCCGGCGCGGAACTGCTGGAACTGCTCGGCGACAAGACTGCGGCGCGGCGCCTGGCGGAAATGGCCGGCATTCCGGTGGTGCCCGGCACCGAGCAGCCGGTGCGCAATGCCAAGCAGGCGGAGAAAATCGCCGGCGAGATCGGGTTCCCGCTCATCATCAAGGCGGCTTTCGGCGGCGGCGGGCGCGGCATGCGGGTGGTGGACCGGCAAGCCGATTTC
>OCTA010001241.1_pt1 | contig 23574 bp, 16 predicted proteins | sample 1538991 | NCBI WGS metagenome assembly OCTA01 (sample SAMEA3539302, study PRJEB22396) | soil metagenome | biome: tundra; feature: field; material: soil | place: USA | collected 2010-05 | depth 0.15 m | reverse complement strand
ACGCCTATTGCACGCGCGCCGGGACCGAGCGATGGCAATGGGACGGCGATCCGGCCAAGATCGTGAAAGCGCTGCTCGGCTCCGGTCTGCGCGCGCCGCAAACGCTCGCAGGCATCACGATCATGCGCCGGACCGCTTCCGGCCGCGCACTCACTCTATCGTTAACCGGAGCGAGGGAATCTGTGCGGATCAGCGCCAGCTCGTTTCGCTTCGCCATCGGACGGGAGCTGGGTTGGAACACGGTGCGCAGCGATCTTTACGAGATCCAGTCCGGCGGTGGCCGCATCTTGTTCCAGGGCCGCGGCGCGGGGCACGGAGTGGGGCTCTGCCAGCGCGGGGCCGAACAGATGGGCACCGAAGGCCGGTCTTATCGCGATATCCTGGCGTACTACTATCCGGGCACGGCGGCGGGCGTAACCGCGCGCGGACTAGCATGGCAGCGATTGGGCGGCGAGAGCGTAGCGCTCTGGACCACGCAGCCGGAGCGCGATGGAAGCGTGCTCGAAATCGCGGAGCGGGAGTTCCGCATCGTGACGCGGCGGACGAATTGGGCGCTGCCCGCGCACGTCGAGATCCGCGTCTACCCGGACCTGGACAGCTTTCGCAACACGACCGGCGAACCGGGATGGGTGGCGGCTTCGACCGAGGGGCGGCGCATCCAGCTTCAGCCGGCATCCGTGCTGCGCAGCCACAACGCGCTGGAGCAGACTGTGCGACACGAGTTGTTTCATGTGGCGGTGGAGTCGCGGGCGGCGCCGGGCTTGCCGGTGTGGTTCCGGGAAGGGATCGTGGAATTCTTGAGCAGTCCGGAGGCCGGACGCGAGGCCGGGCCTTCGCCCGCCGATTCCGACATTCGCGAAACCACGGACGCGGCGCGCGCACGGCGGGCATACGGCGAAGCGGCGCGCGCGGTGGCTGCACTGGTCAAGCGCTACGGCGAGGCAACGGTGTTGGATTGGGTGGCGCGCGGGCTGCCGCCGGAGGTCAAGAACGCCAGCACCAGCCAAGCCCCCACGAAGAGTAAATAAGCGATCAGCAGGCGCACCACGAAGCTGAACATTTGCATCCCGAAACTGCCAGCTTGCGGCGTCCAACCCATCAGCTTCAGAGGAAGCCATAAGGCGCAAACCAGCAGGACAGGTGTTGCGATCCAATACCACCATTTGCGGGAGTGCTGGCGCGTGGCGATGCCGCACAGGATGGGGAGCGCCAGGCCCGGCACGACCATCCAGCGCACCAGCCAGAGCGCGATATTGAACACGTTCAAAACCGTGGCGGGTTTCACCGGTTTGCGGAGCGTCATGGTCAGGTAGGACGCGATTTTGAATGCCGGCTGGCTACTATAACCGGACCATTGCGCCAGTGCCCAATAGACGGCCAGCAGTACGATCACGGCTGCCACCAGTGGAGGCAGCCGGCGCAAGGGGAGACGGCGCGTATCTGAAAAGTAGGCGAACGTGGCGCCATGCAGCCAGCACTCGAGCGTCAGCAGGAGCAACGCTACCAGCGTGCTCCAGGCCAGCGTAGACGCACGGGTTTCGCCCAGCCCCAACCAATAATAGCCGAGCCACAAGAGCAGCGCATTGCCCACAAGCTGGGCCGCGGCAATCGGAGCGAGGGAGCGCATTATTTCACCTCCAGCGTGCGGTTGCCGGTGGTGGCCATCACCTCTCGCTGGTACATGGGTCCGACACGCGCCGGGCTTACGTGAAACACGCCCGCGTTCACCACCTTCAGCAGGTAGAAGAATTGCTTCTGGCCCTGCGGAAAAAATGTCTCGAAAATGGCCATGCGATCGTCGTGCAATTCACGGCGCGTGAACCAATACTCCCACCATGGCGGCCGGCTTTTCAGTTGATATTGGTTGTCGCGCTCAATGAATTCCGTGCCCGCGGGAATGGGGTCTTCGATCATCATATACTTCCATTCCGAACCGGTGACCGTCAGCCGCACGGCGATGATGTCTCCGGGCGCCACGGGGCCAGTCAGCGGTGAGGTGTCATAGACGATCTTGTCGCCATCGCGGCCGGGCACGAGCCGGAAATAATCGCGCAGGATGTTGAGCGAAACAGAGCCGGTGTTTTCCAACCGTTCTTCGTTGGAGAAGTATTCGGCGCGCGCGGAGTAATACAACCGGCCCGCGCCGCTGGTAGTAATGCGGATGTGATTGACGCCCGGCTGTACCTGGGCATCATCGAGCGTCAGCTCCGGCGTGTTGACGCTGGTGGCCTGGTCGAGCTTGCGTGTCAGCACCGGCTTATCGTTCACCAGCACCGTGACACTCAGATTCGGATTGAGCTCGTTGGTGGCCTTGAGATAATCCGCCAGCCCGTAAATCACCATGGCGGTCTGCTTGGTGGACGACCACCAGTAGCCCTCGTTGCGGTGATTCATGAGCCACAGCGCCGCCTTCGGCAGCAGGGCGCTATCCCGCCGCTGGTGCGACAGGAACTTCACGGCGTAGGCGGTGGCTTCGGGTGTCGCGTCTTCGGAGAAATCCAGCAGTTGGTCGCGCGTGGCAGTCCACCAGGCCTGCTCCTGGTCCTGTTCCGCGCTGCGCTCCAACGCGGCCGCAATCTCGGAGGCGCGACCGTCTTTGGCCTGCTCCAATGCAAGACCCAGAATCGCAATTCCGTAAGGGGACAGGCTGGCACGCTTGTCATAAACTTCGCCGAGCGCTGCCGCGTCGGCTTGCCCCGCCAGCGCCAGCGCGTACTGGATGTATGCGCGCAGGTCGGAAGCCAGCTTCGGGTTTTGCGCGAAATCTCGCTTCAGCCACGCGGCTCCTTTTTGAATGGCATCGGCCTTCACTTCCACACCGGCGGCCTGCGCCTGCACCAGGCCCGCCACCACGTATGCCGTCATGAAGGGATGGCTCTCATCGGTTTCCCACCAACCCCAGCCGCCGTCCTCGTGCTGGAAGTTGTAGAGGCGGTCGAGACCCGCGTGGATCTTTTCCTGAAGGGCCGCCTGGTCCAGATCCACCTTCAAGTTCAGATCGCGAACCGCCTGTTGCACGGTGATGTCGGGCAGGAAGCTCGACATGGTCTGCTCCACACAGCCATACGGGAACGAGGTCAGATAATCCAGCGCGGCGAACAGCGAACCGGCCAGCGAAGGTGAGACCCGCACCGAGATGGACCGCGAGCGCGGCACAACCTTCTCCGGGAACGTGAGGTCGAAGGCCGTCGATCCCCCGGCATTGATGGAGCCGCCGCGGGCCTGCGAAAGCTTGACTCCCGGCACGTTCACCGGCAGATCCAGTTGGAGCGCGTCGGACTCTTCGTCCGTCAGCGCCTTGCCGGTGATGCTGGCCGCGCGCACCTGTGCGGCCCGCACGCGCCAATCCACCTTGGCCTCACCACGGCTTGGAATCTGCACGTCTTTGGTAGCGCCTTCGAGAATCTCCAGACCGGTAACGTCGAGCGAAACACGCGCGGTCTTGGCGGTGGCCAGATAGTTGTGAACCAGCGCCGAAATCACCACCTCGTCGCCCTGCACGAAGAACCGCGGCACGGCCAGCCGCAGAATGAGGTTCTTGCGCACGATGGTTTTGAGCGTGGCGCTGCCCACCTTGGTATCCGGCGTGATGCCGCGGGCGGTGGCGCGCCAGGTGGTCAGCGAATCGGGGAAATCCACTTTCGCATGCGCGTGACCGGAGTTGTCGGTGACCACGTCGGCGGCCCAAAACGCGGTATCCGGAAACGCTTTGCGGACTTTGGGCTGCACCAGCCGCTCGGGCTTCAGTTGCGCCAGCCGCGAAGACGGGCGCAGTTCGGCCAGACGCATGCGGCGCTTGCCCGCTTCGCCATTGAAGTAGTAGCTCAGCGAGTCGGCGGTAAAGACGCGGTTCCACTGGCGCTGGAAGAAGAAGCCCAGAATGTCGGGCGTGGCGTCCTTGCGAATGCCGTAGATGGCCTCATCCACGACACCCAGGCTGAACTCCGCGCGCGGCGCCGGTTTGCCGTTCCCATCCGTCACGTCGATGCTGTAATCCGCGGTTTGGCCGGGCAGGTACTGCGGCTTGTCCGTGGCCACCTTCACGTTCAACTGGTGGTCTACTGGCGGCACTTTGATCCACTTGTCGCTCGAATAGAAATCGCCGTTGCGGATGAAGCAGGCGGCCACTGTGATTCCCGGCTCGTCGTTGGCGGTAATGGGGATGTCGAACGCCGCCGTGGAATCCTGCGAGCGAATCAGTTTGTACTCGCGCAAATCTCGGCCCTCCACGGTCACATAGACCGCCGTGTTGGGCTGCCCGGTCACGATCAGTAGGCGGCCCGTATCGCCGGCGCGGTAGCTCTTCTTATCGAGAACGATCGGCACGGCGTGGTTCGGTCCGGCGTCGAAATACCCGCCTCCACCCGAGACCCACAGAAAGGTATAGCCCTCCACATCGCGTCCCTCGGGTGTGCGGGCCGTGACGCGCACCCGGTACGAACCGCCCTGCGGCGGAATCTGCAGGGTGACGCTGGCGTTCCCGTCTGCGCCGGTGGCGCCGCTGGCGGTAGCCTTCACCTGCCCCGGGCCTGGATCGCGATAGTTCCACGAGAGCAGCTCCACGCGAACCGGAGTACGGACCGGTTGGTTGTCGTAATCGCGCGCCTGCACAGTCAGGGTGGCCGCGCTGCCCGGCGCATAGAAGTAGCGCTCCGGCGCGGCGTTCACAGCGAAGCTGCCGTAGGTCGCGATCACCCAGCCGCGGCCGGTGATCTCACGGTTGGCCTGGTCGGTGACGCGCGCCTCGATGCGGTAGACGAAGTCCTGCTTGCGATCCGAAACCGCCGTAGGCAGGCTGATGGTCAGCTTGCCATCGGCATCCAGTTGTCCCTTGGTCTCGCCAATCTGGTCGCCGCTGTCGTCGGAATCGTCGCCGGGCTGCGGGGGCTCCATGGATTCGGCGGATTCCTGATCGGGATCGTACCAGAGCGGGAACCAGTAGCGGCTGCGATAGACGGCATAAGTCACTTTCGCGCCGTTTACCGGTTCGCCAAAATAGTATCGGGCATCGATAGTGGCCTGGACGGTCTCGCCTTGTAACACGCGCGCCTTGGAGGGAATGACGCGGACTTCGTATTCCGGCTTCTTGTACTCCTGGACTTCGAAGTTGCCGTTCATGAAGCCCTCGCCGGATTTCACCTCGATGGAGTAGTAGCCCAAAGCCGCGCCGGGCTTGAGCGCCAGGTCGTCGTGAATCGTGCCATTGGCGCTGGCGGTGAGGGTCTTTTGATAGACCGGCTTCTGCTCCGGATCGTGGATCGTGACCGCAACAGCGCGCCCGGCCGGAATGTCGTATCCAGCGGCTGCGGCCAGCCGCAAAATTCCCTTGAAGTGCACGGTATGGCCGGGACGGTAGACCGGACGATCCGTGTAGACATAGCCCGTCCACTGGTCGGCGTTGGCGCCGAAGGAGTAACCGGCCAGCGTGTTAACGGCGAAGTCCGCGTCCATGCGGGCCACCACGCGGATGTCATTCGGACGCGCCGCGGCCAGCGGCATCTCCGCGATGCCGTCCGCGTTTGTGGCGGCTTCTCCCAGGCTTTGATCGCGCGCCAGCAGCGCGACCTTGGCTGCCGCAACGGGCTGGCCGGTGGCGCGATTGACCACCAGGTTCACCACCCGGCCTTTACCGGTTTTGGTGATCATGGCGATATCGGAAACCATCAGGATGGTGTTCGCCCGCAGGTCGCGGTCGACCGCCTCTACGAGGTAGACGCCTTTGTCCCTCACGGCGATGTCGACGGTGGCACGCTCCCATCGGGATTGGCTCAACACGGGTTGCTGAAAGGAGAGCACCAGTTGTTGGGAGTTCAACAAGGGCGCTTCCGCATAATGCGTCTCCTTACCGGAGGGCTTGGATTCTTTCGGCAGCCAGCTTTCAAAATGCAGGCTGGGCGGTTCGGTGAACTGGGCGCGCAAGGCGCGGCGAATCTGAGCATGTAAGCCGCGCTTCCACAGGTGGAGCCGTTCGAGCCAAGTGCGATCCCGAGGCGGCCGCGGCACATTCCCGCCGAATTGGTGCGGGTTTTCCAGTTGCGCGAAGAACTTCACCGGATCGTTTATGCGGTAAACCCGGAAGGCGAGCGAATCCACATTCCAGGCGGTCAACGAGACGCTGGGCTTGCCGTTGACGCCGAAGGTGCGGGAACTCGAAAGCGCGAAGTAGGGTTCGTCTTCGCTCTGGCTCAGGCCGATGGCAACGGCGGCCATCAGCAACAGAAGGCGCAAGGTTCTACTCAGGCTTCCACTCGGCTTTCTACTCAGGGCGGGTGTCATTTTCTTTCCTCAGTATGTTCCATCGAGACACACCCAGAAAGCTGGGATTGGCTGCTACCGGCCGCCATTCGGGTTGCGGAAAGCGCATCAACTCTTCCACGGTCAGCCTGCGGATTTCGCCCGGATCGGAACCGGAGGGGCCGGTATGGTAGAGAACGTAGCGCCGGCCGTCGTTCTGAATGGAACTCTCGCCAAGGTAGATCATACTGTGATACGGCTCCGCGCCGGAGTCCTGGCGAAAGAACAGCAGGTCGCCCGGCACGGCGGAGGAGAGCACGCGGCTGACCAGATGCGTGTTCAAGTGGTAGAGCGTCCGCACGTCGGCGAATTGGGCGAAGGCGGCGGCGTTCAGGTCCGACGGCTGGAACGCCCCTTCGCGCACGCGAAACAGCGCGGCGCCCAAGGGCGTAAAAGGATACTGATACTTGGCGACGGAATCGAACGGCGGCGCGGGCGGAGTTTGCGCGGTGGCGGCCCAGGCGGTGTCGTGGGCGTGCAGCGATTCGCGATAGGCGTAGCGGATCAGCCCGGCGCAATCCTTGATCTCGGCAGGGCGGGCCGCGGGCGGCTGGAAGTATTGCGCCTCGGCGAGCCAGGTGAACCAGCGGCGGAAGGCCTGGCGGTCGCGTTCGTCGTCGAGGCGCAGGAAGTCGGGCGTGCCGTCCTGCGCGGTGTCCCGGATGAATGGAACCGATTCCAGTTCTGTTTCGGCGGCGGGCGCGCCTTGGAAGGCGACGCGCAGACGGATGCGTCCCGGCAGGATGCCGGCGCGAATGCGCGCCTCCCATTTGCCGGGCGTGCCGGTTACCTCTTCGATTATGGCAGCGTGCCGGTTGCCGGCGACGGAGATGGCGGGCGCGCTGCTGGCGGCGCTTTCCATGACAAGGGTGGCGGTACTGTAGCCGTCGGCCACGATCCGCGCGGGTTGGAGGATGAGGCGTGGCGCGGGCAGCAACCTGCCGTGCCGTGCGCCGCCGGAGATGGCTACGACGGCGACCGCCCCTGCGGATATCGCAACCAGTGCGGTGCGCATGCGAGTGGTCACGGCGTTATGAGTATACAACGGGTTTGGGCATTGCAGGTTGGTTTCCATTCGGGGCGAGCCTCGCTCGCCGTGGCTGGTTGTGCGTAATTCTGCAGCTTTGTGCTTTTGGGGGCGCGTGGCGGGCCGCATGCAAATCGGGACGAACGAACCCATTTAGCCTTTGAAATCATCGAATTGGCATGCAGCAGCGCTTGAATTTCCGGCCACTGCAGCAGGGGCAGGGCTGGTTGCGGCCGGTCCGGGCGGCGGGGGCTTGGGGATCGGCCAGGATGGCCTGGATTGCGGCAATCGCTTGGGGAGCGAGCGATTCGGCTTGCTCGCGCCAGGCAAGGTCCTGGTCACGACGGGCCTGGGTGAGGGCCTCGCGAAAAACGGACGAACGGAGCCAATTGCCGACAGTGTTGCGGTGGACGCCGGCGAGTTGCGCGGCGGCGGTGGCGGTGGAACCGGCGGACAGCAGGGTCAGCACGCGTTGCTGGGCCGGAGTCAGATGATGATCGGGCTGCACAAGGCCTCCTTACTTCCAGAGGAGCACGGGATCTGGCGCGGGAGGCGAGGCTAGGGCGCGAAGTGGTTGATGGGTCGGGAGATATTTTTTGGGGAAGCGAGTCACTGGGGGCTGGCGAGCCTCGGTCACCGTGGCTGGTGGGACCCGGTCAGAGGCGCAAAAACAGGCTGTCGTACCGTTCGACCTGCTCGACAATAGCACTTCTCCAGACGGCGGGACGGCCCTTCGGGTCACTTCGAAGCGTGGCAATCACGCCGGATCCGGTTCCGGCGGCGTCAGTCCTCTGGAAAATGTCCTAACCAGCGCAGCAGGCCGCCGATGACCTTTTCGAACGCCGGCGGCGGGAGAATGCCCAACCGATGCAGGGCCCCTTGTGAAACGCCCTGGAGGCCCTCCGGTTCCAAAATCCGGGAGGGCTAGCTTGCTAGCAGAAAGCGCAGTTGGACGGAACACGCCCACGCCGGACAGGAGTCTGCGCCGCTCAAACGCCAAGCGGCAGCCGCCGGCCTTCGGCCGGCGATCACAGGCTGAAGCCTGCGCTACCGCCCGGCGCGTCCTAGATAATTCCCGTAGCCTACAATAACCGTGGATGCCACCAGCACAAACAGGCTCAGCGCGACCAGCCACTTGGTGCGCGTGCCGACGCCCTTCCACTCTTTCAGCGCGATTCCCCACAGCGTGCTGAAGATGATGATGCTGGCCATGTGCAGCGTCCAACTCGAGAACTTGAAGCTGCCCATCTGCGTTTCGCCCATGGTGTAGAAGAAGAACTGCATGTACCAGGTGGTACCCGCGATGGCGCAGAAACAATAGTTGGCCAGCATCGGCGCTCTTTCGGGCTGCGTGCGGGACGCGGACAGCGCTACCGCCATTTCCTCGCCCGGCGCGTCGATGACAGACTCTAAGATAGGTTCCATCGCGCGCGCGGGGATCTCGCCGCGCAGCTTCGAGCTGAAGTATTGGTAGCTGGTCCGGTTGCGGATGTTCAGGATCATGCACCAGATGAAGTTCGTGGTGAAACCTCCAACCAGAACCACGACCAGTACGGGAAGGCCTTGCCACAAGACCGGCGTCCCGTGGCGCAGCGTGATTTGCTTGATGGGATCGCCGGCCGCCAGTCCGTATGCGAAGCAGGCGCTCATGATCCCGCAGAAGGTGGCCACCAGCAGACCGCGCTTCAGGCTGAACTCGCTGATGGCCGCGCGCTTCTGCTCTTCGGACAACTCGCGTTCCTTCGAGATTCCCGCGGCGCCGGCGAACGCAATACCGGTTAAGCAGATTGCCACGCCGGACAGGATCACCATACCGGAGTGGGTGCCGAGCACTTGTTTGGCGAATTCGCCGCGGAAGATCGGCGGCAGCAGTGTGCCGAAGGCCGCCGTGTACCCGAGCGCCACCGCCATGCCGAGCGACAGGCCCAGGTATCGCATGGTCAGTCCGAAAGTGAGACCGCCCGTCCCCCACAGCACGCCAAACACGTAGGCCCAGAAGAGGCTGCTTCCGGGAGTCTCGCGCAGGACGGCGAACAGGTCGTTGGTCATGGTGAGGGCCAGCAGCCACGGCATAATGATCCAACTGAACACGCCGCCGGCCAGCCAGTAGGTCTCCCAAGCCCACAGTTTCACGCCTCGATAGCCGAGGTAGAAACTGGCGGAGGACAGGCCTCCCAGCCAGTGGAGGAACACGCCCAGCATGGGGTTTGCGGTCATAGACTGGCTCCCGGAGGAGCAATGTTAAGGGGCATAGGGTAAGCCCGAGTGTAATCGCCGGGGGCGGTCCGGTCAAGCGCGCCGGCTGAAAGCTGAAAGCCGGCGTACGACAGGCTAAAGCCCAATGCCGCATAGTTTTCCCGCAACTGAGCGCCTGCATTAATCGTGGGGCAGGACTCCAGCGCGGACGGCCGGCGTCCACGTCGGCCTGTTCGTGCTCGGAGAAGAGCGGGTCCTGGAGGACCCGCGCAGGACTGCTGGAGTCCTGCCCCGCCTCCAGGCTCAACGCTCGGCGCTTTCGAGATCCAACGTGACACGCTCGCCGTTGATCAGCACGAAACCGGAGTTGATGAGTTGCTGGCCAGTGCAGTCGAACTGCGCATAGCAGTGTAGATTGGCCATATCGAAAATGTATTCCACGGCCTGGCCGGCGGGCTTCACGGTGGTGCTGAAGTCGATGCCCGCGAACTGCGGCGCATCTTTGAAGCAGGCGAGCACGGGCCGGATCAGGTGGGCGATGTGTTCGTCAAAGGCCAGAGCCGCCGCGCGGTACCGGGATGCCGGTTCGGCGGCCTGGATCGTAGTGGCGATCGAGAGCTGCAGGTAGATACCTTTGTGAAAGTTCACGAATACGGGCGGTGCGTAGCTGACGAAGTGCGCTGTCTGGTCCAGTTCGCGGACTAGCTTGTCCAAGGTTTCCTGGTAGGACGTTTGCAGGGCGTGCAGGGCGTCGGGTGTGGGCTCGGGCGCAGCAACGGCGGGCGGTGGAGTAGGAGGCGGCGTTGGGGCGGGCTTCGCCACCACCACCGCCGCCGGAGCGGGGGCCGGAACCGGAGCGGCGGGCGGATCCGCGGTCATGCGGCCCCAAATCGTGGCCGCTTCGCCGTTGATGAAGAGCGACCCTTCCTCCAGCGCCACTGCCTGCGTGGCTTCGTCGGGCGCGGAAACGAGGCGCAGCGCGGCAGCTTTCGGAATCACCAGGACCACGTTTTCCGGGTGCTCCCCGCTGACGCCCAGCACCTTTTTGCGCACGTGATGCGAGATCTCCAGCGCGAATCCCTGCATTTTCGGCTCATCGCTCAACTGCGAAACCTCCGCTCGCAGCATGGGCAACATCACATCCTCGAAGGTGCGCCGGGCGCGTTCCTCTCTCTTCATCAGCTCGTCGGAATAGGCGGCATAGTAGTTGCCAAGGATCTCGACGACGGTCTGATGCCCGTATTTGGCGAACTGAATGGAACGCTGGTCTCTGGTTTTCTGCTGGTCTTCGTTGAGGTCCAGGGTACGGCTGAAATAGAAACGGTAGGGGAACTGGTGGGACGCGATGGCCACGGCTACGGCCTTCAATTCCGCAAAGTGCTTTTGCTGCAATTCGCGCAACTCCGGATCGCGAATCTCGGGGGGCGAGACCACCTGCGCGCAGAGGAGACTGGCGGAGAGCATGCCGGCGAGCAGCTCAATTCTTCGCATAAGTCAGACCCTTCAAGCGATAGGGTGGGTCGGCGACGGCGCGAATATAGGCGATGAGCGCGTCCAGGTCAGCCTTTTTCAGAGTATATCCGTAAGGCGGCATCTCCGGCGACTTATTCAAGGCCGGTCCGCCAAAGCCAATGATGGCGGCCACATCCGCATCGCTCATGGCGTTCAGCACGGCGCCTTCGGTAAAGGCGTGAGGCTTGGCCGTGAGGTTGTCGTGGTTCGAGACCCGCTCCGGGGTGGATTCCGGATCGTGGCAACGCGCGCAGTATTGATCGTTCAACACGCGGCCCTGCTGTTGCTGATAGCCGAGAGCGATCTCGTCGAGCCGGAGTTCCACTGGCTTGCCGGATTTGTCTCGCGTGGTGGCCACGATCTGATATCGTCCGGCGCTGCCGCCGAGGGTAATCGTGGAGGTCAACTGGCCGTCTGCGCCGGTCAGGCCCGCATCCGGCGCCGCCGTTGCTCCGCCGGCTGTGTGAAATTCAACCAGCGCGCCGGCGACTGGACTGCCTTGCGCGTCATTCACCTGCACCACGACTGGCTGATCCAGAGCCGTTCCGATACCGGTGGCCTGCTTGCCTCCGCCGACTTCCGTAATCGCTACTCCAAAAGCCTTGGCGGCGAGAGGTGCCGGCGGCTTGGCCGGCCGGCTGCATCCGGCCAGCACGATCAACATGGTGGCACAGGCTTTAGCCTGTGATCGGAGGCCCTTCATTTCTTGGCCACCTCCTTATTCTGCTTCATCAGGAAGGCCGTGAGTGCGCGGGCATCCGCATCGCTCATGTTCCGGTTGGGCTCCAGCGTTCCGGGCCGCAGAGATTGAGGATCTTTCAGCCAATGGAAGATCCAAGCCGCGTTGAGCCGCGCTCCCACTTGCGTGAGCGTTGGACCGATGTAGCCCTTGTCGTTCTGCGGATCGACTATATGGCAGGACTGGCACGCATACTTCGAATAGAACAACTGCTTGCCCAGGTCGATGTCGGCCGCGCTGAATTTCGCCGGGTCCAGCGCGTCGCGATCGAAGTCCGGCGTCTGATAAACCGTCGAGATATAATCGGCGATGGTCTCGGCCTCCGCGTCGGTCACGTTGAAGCGCGGCATGCGGCGGATCAGCGCGGGGCGCAGCGTGTTGGGGTTCTTCATGAAGCTCACCAGCCAGCGGCGTTGCACGGAGCTGCCTTCCCAGGTAAGATCGGGCGCCATGTTACCGCCGCGGCCGTTGATGGCGTGACAACTGAAGCAATTCATGTCGGCCATCAATTGACCGGCCTTGCCGGCGGGACGATAACCGGATTCGCGCTTGCCCGCCACGCGCAGGGAAGCCGGCAGGGTCCGGGCGCGTTCGGTCTGCGCCAGCAAGGCCGTGACCAGAGCATCCACCTGTGGCTGCGCAAAGGTGTATTGCGGCATCTTCGCGCTGGGGAAAGCATGCGGCTGCCGGATCTTGGCCTGCAAGTAGTCCGGCAGGGTGTGCGCCACTCCCGGCGCAAACACGATCTTCATGAGCGATTCGCTTCCCACCACGGTCAACTCCGGCGCGAAATTAGTGGGCTTCTTGATGCCGTTGATTTCGTGGCAGGAGGCGCAGCCCCGCTCCGTCACCAACGCTTTGCCGTGCGCCACCCGCTCCGGCGTGGCGGGTTCCAGGTGTACGTTCGCCAAGAAATCGGAATCGGTCTTCGCTTCGATGAAGGCGCGCAACGGGCCGAGTTGCTTCTGGTCGAAGCGGTAGTGCGGCATGGCGGTGTCGGGATCGTAGGTCTTGGGGTTGCGCAGCCAATCGGCGAGCCACGCCGGCTTCACCTTGGAGCCGATGCGCGTCAGCTCGGGTCCCACGTCGCCGCCCACCAGCATGCCGGCCGGATTCACGGTGGCGTGGCAGGAAGCGCAGAAGGATTCACCGTAAACACTGGCGCCGGCTGCGGCGTCTGCGGGCGTGGACAGGCCGGAGGCCTGTCCTACCTGGTATGGCGTGCTCTGCGACATCAGAAATGCCGTGATGTCGCGCGCATCCGCATCCGTGAGTTGGAAATTGGGCATGGCCGCGGTGATCGCGTAAGCCTGAGGATTCTTGAGCCAGGCGAACGTCCATTCGCGGGTGGTCTTTTCAGCGATATGGGTCAGCGCGGGAGCATCGACCGTAGATGCCAACTGGCGGCCCTCCGGCGTCTTCAGAACATGGCAAGACGCGCAGCCATAACGGGCCAGCAGTTGGCGTCCCAAGTTCAGTTGCGGCGTGCCAGTGAGCGTGTTCCAATGACACTGGCCGCAAGAGGCCTCCAAATAGCGCGCGGGCAGAATGGGTTGCTCCCACGCCAGCGTGCTGCGATGCGCTTCCTCGACTCCGGTGGCGGCGCCCTGGCCGCGATGACACATCACGCATCCGAACTCGGTCAGCGAATGCGGGATGGGCGGATGCGGCCGGAACGGTTGCGTGCCAACGTCCCAGAGGCTGGCTTCCTTCAGGGCCAAATGACAAGTGCCGCAACGATCCGTCACACCCAGCTCCGGCATCCAGATCTGCTGCAGCCCGCCCTGGAAACGCCGCTGCAGCGTGGCGGCTTCTCCACGCCCGCGAATCAGGCGCAGGTACTTCTGCTGATAGCGTGTCCACTCCCGGAAGCGATCCTTGGCCGGGGCGATCGCCAGGCAGACGAGCAGGATCACGCTGAGCGAGCCGAACGCGCGCGCGCTATCGCCGAAGAGGAATTGCCACAGCTTTTGTATCTTCTGTCGCATGCGTTCAACTCCTCCAGGGCCACACCCACGACCAGCCCGCGCCGCGGAAAAACGTCCCGATCACCGTCAGAATGCCGGCCTGCACCAGAAACCACGTCATGATCCAGAAAGAAAGGGGCTTCGAAACCAGCCATCGCCGGAAACGCGCCTGCGGCTCCGGCGGACGCGCCGCGGCCAACAGCATGAAAGCCGCAATCAGAAGCGTTGGGATCAGCACCGCGTAGACGTGGAAGAAGAGCATGATAGCGGTGAACGCCAGCAGTACTCCAATGAAAATACGCAGCCGCCGCTCGCGGTTGCGCAGCCAAACACCCTCGGATTCGATGTTGATATCGAAGTACGGAATCACGATCAACGCCAGCACCACCAAGGTTGGAATGAGCACGCCCGCTACGAACGGAGGGAAGTAGTGCAACAGTTCCTGCAAGCCCAGAAAGTACCAGGGCGCCTTGGCCGGATTGGGGGTGTGCATGGCGTCGGCCAGTTGTTCGAGAGGCGCATCCCAGATCAACGAAATGACCACCAGCGCGATGGCCAGAATCTCAATGGCCACGGCCGCCCGGAAGAGGCCTTCCGGATAGGTCATCACCACGGAATCGTCCTGCGCTTTTACCTGCGGCGATGTGCGGCGCGTGACGAACGCCACGCGTACCGGTGTGCGGCGCGCGTCGGAATCGAATTGCGCGGCAAACTTCGGATTGGGCGGCTCACTCATGGGATTCCTTATGGCCCGTATACAGGCCTCCATCCTTGCGGATACGCCAGAAGTGCACGGCGATGAACAGAATCGCCGCCAGCGGCAGGATCACGCAATGCAGCACATAGAAGCGCAGCAGAGCGTTGGCGTTCACGGTATTGCCGCCCAGCATGAGGAAGCGGACCTTTTGGCCCATCACCGGAACGGCGGACATAATATTCGAGCCGACCGTGATGGCCCAGTAGGCCAACTGGTCCCAGGGCAGCAGGTAGCCGGTGTAACTGAGCAGCAGCGTGAAGATCAGCAGGACCACCCCGATGACCCAGTTGAACTCGCGCGGCTTACGATACGCGCCGCGATAGAACACCTTGAACATGTGCGCGAAGACCAGCAGGACCATGGCGTGCGCCGACCAGCGGTGCAGGTTGCGCAAGAACACCCCGGCCGAGACCACGAATTGCAGGTCCTTCATGTCCGCGTAGGCTTGCGGCACCGAAGGATGGTAGTAGAGCATTAGCAGGATGCCGGTCACGACCAGGATCATGAAAGTGCCGAAGCTGAGCGTTCCCAGGTACCACGTGACGCTGAATTCGAGGGCGCGCTTGCGGGCTTTGACCGAGGCCAGATGCAGGAAGACGTTCTGCTGAATGGCCATCGACCGGCGCAGGTTGGTGGCCCCGCTGCCGCCGCGGAATACGGAGCGCCAGACGCGAGTGTCGCGGAGATCTTGGAGAGTCATCAGGTCCTCAGGTACTGCTTTGGCGGAATAATGGAGGCGCGATCGACCAGCAGCTCGCCTTCATCGCCGATCCAGACTTTGAGCCAGGGCAGGCCGCGCGGCGCGGGCCCCTCCAGCTTCACTCCCTGTTCGCTGAACTTGCTGCCATGGCACGGGCATGCGATGATGCCCAGATCGGCATTCCACACCGTGAGGCAGCCGAGATGGGTACAGGTGGCCGAAAGCGCGTAAAAACCCTCCGGGCCGTGAATGATGTAGATGCCGGCTTCCAGATCCTGGGTGACTGAGCCGCGCGGATAACGGTCCGGTTTGCCAGCGTTGGCGATCGGCGACGGCTCGTAGAGCACATTGGGAGAGAGATAGGAATATCCAAACACCGCCGCCCCCGCGCAGGCGACCGCCACCGAGCCAACCCCCAGCTTGATGAATGCCTCGCGCCGGCTAGGTTGTATTTTGTCGTCTTCTGGCATGTGTTTCCTCCTTTAGTGGGACAGGCCTCCTGGTCTGTCTTGCCGCCGGCGTTCGCGGTGGGGCAGGACTCCAGTCCTGCGGCCGACGTCCACGTCGGCCTGTTCGCGCTCGGACATGGCCGGTTCCTCTGCGCGAAGAGCGTCCTGGAGGACCCGCGCAGACCTGGAGGTCTGCCCCACAATGAGCATGTGTTGGGCACAGTAGCCCTAACGCCTCCCCGCCACCACCGTGGCCGGGCGTTCGGCCGCGGCCGCGCCAATGCTGTACGCCTCCATCGTGATCACATTCACCGGGCAGCGCTCGGCGCACAGGCCGCACCGGATACAACGGGTTTCGTCCTTGAGCATGGCCGTACCGGTGATCACGCCCAGTTCTTCGGCCGCCACGTCATCCAGTTCCACGCGATAAAGCTGCTGGTTGCCGCGGATCTCGCCGAGCACCTCCGGGGGAAATTCGATCTGCTCCAGCGGCACCAGGCGCAGGCATTCCTCCGGGCAGACATCGGCGCAGCCGCCACACAGGATGCACTGCGAGCCATCCGGCTCATTGCCTTCGAAAACGGTGTTGATCCAGCAGCGCAGACACCGGCGGGCCTCAGCCATGGCCGACTGTTCGTCGAAGCCGATCTCCACTTCCGTCACACCGGTGCGGCGCTCCAGCGGCAGCATGGGCACGGACTGGCGCGACAGATTCATGTAATCCGCGAACATGCGATGGTGATCGAGCACTTCCACCACAATCTCCGGATCGGGATGCTTCCGGCCGGTGAGGTGCTCGTCGATGGCGATGGCGATGCGCTTGCCGTCACCGACGCTGTCGATGATCAGGCGCGGGCCGAACACGCAGTCTCCGCCCGCAAACACGCCGGCCGCCGAGGTCATCAGGGTTTCGCGGTCCGCCACAACCAACCCGCGCGGCGACACCCGCACGCCGTCCTCAGGCTTCAGGAAATCCAGGTTGGGAGCCTGGCCGATAGCCAGGATGACGGTATCGCACTCGATGACGGATTCGCTGTTTTCGTAGAACGCGGGGTTGAAACGCCCGGTGGCGTCGAAAACATGCATGGTCTTCAATGTTTCGAGACCGGTCACTTTGCCGTCGCGCCCCAGGACGCGATGCGGTCCCCTGCCGTCATGCAAGACGATGCCCTCGGTTTGGGCTTCCTCGATCTCCTCCAATGCCGCCGGCATCTCCTGGCGCTTTTCCAGGCAGACGATGCTGACCTCCTGCGCGCCCAAGCGGAGGGCCGACAGCGAAACATCCACCATCTCGTGCGCAGCCACGGCGGCGACATTTTCATCGCTCGGAACGGCGTCCTGCGGAGCGGTGGCGTGCTGCCGCAGCACTTCACGAGCGGCCGACCGGGCCACGTCCATGGCCACGTTGCCGCCGCCGATTACGACTACCTTCTTACCGATGGTGAAACGATAGCCCAGGTTTGCGTTGAGCAGGAAATCGACGGCCTTGTGGACTCCGTCGAGATCCACGCCCGGGATGGAAAGGTCGCGGCTGCGGTGGGCGCCGACGGCGATGACTACCGCGTCGAAGCCCTGCTGGCGCAATCCGGAGATCGTGAAATCGCGGCCGGCGGCTTGATTCAGCTTCAGCGTGATATCGCCCGATTCCAGAATTTCGCGCACCTGCGCTTCCACGACGCTGCGCGGCAGACGGTACTCCGGGATGCCGAGTTTGAGCATGCCGCCAGCCACGGGCGCGGCTTCGAAAATGGTTACGGAGTAACCCATCAGGCCCAGGTCGTGCGCCGCGGAAAGCCCCACGGGTCCGCTGCCCACCACGGCCACGCGGTACGGTTGCGGCGCGGCCCGCTCACGTTCGATGCGCAATGGACGCCGGGATTCCGGACCGTAGCGCTCGGTGAGCATGCGCTTCAGGGCGCGGATCTGGATGGGTTTGTCCACCGCTCCGCGGCGGCAGGCCGTTTCGCAAGGGTGCGCGCAGACGCGGCCGCAGATGCTGGCCATGGGGTTCGGATCGCGGGCGTAGCGATACGCCTCTTCGAACCGCCCTTCCGCGATGAGCGCGACGTACCGGCCGGCGTTGGTGCCGGCCGGACACGCCATCATGCACGGGAAGTTGCTGTTCAGCCAGTCGCGGTCGACTTTCTTGTCGCGAAAGCGTGTCAGCATGCGGGGCTTACTTCGAGAGCGCGAAATCGACCGTCACATCGCCGGCCACGGTTACGGGCTTCGACTGCGGCGTCTTGATACCCTCATGCCACGCTGAGACCGTGTAGCTGCCAGCCGGCACATCCGCAATCTTGAAATTGCCGTCGGCATCGGTTTCGGCAAAATACGGCGTGGGCGCCACGATCACGTACCCGGACATTTCGGGGTGAACGTTGCAGAGCAATGGCACGATTCCGGGTGTGTCGAACTTGAAGTCGCGCTTCTGCCCGCTGGGCCAAGTGCCCAAATTGTGTCCCAGCTTCTTATTGCCGCTGATGTTCGGCCAGAAAATGTTATGCGCCACTTTATCGCTGTTCAGGAATTCCACCGTGGTTCCTACCTGCACCGCCAGGATGTGCGGCGCGAACAGCAATTGTTTTTGATCCATCACGTAACTCTTGGCGGGCGCGGGAAACGTCTTGCCGGCAACGGCATCCACGTATACCACCGAAGAGCCCTTGCCGGCGGCGACCTTGCCGCTGATGTTGGCCGCGTAAGCGGCCAGCGAACCTGCGAAAAAAACGAGTATCACTCTCTTCATGGAACGGTTCTCCTCTTTTCGTCTCTTGTTAATTGTAAAACTTTTCCGGGGTCAATAAACGAATTCCAGAGCCACAACTGCCGTATTCACCCGGAAGGGGCTGAGCGGTTCCTGCAGTCCGGTCGCGGGGTCGGTGACCACCTGGACCACCTGCTTGGGCCGGAACTGGTATTCAAACGAAGCTTTGATGTTCGGGTGGATCAGGAATTGAATGCCGGGCGTAAAGCGGTTGCGTGTGGATTGGAGCGGCCCGAAGTACGCCGTTCCGCTGTTGAGCGCCAGTCCGTTGATCCGGTCGGCGCTGGAGTTGACGCCGTCCCAGCGGGCGATGGCCATGATCCACGGCAGAACCAGGTAATCGGCCTGCACGAATCCCCCGTTGAACTTGGCGGGCACGCTGGAAATAAACCCGGCCGGCACCGCGCTGGTAGAACCCACCGGCAGCGGGATGAGGGCACCGCTCGAATCCACCGGCAGCAGGTTATTGTCGCGGGCGAACATATACAGGCCAAACAGATTGAAGGTGCGGAAATTGAAGCTGAAATCGGCGCCCGCGCGGTAGTAGGGCTCGCGCGCATAGAGCACGCTGGGGTTTCCGCTGGCGTCCGCGCCCACGAGGCCTTGTTGAGATTTGCCGTGCAGGTAGAAGGTGCCCAGGTTCAAGTTGGTATGGTCGCGGGGTCCGGTCGTGCCGGCCGCCTGGATGGAGTGGCGGCTTTCGCTGTCCCGCTCCAGGTTTATGCGGTAGGAGAAGCGGGCGTAAATATCCTTCAGGCTGGAGTCCGAGGCGAAGCCGGCGCCGCCATTTCCCCCGCCCGTGGCCGAGGGAACGTAAGAACTGGCATTGGCGGATTGGGTGACGCCGCTCGTGTTTTGGTCGATGAGGGCCACTGAATAGTGGTAGCCGCCGTAGCTGTGCCCGCCACTGAACTCGATGCCCTTTGCTGCATCCGCGAAGCTAAACTGGTTCGCCACGTTCTGCTGCAGGGCAACCATGGAGTTGATCGCGCCGACATTGCTTTCGGTGTAAATGTCGTACGGGCTGATGTTAATGCTGCGCGCCTGCGTAAACGGCAGGTCCAGCTCGAATTGTCCCGTGCGGACGCTGAACGAGTCTTTCGGAAGCTTGATCAGGCGGCCGATATCGACGAATTTCAGGTAGCCGTCTCCCAGGCCGCCAGCGCCGTTATCCCCGGCCACGCTGATATCGTCATCCACCCAGAAGGCGATATCGCTGCCGAAGTTCCCAGCCATAAAGATGCTGAAGAAGCCCGTTTCGAAATCGGTTCCCGGGATGACTGGCGCCACTGTGCCCGGAGCCGCCAGCGCATTGAACCGGCTCGCGTTTGAGCCCGTGAATTGAAAGAAGTTGTTCATGCGCAGACCGACCGGCGGCATGCCCGGAATTGTGCCCGGCCAGACGCTGTGCGGCCAGACATCCTTCTGCGCCGGCGCGCCCAACATCACCGCGGGAGTCTTGAGGAACGTCTCGTCGTCTTTCGGGAATTTGAACCCGGCGTCTTTGAAGGCTTTGCCAAAGTCGTTGAGCTTTGGAAAGTCCAGGTGGCAGGTCGTGCACGAGGTGCCGTACTGCCGGGAAAACGCTGGGATCGCATAGCTCTTGGTGCTGAGGGTCGAGAGAAGGAACGGCGCAATCAGGATGCCAACAGGTATAAATGTTTTGGGCAATCGGCGTAGTTTCAGGGTCCACCTCCTAACTGAGGGCTCCGCCTTGTCCGAATGGGGTAGGTCAGATTCCGCAGTTTGGCCTAGTATGGCATATCAATGCCCAACCTACAAACCGTTTGTTTTCAGTTGACGGGGAAACCAGATGTGTGAACTAGCGCAGGTCCGCAGCCTGCTGGGGTGGGGGAATTACCTCAGCGCTGAAGCGTATTGGGAGTTGGCATGGCCCCGCGAGCTTGCAGACGAGTACAAGAAAGCCGAAACTGGATCTTACATGATTGATCCTGCGCTTCGCGGACGAGTGGCCCTTGTCACGGGCGCCAACCAAGGAATCGGCGCCGCCGCGGCGCGCGCGCTGGCGGCCGAAGGCGCGCCCGTTTTCCTCACCTATCTGCGGGTGGACAGGGCCGGGCACGGCGATCCGGCCTTGCCGCGGACGTATGACGAAGTGCGGGCGCGTTCGGCCGAGGCGGTGGTTGAAGCCATCCGCCAGGCGGGCGGCCGCGCGGATGCGTGGGAAGCAGACTTGGCGGATCCCGCTGTGGTCCCCGAGTTGTTCGACCGGGCCGAGGCGGCCTTCGGTCCGGTCGAGGTCCTGGTAAGCAACGCGGCCTTCTGGCACGGCGACACCTTCCTGCCGGACCGCGCGGAGCGCTTCGGATGGTGCCTGATGCCGGTCTCGCCGGATACGTGCGATCGGCACTTCGCGGTAAATAGCCGCGCGCCGGCGTTGCTGATCGCGGAGTTCGCGCGGCGGCACTGCGCGCGCGGGGCAAGCTGGGGCCGTATCATCTCTTTGACCACGGGCGGCGCGCCCGGCTTTCCCGGAGAGGTGTCGTACGGGGCCAGCAAGAACGCAGTCGAGAGCTACACGGTGGCTGCCGCCGCTGAGCTCGCGCCATTGGGAATCACGGCTAACGTGCTCTCCCCGCCGCCCACCGATACAGGCTGGATCTCGACCGAAGTCGCCGCGGAGCTGGCGCAGGCCACGCCGCCTTTCCGCATAGCGCAGCCCGATGAGGTGGCGGAGGTGATTGTGTTCCTGGCCTCGCACCAGGCGCGATCCATCAATGGGCAGCGCATTGTCATGCGCTAACCGCTAGGAGCTACCAGCCCGTGACTGCCCTGGAGCGTAATAGTTCTGCTCAGCCTAATGGATAAGTATCCCGCCGCCGGAGGGAAACGTGGCAGTTATCTGCAGCGATTGCGTATTGATGATGGACCCTGGTTCTGCGCCGAACTGGAATGTGGGAGACTGCCCTCCCCCGTAAAGCAGCGTGCCATCAGGCGTGACCGCCAGGCCGCCAACGCCGAACGTGCCAGGAAGGAAGTTAGTGACAGCGAGCGTGGCCGTGTCGATGACGTTGATCCCCTGCGCAGCGTCGCCCCCCATGCGTAGGCGCGCGTCCCATCCGGAGAAAAGGCGATCGAATTTACTGCCGGCGCCGCAGAGATCGTGCCGATAACCTTGTTGGTGGCCGTCTGAATGACATCTATTGCAAGATACTGGCCGATATAGACGGCATCGCCGCTGGGATTAATCGCCAGGCTATAGCCTCCTGCACCAGCTAGCGTGGCCAAAATGGCGAGATTGCGGGTATCGATAACCACCGTGCTGTCCAGCGTGTAGCCGCTCCCGATCGCGTAGATCCGATCGCCCGCCGGCGTAATAGCCAGAGCCCAATATAGGCTTACAGGGGAGCCCTGAACCGGAAGCGGAATCGATTTCTCCCCTTCTCCAGTGGACGCATTGACGACCACCACGCTAGTCCCCGAAACATTAGCGTAGAGCATCTTGCCGTCGGGGCTCACAACCACCCCATATACGAAGCTTTTTGGGAGCATCGTCTTAACCACCTGGCCGGTTGTCGTGGAGGTAGCCCATAGGCCGCTCTGCGGGCCTGTCGAGTAAAGAGTCTGCCCGTCCGGCGAGAGGGCAAAGCCTCCGCCTGCAGCGCGAAGCAATTTCGAAGGCGTCACGGAGCCCTGCTGCAGCACCTCCACCGCCGACCCGGCTGCAAGCAGAGGATAAAGCTCTTCGCCGTTCGGCGAAACGACAGTTGCCAGAACATCTCCGAGTGGTGGTTCAGCGACCACCTTCAGGTCCTGGACGCTTACAACATATAAGACGTCGAGCGGGTTATATGCGGTGACATATGCGGCGCTGCCGTCCGGTGCGATCGAGACGCCGCTTACTGCGCCGCTCAGCGTCACTGGCCCGGTCATCGCTCCGGTCGCCGTGTTGATGAATGACAACTCGCTGTTGAGATAGCCGGCTGACACCTCTGCGGCCGCGAGTGTAGTGCCATCGCCTGAAAGCGCCATGAACGCCGCGTCTCCAACCGGAATAGTCGCCGCCAGCGTCATCTGCGCGAGAGCGATTTGGTAAACGTTCCCTCCCGAAGCCACAAACCCTGTCTGGCTATCCGGAGTAATGACGATCGAGGACGGCGTCCCCGTGGGAAAAGCCAGGCTCCCGACCGGCTGGAACGAAGTGGCATCAAACGCTGTAATGGCACTTGGCGGAACCGAGCCGGCCGGCACGGCACAACAGATGGAGAAACAGCAGTCGGGGGAGTTTGGGTAGTGAGCGGCATAGACCGTTTTTCCGTTGGGAGCTGCGGCGATTCCGAATACCTGGTCGGTGCCGGCGGAAATCACGGCGAGGTTCTGGCCCGATGCAACGTCGAGCACCTCCACGTTACCGCCTTGGCACGTCGATCCATCGGCCGAGCTGGAACAGGTGTCAACGTAAATTCGGGATTGGTTCGGCGCCAGGGCAAGACTAACCGGATTCCAGATGGGATACTTCGTGCGGTAGGTATGGAGTGTCTTGCCGTTCAGCCGATCCACAGCGATAATCTGGCCGTTGGAGTAGGTTGGCCCCGACGGAGCTGCCACATAGAATGTATTGCCATCGGAAGAGAGCACAGGCACGGCGGAATCAACGCCGGCTGGGATGATGGATCCCTGACCGTGCAGCGTTTTCGTGCTGAGGGTCGTAATAATCGCTTCTGGGAATACGGTGTAAATCGTGGAGTCCGCGGCGTGCAGTTGGGGCAGAACGACTCCGGGGGGGGGCCATCAGTATACACCCAGCCATCACCGAGCGCCACTTTCGCTGTACCCTGACCACAAATCAACGGCACCAAGCAAGTAGTTCATTATCAGCATGTTGGGCTTTGTTCGTCAGATTCGGAAAGCCCCCGTGGACCCGCTGCGAGCGAAGCTCGCCTCCAACGGCGTTGTGCCCGCACGGCACGCCGGAGCGCGTGCGCTATGGGATTTCGACTTGCGCGCCGCCGTTCACGATCGATTGGCGGCCGGCTTCGATCGCGCGCTCGTTGTAGCTGCTATTGCGCGGCGTCGCTATGATTCCGGCGTGATCGAACTCGTCGAGTAACTCGCCGCGGCGGCCTTCGGGCGCGGATTCCAGGCGAATGATGCTGGATACGATGTGCTCGACCGAGCGATAGCCGTAACCTACCGGCGTCAGTC
>OCTA010001240.1_pt1 | contig 23580 bp, 16 predicted proteins | sample 1538991 | NCBI WGS metagenome assembly OCTA01 (sample SAMEA3539302, study PRJEB22396) | soil metagenome | biome: tundra; feature: field; material: soil | place: USA | collected 2010-05 | depth 0.15 m | reverse complement strand
CGGCAACCGGCTGGACTGCGAGCAGTGCGGCATGTGCATCGACGTTTGCCCGGTGGGCGCGCTCACCAGCGGCAGCTACCGCTACAAGACCAGGCCCTGGGAGATGAATCATGTCTCCACTATTTGTACTTTTTGCGCCGACGGCTGCAAGGTGACCCTGGGCGTGCGCCAGGTAAACGACGGTTCGGAGATTGTGCGCGCCGACAATCGCGATAAGAGCGGCATCAACGGCGATTTTCTCTGCGCCAAGGGCCGCTTCGGCTTCGACTTTGTCGACAGCCCCGAGCGGCTGACCAAGCCTCTGGTGCGAAACGCGCAAGGCAAGCTGGAACCGGCCACATGGGAGCAGGCGCTGCGCCTGGCCGCCGCCAAGCTGAAGGAAGTTCGCGACACTAAGTCCGGCGCCGCCGGCAATAATTCAGCCATTGGGGTCATCGGCTCCAATCAATCCACCAACGAAGAGAACTACCTGTTGCAGAAGTTTGCGCGGACGGTGCTGCGGACCAACAACATCGACCACGAACGCAGCACGGATTACGCAGCCTTTGCCCGCGCCCTCGCCGGACACAATTGCAAGGCAGCCAGCCTGCGCGACATCGCAACCGCTCCGGCGATCCTGTTGATTGGCGGCGATCCAACCAACGAGCATCCCCTGCTGGCCTGGCACCTGCGCACCAACGTGCGGCTGAACCGCGCCCGGCTCTACGTTGCCAATTCCAAGGCGATCAAGCTGGAGCGGCAGGCCAAGGCCACGCAGGAGCTTCCGCCGGACGGCTACAAGGATCTCGTGGCCTTTCTGGACAGCGGCGAAGCCGACTTCAGCAAGGCTCTGCTGGCCGAGGAGTCGCTGGTGGTGATCTTTGGCCAGGAGTATCGCGGCCAGTCCGTCGAGTCTCTGGTCGCTTGGGGTCTCAAGCGCGGCCCCAATTCCGGATCTGTGCGTTTTGCCTTCCTCGGCGACCACGCCAACTCCCGCGGCGCTGCGGACATGGGGCTTTTCCCGGACCTGCTCCCCGGCTATGTGCCGGTAACCGCGCCCGGCGCCTTTGCGGAGTATCCGGGGCTACCTGCGATACCCGGCAAGACCCTGCCCGAGATATTCCACGCGGCGGCCAAAGGCGAGCTGGGCGCATTGCTTGTGGTCGGCGCCAATCCCGTGGCCAGCCTGGGTGTGGACCCCGCGGCCTTGAAGAACACTTTTGTCATCGTTCAGGACCTCTTTCTCACCGAGACCGCGGCCCTGGCCGACGTAGTATTCCCGGCGGCCAGCCTCTACGAAAAGACCGGCACGGTAACCAACACATACGGCGATGTGCAACTGGTCAAGAAAGCGGCTGATCGCGCCGGCGTGAAGCCCGACTTCGAAATTCTGGTGCGGCTGGCCGGCGCCATGGGCGTGGATGTGAAGGCTCTGGTTCCCTTCGGCAAAGGCGGCGTAACGGCCGACCTGGGCCAATCGCGCGGCGCGCAAGCCGGCGAGGCAGATCGCCACTCCGTGTGGCTGGCGGCCAATAACCTTGAGCCTAAACTGAGCCCCTTCGATCCGCTTGCCGTATTAGACGAAATTGCCCGGCTGGTTCCCGGCTATGCGCTGGACCGGATCAATCTTCTGGGCGGAAACGATGTGCGAACGGAGCCCGGCTTTGTGCCGGTTGCAGCTCTGACCGAAGCCCTGCCCGGCCTGGTGGCTCCCGCGCACGATGGCCTGTTCACCTCCGGGACGTTGGGCCGGTACAGCCCCGCGCTCAAGGAACTTGAAAGGCATCAGGCGCACGAGTTGGCAGACGCTGTGACGGATTATAAGTCGTGCAAGTGAATTGGCGATGAGATGAGCGAAATGCAACCGCAGATCCTTCGACTCCGTCCGCCGCGGCGGACTTCGCTCAGGATGACAGCAAGAAGTTTGGCAAGAGAGGCTGAAGGCACGTGACGATTTTCGAGTTTTTCCTGTGGAGCCTGCTCAAGGTGGCAGTGGTAACGGTGGTGATGCTGCTGGGCGTCGCCTACACCGTGCTGCTCGAGCGCAAACTCGTGGGCCGCATCCAGAACCGCTGGGGACCCAGCCGCGTGGGGCCGTTTGGTCTGCTGCAGCCGCTGGTCGACGGCGCCAAATCCTTCCTCAAAGAGGACCTGATCCCCACCGCGGTTTACAAGCCGCTCTATCTGCTTGCACCCATCCTCGCCCTGGGCTGCGCGCTGATCTCCATCGCCGTTGTCCCCTTCGGCGAACCCAACGTTGGACCGGGCGGCATTCATCTCTTTGAGATCTCCGACGTCAACATCGGCCTGCTGGTGATTCTCGGCGTCACCTCGATCGGCGTGTACGGCATAGCGCTTGCCGGCTGGTCCTCGAACAACAAATACTCGCTGCTCGGCTCGCTCCGGTCTTCTGCGCAGTTGATCAGTTACGAACTGGCCCTGGGCCTCTCGCTGGTGGGCGTGGTGATTCGGGCCGGATCGCTCAACCTGCGCGTGATCGTCGAGCAACAGGCGACTAAGGGCATGTTCACCTGGAACATCTTCGGCGGATTGCAGTTTGTGGCTTTCTTCATCTACTTGATGGCGGCTTATGCCGAGACCAACCGCTCGCCCTTTGACCTGCCCGAGGCAGAGAGCGAGTTGACCGGCGGCTATCACACCGAATACAGCTCGATGAAATTCGCCATGTTCTTCATGGCCGAGTACGCCAACATGATCAATGTAGGCTGCGTGGCCACTCTGCTCTTTTTTGGCGGATGGACCAGTCCCTTCGGCAACCTGATTCCTCCACCTGAAAACATCCTGGTCCATGCGCTGTTTCCCATCTTCTGGTTCGCGGCCAAGGTCTTTTGCTTCCTGTTTTTGTACGTCTGGGTGCGGGGAACGCTGCCCCGCTTCCGCTATGACCAGTTGATGAACTTCGGATGGCGCTACCTCATGCCACTGGCCATTCTGAACATTGTGGCCACTAGCCTTTGGTTTGCGTACCACTGATTTACAATCGGGGAAGATTTCCCGGAGCAGGGCACGAAACTTGGTCTGTTTGCTCCACAACCCATCCCCCTAACCGGTCGGTTCCGTTTTGTCGGTTCCGGCCCGTACCCCAGGGAACGATGCACCTGATCCTCTTTTTCGTGTTTGCCGGATTCTGCCTGGCCGGAGCCATCAACCTCCTGCTCCAGAGCCATCCCATCAACAGCGCCCTGTCGCTGATTGTGGTGATGACCTCGCTGGCTGTGCTTTACCTGCTGCTGGGCGCGGAGTTTCTGGCCGCCGCGCAGGTCATCGTCTATGCCGGCGCCATCATGGTCCTATTCACCTTTGTGGTGATGCTGCTCAACGCCGGCCGTGAAGAGCGCACCCTGGGCAGCCGCACGGCCCGCGCTGTGGGCTTTCCCGCGGTCGTCGCGATTTTGGGCGTCATCGCCACCGTGATCCTCAGCGCGCAAGGCCTGGGCGTGGCCGGGCTGCGAGACGGCATCACCTCCACGGAAGACCTGAGCCGGGTGCTCTTCACAGAACTGCTGCTGCCCTTTGAAGTCACCTCGGTGCTCATCCTCATCGCGATTCTGGGCGCGGTTGCGCTGGCCAGCCACGGCGGAGAAAGGACGGCAGGCAAGTGAATTCTCTCCTTACGCAAGAGATTCCCATCTCCTGGTATCTACTGCTGAGCGCGGTGCTGTTTTCGCTCGGAGTGCTCGGCTTCCTCATCAAGCGCAACCTGATCACGGTCTTCATGTCCATTGAGCTCATGCTCAACGCCGTAAACCTTTCATTTGTGACCTTCGCCCACCAGTGGCACGCGGTGAAGGGGCAGATCTTCGTCTTCTTTGTGATGATGGTGGCCGCGGCGGAAGCTGCCGTGGGACTGGCCATCATCATTGCCGTCTTCCGCGCCCGCGCTACCCTGGCTGTCGACCGTATCGACCTGATGAAACTATGAACGCAATCTTTCATCTCTGGCTGATTCCGATCTTGCCCTTCGCTGGATTCCTGATTAACGGAATCCTCGGCAGTCGGCTGCCCAAGTGGCTAGTGACAACGGTCGCGCTGCTGGCTCCGCTGGCTGCGTTCTGCATGGTTGCTCAGATCTCGCTTGGACTCTACGCGAATCATATTGCCCTTGCGAACCTACCCTTCGTTCAGACCTGTCCGCTGCCCTGGATCGACATCGGCACGCTGCACATCGATTTCAGCTTTGTCCTCGACCAGCTCTCCCTCGTCATGCTGCTAGTCGTCACCGGCGTAGGCTTCCTGATTCACGTCTACTCAGTCGGCTACATGAGCGATGAAGAGGGCTACGCGCGCTACTTCAGCTACCTGAACCTCTTCCTCTTCTTCATGACCGTCCTGGTGCTCGCCGGCAATGCGCTGCTGATGTTTGTGGGCTGGGAAGGCGTGGGGCTGACGTCGTACCTGCTAATCGGCTTCTACTTCCAGAAGACCTCTGCGGCGGATGCGGGCAAGAAGGCCTTCATCGTCAACCGTATCGGCGACTTCGGCTTCCTGATTGGCATGTTTCTGCTCCTGGCCAACTTCGGCACGCTCACCTTCAGCGAGATCGCTGCGAAGCTCGCGTACCCCGGCTGGCAGGGCGGCGTGGTAACCGTGATTGCGCTCTGCCTGTTGCTCGGCGCCGTCGGCAAGAGCGCGCAGCTTCCGCTCTATATCTGGCTGCCCGACGCAATGGAGGGCCCCACGCCGGTCTCCGCGCTTATCCACGCGGCCACCATGGTCACCGCGGGCGTTTACATGATCGCCCGGACCCATGTCTTGTTCGACCATTCGCCCTTCGCCCTGAGCGTGGTGGCCATCGTCGGCGCGGCCACTGCCCTCTTTGCCGCCACTATCGGTTTGGTGCAGAACGATATCAAGCGCGTGCTGGCCTACTCCACCATCTCGCAACTCGGCTACATGTTTCTGGGCTGCGGCGTGGCGGCCTACTCGGCTGCCATCTTCCACCTGGTCACCCACGCCTTCTTCAAGGCTCTGCTCTTTTTGGCAGCCGGCTCGGTGATCCACGCCATCGGAGGCGAACAGGATCTGCGCAAGATGGGCGGCCTGTGGAAGAAGCTGCCCGTCACCTTTGCCGTCACCACCGTGGGCGTTCTGGCCATCACCGGATTCTTCCCCTTTGCCGGCTTCTTCTCGAAAGACGCGATCCTCTACGCCGCCTTTGTGCAGGGCGGAAGCGGAAGGGTTCTCTGGTTTGTCGGGCTGGTCACTGCCCTGCTGACCTCGTTCTATATGTTCCGGCTCTGGTATCTGGCCTTTCTGGGTGAGTCCCGCAGCCAGGATGTCCGCCCCCATGAGAGCCCCTGGTCCATGCTCGGTCCGCTCGTAATTCTCGCCGCTCTCTCGATTGCCGGCGGCTGGATCGGGATCGATCGCTTCGCCGCCTTCATGGCTCCTTCAGTAGGCGCAAGGACAACCAATGCAAGCAGCGCGCATCTTGAGCTGATCCTGAGTATTGTGGCCGTTGCCGTGGCGCTGCTGGGCTGGCTTGTGGCCGATCTGCTCTACCGGCAAAAGCCAACGCGTCCAGCGGAGTTGGCCGGGGCTTATCCTGCCGGCTACAAGCTGCTGACCAACAAGTACTACGTAGACGAGTTCTACGGCGCCACGGTGGTGAAGCCGTTGCTGGCCACTTCCACCTATTTCCTGGACTGGGTTGTGGATAAGGCTCTGCTGGGCGGCGCAGCCTGGCTGCTCGGAGGCACTGCCACATTTGCCGGTGCGCTTCTGCAACGCTGGCAATCCGGCAATCTGCGCTCCTATGCGGCATGGCTGGCAGCCGGCGCTGCGGCTGTGCTGCTCTTTATCGTGGTTCCCTGGCCTACTGTGCTGGCCAGTCTTTCGGCAATTCACTTCGGCGTGGCGGGGCACTAGAGAATGACAGCGATCAATAACTCGATTCTCACGTTGATCCTCCTGCTTCCGCTGGCCGGAGCGGTCTTGGTGGCGCTGGCGCCCGACCGCGGCAAGCTACCCAACTGGATCGCCCTGCTGACGGCGCTGGCCACCTTCGGCCTTACACTCCACCTGCCTGCGCACTTTGACCTGGGCGCAAGCGGTTTCCAGTTTGCCGTCAACCTCCCATGGATCGAAAGCCCAGCAATCTTTTACCACGTGGGTGTAGATGGGCTGAGCCTGTGGCTGGTGGTGCTTACCGGCCTGCTGGCCCCGGTGGGCGTGCTGGCCAGTTGGAACGCAATCACCGAGCGCCGCAAGATCTTCTTCGTGCTTTTTCTCGTCCAGCAGACGGCCATGTTCGGCGTCTTCATCTCGCTGGACCTGATGCTCTACTACGGCTTCTGGGAGCTGTCGCTGGTGCCCATGGCCATCCTGATCGCCATGTACGGCCGCAAAGACGGTCCCAAGGCCGCGCTCAAGTTTTTCCTCTTCACGTTCATTCCCTCCGCTCCCTTGCTGGTTGCGATTTTGTGGCTCTACGCCCAGACCCGCAGCTTCGACTTCACTGCCCTTCACAATCAAATCGCTCTCGGATTGATTCCCGCAGGCCCGTTGTGCTGGGTGGCTCTTGCGTTTCTCTTCGCCTTCGCCGTCAAGGTTCCGGTCTTTCCACTCCACGGCTGGCTTGCGGATACCTTCAGCGAAGCGCCGGTTGCCCTGGCGATGGTCGTGGCCGGCAAGCTGGGCCTCTACTCCATGCTCCGCTTCCACATAGGGCTTTTCCCCGTGCAGGCGCGGACGGCGGCTCCTTATCTGATTGCCTTGGCAGTGATCGGCATCCTCTACGGCGCGTGCCTTGCGCTTGTGCAGCGCGACTTCTGGCGGCTGCTCGCTTTTGCCGCCCTGAGCCACCTGAGCCTGATCGTTCTTGGTATCTACGGCTTTACATTTACGGGTTCAGCTGGCGCTGTCTACCAGATTCTCAGCCACGGCGTCGTCGACGGCGCGCTCTTTGTGCTCCTTGGCGTTCTCTACGATCGCTACTCGACAAGTCTGATCGGCCTCTATGGCGGCCTGGCAAGCAAGTTGCCCAGCACGGCCACGCTCTTCGTCATCGCGTCCCTCACCATGATCGGACTGCCCATGCTGAGCGGATTTGTGGGCGAGTTCCTGATCCTCTCCAGCACCTTTACCGGCGTCAGCAAAGGCTGGGCGATTGCCGCCGCCGTGGGCGTGATTCTGGGCGCGGCCTACATGCTGTGGCTGGTGCAGCGCCTCTTCTACGGGCCGGAGAGCCAATTGACCGCATCGAAGCCAGCCGACGATCTGCACTTCCGTGAGCTGGCGGTGCTTTGGCCGCTGGCCGTGCTGATGCTGGTTATGGGGCTGGCGCCATCGTTCTGGCTACCGGCAATTGAGACGGGCGTTCTTCGCCCCAGGGTGCAAGTGATGGGTTTACCCGTGCACTTCTTGCCTCATCTTGTGTCGTCATTTTTGTCTCAAGGGGAGGGCCAGCGGTGAATCCTGTTCCCGATATCTTCCGCATCCTTCCCGAAGTGATTCTCGCCGTCACCGGCGTGGCCGTGATGCTGATCGACGCCTCGCTCCCGGCCGCGTTTCCGCGCCGTCTACTTGGCTGGGTTGCAGCCCTCGGAACCACGCTCGCGCTCTGGGCCAGCCTTTGGCAGCTCTCCTTGCCAGTGGGAGCCGCCTACTTTGGCGCGAATGGCACCGTCGAGACCAGTCCCTTCACCGTCTTCTTCCATGTGCTCATCTGCGGCATCGTGCTGGTGGCTCTGTTACTCTCGCTGGACACATTGCCCGAGGACAGCCATCACCAGGGCGAATTCTATGCGCTGGTGGTCTTCGGCGCGGTGGGCATGTGCCTGCTCACCGGCGCGGTCGAGCTGCTGGTGGTCTTCATCGCTCTGGAAATCTCATCCATCTCCACTTACATTCTGGCCGGCTACCGCAAGAACACGAGCCGTGGGCCCGAGGCGGCCATCAAGTACTTTCTCCTCGGCTCCTTTGCTACTGGATTCCTGCTATACGGAGTGGCATTGATCTTTGGCGCCACCGGCACTACGCAGATCTATGAGATCGCCCGTCTGGCGCCCTCCGCGCAGAATCATTCGTTTGTCCTTGCCGGTCTGGCACTGATGCTGGTGGGCATTCTTTTCAAGGTTTCGGCTGCCCCCTTCCACGTCTGGACTCCGGACGTATACGAGGGCGCGCCTTCCCCTGTGGTCGCGCTGCTCTCCACCGCCCCCAAAGCCGCGGCCTTTGCGCTGCTGCTGCGCGTGGTCTATGAGATGTTTCCCACGCTTCACGGGCTCTGGGCGCCGCTCTTGTGGGTCGTGGCCGTGCTCTCGATGACCGTGGGCAACCTGGCCGCGCTCCGCCAGCAGAACGTGAAGCGGATGCTCGCCTACTCCTCGATCGCCCATGCCGGCTATATGCTGGCGGCCTTCGCCGGGCTGGAAAACACCGGCATTGCCGCCGCCAGTTTTTACATTGCGGCTTACGCGGCCATGAATGTGGGCATCTTTGCCGTCATTACGCTGGTGAGCGGATACGACGAAAAGCTCCCCATGATCGACGATTATCGCGGGCTCATCTACCGTTCGCCTCTGCTCGGCAGCCTGCTGATCTTCTTCCTTGCCTCGCTGGTCGGGATTCCATTCACCGGCGGATTCTTCGGCAAGTTCTATTCCTTCTCGGCCGCGGTAGACGGCGGAGCCGTCGCTCTGGCCATCATCGGCCTGCTGAACTCGGGATTGGCTGCTGCCTACTACCTGCGGCTGGCCCTCGCTGCTGCCGAGCGCCCAGTGAACAAGAACGCCGAAACTGGGGTTCCCGCGTCCCAGGTCGGCGTAGCGGTTGGCGCAGCCTTGCTGCTGGCCGTTGCCGCTACGTTGGTTCTGGGCATCGCTCCCGGTGAGGTGCTGCGCGCAGCCGAGGCCGGAGCGCACACACTGCAAGCGCCTCCCGCACAGATCCGCGCTCCGGGAATCAGCGTTGCGCAGGAACCAAAGCCCTAGAGCTTCCGACCAGTTTCCCTTGCGCTGCCGACGCCAGCAAGCTCTTGTAATACGCTGTGATCAATCCCAGGACTCGTTCATTCGCATAATGCTCAACCACCCACGCCCGCGCTGCCTCACCCATGCGGCGGCGCCTCGCTGGATTGTGGAGCAGCTTGAGCACTGCCTCGCTGATGGCCTCCGGGTAACCGGGCGGGATCAGCAGGCCGGTAACCTCCGGCACCACGGAGTCGCGCGACCCAGTGGAGATCGTTGTGACAACAGGAATGCAGCTAGCCGCGGCCTCCAGCACGACGTTGGGAAAGCCCTCCCGCCAGGTGGGCAGGACCATCAGGTCCATGGCGCGATAGTAAGGCGCCGTATCGGTCACAAACCCAGTGCAATGAATGCGCGGATGGTTCTCGATGCGTGTACGCAGACCAGGACAAAGCGCGTCTTCCGCGGCATCGAACCAGCCCACCAGCAGCAGGTGCGCTTCCGGCTCCGCTTTCAGAATGGTGTCAAAGGCCTCCATCAGCTCAGGCAGCCCCTTGTCGCAGGTCAATCGCCCCACAAAACCCACTACCGGGGCTTCGCGCGGAAGGCCGAGCCGGTCTCGCACGTTGCTTGGACCTGGCGAAAATCGCTCCACATCGACCCCGTTGCTGCTACCATCCCCCAGCAGATTCAGTTTCGCCGCGGGCGCCACGCCAAGCGCCATGGCTTCGGCACGCATGCTGCGGCTGTTGCACAGCACAACCTGTGCGCAGGCTGAGGCCACCCGCTCCGCCAACAGCAAGATACGGCGCTTGAAGCCGGTCGTGCCCTCAACCTTGAGCCCACGCAGCATGTAGATGCGCGTAGGCACTCCTACCAGCATGGCCGCTAGAGTCCCCAGCAGCCCGGCCTTGGGGGTGCTGAATTCCGTCATGTCCGGCCTGAGCCGGAGCAGCAACCACCAAAGGCGCACCAGCGACACAATATCCGCAATCGGCGCAATCTCCCGTTGTATTGGGATCGCGATCGACTCGACCCCTTCGCGCGCGGCTGTGCGATCCAGCAGTTCGCCGGGGCTTGAAACGAGGGTCACGCGAAAGCCCGCTTCCCGCAGCGCGCGCAGCCGCCCGGTAAGAGTCAGACAGGTCTGTGGATGGGTGATACCCACTACGATGTGAGGCACGCGCTGCGTTGAGCGAACTTGCAGCCCTGTGACGAATCGAGGCGCTTCGGAAACAAACATGGTTCGGCCTGCACTCTCTGCAATCTCTGGACATGTTCTTTGAAACTGTCCGGAAATTTGCTTTCAACGCGGAGGTGTAGGTCCGTCATGGCGTTGGCCATGAACCAAGGTCAAATCAAAGCAACGGGGCTTTAGCCCCTAGAGAATGTACTCTGTGAATCCTTTTGAAGTCTTTGTACAGGTTGTTAATGAAAGTAAAGATACTGTACCAGTTTTGCACAGTTTGGAAAGTAACTAATGAGACACGAAGGTATTGGATACTTGAGCTATGCAGGCTGTGGAAAAACACGTTTGGGAGGCCGGTCCTTCTTTAGCCAGAAAATAAGTGGAATCGAATCAATGGGGGCTTCAGTGTCTGCGTGAGAACGAGTTTTGATGGCCATATATTGGGTTCAAAGAAATCACAAAGCCCAATATTTTGTAGCCAATCAAGCGGAACACGGGGTTCTCTTGCAGACACTTTAGTCCCTGCGGTATGTTTCTCGCGTGCCTTGTTCAAATTCCTCCCTTTTCCCGCAGCCTGTATACTCACCTACTTGTGGAAAAACCCATGACAAAACGTCCCAGGGTTCTATTGTTCATCCCACATCTTGGTGGTGGAGGAGCCGAACAGGTGTTTGCCCTGCTGGCGAGAGGCCTCTCCCGCGAGAAGTACGAGCTGCACCTTGGGCTGGTCACCCAGGCCGATGCCGGCACGGAACCCATGCCGTCCTGGGTCCACATCCACGCCCTCGGTGCGCCACGGGTGCGCGCAGGAGCCTTCAAGCTGCTTGAATTGGTTTGGCGGCTTAAGCCGGATGTGCTCCTCTCCGGAATGTTTCACCTTAACTTTCTGGTGCTGTTGCTGCGCCCCTTTTTTCCGCGAGGAACGCGCGTCCTGGTGCGGCAGAATGGAACTGTCTCCGCCGCACTGGCCTTTGGAAACCTGCCCGCCTATACGCGCTTTCTTTACCGGCTGCTATACCGCCATGCGGATCGCGTGATCTGCCAAACCCCGGCAATGGCCAAAGACCTGACCGAAGAGCTTGCCATTCGGGAGAATCGTCTGGTCGTGTTGCCAAACCCCTTGGACGTGGATGGGATTCGCGATGAAGTCGCCAAAAGTCCAGATCTTTGGACTGGTCCCAGCCCCCATCTTCTGGCAGTGGGCAGACTCTCGCGGGAAAAAGGCTTCGACCTGCTGCTGCGGGCGCTGGTCACCGTGCGCAAGCAGATTCCGCACGCCGACCTGACGATCGTCGGCGCCGGCCTGGAGGAAATGGCATTGAAAGCCCAGTGCCATGATCTCGGTTTGGAAACTAGCGTGCGCCTTGTGGGCCATGTTGACCATCCCTCGGCGTATTTTCCGGGTGCGTCGGCATTTGTGCTTTCGTCCCGGCACGAAGGCTTGCCCAACGCCCTGTTGGAGGCGGCTGCCGGCGGCTTGCCTATTGTCGCCTTGCCGGCTTCGGAAGGTGTGGTGGACCTGCTGCGCGGTCAGCCTGGCGTTTGGTTGGCGCCTGAGATTTCTTCCGACGCACTGGCGGCCTCTCTGCTCAAAGCGCTCAACTCGCTGGCGCCAGGGCAACGGTTTGACCACCCATTCATCGACGAGTTCAAAATCGCCCGCGCAATCCACGCCTATGAAGAGCTGATCGACGCTGTTCTCGCCACGAAAATCCGCCGCACGGAAATCCTCGACGCGAAAATCAAGGAGCGTCGGCTTTGAGCTATGTTGCCCTGGTCATTCCCGGCCTTGACCGGATCGGCGGCGCCGAGCGTCAGGTCATCTTGCTTGCCAAAGGACTGCGCCGGCGCGGCTGGCGGGTCAGTGTGGTGGCGCTCTCAGGCAATGGAGGCGATGCGGCAGTCGAGTTGATCGCCGCCGGAGCCGGGTTCCTGACCCTCCAGATGCGCAAAGGCCTGGCCGATCCGCGCGGTTGGATTCGCTTCAACCGATGGCTCCGGCGCGAGTCCCCGGACGTGGTCCACGCTCATCTGCCCCACGCTGCGTGGCTGGCGCGCTGGTCGCGGCTGGCTGCGCCGGCCCGCGTAGTCGTGGATACGCTGCATAGTTGCTCGACGGGCACCGTTGGCCGGCGGTTGGGTTATCGCTGGAGCGGCTGGCTTGCGGATCAAGTCACTGCCGTTAGCCACGCCGCCGCGGTTGCGCACCGGTCTGCCGCCATGGTTGGCGAGAGCAAGCTCACCGTTCTGCCCAATGGCGTGGATGCGGACGCATGGCGGCCCGATGCGTCGGTTCGGACGGCCGTGCGCCAGGAACTGGGACTCGATGAAGAGTTTCTTTGGCTCGCAGCGGGCCGGCTCGAGCCGGTGAAGGATTACCCTACGCTCCTCGCGGCCATGGTGACCCTCCCGGAACCAGCAAGCCTTTTGATCGCCGGCAGCGGGCTTCTTCAGAGTGAATTGCTCCGGCTCTCCGCCCAGCTTGGTATGGAACGGCGCATTCGTTTTTTGGGCTTCGAGCCGGATTTAAGGCGCTGGATGCAGGCCGCGGATGGATTTGTCCTCTCGTCCCGCTGCGAAGGACTGCCGATGGGCCTTCTGGAGGCTGCCGCCTGCGCCCTGCCCGCCGTGGCAACCGAGGTTCCCGGAACCCCCGAGGTCCTCATCGACGGCCAGACCGGCTGGCTCACCCCCGCCGGCGATTCCACCGCCCTCGGCGAGTCAATGTCCAGGATGATGCGGACCCCGCCGGAGCAGCGCCGCGCCAGGGGCGACCGGGCGCGGCAGCTTGTAATCGAGCGATTCAGCCTGGAGGCGGTGCTGGACCGGTGGGAGGCGCTGTACGCGGACCTGCTCCAGCGCAATCCCACGCCAACGCGTTGGAGCCGACCCGATTGACAGAGCGCGAAAAAGTTCCGCCTGGCAAAAGGCCCGCCCTTTCGTTGGCGGATGGCCCCCATCTCACACACTCACTCGGAAATATTATGGGTGCCCCAGTTTTAAGGTCAATTTGCCTGATTTTGCCCGTGTGAGACGTGGGCCGCCCGCGTACGAAGGCGCTATTGACTTTGGTAATGTGGGGCGGGGGCGATGCCGAGTAAAGAGCTTGCGCCGGCAAAGGTTCCGTATGGCAGTATGGCCGGGACTCGAGGCGTTGATTGAGCCGGCCTTGGAATCATGATGCTGCCTCCGTGGTTGCCGCGGGGAGAAGCCTCCAGGTCCAATACCAGAGAAACAGAAACGTGCTCACGGTCCAGAGGGAGGTGGCCAGCGCGATTCCGGCTATGCCGAACCAACGCATCAGGATCAAATTGAGCACAATGTCGAGGATGAGATTGAGTGTACCGCAGTAAAAGATCAGATCGGTGCGGCGCATGGCGACTAAAAAGCGGTAGAAGACTCGGCTGCACACGAAAAATGGAATCTGAATGGCGTACATCATCAGCACCGGCGCCACCACAGCCGTATCGCGCGACCCAAATGCACCGTGCTGGAACGTGATGCGGATCAGCAGGCGCGAGCCGGCGATCAGCGCAACAGCGATGGGCGCCGAGACCATTGCAGTGAGGCGAACCCAGGTGCGCAGGGTGTGCCGGCACCCAGCCCAGTCCTGAAGGGCGATCATGCGCGAGAAGTAGGGCGTCACCGCTGTAGAAACCGCTCCTGCCAGCAGCGTGAGAACCACGCTCACAAAGCGGTTGGCATACACCAGGGCGGAGACGCTCCCCGCGGGCAGCATCGCGGCCATCGACTGGTCCACCAGCAGGCCGCCTGAAGCCACCACTCCACTAAGCAGCACGGGGCCGTACTGGTGCGCCACCTCGCGGGTAGCCTCGGTCATCCCGTACCAGCGCAGCCGGAAGCGGTAGCCGTGGGAGTCCATCATGCCCGCCACCACGACAGCATGGACCAGCGCGCCGGCCAGGGTGGCATAAACAATGGCCCAAATGCCCAGGCGGCTGCTCAGCAGCAACGCCCCAACGATGATGGCTATGGGATTAATCACCACCGCCAGCGCGGGAAAGGCAAAGCGGTCGAAGGCATTCAGCACGGCGGTGCAGTTGGTGGCGATTCCTGTAATGAGTACCACGGGCAGCAGGGCGTAAAAGATCCGCACCGAGAGGTCCAGCTTGGCTGCCGAAAAATGCGATGCAATCAGCGGGAAGAAGCCGCGCGCCGCAAGAGCCATCACGGCAGAGGCTGCCGTGAGCAGCACGCACATCCACAGCATCGAGCTTGATAGTAGTTGCTGGGCGCGGTCATGGCCCTCCTGTTCCCTCACCCGGATCAGCGTGGGAACGAGCGCCTGGTTCATCGATTCCGAGATCAGGTTGATCAGCAAGCCGGGGATCAGCGCGGCCGCCAGGAACGCATCCATGGCGTCGGAGCGGCCATAGGCCCCGGCAACGGCAATCTCCTTGAAGGTGGCCACGATCTTGACCAGAATGCCTGCGGCGGCCACCAATGCGGCGGCGCGGAAGATGCGGCGATTGATGCTGGCGCCTTGGAACAGCCGTGCGATTTGGGGGATGGGAAACATGAGGTCTGGCTAATCCGCCAGTCTGCTAGTCCAGCAATTTGGCTCGGAGTCTATTCCAACCTCCGTGCGGCGGGCGCCGGCTGGGAAGCAGGCGGCAAGACGCTCCGGCTCTTCCACGGCAAGCCTTCCGGCCAGCGCAATCAGGGCCAGCAGCAGCCAGGTGGTGCGATTCTCTTCCACCGTCGCATCCAGCGTGGTGATGACCCAGACCACAAGCGCAGTGGCAAGCGCCAGTTGCAAAGGCCCATGGGTGCGCAGGATCGACCGTACAGCCAAGGCCACAATGGCAACAAAAAGAAAAAAAGCGCACAGGCCTCCGCTTACCAGGATGGAAAGAGCCGTATTGTGGGCCGTGTTCATGGGCGCCAGTCCCGCGGCACTGGCAAAAGTGCCTGCCCCGGAGCCGAACAGAGGCGCCTGGGAAAAAGCATGCCAGCCAAAGGTCCAGATGTTCCATCGCTGGTTCAGATCGCCGCCCTGAAGCTGCCCAGGGATGGTGGCCAGGCGTTCAAAGGTCTCGTGGGGCACGGAGAACCAGAGAGCCGCGGCGATTGCTGGCAATGCAAGGGTTCCAGCCAGCACTCCCCTTGCGTGGTTGCGCGCCAGCAGAATGCCGCAACCCGCCAGCGCCACCACCGCCGCCATGAACCCTCCGCGGGAGGCCGTGAGAACCACGGCAACCAAGCCCAGAGGCAGATAGCCCAGCGCCAGCAGGCGGCTTGGCCACCGGCGCTCACTGGGCAAGCTGTTCAGGAGCAGGGCTGCCAACGGAAAGCCCAGGTCGAGGTAACGGGCTACGTCGTTCGGATCCTGTCCCTCGGCCACAAACCGGAACTGCCCTGCGGCGATCGCCTCCGGCGAGCTGAAGTTGCTCAGCGTGAGCAAAGCCAGCACCCAGGAGCCGGCCACATAGACGCGCAGCAACGCGCGCAAATCTCTGGGGCTCTCGGCAAACTCCCATACCAGCCAGACGATCATCATCTCCTGGAAGTACCCACGCAGCTTGTCGAGTGTCTCCAGCGGTTCGATCGTCCAAAAATAGGAGCAGCAGAACCAGAGGTAGAAGGCCAGCACCAGCCACTGCAACGGCCCCGGAGCGCGCAGACGCCCAGCCTGCAAAACGGCCGGAATCGCCACCAGAATCAGCAGCAAGCCAGCGATGCGGGCAACGTTGCCAAGCGGTTCGCCCAGGTCCAGGGAGTACTCCCACGGAATCGCGAATGCGAACACCAGCAACAAACCCCAGGCAATTCTCCTCATTTCCTAAAACCTCTGCGAATAGACCAGCCCGGCGTAGATGCTGACGCCGATCGCCGATTGGATGGCAGCTTCCACTCCCTTGTTCCACAGGTTCTTGGCCATCGAGTCGGGCACGAAGAGAATGTCGCGGTCGCGGATCGGCTGGTCAGGCTCCTGGCCGTGCATCATGCGCTTCAGGTTGAGCGTTGTCAGCGTGCGGCCGCCCTTCTGCTCGCGGATCAGCAAAGCCTTACCGGTGGCGGCGTTCTGGCTCGTGCCCCAAGCGAGCGAAAGCGCCTGCACCACGGTCAGCCCTTGCGCCGGATCGACCGGGAATCCCCCTGGCCGGACCACATCGCCAATCACGTAAACCAGCCCGGCGCGGCTCACCTGGACGGTGTCGCCCGGACTCAATTCGGGGTTGTGGTCGGCCTCGGTGTCGGTTCCACTCGGGTCCAGCACCACCGGGTGAGGCGTCTTGGGGTCGTCGCGGTGGAAGATGTTCACCAGGCGACCGGCGTTGGGCGCCAACCCCGAAGCGGCTGAGATCAGGTCCAGCAATCGATGGTGGAGCGTGTAGGGATAGACTCCGGGGCGCGCCACCTCGCCCAGCACGCTCACATCCTGCCCGGTATAGGCAATCACCAACACGGAGACCTGCGGATGGAGGAGCATACCCTTGGCCACCAGGGCCGCTTCAATGGCGTGCGCGGCGGCTTGTTCGTCCAGCCCGCCAACCTGCACCTCCTGCACCAGGGGCAGGGTCACCGTGCCCGCCGACGAGACGCGCACCACCGAATGAAACTCCGGGGTGTGGTACTCGCTGATGTCAAGAGAGTCGCCGGGACCGATGGGAGCCGCCATGGGAGACGCAGACAACGAAGCTGCCAGCGGCGGCTGCCCTGCCTGGTTTGCACTGCTTGGGTTATTCCATACCGTGGGAGCTTCTTTGCCATTGGGCAGGTTTTGGGTTTCCGGCACGGAGGGAATGCGCACCACCCCCGAAGGAAGGCCGGAGGTGTTCGGAGTGGGCGCCTGCGCGTGTGCCATTGCGCCGGCCAAAAGCACCGCAACCAACGCCACAGCCTTACGCGTCCCAGAGCTACCAAGCGATTCGACCAAGAGAGCGCCTCCAACAGCCAGCCAGAGTCCGGCGAAGAACGTGATTGCCAGGTAAAGCGGCGGGTCGGGCGCCACCGGCCTCACCGGCTGCCGCGCAGAATCCACCACCACGATATTGGAGCTGTGAACGCCGGCGGACAGCCTCGCTTCCTCTACCTTCCCCAGCACCCGCATGTAGAGCTCATGGCTGGAGTTGGCCTCCTCGCGCATCAAAGCGTATCGGGCGGCGGCCTCGTTCAGCTTCAACCCCTCGCCAGTGCGTTCTTCCAGGCTCTTGCGCACCAACTGCTCGCGATCCGCGGCCGTCTTCCAGGCACTCTGGAATTGCTCCACAAGTTTGGCGTCTTCGGCCTGCTTCTGCCGATCAATATCCTGCAACTGGCGGTGAATCTCCACCACGCGAGGGAAGTTCGGACCGTGCTCGGTGCTGAGCTGCGCCTGTTCCAGTTCGAGTTCGCTGCGGCGCGCACGGATCTGCCCGAGCAATGCGATCGCAAAGTTGCCGCCTTCAGCCTGTAGGCGCGGATCAGAGGCGATCACCACCTCCGGGTCGCCCTGCGAAGCAGCCCTGTAGTCTGCCTCGCGCTGGATGCGATCGGCGGTGACTGCCACCAACTGCCGGCTCAACTCGTCAATCTCAAGCAAGGTGGAGTTGTGCTCGGTTTCGCCCGGCAGGCCGCTGGTGAACGTCGCTGCCGTGCCGATCATGCCGTGCTCGCTCTGGAACGCCGTCAGGCGCTGCTGCTCCTGGTCCATGCGGACCTTCAGATCCTTGAGTTGGCCCTCCAGCCAGCTCGATGCCTGAACAGTTGCCTGCACCTTGGACTCGCTATCCTGCTCATCGTAGGCGCGAATCAGAGCGTTCACCACGGCCGCCGACAAAGCCGCGTCCTTCGAGCGAAAGCGAATCTGAATCAGCAGTGTGCGCGGCATCGTCTGCACGCGGAGCTGTTTCTGAAATCTCGTGAGCAGATAGTCTTGAGCATCGGCAGCAGGCGCCTCCGGATGAAAGCCGGGAAAGCGGCGGCCAAAACGACCCAGGAACCAAGGATCTTGGTAGAGCTTGAGCTCGGTAATCACCCTCCAGGCCAGTCGGTCGCTGCGAAAAACATCGGCCTGCGTCTCCAGTTGCAAGGGCGCGGAGAGCAACGCGGCCGCAACGGATGGCTCAGACGCCCCCAGGCTGATCGAGGAGGCAGGCGCCTGGCGCAGAACCACCTTGGCGCTGGCCTCGTACTGGTTGGGAGCGACGAAACAATACAGAAGGCACAGTAGCAGCAATCCCCCTACCACAGACCCAACCAAACGGCGGCGGCGGACCAGAACCTCCCAAAACTCCCGCAGGGAGGTCGAGGAAGAGTGCTGACCGACGCCAGCCCTGGGCCGTCCATCTGGCTCATGCGGCGCATCGTACTGAAGAACGGAACCGTCCGGCAAGGGGTGGGAACCTCAGACCCATGAACCCTCACGCAAGGCTGTCCCTGCCTTTTCAAATCGAAAAACCGCTGCGGAGGAAATCCCCGACAGTGTGCTTCATCCGAAGCAATTCGTCAATAGACTCCGTCACGCAAGAAAGCCAGGTGTGGAAAAACGCGGCCATTTCGTCTGGCCGGCAACCCGCGAACAAGCCCTACTCAACTCCACCACCGTTTCGATACCACTCGACGGTGCGGCACAGTCCTTCGCGGAAATCAACAGTGGGATGGTAGCCGAGCAGATCCTCGGCCAGCTGAATATCGGCCAGCGAGTCGCGGATGTCCCCTGCGCGCCCTTGAGCATAGGCCGGCTTGCCGTTGTAGCCCGTCAGCTCACGCAATATCGCAAACGTCTCGTTTAGCGTAATCCGCGTGCCGGTGGCAAGGTTCATCATCTGCCCAGAGACCTTTTCGGCCGGAGCTGCGGCGGCAAGCAGGTTGGCGTGGACCACGTTGTCGATATAGGTGAAGTCGCGGCTCTGTTCGCCGTCGCCATAGATTGTGGGCTGCTCGCCGGCCAGCATCATGCGGCAGAAGATGGCCAGCACGCCCGAGTAGTGCGAGGTGGGGTCCTGGAAGGGGCCAAAGACGTTGAAGTAGCGCAGTACCACCGTCTCCAGCCCGTAGACACGGGAGAAGACGCGCATGTACTGCTCACCGGCCAGCTTGGCCACCGCATACGGGGAGATGGGGTTGGGCAGCATCTCTTCGTGCTTGGGAAGAGTCGGCGTATCGCCGTAAGCCGAAGAGGACCCGGCGTAGACCACGCGCCGCACTCCGGCGTCCCGCGCGGCAACTAGCAGGTTGAGCGTCGCGTCGACGCAGCTCACATTCGTGGCCACAGGGTCGGCCACCGAACGTGGAACCGAAGCCAGTGCCGCCTCGTGGAAGACGATCTCCGCCCCGGCGCAGGCTTGGACGCAGGCCGCCGGATCGGCCAGGTCGCCTTCCATGAACTCCATCGCTTCCAACCCAACCAGATTGGCCCGCTTGCCGGTGATGAAGCTATCGATGCCGCGCACAGTTTCACCGCGCGTCAGCAACTCCGCGGCGATCGACCGGCCGATGAAGCCCGCAACTCCGGTGACAAGATATTTTCCCAACGCCACCCTCCCATGAGATCCGATTGCGCGGCATCCCCTCAAAGGACCGCACCCTAAACAATACTAGGCCAGTCTCTTTGCACCCAAAAGGGTGTACTCCGCGTTAATCCTTTCGTAACCACGCCCGAACCGCTTCAGCCGGCCCCAACCGGGGCGGGCGCACTACATCAAGCCTTAGAATGAGATCCATGACAAACTCTCCCGCAAGAGGGCCGGTTGAGCTTAAACACAAGATGGAAACTCGCGAGGCCCGCATCGGGATCGTCGGGATGGGATATGTTGGGTTGCCGCTGGCGTTGCTCTTCAGCGGCGAGCGGTTCCGGGTGACAGGTTTCGATATTGCGACAGACAAGGTGAAAACCCTCAACGCCGGTGCGTCCTACATCGTTCGCATTCTGCCCGCCGCCATTCAGGAAGCGCAACAGGCCGGCTTCCGCGCCACGGCGGATTACTCTGAAATCGCCCAGATGGACGCGGTCATCATCTGCGTGCCGACTCCGCTCGATCAGCACCACGAACCCGACCTGAGCTATGTCACCGAGACCGTCGAGTCCATCGCTCCTCACATTCATGAGGGCCAGTTGATCGTGCTTGAAAGCACCACCTATCCCGGCACGACGGAAGAGGTTGTGGTTCCGCTGCTCGAGGCCGGTAACCCGCAAGGCCTGAAGGTTGCGCGCGCCTTAGATGAGCACGGCGTCCATGTCGTCTTCTCGCCTGAGCGCGAGGACCCAGGCAACGACACTGTGGCCCGGCCCGATATTCCCAAAGTGGTAGGCGGTTGCGGACCGGCAGCCGTGGAACTGGCTTCGGCGATGTACGGGACAATCTTCCGCCGTGTTGTGCCCGTCAGCAGCCCCGCAGTTGCGGAGATGACCAAGCTGCTTGAAAACATCTACCGCTGCGTCAACATCGCCCTGGTCAACGAACTGAAGCAGTTGTGCATGAGAATGGGCATCGATATTCACGAGGTCATCGACGCGGCCAAGACCAAGCCCTTTGGCTTTCAGGCCTTCTATCCCGGCCCAGGCCTCGGCGGCCACTGCATCCCCATCGATCCGTTTTATCTCTCCTGGAAAGCCAGGGAGTTCGATTTCCGCACACGCTTCATCGAGCTGGCCGGCGAGATCAATATGGCCATGCCCTACTTCGTCCTCGATAACCTCACTGCCGGACTCAACGAGCACCGTAAGTCGATCAATGGCTCGAATATCCTGGTCCTGGGCCTCGCCTACAAGCGCGACATCGACGACCTGCGCGAGTCTCCCTCGCTGACGATCATCGAGTTGCTGCGCGACAAAGGCGCCACCGTGGCCTACAACGATCCCTACTTCCCCACCGTAGGCCGCGGCCGCCACTATGACCTGAACATGGCTAGCACCCCGCTCGACAATTTGGCCCAATTCGACGCCGTAGTCATCGTCACCGACCACTCCAGCTACGATTACCGCGCAATTGTCGAGCAGTCGCAGTTGGTGGTAGACACGCGCAACGCCACCAAGGGCATCGATTCGCCCAAGATCGTGCGCTGCTGAGAGGGCGACATCCCACCTGCACTCCCATGCGAGGAACGTCCGGGATTATTGGGTTCCTTTTGTTCTTAGAAACTTGCCTGTGTTCGCCGTCGCGTTCATAATGGCCGCAGGGCAGCATCCTATGAGCGCAGCAGCGGTCCAACCCGATTACGTGACCCTCTACAGGCGGGCTTTTGCGGAGTACGGCGCGCACGCCCTCTGGAATCTGCGCGCCTTCGAGGCGCCGTCCCACGAGGATGCGCTCGTTGTCGCGCGTGCTTTGCGCATCGAGGGCGACCTCGTCGCCCGCCGTCTCGCCGAGCGGATCGAACAAGCCTGTGTTGCCCAAGCCTGCCATGCCGCTCACTAACCTGCAAATCGATATTCTCCGGCTGCTCGCTTCGCACCGGAGCCCGGAAAGCTTTGTAGGGGGCTCGACGCCGCTGAACCGCAACACTCTGCGCTATTCCGGCGACATCGACGTCTTCCACGACCGCGAAGAACGCGTCACCGCCGCCGCTCTCGACGACGCCAACGCCTTGCGAGCAGCGGGCTACGCCGTCACCTGGCTGCGCCAGCTTCCCTCGATTCACACCGCCCAGATCGGCATTCGGGATGAGTTGACCCGCCTGGAATGGGTGGCCGACAGCGACTATCGCTTCTTCCCTGCCGTTCCAGATGAGGTCTTCGGCTACGTCCTCCATCCCGCCGACCTGGCGATAAACAAGGCTATGGCCGCTGCCGGGCGGCGCGAGGTGCGCGACATTGTAGATCTCGTGACCACCCACGAAACCATCCTTCCGCTGGGCGCCACCGTCTGGGCCGCGGTGGACAAGTCGCCGGGCTTTACGCCGGAGGGCCTCATCGCCGAGATTCGCCGTAATGCCCGCCATTCGGCTGCCGACTGGAAGGCGCTGGTGACCGCCGAACCGATCGACCCGTCCGCCGTCCTCGCCCGCCTGCGTGCCGCTCTTGAGCAAGCTGAAGCCTTCGTCGCCCGTATGCCCACTGAAAATGCGGGCCTGCTCTTCCTGGAGAATGGCCGCGTGGTCCAGCCCGACCCGGGCCATCTCGATCGCTACGAGAGTCATGCCGGACAAAGGCGCGGCCACTGGCCGGCCAGCGCGGAGATTGCTTCCGCCATGCTGGAGCGGTATAACCGGAACCCAAACCCGTAGCGCCGAGCAATGTATTCTTGCTTCGTCCGCCTATGATCCTTCTTCTCCCAACCCTGGCCGTGCCTCAACACTTCTCCCTCTTTGAGAAGCTACTCTTCGCCGGGCTGGCCATAGCCTCGGGCTACGGTTTCTGGCGCCGATTCGGCAAGATCCTTGCCAAAATCCTCCAGTCGAAGAAGGATCCCAGCTTTCACCTCTTCCCTCTCGGCAAGCGCATCTGGGATTTCGTCTGGGAGGTGCTCTTCCAGGCCAAAGTCATCCGCGAGCGACCGCTTCCCGGCCTGGCCCACGCCTTCGTCTTCTGGGCCTTCTGCGCCTTTGCCCTCGTTACCCTCAACCACTGCGCCATCGTCCTGGGACTCGGCTTTCTCTCGCCCCAAGGCCCCATCGGCCACCTCTATTTCTACTTCGCCGCCGCCTTCGCCCTGGCCTGCGCCGCCGGCATCCTCGGCCTCTTCGTCCGCCGCTTCCTCGTCCGCCCCAAGTGGCTCGGCGAAAAGCTCTCCTATCAATCCGGCGTCATTGCTTTGCTGATCTTCGTTCTGATGGCAACTTACCTGGCCTCGTTTTTTGTCGTCGATGCAAGCCCCGCCGCCCGCGCCCTGTGGTGGATGCACACCCTGTCCCTGCTCGCCTTTCTGCCCCTCATCCCCCATACCAAGCACCTCCACTTGGTCCTCAGCCCGGCCACAGTTTTCCTCTCGCGCGGCGGATTCAGCCAGATTCCTCCTCTGGTAGGCGAGGATGACTTCGGCCTAGTAGCCGGCACGGACCTCACCCAACTGGTCAGCCTCCAGGCCTACTCCTGTGTGGAATGCGGCCGCTGCACCGAGCACTGCCCCGCCGCCAACACCGGCAAGCTGCTCAACCCCAAAGAGATCGTCCTCGGCCTGCGCGGATACCTGAATGACCTTGGCCCAGCCTCCGGCGAACCACTGCTAGGAAAAACGAAGTCGGCCAAGTACAACCAGCAGGAAGCCGTCTTCCAATGCACCACCTGCGGCGCCTGCGAGTTCCAGTGCCCGGTCGGCATCGAGCACCTGCCTATCCTCGTCGGTCTGCGCCGTGGCGTGGTCAACACCGGTGCCTGGGACGACAGGCAAGGCTCCAAGCTCTTCCTTGCCTTGGAACGCGGCAGCAATGCGCTGGGCCTGAGCCCCACGGATCGAGACAAGTTCATCCTGAGGCAGGAGCTTCCAATCTTTGACGGAACCCAGGAGTATTGCTTGTGGTTAGGCTGCATGGGCGGCTACGATCCCAAGGGCCGCGAGATCGTCGCCGCCTTCGCCCGCGTCATGAACTACCTGGGCA
>OCTA010001238.1_pt1 | contig 23616 bp, 20 predicted proteins | sample 1538991 | NCBI WGS metagenome assembly OCTA01 (sample SAMEA3539302, study PRJEB22396) | soil metagenome | biome: tundra; feature: field; material: soil | place: USA | collected 2010-05 | depth 0.15 m | reverse complement strand
GCCGTTCCCGAAGCGCCCGCCGTGCCCGGGTTTCCCGCGGCGCCGGACACGCCGGCCGCGCCGGTTCCCCCAGAGCCGGTGGTTCCCGCCGCGGCGGCGTTGCTCCCGCCCGACCCGGCGTGGGCACCCGTACCGCCCGTACCGCCCGGGCCACCCGCGTCGGGGGTCGAGTCGCCCGATCCACCGGAGCAAGCCAACCCGACGAGGCCGGCCAGGGCTGAAGCCACGACGATACCGCGCATCTGCATGGCCATGGATGTCGCCCGACGGCCGGATCGATCACGAAAAAAGACGCCGCCTCACTCCTGGGCGAGCGCCGCGATCTCGGTCGCGCTCAGCACGCGGTCGTAGACCCGCACCTGGTCGACCGCACCGACCCACGACTCGACGCTGTTCCACCGCGTCCCGATCGACATCTGGCCGGTCAGGGCGACGGTCGTGGCGACGGTGTAGACCTGAACACCGTCGAAGTAGACGAACAGCGCGCCGCCGCCGACGGTCACCGCGACGTGGTGGAAGCCGGTGCCGAAGCTCGTCCCGATGATGTGCCAACCGAGCGAGGGGGTCCAGACCCCGAGGGTGTTGCCCGCCGCCGCGTCCGCCAGTTCGAGACCGTCGTTGTTCCAGCTCAGGATGCGCGGGTAGCCCGTGCCGGCGCCGTCGCGCCGGACCCAGACCGAGACCGTGACGGCGCTCGTCACCGGTACGGCCGCGTTGGTGCGGAGCGAGCCCAGCAGGGCGCTCCCCGTGTGGCCCGGCGTCCAGGTGCCGGCGACCACCGTCGCGTTGCGGGCGTTGCCCGAGGTGTCGCCCACGGTCGTCCCGGTGTTCTCGTTGAGCGGGTAGATGATGATCCCGTCGCTGGTCACCGGCAGCTCGCGCGTCCAGATGGAGAGGTTCGGGATGATGGCGTGGCCGGTGCTCGATCCGGCGTCGTAGCAGCGCTGGGTGGTCGAACCGGTGAAGTAGCAGTTGATCGGGGCGCTGTAGTCGGTGAAGTAGCGGTCCTGGTTGTTGGCGCCGCCGATCAACGAGGGGGTCCAGTCGTTGGAGTCGATGGTGGGGCGGCCACCGGGCGCCGTGACGGCGACGTAGGTGCAGTTGGTGGTCGCCTCGCAGGCCAAGGCGGTGCCGGTGAGGACCAGTCCCTCGCCCTGGGCGAGGTCGTTCCAGGGCACGCTCGACTTCATGAAGAGCTTCTGGGTGGACAGGTCGCCCTGGAATCGGTACTCGCGGAAGGTCGCCAGGTTGGACAGGCTATTGACGTTGATGTCCGCCAGCTTGGCCATGACCGCCGTGCCGGCGACCGCGATGGTACCGACCGCCGCCGCGCTGGGCGTGTAGGCCGCGTTGTTGTATTGCAGGATCTTCATCCACCCGCCGCCGTCGGCGGTCATGTCGCAGTAGGCGAAGAAAGCGTTGGCCGTGGATCCGCCGTCGGGATCCAGCTGGTAGATGCCGCTCGCCGCGGCCGGGGTCGCCGTGTGAATGGCGAGGCAGCTCTTGCCCTGCAGCACACACACGCCGGCGTTGAGCGCGTAGCCGGTCGAGCAGGTGGTGCAAGCGCCGGTTCCCGTGCAGGCGTCGCAGTGCGCGTCGCAGGCGGCACAGACCGTGTCGGCGCTGACGGCGCAGGCCGTCGCCACGTACTGGCCGGTCGCGCAGGTCGAGCACGCCGTGCAGGTCGTGTTGGCGGTCGCGCTGCAGGCGGCGCTCTGATACTGACCGGCGCCGCAGGTCGAGCACGCCGCGCAGGTCGCGTTGGCCATCGCGCTGCAGGCGGCGCTCTGGTACTGACCCGCGCCGCAGGTCGAGCACGCCGCGCAGGTCACGTTGGCCATCGCACTGCAGGCGGCGGTCTGATACTGACCGGCGGCGCAGGTCGAACACGCCGCGCAGGTCGCGTTGGCCATCGCACTGCAGGCGGCGGTCTGATACTGACCGGCGGCGCAGGTCGAACACGCCGCGCAGGTCGCGTTGGCCATCGCACTGCAGGCGGCGGTCTGATACTGACCGGCGGCGCAGGTCGAACACGCCGCGCAGGTCGCGTTGCTGGTCGCACCGCAGGCCGCGTTCTGGTACTGACCGGTGCCACAGGTCGAGCACGCCGCGCAGGTGGCGTCGCTGGTCGCGCCGCAGGCGGCGCTCTGATACTGACCGGCGCTGCAGGTCGAGCACGCCGCGCACGCGCGGTTGCTGGTCGGAGAGCAGGCCAGCATCTCGAACTGACCGGCCCCGCAGGTGGTGCAGGCCGAACAGACGCGATCGTTGCTGCCAGCGCAGGCGCTGGTCTCATGGGTGCCCGCGCCACACATCGAACAGCTCGAGCAGGTGGTGTCGGTGGTGGGGCCGCAGGATGCCGTCTGGAACTGGCCGGCGCCGCAGGTGGAGCAGGCGATGCAGACCGTGTCTTGCGTCGGCGCGCAGGCGGCCGCCTGGTACTGTCCGGCCGCGCAGGTCGAGCAGGTCACGCAGACGCCGCCGCTCAGAAAGTTGCCGGGCGCGCAGGTGGTGCAAGCCCCGACGCCGGTGCATGCGTTGCAGTCGAGGTCGCACCCGGCGCAAGTGGCGTCGTTGGTGGTGCCGCAGGCGGCGGTCTGATATTGCCCGCCGCCGCACACGGTGCAGCTTCCGCAGGTGGTATCGGCCGATCCGCCGCAGGCGGCGGTCTGGAACCTCCCGGCGCCGCAGGCCGAGCAGGTGCTGCACACCGTGTCCTGCGTCGCCGTGCAGGCCGACGCCTGAAATTGCCCGAGCGAGCAGGTCGAGCAGGCGACGCAGGCCCCGCCCGCCAGGTGGAATCCCGACGCGCAGGCGGTGCAGGTCGCGGCGTCGCTACAGGCCGCGCAGCCGGCCGGACAACCGGTGCAGGCCGTGTCGGTCGTCGCGCTGCACGCCGCCGTCTGGAACTGGCCGGCGGCGCAGGTCGTGCAAGCGTTGCAGACCACGCCGTCGCCCGTGAACCCCGGCTTGCAAGCGCAGCTGAAGCTGCCGGCGCTGTTGGTGCAGCTCGCGCTGGCCGAGCAGTTGGATGTGCCGGCGGCGCACTCGTCGATGTCGACGCAACCGCCTGCGCCGCCGCCCGTGTAGCCGGCCGGACAATTGCCGCAGGTGAACGAACCGGGCGTGTTGTTGCAGGTCGCCAGCGGATCGCAACCGCCGTTGTTGGTGGCGCACTCGTTGACGTCGGCGCAGGTGGTCCCGTCGCCCGTGAAGCCCATCTTGCAGGTACAGGTGTGACCGCCGGAGGTATTGGAGCAGAGCGCGTCGGCGCTGCAGCCGCCGTTGTTGGTGACGCACTCGTCGACGTCGGTGCAGGTGGTGCCGTTGCCGGTGAAGCCCGTCTTGCAGGCGCAGGTGCGCCCGCCGACGGTGTTCGTGCAGGTCGCGTTGGGATCGCAGGCCCCGTTCGCGGTCCCGCACTCGTTGATGTCGGTGCAGGTCAGGCCGTCCCCCGTGAACCCGGAGGGACAGGCGCAGCTGCGTCCCCCGGACCCGTTGGCGCAGATCGCGTGGACGTCGCAGCCGCCGTTGTTGGTGGCGCACTCGTCGACATCGCCGCAGGTGGTGCCGTTGCCGGTGAAGCCCGTCTTGCACGCGCAGGTGTGGCCGCCCGGCGTGTTGGTGCAGGTCGCGTTCGCGTCGCAGCCGCCGTTCATCGTGGCGCACTCGTCGATGTCCGCGCAGCTGACGCCGTCGCCCGCATATCCCGTCTTGCACGTGCAGGTGACGCCGGTCGCCGTGTTGGTGCAGGTCGCGTTCGCGCTACAGGGGCTGGGGACCGCGGCACACGTCACGACCGACCCGCTCCCGCCACTGCCGCCATGGCCCGCAGAACCGCCGACCGCGCCTCCACCCGAGCCACCGGTCGCCCCGCCGGCCGAGCCGCCCGTCGCGCTACCGGCCGAGCCGCCGTGGGCTTGGCCGGCGGCGCCTCCGCCGCCGTGTCCCGCCTGCCCAGCTCCCCCGGGGCTACTCCCGCCGCAACCGGCCGCCGCCGCCAACACTGAAGACAACAAAAGGCTCGCGGCGGACTGAATGCGCATAGGGCTCCTACGTAGGCGGTGGGTAGCGAAAGCTCCCCCCCCGAAGAGCCCAGCGGTGTCGATGCGTCAGCCTATATCGTCACTCCTTCGATATTCTTGAGCCTCCGTCTGCCACGAGCTCACGTCCCGAGCGACCGAACCTTCGCCGACCCGCGCCCGCGGCGCGCCGGACGGTTCATGCATCCCGAGCGCGACAGCGAGAAAACCGGTTGTCCGCAGAGCGGTCCTGCGCCGCGAGCCAAGTCCAGGCCCGAAGGCGGCCTTGGAAATCTCGGGCGCATTCGGTAGCGGCGAGCCCTGACATCGGCGTCGCGGTTGGGAGCGGGCGAGCCGGTGGCTCGAGCCGCGCCCCGATGCATTCCGGGGATATAGCGCGACGTCCAGCGGTCCCGATCGTGCATCACGGATGGCCGTGGTGTCGGGAGCGGCGGGTGCAACACGTCTCATCGTCGAGCGCGCCTTCGCGCGGTTCGTGCGCGTCTATCTGACCGCCGATCTGCGCAGCCTCGCGGCCGGGCGCATCGCGATGGCGCTGGTGCTGCTGCTCGATCTCGGCAAGCGGTGGGTTCAGCTCGGCAGCTGGTACACGAACGCGGGGCTGGTCCCCAACCACACGCTCCTGTGGCGCCCCTCCTTCGACAAGGTGTTTTCGTTCTTCTACATGGCCTCGTATTCGCACGAGGCGGTGCTGGGGTTCGTGGTCTGCGCCGTCGCGTACACCACGCTGCTCCTCGGGTTTCGCACTCGGCTCGCCCAGGTGGTCAGCCTTCTCTGCGTGCTGAGCCTGCATGGCCGACTGCTGCTCTTCGACAACGGGGGGGACGTGGTGCTGGGGTTGCTCTGCGTGTGGACCACCTTCCTGCCGACCGGCCGGTTCTGGTCGGTGGACGCGGTGCTGGCTCGGCGAGGCCCGCCCGTCGCACCGATGGGCGGCGCGCCCCCCGTGCCCGCGGTCGAAGCGGAGCCGCGCACCCAGGTCGTCTCTCTCGGCGTTTTGGCGCTGACCTTCCAGCTCGCCTTCATCTACCTCTTCAACGCCATCCACAAAGGGGGCGCGACCTGGCGCGACGGGAGCGCGGTGCACTACGTGCTGCACCTGGACCGGCTCGTTACGGGCTTCGGCCTCTGGCTCCGCGCCTGGATTCCGCCCGGGCTGGCGCGCACGCTCACCTGGAGCTCGCTGGGAATCGAATGGTCGTTGCCGATCCTGCTGCTCTCGCCGGTTTTCGTTTCGGCCTGCCGGCGGCTGGCCATCCTCCTCGTGATCGTGCTGCACACCGGGTTCGGCCTCTGCCTGAACCTCGGCAACTTCGTCCCCGCGATGATCGTCTTCACCCCCAACTTCATTCCGGGCCAGGATTGGGAAACGTTCGGACGCTGGTGGTCGCGCAGCCCCCGGCGGGCGCAGCTGGCCAGGCGATGGGCAGCCTGGAGCTCGGCGACGATCGGGCGGGCGGCCGCGCTGCTCTCCCCCGGGCGTTCGATCCGCGTCACAGATGCCGGCCCGGTCGCGCGGGCGCTCACCCGCAGGCTGCCGGCGGTCCGAGAGGCCACCGTCGCTCTCTTCATCGTCGTCGCGGCAAACCAGCTGCTGGATGAAAACAATGCCGCCCACCGCCTCATCGATCACCACAACTCCCCCGAGGTTGCCGCCGCCGTCACCTACCTGAACCTGTTCCAGGGCTGGTCCATGTTCGCGCCCGACGCCCCGACGACCGACCTGAACATCGTCGTCGATGCGGTCACCGTCGACGGCCGCCACGTCGATCCGTTCAGCGAGATCGCGACGCCGGACACCCCCGCGCCGGGGATGACCATCCCGGTGGCCAGCGGGCCGAGCTGGCTGTTCTACGGCTACGAGAATCACATCGTGGGCCGGCCCGAGTACTTCCAGGCCTTCCAGGAGTGGATCCTGCGCTACCCCGACCGCACCGGGCGAGACCAGGACCGCATCGTCTCCTTCGAGGTGCGGGTGGTGGAGGACGACAGCCCGCCGCTCGGCGAGCGGCTGCCCCGCAACCCGCGCTGGAGGCTGCTGTTCAAGGGCCCTTGACGGCGACGGCGCCCGCCAGCTGGCGACCCGCCAGCTCTTCCATCGCGTGGGCCAGCTCGACGTCCAGCGCAGTGACGCCGCCGGCGTCGTGGGTCGCCAGGTCGACGCGGACGACGTTCCAGACGTTGAACCATTCCGGGTGATGGTCCATCGCCTGGGCGACGAGCGCTGCGCCGGTCATGAAGCCGAAGGCGGCCACGAAGTCGGCGAACTTGTACTCGCGGCGGAGCTTGCCGCCCTGAAGCTTCCATTCGGGCAGCTTCGACAGCGCCGCCGCGATCTCAGCTTCGCTCAACTTTTCCGGTCTGGACGTCGACATCGGATCACCTCACCCCGAAGCTAACCATCCGCACCCGCGTCAGCTCACCGTGCGTCGCCGGATCCACCAGGCGGGAAGCTCGGGCTCGACGGGGCTCGCTGCACCGCCCGCGCGGCCACCACCGGAAGGGGGCAGCGCGCCGCCCTCTCCCCGGGCGGGCAGAAGGCGCGTCAGGATCCTCACCGCGTGGGAGACGACCGACTCGGCGCCCGTCACGAGCGGCCCGTCGGCGAGCACCAGAAGAACCCAGCGTCCGTGAATCAGACGGGCTTCGACAGAATGGTTTCCGCAACCGCAGCTCACCAGCGACCGCATCGAGGTCAGGAGCCGGCGATCCCAGTCGCCCCAGTCGACGTCCCAGCACACGCTGGTGCCGAAGGCGTTCCAGAACGTCGCCGAGGTCGCCTCGCTGGACGCATGCAGGTCTCCTCGACGTGCGTCGAACACCGCGACGGCCTCCGCCTCGATGCCTGCCTTGAGCGCCACGAGCAGCGACTTGATCTCTTGCAGGGACATCAAACTCGCCTTCCAGCGCACGATCCTACTCCAATCGACATCAAAATATTTCTCCCGCGGCGAAGTAGGCCCCGATCGGGGTCGCGTCGGGGGACCAGGCCAGATCGAGGCGCACCACGAAGGTCTGACCCTCTTGCACCCGCAGCCCGCCGCCCACGCCGTATTTGATTCCAAGGCCGGTGCCGTCGAGGTCCGGGTTGGCGTGGGCGATCTCGGTCCAGACCCGACCGGCATCCAAGAAGGCGGCCACCCCCAGGACGAGCTGCTTCTTCTTCACGCGGAATGGCCAGAGCTCGCTGCGCGCTTCGAGGTTCTCGAACAGCTTCACCTTGCCGTAGTAGCGCTGGGCCGGCACACCCCGCACCGCATTGCCGCCGCCGATGGCGGGCGTCTCGTCGAAGCGCGCCAGCTCGTAGAACGGCGGCGACCCGAGCAGGGCGTCGCCCACCAGCCGCCAGGAAATGCTCAACCAGCGCGGAACCGGCGTGACGAAGAACCGCGCCGTGGCGTCGAGCTGCTGGTACCCGTACGGAAGATAGCCCGGCACCTGCGGGCTGACGCGCGCCTTGAGCGTGTGGAACATCCCGCGGTGGGTCACGATCTCGCTGTCCCGCGAGTCGTATTCGACGGCACCCTCCAGCAGATCGACCCCGTGCGGGTCGAATTCGTTCAGAAGCGAACGCACCTCGGACGAGCCGCCCGCTTGATCCGTGGCCAGCAGGGTGCCCGGCCCGACCGTCAGCCGATTGTACGTATATTGATCGCCGAGCTTCAGGAACCAATGCTGCGTCAGCGCGAAGCGGGCCTCGACGGTCAGCGTTGGATGGACGCGGCCGTACTCCGTCTGGCGAATGTCCACCGATGGCGCCGGGAAGGGGGTCGCGTCGCCGATCCCGTAGTACTTGAGGGTCGCCTCGTTGGTGTAGGCGCCGCGGATGTCGAGCCGCAGGCGTTTGTGCGGCGCCAGATCGGGAATGGTCAGCAGCAGGGAGTAGTCCTGGAACGGGTTGATGACCTGTCCGTCCTGCGTCTTGAACGTGATGAAGGCCTGGCTCTCCAGCCGCCACCTGTAGGGCGTGCAGCCGGGCGCCAGGCTGGCCCAGTCGCTGACCTCGCCAAACCCCAGGCCGACGTCGCTGTCCCCGCCCACGATCGGGACGATGTTCAGCTCGCGATGGGCGGGCATGGGCGGCGGCCCTTTGGCCGGCGGCACCCGGATCGGCTGCGCCTCGAGCGACGGGGGGCTCTCGGCCGCCGCGGCATCCGCCGGCAGCGCGTCCGCCGGCCCCGCGTCCCCCTGCGCCGGATCGCGCGCCCCCGCATCGGCGGCCGCCGGAGCGTCCCTCCCGCCGTCTGCCGCGGCCGCACTGCCCCCGACGAGCAGGAGAGACGCCAGCGCGGCGGCCAGATTGCGCGTCGCCGCACAGGGCATTGAGGGAAGATGGGGATGGCAGCTCCCCCGTCAAGCATGCCGGTATGGGGATCTATCGCGGGTGCAGACCCGTCACCACCTTGCTAGAACAGCGACGTCTGCCGGCCCGAACCGTCAAGGAGCTCTCGCGATGTTCACGCCCCCCTTCTCGAGCGACGCCATGTTCCACCGCAAGAGCCTGTTGCCGGTGATCAATCCCGACAAGGCTGGCAATCCGCTCAAGCATCCGGCCGCCAAGGCGCCCCGCATCTTCGCCGACTCGGCCACCCGCGCCGACATCGAGCCGCTCTTCCGGGCCGGGATCGTCAACGGCATCACCACCAACCCATCCTTGTTGAAGAAGGCCGGCGCCAAGTCCTGGGTGGAGGCCAAGGCGATCATGAAGGACCTCTGCGCCTTGCTGCATCCCCACCCGGTCTCCCTCGAGCTGACCGAGCTCGGCGAGGAGGCCATGGTCCGCCAGGCCTCCGAGCTGTCGGAGCTGGGCGAAAACTCCGTCATCAAGGTGCCGATCGGCGGCTATCGGGCGGTCAATCCCTCCGCCGATCCCTATACCGGCCTCAAGGTGATTCGCCGCCTCTGGGAGCGCGGCATCAAGGTCAACACCACCCTCATCTTCAACACCACCCAGGCCCTCTGGGCCGCCAACGCCGGCGCCACCTATGTGAGCCCGTTTCTGGGGCGCCTGGCCGACTACGGCTACAAGCAGGACAAGCCCGAGCGGACGCCCGGCAACTCCCTGTACTGGGTGGAAGACCCCAAGAACGCCAAGGGCGATCAGGTTCTGCACAACAGCGAATACGTGGCCTCGGGCGGCGCGCTCAAGGACGCGGGCGCGCGCCTCATCTTCGAGATCGCGACGGTCTTCGCGAACTACCAGATCACCACCGAGATCCTGGCGGCCAGCTTCCGCAACCCGGTGCAGCTCACGGAATGCCTGCTGGCGGGCGCCGACATCCTCACCGTGCCGGCGGCGATCCTGGCTACCGTGGCGGATCACCCGCTCAGCGACGAGGGAATGCGGGCCTTCGCCGAGGATTCGAAGGCCTTCGGGAAGTGATGGGAGGCCTTCGATGAAGCTGTATTTCTCGCCCGGCGCCTGTTCGCTGTCGCCCCACATCGCGCTGCGCGAGGCCGGACTCCCCTTCGACCTCGAGCGGGTCGACCTGCGCGCCAAGCGGACGGCGACCGGCGCAGACTTCTGGACCATCAACCCCAAGGGCTACGTTCCAGCCTTGCGCCTCGACGACGGTCCGATCCTGACCGAAGGCTCGGTGATCGTTCAGTGGATCGCCGACCAGCGGCCAGAGACCAACCTGATTCCGCCCGCCGGCACGCTCGAGCGCTACCGCGTCCTCGAGTGGCTGGCCTTCATCGCCACCGAGCTGCACAAGGGCATCGCCCCCCTGTACAGCCCGCTGCTGTCGCCGGAGGCCAAGGCGGGCACCCGGGAGAAACTGGCCAGTCGTTTCTCGATTCTCGGCAAGGCCGTGGAGGATCGTCCGTTCTTGATGGGAGCCACCTTCACCGTCGCCGACGGCTACGCTTTCTACACGTTGCGCAGCTGGCAGCGCTCGGTCAAGCCCGAGCTCCCCGCCGCGTCCTTACAGGCCTACTTCGATCGGATCGCCGCCCGGCCCGCCGTGCGGGCCGCGCTGGAAGCCGAGGCCGCCTCCGCGGCCGTGCCCCGCCCCGAGGGCTGAAAACCGCGCCCGCCGGGACCGCCCCCCACTCCCCCGAGCACATTTTCGCGCGATCGGGTATGACTCGCCTCGGTTGGCGCGTCGAACGCGTCGTTTGCGAAGGGAGCGGGACAATGAAAAAGATCGAAGCAATCATCAAACCGTACAAGCTAGACGAGGTGAAGGATCGACTCCGCACGGTCGGGGTCACGGGCATGACCATCACGGAGGTCAAAGGCTTCGGCCGAACCGGTGGGAAGACAGAGGTCTACCGCGGCTCGTCCTATGTCGCGGACTTCGTGCCGAAGGTCATGGTCCAGGTGGTCTGCGCGGATGGCCAGGTGGCCACCATCGTGGAGGCCATCGCGGCGGCGGCCAAGACCGACAAGATCGGCGACGGGAAGATCTTCGTCTCCACGATCGACGAGGTGGTCCGCATCCGCACCGGCGAGCGCGGCGAAGACGCCATCTGACCGACCGAGCGCCGTAAGGGCGCCGTGAATCTGCCGGGCGCTCACCCCTGCCCGCGCGGATCTCACCCCCGCGATTGCCCCCTCGCACCTGTCTCGACCGACCATCGAGACGACCCTGAGCGCCTCCCCAGAGCGAAAGAGCGCCAAGCTCGAGCATATCGGCGCCCAAGCTCTTGCGCAGAGCGCGCCGCGGCCTTAGTAGATACAATCGAACCTGTGGCCCGTCGCGGAGTGGGCTGCTGGACGATTTGGCCAGCCTGGCGACCTGGTGGACCCCGCCAAGGGAGGACACTTTGGAACGCCTGAGCGTGGAGCCCGATTTGCGGATCGCGTTCCTGGGAACGTATCCGCCGCGGCGTTGTGGCATCGCGACTTTCACCCGCGATCTGGCCGCCGGCATGAAGGCGGCCGACGACCAGCTGCGGGTCATGGCCCTGGCGGTCACCGACGCGGCCGGCCCCTACGAGTATCCCGAAGAGGTCGAATACCAGATCCGGCAGGGGACCAAGGGGGACTACGCGCGGGCCGCCGAGCTGGTCAACTACAAGAACGTCCGCTGGGTGTCCGTGCAGCACGAATACGGCATCTTCGGCGGCGACGACGGCGCCTACGTCCTCGACTTCCTGGGGGCGCTGCACGTTCCCGCGATCATCACGCTGCACACAGTCCTCGACAACCCGTCGGACTCCCAGCGAAACATCGTTCAAAAAATGGCCAAGGCCGGCGTCCTGGTCGTCATGAGCGGCGTGGCCGCCAACCTGCTCGCGCGCCGCTACGACGTGCGCGGCTCAAAGGTGCAGGTGATCCCGCACGGGATTCCCGACATGGCGCCGCGCGATCAGAACAAGCTCAAGGCCCGGTTTGGCGTGGCGGGCCACCGGATGCTGCTGACCTTCGGGCTGCTCGGCCCGAACAAGGGCATCGAGACCGTCATCCGCGCGCTGCCGGCCGCCATCGCGGCCTGTCCCGATCTGGTCTATTTCGTGGTGGGGGCGACGCACCCCGCGATCATCCGCCAGAACGGCGAGGCCTATCGCACCACGCTCGAACGGGAGGCCGAGCGGCTCGGCGTCCGCGACCACGTGGTGTTTCGCGACCAATACGTCACCACCGAGGAGCTCTGCAGCTACCTGCAGGCGACCGACATCTTCGTGAGCCCGTACCTCAACGAGGCGCAGGTGACCAGCGGTGCGCTCTCGTACGCGATGGGCGCCGGCGCGGCCGCCGTGTCGACCCCCTACTGGCACGCCCAGGAGCTGCTGGCCGACGGACGCGGCTGCCTGTTTCCGTTCAACGACAGCGCCGCCTTGAGCCAGACCATCATCTCCCTCATGAATACCCCGGCGGAGCTCAACCGGGTCCGAACCGCGGCCTACGACTTCACGCGCACGTTCTCCTGGCCGCAGATCGGCGCGCGGTACCTGAGCCTGGGGGCGACCGTCATGAGCCGGCCCTCGAAGCGAACCCGCCGCCTCGAGCCGCCCCGCGCCAGCAGCCTGCCGGAGCTGCGGCTCGACCACCTGCTGCGCCTGACGGACGACACCGGCATCATCCAGCACGCGACCTACAGCGTTCCGGCGCGCGAGAGCGGCTATTGCGTCGACGACAACGCCCGCGCGCTGATCGTCGCCCTTCACGCGGATCGGGTGAGTAGCTCGGCCGAGACCAAACGTCTCATCTCGACCTATCTCGGATTTCTGCACTACGCGCAGACACCCGACGGCCGCTTCCGGAACTTCATGAGCTACGCCCGCGCGTTCGCGCCCGAGCCGCCGTCTGACGATTGCACCGGTCGGGCCCTGTGGGCGCTCGGCCGGACCGTGCGCCTCACGAGCGACGAGGGGCACCGCCTGCTGGCGGCGGAGATGTTCGAGCGTGGCCTGCCGCATGCCCAGGCGCTCAACGAGCGCGGCACCGCGCTGACCTTGCTGGGACTGACCAGCGTCCTGACCGCGCACCACCCCGTCGCGGGGGCCGCCGATCTCCTGGCGGCGCTGGTCGAGCGACTCTGTCGCCGCTATCGGGACGAAGCGACCGCGGCCTGGCGCTGGTTCGAACCAACCCTCACCTACGACAACGCCCTGCTTCCGCTGGCGCTGTTCCGCGCCCACCGGATCACCAAGGATCCGGTGAGCCTGCAGGTCGCCCAGGAGACGTTGGCGTTCCTGGAAGAAACCTGTTTTCGAGACGACCGGCTCATGCTGGTCGGAAACGCCGGCTGGCACGTCCGGGATGGAATTCGGGCCGAGGTCGACGAGCAACCGATCGACGCCGCCGCCTTCGTGCTGGCGTTCCGCGGCGCCTACCTGACCACCGGCGATCACCACCATCTGCGCCGCATGCGCGAGTCGTTCGCCTGGTTCCTGGGCGGAAATCGCCTGGGCGTCACGGTCTACGACTCGGCGACCGCGGGCTGCCGAGATGGGCTCGGCGCGTCGGTGCCGAACCTGAATCAGGGCGCCGAGAGCACCGTCTCCTTTCTCTTGTCGCTGCTCGAGATGCTGGAGCTGGCCGGCGAAGGGCTCGAGTACGACGAGATCTCCCGTTCCGATGCCTGACGAATCGACTTCAAAAATGATCAAACGAACCCTGCATCGACTGCTGCACGACCCGAGTCGGGTCATCGCCAAACCGTACCTGCCCGGCGAGGAGATCGCGCCCGGCGTGGGCGCCCGGGCCGGCCTCCTCATGGGCCGCATCCTGGCCATTCCAGAGGTGGAGGTGGCCGAGCTGCTGGCGCAGACGCTGGACCTGTTCCGGACCCGGCACAAAGGATTCGAGGCGCTGCTCGAACGCCACTTCGCGCTCGTCGCGCACCACACCGGCGACGTCCCGCTCTCCCGCGAGCGCCGTCTGCTGATCGGCGCCTACTTCACCAACGAATATTCGGTCGAGGGGGCGGCGCTGTTCAATCCGTCGATCGTCCCCGCGCCCGATCAGGCCGGCCTTCCGTCCGGCCAGCGCCGGTTCGTCATGAGCCTGCGGGCGGTCGGCGAGGGACACATCTCGTCGATCGAGTTTCGGACCGGCGTCGTCGACGCCGCGAGCACCGTGACCTTCGATGGTCTCGGCAAGCAGCTCGTGACCGGCCAGCGCTCCGCGCCCGCCCACTACGACAAGACGAAGTTCCGCGAGAAGCTCGGCGAGCTGGGCGCGGGCAACGAGCTGGCCTGGGGGGTGCTCGACCGCCTGCCCGACCGCTTCACGCTCGAGGAGCTGGAACCGTCGCTGACCCGCCTGGCGCAGGAAGGCCCGCCACAAGCCATCAGCTACGAAACGGCCAAGATCATGCACGTGCTCGCCTCCTCGAGCTACGTCACCACCTTCCCCGCCGACTCGGCGCTGTCGGAGCGGGTCATCTTCCCGGCCGGACCGCACGAGACCCACGGCATGGAAGACGCCCGCTTCGTGCGCTTTACCGACGACGATGGCAGCGGGACCTACTACGCGACCTACACCGCCTTCGACGGCTACGAGATCATGCCGCAGCTGATCCAGACCGACGATTTCCGTTCGTTCTGCATCTCCACGCTGAGCGGCTCGGCGGCGCAGAACAAGGGCATGGCGCTCTTCCCCCGCCGGATCGGGGGTAAGTACGTCATGCTCTCGCGGCGCGATCGCGAGAACCTCCACCTGGCGACCTCCTCGGAGGTGGGGCACTGGGACGATCTGACCGAGCTGCGCGAGCCCGGCCGTCCCTGGGAGCTCCTGCAGATCGGCAACTGCGGCTCCCCCATCGAGACGAAGGCCGGCTGGCTGGTCATCACCCACGGCGTCGGCCCGATGCGGCGCTACGCGATCGGGGCCTTGCTGCTCGATCTCGACGATCCCCGCAAGGTGATCGGCGATCTGACCAGGCCGTTGCTCGAGCCCGAGGGCGACGAGCGCGAGGGGTATGTCCCCAACGTGGTCTATTCCTGCGGCGCGATGGCCAACGGAGACGACCTGGTGCTCCCCTACGGGATGTCCGACGGGGCCGTCGGCATCGCGATCGTCTCCCTGCCCGAGCTCCTGGCCAAATTGCAGCGGCCCGAAAAGGCCTAGCGGACGGCCTAGCGGACCATCTTACCCCCTAGCGAGTCTTACGACTCCGCCAAAGTCGGTGACGGTGGCGGTGGCGGCGGCACCGAGAGCTCCACCGTGGCCACCGGGTGGGCCTGGGCGGAGCTCTCGAGCTGGCGTCTCGCCGCCCGAAACGCGTTTCGGATCGCGACGTAGACGTCTTCGTGCGCGCCGTTGCTGGGATGATCGGGCCCGACGACGACCAGCCCTTCCGGCATCGTCAGCTCCATGCGGACGTGGTAGCGGCGATCTTCTCTCCGACCTTCGTCGACGGCCTCGATCACCACCTGGCCGCCGATCATCGGCGTGGTCAGCGCGCCCAGCTTGTCCAGCCAGGCGCGGACCTCGACCCGCCCCGGCTCGCTGGGGTCCATCCCCTTGAAGATGATCTGACAGGGATGGGGCGGCTTCGGGCGAACGGCGGGCAGCTCTTCCATTGTGCGGGTTTCCTCGGTGTCCTCTCGAGCGGGGTCCACCAGGTCGCTGGGCTGGCCAATCATCCGGTCGTTCCATCCCTACGCTACCCACCTGTCTTAAGCAAGGCGCGCTTAGCAAGGCGCGAACCATCCGTAGATTCCTGGCGTTTTGTACCTAGACTCGGTCGGGACGATGTCTGCGCCATGAAGAAAAGGACGGCAGCGGCCACCTACGCGGTGGTCGCGCTGGTGCTGGGGGCCAGAGCGGCGCACGCCAGCGGGGTCGCGGACGCGGGTCCAGCGCCCGTCGCGGCCGGGACGGTCGCGCGGGCACCGGCGACGGCGCCGCCGCCCGCCGTGCGGAAGCGAGCGCGGCGGGAGGCGGCCATCCCCACCCCCGATTCATGCCGCAAGTTCCCGGCCGGGAAGCGCATCGTCAAGCTGAACCTCAAGCCCGATACGGAGCTCGCCGATCTGGTCGCCTGGATCTCGGCGATCACCTGCAAGCAGTTCATCCTGCCGGGAAACGTCGCCTCGGCCAGCAAGAAGGTGACGATCTTCGCGCCGCAACTGATCACGCCCGAAGAAGCCTATCGCCTCTTCCTGGATGCGCTCGACTCGGTCGGGCTCACCGTCGAGCGGACCGGCCGATCCATGCAGATCATCGAGACCACCAAGGCCAAATCATCCCCCATCCCTTTTTACGGTTCGGATGGAAACTTGTGGTCCGCTCGCTCGAAAGCACCGAAGTAGCGCCCCCACGGAGGCGTAAATGGACTATTGTGTTCTCTGAGGCACAAGGAGAAACTTTGAACGGGAAGTCGTCCAGGGACTGTGTCACCGTCGCCAGCGAGAAGGCCGACTTCATCGCCGACCGCATCGCGGGGGGCGTTCCGGCTCCCGAGCAAGAGGTGCGCAAGCTCGCCCGATATCTGCGGGAGATCGCGGCCGAAATGGGCCCCGGATCCAAGAAGCCGCGCACCGGCACGCCCGCCGGTGGATCCGAACCGGTCGCCGGCTAGCGGCCCGAAATAAGTCTTCGTCTGAAACGCGCCCGAAACATGATTCGGGCATGATGCAAGGCTGAGCTCGCGTTTTTCACGATCTCGCTTCGCAAATGCAAATCGTTCATCATCTCGACGCGGTGCCTAACCCGGTCGAAGACGAGCCGCCGCCTCCGCCGCACGCGGCCGAGCATCACGTCCCGGCGCACGGCAAGGATCTGGCGAAGCTGGCGCTGGGCGCGATCGGCGTCGTCTACGGCGACATCGGCACCTCGCCGCTCTACGCGCTCAAGGAGTGCGTGACCATGCCCCACGGCGTGGTGGCGGCGTCGGCGAACATCTTCGGGCTGCTGTCGCTGATCTTCTGGTCGATCACCCTGGTGGTCTCGGTGAAATACCTGCTCTTCGTCATGCGCGCCGACAACGACGGCGAGGGGGGCGTGCTGGCGCTGATGGCGCTGGTGGCGCGGCCGAGGCCCAATGCCCCCGGCGGCGACGAATCGGGCGCGCACGAGGCGTCGACCCGCACGACCTGGTCCGGCCTGCGCCGCACCAAGATGCCGCTCATCATGCTGGGCCTCTTCGGCGCGGCGTTGCTCTATGGCGACGGGGTGATCACGCCGGCGATCTCGGTGCTCTCGGCGGTCGAAGGTCTGGAGGTCGCGACCAGCGCGTTCGCGCCCTTCGTCATTCCGATCACCTGCATCATCCTGGTCATGCTGTTCGCCATGCAGAAGCGGGGAACCGGCGGCATCGGCGCGGTGTTCGGGCCCGTCACGGTGGTCTGGTTCGTCACCATCTCCGCGGCGGGGCTCCCCTGGATCTTCCGTCACCCGCAAATCCTGGCGGCCATCAACCCGATCTACGGCGCTCGATTCTTCCTGGCGCACGGCCTGCACGGATTCTTGGTGCTGGGGTCGGTCGTCCTGTGCGTGACGGGCGGCGAGGCGCTCTACGCCGACATGGGCCACTTCGGTACCCGCGCCATCCGGATCGCCTGGTATGCCTGCGTCTTCCCCGCGCTGCTCATCAACTATTTCGGCCAGGGCGCGCTCCTGTTGGAGCATCCGGAAGCGGCCGCCAATCCCTTTTACGGGCTGGTCTCCGGCGCCTGGCTCTACCCGATGGTGATCATCGCGACCGTCGCCACCGTGGTGGCCTCGCAGGCGCTGATCTCGGGCGCGTATTCGCTGACCCGCCAGGCGGTCCAGCTCGGGTACCTGCCGCGGGTCACGATCATTCACACCTCCGGACAAACCGAAGGACAGATCTACGTCCCCGAGGTGAACTGGATGCTCATGGTGGCTTGCGTGGCGCTCGTGCTGGGCTTCCGCGCCTCGAGCGGCCTGGCGGACGCCTACGGCATCGCCGTGACGGGCACGATGGCGATCACCTCGGTCCTGTTCTATTTCGTGGCGCGCGACATGTGGCACTGGAGCCGGGTGCGCGCCGGCGCGCTGCTGACGCTGTTCCTCTGCTTCGACCTGTCGTTCTTCATCGCCTGCTCGGCCAAGATCGCGCACGGCGGCTGGTTCCCGCTCCTGGTCGCGGGCGGCATCTTCACGGTCATGCTGACCTGGAAGCGCGGGCGAACCTTGCTGGCCGAGCGGATCGCCGCCGATTCGCTCCCGCTGGGCGTCTTCCTGGCCGACATCGAGACCAGCAAGCCGTACCGGGTCCCCGGCGTGGCGGTGTTCATGTCGTCGACGCGGCGGGGGACGCCCAACGTGCTGCTGCACCACTTCAAGCACAACAAGGTGCTGCACCAGCAGGTGGTGATCCTTTCGATGACCACCGACGCCGTCCCCGAGGTGATGGAGGCCGACAAGGTGCGCATCAAGAGCTTCGGCCAGGGCTTCTGGGGCGTGACCGCCCACTTCGGCTTCAAGGAGAGCCCGGACGTGCTCGGCGTGCTGCGACTCTGCAAGGCGCAGGGCGTGCCGATCAACGAAGCCGACACCAGCTTCTACCTGGGCCGCGAGACGTTGCGCTCCGTCAAGGGCGCCGGGATGGCGGAGTGGCGCAAGCTCCTCTTCCGATTCCTCTCGCGCAACGCGCGGTCGGCCACCGATTTCTTTGCCCTGCCGCCCAACCGCGTGGTCGAGATCGGCGCGCAGATCGAGCTGTGAGCGTTTCCGGCGGCTAGCGGAACTTGATGCCGCAGCCGATCCCCTTGGTCTCGGCCACCGCGGGCGGCTTGCCGACCACCACCGCCTCCAGCGCATCTTTCAGATACCGCTTGCCGACCTGAGCGGGATCCTTGTGGTTGTCGTCGATGGTTCCGTGGTAGGCGAGCTTGCCGCTCTTGTCGAACAAGAAGGCCTCCGGGGTGACGCTGGCACCGAAGGCGCGGGCCACGTTCGAGGTCTCGTCGACGACGTAGGGGACCTGAAGCCCGAGGCTCTTGACCCGGGCCTGCATCTCGGCGAAGCCGTCCTCGGGGTATTTCGCCGGATCGTTGGCGTTGATCAGGATGACGCCGACACCTTTCTTCGCGTAGGCGTTGCCGAGATCGGCGATGCGTCGCTCCCAGCCGCGCGCGAACGGACAATGGTTGCAGGTGAAGATCACCAGCGTGCCGGCCTTGCCGGCGACGTCGGCGATCGAAACCAGCTTGCCGTCGAGGGCGCTCTTCATCTTGGTGGACGCCAGAGGCGCCGGCGCGCCGGCCGACAGCGGGCCAGTCGCGGCCGAGGCCGAGGCCGGGGACGAGGCCGATCCGACGGCCAGGGTGGTTACGAGCGTGAACGCTGCGAAGCTCATGGATGACCTTTCGCCATTGGGTTCGTTGTTCCGCCGGGGCCGGCCATCTCCGCGAGACGACCTTCCAGCTCTCGATAGGTTACTGGACCGGGCCAGAAATGCCGCTCCAGGCCGTGGCCGTCATACAAGAACGACGCCGGCAGCGCGCCGCTCCAGCGCGCGTCCAGACCGTTGATGAACGCCATGTCGTCGCCGGTCTTGATGAAGGCGCGCGCGCCGGCGGCCCGGAGCTTCGCCAGAAAGCGCGCCACCTCCGGACGGCGTTCGGGATCATCCGCAGACACGAGCACCAGACGCAGGCCGTCCGCGCGATGGCGACGATAGAAACGCACGATCTCGGGCATCTCTTCGCGGCAGGGGTCGCACCAGGTCGCCCAGACGTTCACCAGCACGGCGCTGGCGCCCGGCGCCCGGATCTCCGCCATCACGGTGGCGAGATCCGCGGACCGTGGTCCGGGTGCGCGGGCCCGGTTCGTCGCGGTCTGCCGGGCGGCACCCCTCCCGATTGCCACGCCGGGCAGCGCCGCCAGCGCAACCGCCAGCACAACCGCCATCGATCGTCGGGCACCGGCGCTTCGAACCACGGCGGCAAGTCTAGCTGCTAACCTGACGCGCGATGGGCCAGCCGCGCCACGATGAGCCGCGATCGATGGCCGAGCGCCAGGGCGCGACGCCGCCGCCCTGGCTCGGGCGAGCGCGCTGGCGCCTCTGGGCAGACGTGGTGGGTGGCCTCCGGCAGAACTGGGACAAGCTGGTGCAGACGCTGTCGCTCTGCGGCGCCTATCTGCGGCCGGCGCTGGTGCGGCGGCGCCTGGTGCGGCTGCGCGCGCTCGGCCACATCGAAACGGTACCGACCCTGGCGCAGCTCTTGGTGGCGGGCCGCGATCAGATGATCGTGGGCGCGACCGAAGAGACCAAGATCTTCTACCGCCATCAGCACATCCCCTGGATCTCCCACAATCTGCGCCGATTTTTTTCCGGACCGGCGACCATGCTGGATCCGATCGGCCTCTTCGCGCCGCGCGACGCGCTCGTCGAGCACGTGCTGCAAACCTTCCACCGCCACCCGGTCTACGACCTGGTCCTGCTGCGCGCGCACGACTCCGGCGTCGAGGAGATGGCCCGGCAGGCGCGCCAGATCGTGGAGGGAACCCACCCGCACCAGCGCGCCTTGACCTCGCTGGTCGAGGACGGCGCCTACCACGCCCGGCTCCCCGACGAGATCGAGGCCTTCGTCGCCGATCCGCGGGTGCCGGCCCGGCCTATCCCGGCCGATCTGGTCGACGATCCCGCGCTCATGCTGGCGATGGATCAATTCAAGGACGTGGGCGGATTCACCCGCTACGCGGCCCGACTGCGCGTCGGGATGATCGGCGCGATCTTGGCGTGGTTGGCGGTCGGCTTCGACCAGACGCTTGGCGCGGTCCTGGGAATCAAGCTCGGGCCGCGCCGGATCGACCGGCGGGCGTGCGATCCCGAGATCGCGGCGCGCTATCCCGAGCGCGCGGCCTGATCGACGGGCGCCGGCGGCCGGTCAGGGCGTCGCCTTCTCGGCGGCGGTCACCAGCTCGAGCGCGCGCGTGCAGCTCAGGGTTCGAGCCGCGCGCGGGTGCGTGCAGTCGGCGCAGGCGTCGAGCGCCACCGCCGCCGATTGCACCAGGTTCCACTGGCTGTCGAGCGTCGCATCGCGGGCCACGCAGCCGCTGGTCACGCGCGCGAGGAGGTCGACCTCGGCGGCCAGCGCGCGGTCGTCGGCCGCCTGGTGGCAGGTCGCCGGGGCGCCCTGCTTGTCGCCGTGCGCGGCCGCGTCCGCGATCTTCTTCTCCGATTGGCGCGCCGCGCGGGCCACGTCGCGCAGATCGCGCGCCCGGCAGGTGGGCGGCGGCGGATTCACGACCGGCGTCGACGGAACGATCGGATGGACGTAACCGATCCCGGAGGCCGGCGGGCGGGGCGCCGGCAGGGGAAGCCGGCGCGGTCGGGTCAAGCGCACGGCCAGCGCGAGGGCGCCCAGCCCCAGCACCACCACCCCCACCGCCCGACGTTTGTTGAGGTTCATCCGGCCCATATTGCCTCATACTTCCGCGCGATGATCGCCGCCAAGTTGTTCCTCTCCATCTTCGCGGTGATCTTCGTGGCCGAGCTGCCCGACAAGACCGCCCTGTCCGCGCTGGTGCTGGCGACCCGCCACCGCGCGCTGCCGGTGCTGCTCGGCGCCGCCGCCGCGCTCACCATCCAGAGCGCGGTCGCCGTCGTCGCGGGCAGCCTGCTTTCGTTGCTACCGCCGCGCGCCGTTCACATCGGGTCGGGCGTGTTGTTCCTGGTCTCCGCGATCGTCATGTGGGTCAAGCACGCCGACGAGGTCACGGCCGGCGAGGGGGGAAAGCAGGCCGGCTTCCGCCAGGCGCTCTGGATGTCGTTCAGCATGGTGTTCCTCGCGGAGTGGGGGGACCTCACGCAGATCGCGACCGCCGGCTTCGCCGCGCGCACAGGCCGGCCCGTGATCGTCTTTTGCGCGGCGACGGCCGCGCTGTGGGCGGTCTCGGCCCTGGCCGTCGCGATCGGCAACCGCGCCGGACGCTTGCTCGATGCGAAGCTGACCAAGCGGATCGCCGCGGTCCTGTTCGCGCTCATCGGCATCGCGATGGTGACCGGCCTGGTCTGACGCCGGAAACCGCGACAGTCGCGTCATGCTTTTTTGGCGCCGGGCCGGAAGATCGAGCCCGGGCCGCTGCCGTTTCGCGGTCGAACGCGTTGGCACGTGCGCTGCAACTCGCTTCCGTATGCGCCTAACTTCACTCCTCTCATTTTCGGCCAGCGCCGCGCTCGCGCTCGGGTGCGCGGGGATCGGATCGTCGAGCGCCAGCGCGCCCGCGACCACCACCACCACGACCACCACCACGTCTGACGACGCGACGCGCGCGATCGCCGAAGCCGACATCATCCAGATCGACGGCGGGCTCCTCTACGCGATGTCGAAATCGGGCACCGTCAGCCTGGTCGATGTCTCCACGCCGGGCCTGCTGGTCCTGCTGGGACAGACCACGCTGGCCGGACAGCCGTTCGAGATGTATCTGCGCGGAACCTCGCTGGTCGCGATGTCGAACGGCGCGGTCGCCACGGACGGAAGCGTCGCCACGACCTACCAGGATCCCGACAGCGGCGGCGGTGCGCTGGTCATCGTGGTCGACGTGAGCAACCCGGCGTTGCCGCATGTGGTGACGTCGCTGAAGGCCCCGGGCGAGATCGCCGACTCGCGCATCGTCGGCGACGTCCTGTACCTCGCGACCTACGAGAACGCCGGCTGCTACGCCTGCGGACCGACGCCCCGCACGCTGGTGACGACCTTCAACATCGCGGCGCCGACCGCCATCGCGCAGGTCGAACAGGTGTCGTTCCAGAGCAACGCGCCCGACGGCTACAACCTGCCCTGGGGCACCAACTGGAAGCGCAGCATCTTCGTCACCGCAGAGCGCCTCTACATCGCCGGCCACGCCGACATCGATCCGACCGACTTCGGAACCACCAACGAGGGGATCATCGACGTCCTCGACATCACCGACCCGACGGGACGCCTCGGGACCGGCGCGCGGCTCTCCGTGGCGGGCGCCGTCCTGAGCCGCTGGCAGATGGACGAAGAGGGCGGCGTCTTTCGGGTGATAAGCCAGCTGGGGGCGGGACGAACCGGCAACGGCCTGGCGTCTCCCGTGATCGACACCTTCCAGGTGGCGAGCGCGCAATCCATCACGCCGCTCGGCCACACCACGATGCAGCTCCCTTCGCAGGAGGGGCTGCGCACCGTGCGCTTCGACGCGGCCCGCGCCTACGCCATCACCTACAACCAGACCGACCCGATGTTCGTGATCGACCTGGCCGACCCCGCGCACCCCAGGCAACGCGGGGCGCTCTTCATGCCGGGGTTCATGTATTACCTGGAGCCGCACGGCGATCGGGTCATCGGCCTCGGCATCGACCGGACCGATCTGAACGGCAGCCTCAACGTGTCGCTGTTCGACGTGAGCGACCCCGACGCGCCGACGATGATCTCGCGGGCCGCCTTCGCCACCCCGGGGATCACCGAAGACTACGCGATCCTCAACAGCGAGGTCTCCGAGGACCAGGACCGCATCGGAAAGGCGTTCCGCGTGTTTTCCGACGGCCTGGTCGTGGTCCCCTTTTCCGGCCTCCGGTCCCCGAACGCCCAGGGCTCGGGCTGCGACGATGCGGGGGGCGGTGTCGAGCTCCTGTCGTGGACGGGCGACACGCTGGTCAAGGACACGCTGCTGCCGCTGCCGGGCAACCCGCGGCGCGCGTTCGAGAACGGCACGGAGATGGTGACGGTCTCGGATTCCAACGTCCGCGCGTTCTCGCTGGCCGACCTCAGCGTCGCGCACCAGACGGCCGACCTGGTGATCGGCACCTGCACCTCGTCCGACGATGGCACCACCACGGTGGTCGGCGGCGACTACGGCCCGAACGAGGGACGCGAAGGTCCCATCGCCTGCTCGGCGGCTGGCGGTCGCGCGCCCGCCGGCTGGCCCCTCCTGCTCGGCCTCATCGCGCTTGCCCGCGCGCGTCCCGCCCGGCGCCGGCGCTAGAGACGCCGCGACGCGACGCTCGAGGTATCCCGGCAGCCCCCTTGTCGTATATTGGGTGGACCGGGCGGCGCGCGGCGGCGGGGCTGGGGGGACCACGAGCCGAGTACGCGAGGAGCGAACCCAATGTCCGTCTCTCCGGCACGCTTCCGTCGAACCGAGAGGATCGCCTTTTTGCTGGCGGGCGCGCTCGCGGCAGCCTCCTGCGCGGCGCCGGGGCGCGGAGCGGGCAGCCCGGATGGCTCGGGCGGCGGC
>OCTA010001237.1_pt1 | contig 23617 bp, 19 predicted proteins | sample 1538991 | NCBI WGS metagenome assembly OCTA01 (sample SAMEA3539302, study PRJEB22396) | soil metagenome | biome: tundra; feature: field; material: soil | place: USA | collected 2010-05 | depth 0.15 m | reverse complement strand
CAGGCCCTTGTAGTTGATGCCCAGATATCCGCCGGTTCCTTCGTCCCGCAGGGTGGCGTTCTGGGCAGTAATTACTCGCGAAGCGGCCAAAGCCCGCTCCGTTACATCCCACTGCGGCCACTCGTGTGACTGGCCTCCCTCCACGATACTCAGAGCGCCCCGCTGGAACAGGATCTCCTCCGTTGCGGACTTCTCACCCGCTGCGCCGCCGGCCGCGCTGATGCGAAAGTCCTTCCCCTCGGCCTTCTTTGTGATCAGATTGATCACAAAGAAGAACGCGTCCGATCCGTACAGGACCGAACCGGGACCCTTCACCACCTCGATTCTTTCGAGGATATCGATCGGAAAGGATTCTAGTATGTCGCTGCTCACGCCGCCTTCTAAAATCTCCCGCACTGGCCGGCCATTGATCAGAATCAGAATGTGTCCTGCGTTCGCGCGAGTCTGGTCGCCACGCACGGCGATTAGGCTGCTGTCGCCTAGAAACGTGCTGCTTACGTTGATCCCGACTACCCGCTCCAATACTTCCAGCAGCGTGGTCCCGCCAAACCTTTGCAACTCATCCTGAGTCACCACCGACACGACGCCCGCCGCGTCCGAAAGCTTTTCGGAGAACTTCGACGCCGTCGTTACCCGGATGTTCAACAGCGATTCCAAATCCATCGAAAACGGATCGCTCGCGCTGTTCACCTGCGCGGAAGCCCCTGGCGGCAACTGTTGCGACAATCCCTCCACGGACGTCAGCCAAAACAGCGTCAGACTTTCGCTTAGAAAGCGATTGCTTGTCATTGCTTTGGTTCCATATGGATGCTTTATCGGACAAATCTCGTTTTTCGAGATTCGTCAGAAGAATCTTTCGGTGAGTTCAGGTTCGGTGGCTCGGAAGGTTCGGAACCTGTAGGATTTCTCGCGGTGAGCTTCGATGACGCCGCTAGGAAACTTCTTCCGGGCGGGAAAGCAGTTGAGGAGGAGTTCGCAGTGGCGCGTAAAGTTCTGCGGCATTGGCTCGGTCTATGCGCACGCGTTGAACAGGCGGGCGTCGCTCCGGTTTATTCGACGACGGTCCGGAACGACGGCATCTTGATCGCCCCGGCCCGCTTTCCCCACGCAACCCTGTATGCGGTAAGCTCCGAAGCTGATGAGACGGCTATCGCTTTCCGTGACGAGCGCAGCGGAAAAGAGTTCTCAAACCGCCTCCATCCGGGGCGGGCAGCGCTTTTACTAGTAGGAGAGAAGGGCGATTTGCTGGCATCTTACAACTGGAAAGAGAAAACGGGGAACTAGCATGAAGCTTTACCGCACAACACGCGGCTTTTTGATCGAAGATTCGGAGAAATTCTACGCGCTGGACGAAAACGCCTGGACAACCGAGTCCTGGGATGCCCTCATCACCCGCGACGACCTTGGAGATTACCTGCGGGCCGCTCTCAGCGGTTTAAGAAAGGTGCACGAGCTGGCGCTCGGCAGTCTTCAGGCGCCAATCGGAAACCAGGAAGTGTGGGCGGCGGGCGTAACCTATTATCGCAGCCGCGATGCCCGCATGCAGGAATCGAAATCCTCCGGAGGAGGCGATTTTTACGACCGGGTTTACGCCGCCGACCGGCCTGAACTTTTCTTCAAAGCCACGCCCCATCGAGTCGCCGGCCCGGAAGAGGACGTCGCCATTCGCGACGACGCCTCCTGGTCGGTCCCGGAACCGGAGCTAACTCTGCTCGTCACGCCCTCCGGCAAGATTACCGGGTACACCGTCGGGAACGACATGAGCTCACGGGATATCGAAGGCGAGAATCCGCTCTATCTGCCGCAAGCCAAGGTTTACGACCGAAGCTGCGCGCTCGGGCCTTGCATTCTGGTGACTGATTCGCCGCTGCCCGCATCCACCGAGATCCGGCTGGAGATACAGCGCGACGGCAAGAGCGCCTTTTCGGGTTCTACCACGCTTGAATCGTTGAAGCGCGATCCCGCGGACCTGGTTCGCTACCTCTATCGGAACAACCGATTCCCGGCCGGCTGTTTCCTGCTGACCGGCACCGGCATCGTTCCACCCGATTCGTTCAGCCTGGCGAGCGGCGATGAAATCCAGATCACCATCGCCGGCATCGGAACGCTCATCAATCGCGTAGGCTAAAGGTTTAGACATGGTATTTCACGGCAAGAATTTCATCGGCTCGCAGTTTTCGGCGAGCGGCGGCAAGTTGATCTATGGCTTCAATCCGCGAACCGGGAAGCAACTGGACGAGGGCTTTCACGAAGCTACCCCTGAAGAAATCGACCGGGCTCTGGCTTTGGCGGAAAGCGCCTTCCCGATTCTTCGCGAAAGCCCGCCCGAGCGAGTTGCCGAGTTCCTTGAAGCAATCGCCGGCGAAATTGAGGCGCTCGGAGATGAACTCCTGGAACGGGCTTCGACGGAGTCGGGCCTTACCAAAGAGCGGCTCACTGGAGAACGCGGTCGGACCACCAGCCAGTTGCGCATGTTCGCAAATGTCGTCAGCGAAGGTTCGTTCGTTGGGGCAAGTATTGAGACGGCGCTGCCGGATCGCAAGCCGGCCGCGCGGCCCGATCTGCGGCGGATGCTGATTCCTATTGGCCCGGTCGCGGTTTTCGGCGCGAGCAATTTCCCCTTGGCTTTTTCGGTGGCTGGAGGCGATACGGCCTCGGCGCTGGCTGCAAAAAATCCGGTTATCGTCAAGGCGCATCCCGCGCATCCCGGGACATCGGAACTGGTAGCGGGCGCTCTGCTAACAGCTGTGCGGAAGACCGGTATGCCGGAAGGCACGTTCTCCATGGTGCACACGGCCGATCCTGAATTGAGCCTGTCATTGGTGAAGCACCCGGCTACCAAGGCAGTCGGATTCACCGGCTCGGAGCGGGCGGGCCGCGCCATCTTCAATGCGGCGGCGCAACGGCCCAACCCGATTCCCGCTTATGTCGAGATGGGCAGCAACAATCCGGTCTTCGTGCTTCCCGGCGCCTTGAAAATGTCCTTGGACAGTATTGTGCAAGGGCTGTTTGGTTCCATCACGCTGGGGGTCGGCCAGTTTTGTACCTCGCCTGGTGTGGTCATTGGGAACGCCGATCGAAGCTTCCAGGAGTTCGGCGAAAAGTTGGCCGCGCTGTTCGAGAAAGGTCAACCCGGCACGATGTTGCATCCCTCAATCGCCAAGGGGTACCGCGAAAACGTCGAGCACCGGGCGGAAACCATAGGCGTCAGCGTGATCCGGTCTGCCGAAAAGGGAGACGTCGAAAAGACCGAGACAACCCCAGTTCTTTTTCAGACCGATGCCGGCGTTTGGTTGAAAAACCGGGAACTGGCGAACGAAATCTTCGGGCCGAGCGCGGTGCTGGTGCGTTCAAATTCACGGGACCAGTTGTTGCGCATCGCCGGGGAGTGGAGCGGCACGCTGACCGCAACCATCTTCGGAACGCCGGAAGATCTTGAGGAGAACCGGGACCTGGTTGCGATCTTGCAGACCAAGGCTGGCCGGCTAATCTTCAACGGCTTTCCAACGGGAGTCGAGGTGGGCAACGCGATGCACCATGGGGGTCCTTATCCCGCGACCGGAGACGCGAAGTTCACGTCAGTGGGCACGGCGGCGATTCTGCGCTTTCTGCGGCCTGTCTGTTTCCAAAACTTTCCCGAAAAAAGCCTGCCCGCCGAGCTTCAGAGCGGCAACCCCAGGGGGATTTGGCGATTGCTGAACGGCGAGTTGACGAAGGCGGCGTGTGATCGTCTCGGCTGACCGGCTACGCAAAAAGTCCGGACACCACGCCCTCGAATTCTACCGGGTCCATATTGCTGTCGTCCAAAACGCGCGGCAGCAAGAGGGGGTCGGATTTAGGCTGCGCGAAACCGCGAAGACAGGTGGCGGCGCTCTTGATTCCGCAGCCGCGAAGCCAAGGCAGGAAAACTGGGTCCGAATCTCCGCTTGGATAGCAGAAGTGAAGGGGCTTGTTTCCCGAGATCTCCTCTATGCGCCGGCTGTTCTCGGCGATTTCTTTTAGGAAGAGATCGTGGACTTGCGGCGTGCGGTGTCGATGCGTGTGCAATTGAAGATCGATTCCCGCCGCGGCGGCTTGCGCGGCCTCCTCGGGAGTCATAATCTGCAGAATCCTGGAACGCAGGATTTCGTCGTAATCCACGGCAAGGCGATTTGCAAGCTGCCGCGCGAACTGATCCTTGGCCAAAGTGTCGAGTTTGGCTGAATCGAACCAGGCGAGGAGATTCCGATTAACCGCCGCTCGTTCGACGCGGTTTCGGATCGGCATCGGCCGGAGAATTCCTTGCTCTGGAAAGTCAATAGAGGTCTCGGCCGATTTCCAGAGCAAGTAGTTGAGGACCAGGTCGATAATCGGAAACTTCAGCCCCGAATAGTAAGTGGTGAAGTAGAGGGTCGCGGGAAAGCCGAAATCCGCAAGTGCAGGCACGGCACGACTGCGAAAATCGTACAAGCCGTCGTCGAAGGTAATGGACACGGCGCGATCCGGAAGCGTGCCGGTTTGGAGGCGTTTGAGCGCTTCGTTTAACGGCAGCACGTTGGCTTTCAAATCCCGCAGAGCGGTGAGGCGTTGCCGAAACCGTTCGTCTGTTATAAAGAGATCGCCGGCCCATAAGTGCTCGTCCCGAAGCGCAATGCCGTGGTAACAAAGGATTAGCAATTCCCGCTTCCTGCGCGCGGAATTTGCGCTAAACGAATAAGCGCCGGTCGAACGTACGCATCGCATGGCGGTTAGCTTCGCGGCACGCTTTAGCTTCGACGGGTTCACCGGCGCAGGACCTCGTCGTAAATTCCGAGCAGCGTCGTTTTGTAGGTATCGTGCGAGAAACGCCGCCGCAAAACCTCCCGGGCGTTCGCGGCAAGAGAGGCTGCCATGGTTTCGGATGCAAGCACCCGCGCGATTCCGCTCGCCAATGCTGCCGGATCCCTGGGCGGGACGAGAACGGCAGTCTCGGCATCCTCCAGGATTTCGGGCACGCCTCCCACGCGAGTCGCCACAATTGGCACTCCGGCAGCCATGGCTTCTAGAACCACGTGGGGTGAACCTTCGCTATGGGACGGTAAAACCATCAGATTGGAAAGCTGCAAGAACGGCAGAACGTTGCTCCGATGTCCTGCGAAGAGTATTCGATTGCCCAGCGCAAGCCGCTGGACAGCCGCTTCAAGCCGTGCTTTTTCCGGACCCGATCCCACCAAGAGCAACTTCCACCGCAAATCAGGTTTGGCCTGGCGCAATCGATCAAGTGCCAGAATCAAGTCCGACTGTCCCTTCTCATAAGATAAACGGCCAATCGCTATGAAAACTTTAGTGTTCTTTTCGAGGCAAAACTCTCGCCTGATTTCGTCCTCCCCCGCCAGGGTGGAGCCAGGTATCGCCGCCGAATTATGAAGGACTCGGATGTGGGCGCTCGGGATGCCCGCCGCGATGAGTTCCTCCCGGAAAGGCCCGCAGACTGCGATAACGCGGTCGGCGGCTCGCAACGACCAGCGATCGATCTGGTTATAGAGCTTCACTTTCAAGTCCGTCGCGGTGTAGCCGTGGTGAAAAGCGATCCAAGGCCGCCCTCGATTCAGCCCGGCGAGCCTCACCAGAAGATGCGACTTGACATTGTTCGTCTGAACGATGTCGGGCTTCATTTTCGCTCCGATCGCGCGCAAGGCTTCGATCACCCGCCCGTCGAAGGCTCGGCGCTCCGGTATCACGATAGCCTCGATCCCGCGAGATTGAACCGCCTCCACAAACTCATTCGGAGGAACTCCCTCCTGGATTGGGCCGCGATGAAAGGCAGCAATCGCGATGTCCACCCGGGGGTCGCCCTGATCTTGCTTGACGGCATCGCAGAAATTGAGCAGTGATTTCGCGGCTCCGTTTACCACCGCCGCTTCCATAAACGCCAGCACCTTGATGGGAGCGGACCTGCTCGGACCCACCTTAAAGTCTATCTTTCGGAGCGAATCCGGGCGCCGCATCCCGACGCGAAACCTGCGCCGCTTTCCAGAGGCGTTCCGGCGGAACGAACCAAACGCGGACCGCGCACAGCGTCGCCGCCATCATAAGAAGGAAGGCCTTGATCGGGGAAGTGATCCGCTTTAACAGCGAACCCGAAGGGACTTTGGGGTCAACCAGGGCGGCGAGATAGATTCCGGTCTGCCCAACGAGGCTCGCAATAGCCAGGGCGCCTCCGGCGTAAAGACTGGACGCGGCGCAGAGCAAAAGCGCGAAGGGGAGGAACAACCTGCCGAATTTGTAAGACAGAAAGTGAAACAGCAAACGGTTCTTCGTGCCCATCAGCTCAGGATAGTAGCGGAGCATTTGGTAGTTGCCGGCAAGCGTGCGGACCTTGCGGTCAAACTCCACGGAAAGGTTGGTTGGGAAATCGTACATTCTCGCTCTGCGATCCACCACCAGCCGGTAGCCGCGAAAGAAAGCATGCAGCGGGAGATACATATCGTCGTTCAAAGTATGCCGCGGAATCGGAACCGCTAGCTCACGCCGAACCGCGTAGTAGGATCCACTTGCCCCGAAAATGGAGTCGATTGCGCTTAGGTTCAGCCTCATCCAACGCTCATACCGCCAGTAGGCTCCGGTGCTCGCTTCTTCGTTTGTAGAACCCGGGAGAATATGCAACTCGGCCGAGGCGGTTCCCACGCCTGGATCGGCGAAGTTCTCCATAAGCAGGGCGAGGCTGTCCGGAGCGAGCGTCTGGCGCACATCGGTAAACACGAGGACCTCACCCTTTGCCGCGGCCATGCCTTGATTCAGCGCTCCCGCTTTGCCGCGTCTAGCGGAGTCTATAACGAGAATGCCGTGGCCATAGGATTCGGCGATTCGTACGGTGCCGTCCGTTGAGCCGTCGTTCACGACAATCACCTCGATGAGGTTTCTGGGATACTCCAGCGCGAAAACCGAATTGAGCTTGTCGATCAGAAAACGCTCGCCGTTGTAGGCGGCGATTACGATCGATACGGACGGCGTGTGCGGATGTCTGCGGACCGGCCAAGGGCGGATGCGGGCCAGCCAACTCAAGAACACGGGATAGAGAAGAACGATGTAGACGGCGTAACAGAGCGAAAGCCAGAACAGAGCCACGGTGAAAGACATGCTTGCCTTACACAAGGCCGACGGCGGAACGGTATTCCGCAAACGTTCTGGACCAAGTGAAGCCGTTCGCTTTGCGATAAAAATTCTCCAGCCGGTACTCGCTTTGTTCTTTGTTTGCCAGAGTGTCGAGAATCGCGCGGGCGAGTTGGTCGGGCCGATTGGGATCGCAAAGCAAGCCGTCCTCCCCGTCGGTCAGAAACTCCGGCACTCCACCAACCCGAGTGGCAACGACAGGGACGCGGGATCGGGCTGCCTCCAGCAGGACGATTCCGAACGCCTCCGCACGGGAGGAGAGGACGAAGACTTCTGCGTGCCGCATCCACCACCACACCTCGGCGTTTGGCCGGTCGAGAAGCAAGTGGACCTGGCTTTCCAATTTTGCTTCCTGGATTTGCCGTTCGATTTTCGATCGCGTCGGGCCGTCCGAACCTATGATTACAAGATCCAAATCGGGAAACTCGGCGGCGACGTTCGCGAAGGCGGAAATCAGGACGTCGTGCGCTTTTACCTCCACAAAGGAGGCGACGCAAAGCAGATAACGGCGGTTAAGGGGCCTTTCCGGCGCTACGGGCGGGGGGCCGGAGGTAGCGTTGAAGATCGCTCTGGTCTTTGCTCTAGGGCACATTTGCAAGAGCCGTTTCGTCAAGTCGTTAGAACAACCCACTACCAGATCCGCCGATTCGAATGCCCAGCGGCAGAGCGTTCTATCGATCCCGGTGGTGGCAAGAATTCCCGTAACGTCGGAGCCATGGATGGACATGATCACCGGCGGCCCCAGCCGCATGCGCCGAAGAAGCAACAGGGGGATGCACTCCAGACTCAAAAAATGCGTGTTTGCGGCCACGGAGCCTCGCAAGACGCTTCGCAGCCGCAGCATGTTCGGGATGAGCCGGGCCAAATATCCAAATGGCCTGGAAATTCTAAAATAGGGCAAACGAAGCCAGGGGCCCTTCCATTGCTCGCACCGATTCCAACCGGTTACGACGGTGACCGGGTCGTAAAACTCGCGCGCGGCTTCCGCCAAACCATTCACTACTTGGTTGACTCCGCCGCCATGAATGGGAGGCCAGGGAGTAAAGATCACGAACCGATGCTTCGCGCTAAATTCATGCCCTGGATTCAGCGGCATTTGGCAGTCGTTAATAGAACGGGCACGCATTCATATTTTACAAGCCGAACCGTTTTAGTAAGAATCGAACTCTCCCTGTTTTCGGGCCACCGCACTTGCCGGCAGCCCGAAAACCCTGGAAGAACCGTTGCCAGCTAGGGGGTCACGGTGAGTGTGGCAGCTGCCGTGATGGCCGAGTTTGCCGTACTGGTGGCAGTGATGGTGACTGTCTGATTGGCCGAAACAGTGGCCGGCGCCGTGTAGGTTCCGGTTTGATCGATGGAACCCCCGCCTGAGACCGACCATGTTACCGCACCGCTCATATACCAGCCAACCGCGTAGACCTGAATCACCGAACCCGCCTTCGTGGTTGTCACGTATTGAGTGTCGATGGCTAAATGCGCCGCCGTAGCGTCGGGAATGATCGAGATCGCGCTTAGCGATGGAATGGAATGGCTTCCGTCACCGCCCGTCGCCCGGACGGCGGCGTAAACCACATTGTTAGTCACTAGCGCTGGGACGTAAGCCGTGTACGGGGTCCGGCAAGCGTAATTCACCGCTTTGCCCAAATCGAAATGGGACCCGATCTGGCCCTGTGACTCGAGCAGGAATGGGCCGTTAATCAACCCGTTACTAAAGGCCACCCCCTCGGTGAAAGTGCCGCTGCACCCGCCTTCGGCGATGCCGAAGCCGATCTTGTAATTGCCGTTGGGAACGATAAAGGGACCGTAGGTGATATCGTCGCCATACGTGTAGAAGTAGGTTTGGAAAAGCGCTTGATCCACGGCGGTCCCCCATGTGCCGGCGGGGTAGTTGTCGTTTTGAAGTGAATACGCACCAGTTTCAAATCCAAGCGTGTCCGGGAACCACACGTTTCCCAAGGAATCCGTGGAATTGCCCGCGGTTTTTCCAACATCGATGCGAATCGAATTAGCTGGATTCAACCCAGCGGGAATAATGTGCATGTAAACACTGGCCGTCGCGTTCGGATCCGCCGCGGCAGTCGCCGTCAGAACAGCCGAAGATTGCGAAGCGACCGTGGCCGGAGGCGTGTAGAGGCCGCCCGCGGTCACCGTCCCCGCGCCCGATGTAAGCGTCCAGGCAACACTCTGGTTGCTTGTCCCGTTGACCCACGGGAGCAACTGGTAGCCACCGGTTCCAGCTTGGATGTTCATGGTTGTGTATGGCACTCCTATGACGATTGGCAGAATCGAGATCGGAAGTGTGGTTGCGTTGCCCAGGGAGTCGGTGGCGGTCACTACCGCGTACGTTGGCGGCGTGACGTAGCCGTTGCCGGGGTTTACCCGATGAGAAGTTGCGGAAACCATCAGACTGGATTCGTCAACCGCTTCGAAGTAGGACGCGCCGATTTTGGCGCTCGAGACCTCCGAAAGGGCGGAGCTGACGGTCGGATCCTGAAACACGTCAGTATCCGCCTGGATTTGACCGGACCCGCCGTTGTCCGCCAAGAACATTCCATACTGCTGCAAGGCCGTGAGAACGACTTGCGCCGTGGCGCTGAATACCGTTGCCGTTGCCGCTGCGCCGGATCCTGGACCGCCGAACGTAACGGCTGGGCTCGAACATCCAGATCCGGCGTTGTTCAGGACGACGGAACTCACCGCGCCCCCCGAAATCATGGCGGTCACAACCGGAGCCGTCTGGCAGCCGGTAACGGTCACGCCAGGAGACGACGTATAGCCGCTTCCACCGGAGGACAAATTGACCGTGAAAATACCCGAAGGGACTAGCGTCTTCTTCAATCGGAAACGCGCGCCCATGGGCGGAGCGGTGGGCGTTGCACTGCCATTGCCGGCGGTTGCCGGCCAAAGATAAGTGGCGGAGTTGATACAGCCCGTGCACAGTGTGAAGCGCAGCGCGTGCTTGATAGCCCCGGCTTTTATCTCGCTGAGGTGCATCATCAGGGGCGCTAACGGCAAACCGGCCGCGTCGGTCGTCCCTTGCGTCGGTTGAGTGTAACTCGCGGAATTGTATTGATAGCCGCTTGCCGCCGTGCAGCCTGCGCAGATCGATGGTGGGAAAGGCATACTGTCCTGGTAAGTTTCGTAAAACTGACAGGTCTGTTTGTTGAGCGAAACCAAGTGGTGATCGTTGTTTCCGTCCACCGTGAAAGCGCCCGTTTCGCGCTTCCGATTAGGCCACGCGGCGATCTGGAAATTACCGTTGTAACCGGGTGTGTAGTGGAAGAACACAGCCGTTGGGGGGAGGGTGTTATCGACGATGTTCGTGCCCCAGCTGCTCAGGACGTTAATCGGCGCGATGAGGGAAGGCATCCAAGTGGCCGAATTGGCATTCACTGGAAGGCTGTCGATGCGGGTGTTGAACACCGAATCGTTCGGCATGACCATGCATCCGCCGCGCGAATTGAGCGGCACGATGCTCGCCGGCGGTGTATAGATGGCGCTGGTCCCATTCGCCGCGAGGCTGCCTGCGCTGCCCGCGGCCAGCGACCACGTGACAGCCTTGTTGGCGGTAAGCGTAAGCGGAGTTCCAACCGTCGTGGAGGGAAGCGCCGGAGTGATCGCCGGAGCTGCGCCGGTGGCAGCCGCCGTTCCGGTCCCTGCCAGAGTAAGCGTCTGCGGAGATCCGGCGGCGTTGTCGGCGACCGTTATCGTGCCGCTCTCGGCGGCCGTCGCCGACGGCGTAAACGTGACTGCGATGATGCACGTGAGCCCCACCCCGAGAGCAGAGCCGCAATTGTTGGAAACAGGGAAGTCTTTCGCATTCGCCCCACTCACCGCGATGCCGGAGATGGAGAGTGACCCCGTACCGCTATTGGAGAGTGAGATCGCCTGAGCGGCGCTTGCCGTGCCCGTTACCTGATTGCCGAAGCTCAGGCTGGCGGGGCTAAGCGCCGCGATACCAGACCCGATCGAACCGCCTCCCGATCCGGAGGCGCTGGCAAGCACGGTCCATATGTTGACACCGGTGCAGCCGTATAGATTGGACCCGGCGGCGGCCGAGCTGTTGAAAAACAATTGACCTACCTGGCAAACCGCGGGGATCGAAGTTCCGACGGTCACCGGCCGCGTGAACGGCTGGCTGGCAAAGTCCGGATTACGTCCTTGAGTGCCAAGATTGATAGCGGTGTTCTGAGAGAAGGCCGGCGCGGCACAGAGTGCTAGCAGCGCGAAGAGGGCCCGTGAGACGGATACTAGGTGTCGGAAGCCTGAGAAAATCATGCTTCCGGAAGTCCGCCTGGATTTGTTGCGCCCGCCGCAGAGGCCTGCGCGGGGTGAGCTGATGGTTATATACAGCGAAGACAAATCGATACTCCTTTCGTGCCGATCAGACACCACCGCCATCTCAGCCCAGTCATATTATCGCCGTATGCTATTGAGAATACATGGTTAGCAGGGAAAGGAGAAATCTGTCACCGCTCCGCTTTCGTGTTTTGATTGAACCAGCCGGCACAGGCGGAAGCCGCTACGGAGCTGGTGGTGTGTCCGCGAAATAGCTGGACAGCTTTTTCTTGTTCTTCCTGGTTCGTGGATTGCCGCAGCCGAGGTAGTTCAATAGTCGAGTTGTGTTGACCACGGTTGCGCTTCGACACGGAGCGCCGAAGCGTAAGCGAGGCATATCCCGCAACCAGGCGATCTGGCTCCCCAAGGGACGGCCGCCATATGAAGATGGAGTGAGTGGCGCTTTCATTTAACACTCGAACCTTATCGAAGACGTGGCATGCCGTCGCCGCCCCCTCAAGCAGCCTTGGCTTGAATTGGCACTATGTCTTTGTTCCCCTTTTGCTCGCTGCCGCGCTCAGCGTCTTGTCTCTGCAATATCGATATGGGGTCGGGCTGGCAGCCGACTCCGCTTTCTTTATATCGGCCGCAAAATCGGTGCTTGGCGGACATGGTCTGACGGCTGACATCGACGGAGTGCGCTTGCCGCTGGCGCACCATCCCCCGCTTTACCCGCTCCTGCTGGCAGCCGCCAGTGCCGTCGTCGGCGGTTTCTTATCCGCCGGGACGGCTATCAATTTCGTCTCGTTTCTATGCTGTTTCGCGGCGGCCTACTTCTTCGTCGCCCGAAACGGGTCGGGGCGCTGGGCTCTTGCCGCGCTCGCTCTCCTGGCGTGTTCCACCGCGCTCTATTTCGTCCACTACTTTCTTGGCACCGACGCGCCGGCGATCCCGTTCATGCTGGCCGGCATGTGCTGCCTGGCCGAATCGGAACGAACCGAGACCGCTCGAAACGTTGTCTTTGCCGCGCTGGCCCTTGCGGCTGCCTCGTTAACCCGCTACGCCTATGCCGCTTTTATCCCAGCGGGTTGTCTCGTCGTGCTGCTGGATGGAAATGTCGAGTTCCGCCGGCGATTGCGTCTTGTTTCTCTGTTCGCTATCGTTTCTTGTGCGCCGCTGCTGACGTTGGTCCTGCACAATTTGCTGCTGGACGGGAACCCGACCAACCGCTCTCTCGCTCTTCATCCGGTGAGTCTCTCCAGGCTGCTGGAGGGAGCCGATTACCTCTCGTCGTGGCTCTTGCCCTACAGAATCCCCATGGCAGTTCGCTTGGCGGCGCTGCTTGGCGTTGCCGCGCTGGGGATGCTGCTAGCGGTGCGGGGTCCGCTGAAAACCGCGCTGAGAATCACGACCTCCTTTCTATTGGCATATTTGATTTTTCTCCTCGTCTCCATTTCCCTTTTCGATTTCGCTACGCCCTTGGACGAGCGGATGCTGGCGCCGGCGGTAGTTCTTCTGTGTCTGCATCTGACCCTGACGGCTAGTTGGCTCTCCTCGGCGGGGCGATGGCGCGCGGGACCCTTGGCTGGCGTCCTTCTCGTACTGGTGCCGTGCGGTGTTGGGGCCATGCGTCTCATACCGCGGACCGCGGCTCTCTATGGCAACGAGGACGCGGCAAAATCGATCTCCAAACTGCGCGGCGATTTTCGTGACATCCTTCCACTCTTGCGAATGCTGCCGGCTAGCGGGGTCGTGTACTCCAATGTGGCCAACGATATTTACCTCGTCTCGGATCGGGGCGCGCGGAACCTGCCCACGGTGCGAGGCTACACCGACGCTCGGCCGCGAACGGAACAGGAGATCTCGGCGCAGGTCCAGGCGCTGGCCAGAAACGTGGGCGGGTCTGGCGGATTGGTGATTTATCGGCTTCGTCCCGAGACGCTGTTAGATCGATCGCTCATCGGCTGCCACGAACTGTGCCGCCGCGTTCCGCTGAAACAAGTATTCCGGTCTCGTGGATTCCTCGTTCTTGGGCTGCCGGCCGCGGCCGTGAACGTCCTCCGCAACGCCTGTACGCCTGCTGGTGCGCCTGGGAAAACGGCCGGCTGCCAGCTTGTCGGCGTGGCGGTTCTCAGCGGCGGAAAGGCTGCCGCTGCTTAGCCCATCGGCGGACCCCGGACATCTTTCGATTTCCGCCCCTGCCAGGAGAAAGGCTTGTGCCCGTTATACTGAAGCTCGGATAGCCCAGCTTTGTCGAAGTTTAAACCGAGCCAGTCAAGCGCGACCCGGCCAAGGCGGGTCAAGCGACCGGCGGTCGAACTTATCCGCTCTCATTTCGGGCCGTCCGCTCCACCCAAGGGCGAGTTGCTCGAGGTCCCCGAGCCGCGTGTGGCTGGCGACCCGTCCGAAGAAGTTCCTAATGGAGTGCAACGGATCGGTTTTGCCGCAATGCTCCTGTTCGTTTTCTTCCGCTTCAGCTTCGCGCACGAGTTCATAACCTCGAACTTGCATGTAAGCCTTCACATTATCGTTATCCTGGGCGCAATCGCGTACCTCTGCTGCCTCCTCTCGGGACAGGTGTTCCGCGCTTTCCGCGATAAATCCACCTGGCTGTGGTGCGGTTTCGCCGCGTGCATGAGCATGGCCACTCTCACCAGTTTCTGGAAGGGCGGCTCCTTCCCGTTGCTGTCCGATTACCTGGAAACCTGCTTCCCGATTCTTTTCGTCCTGCCCGCTTTCGCGGCGACCAAGAGTCAGATTCGCAAAGTGGTGAACACCATCGGCTTGGCCTGCATTGCTATGGTGCTGCTTGCCCTCTTCAACCACGACTTCAGAGCCGGGCGTATGAACATTGACGCGGCGGGAAGCGAGATCGCGGATCCCAACGATTACTCCGCCCACCTCATCCTTATGCTTCCCGCGCTCGCGTTCTTCGCCTTGCGCGCCGGGCGCCCGATCGTCCTGAAGCTCATTGGCTTAGGGATCGCCGCCGTCAGTTTCCTGCAAATTCTTAGCACTGGATCGAGAGGAGGCTTCCTGAGCCTCGGTCTTACGGTTGTCTATATCGCCTTCATTGGTTCGAAGAAGGTTAAGGTCGGAATCCTGCTGGGAATGCCTTTGTTAGCGCTGCTTGCCATACCCTTTGTGCCATCCGAGTCGGCCGCGCGGCTCTACTCCTTGTTCGCGTCGTCCGCTTCGGACCCCGGTTCCGAAGCGGTGGAATCGAAAGCCGCCCGTCTTGCGCTTCTCAGGGAGAGTTGGAAGGCCACTATGGAGCACCCTGTCGCCGGTGTTGGACCGGGTATCTTCATGGATTACCAGGCGGCCTCGGCCAAGGATGTTGGTCAGCGAGGCATGTGGCACGTCACTCACAACTCCTATACGCAAGTATCGAGTGAGTGCGGATTGCCTGCCGCGATTCTATATATCGGTGCGTTGGCAAGCATGTTCTTTCTCCTGCGACGCTGCGCTAAGTCCCCGGATCGGGAGCTTGCCGCGATTGCAATTACCTTGTCCGTGATGCTGGTCGGCTTCTGTATTTGCATGTTCTTTCTTTCGCTGGCCTATAACGTTGATGTTCTGGTTTTGAGCGGGCTGGCGGTGGCGCTGAAGCAGCGCCTGCAGGCCGGCCAGGGACCTCCCGACCCGTTTAATAACAACGGCGAACCTGCCACCGAGGCTCTGCCCGCCTATTAATTGATCGCAGCCGTGAACGCTCTCCCTAAGCCTTTCGCCGAACCACGAGCTGACCAGGACCGTACGAATGCGGAAAGCGCGCCGCGGAACGGGAAACCGGTCCCCGTTCTGTTGATGGTCCGGGAACTTGGGTTGGGCGGTATCGAGCGCGACGTGGCTAAACTTGCCCTTGGTTTCGACCGCACCCGCTTCCTGCCGTACGTTGCGACGTATAAGCCCGAAGGCCCCCGCTTTGACGAACTACAAAGGGCGGCCGTTCCGGTGTTGCGCCTCCAGTTTCCCTCGCTGCTGTCGCTCCAAGCCCTTGCCGCGGCTCGCCGCTTCGCGGCATTCGTACGCGATCGCAAAATTAGGATAGTGCATGCGTTCGATCCAATCTCGGTTTTTGGCGTGCCGCTTGCCCGCTGCCTGCGAGTGCCGGTGGTTCTGTCAAGCCAACTGGGGCACCGGGATCTTCACGACTCGAGAACGCGGCGACAATTGAAACTGGTGGACCGTTGGTCGGATTCGATTGTGGTCAATTGCGAGGCGCTTCGCCGCCATCTCGTCAACGAGCATGGCGTTCGTCCAAGCAAAATCGAACTCTGCTACAACGGCGTTGACGGCAAGGAATTCTTCCCCGCGCCATGCGTCCGCCCGCCCGCCGTCGCCGGGGCTCCGCTCGTTATCGGAGCCGTGTGTGTCCTGCGGCCGGAAAAAGGCCTGGACCTGCTGCAGTCCGCTTTCGCCCGCGTGCGTCATCTGACGCCCGGCTGCAAGTTGTTGATCGTCGGCGACGGCCCTGAACTGCCTCGCTTGCAGGCCAATAGCGAGGCTCTCGGTTTGCGGGATGTCTGCGTATTCCTGCCCGCCGTCGCTTCTGTCGCGCCTCTCATGCGAGCCATCGACATCTTCGTTTCGTCCTCACATTCCGAGGCCTTCTCGAATGCTATTCTCGAAGCCATGGCGTGCGGCTGCTGCGCCCTCGGATCGCGCGTCGGCGGCACCCCGGAACTGCTGGCGGATGGCGAACGCGGGCTCTTGTTCGAGCCCGGCAGCGTGGACGATCTCGCGAAGAAGTTGGCGCGGCTAATGACCGACGAATCGCTTCGCAAATCGTTCGGAAGAAATGCCGCGGAGTTCGCCAGAACTAAACTGAATATTGAGATCAATCTTGAACGCACAATGCAGATTTACCGCATGTTGCTGGCGCGCCAGCGGGGCAACGCTAGCGTCCGCTAGCCGTCTCCCGACATGGCGAGCTTAAGAAGCCCCGTCGCCGTCGCCGTGGTGGCCGGCGCGAGACCCAACTTCATGAAGGTCGCTCCGCTGATGCAGGCCTTCTCATCCGATCCGGAAATCCGTCCGATTCTCATTCATACCGGCCAGCACTACGACGAGAACATGTCCGGCCGCTTCTTTCGCGAACTCGGCATCCCTGTGCCAAACCACCACCTTGATGTTGGCCCGGGCACTCATGCCCAGCAAACGGCGGATATCATGAAGCGCTTGGAGCCGGTGTTTCTCGCGGAGCGTCCCGCCGCGATGGTTGTTGTCGGTGACGTCAATTCGACCGTCGCCGGAGCGCTGGTTGCTTCTAAGTTAGGCATCTCCGTCATCCACGCCGAAGCCGGGCTGCGCAGCTTCGACCGGACGATGCCCGAAGAGATCAACCGAATCGTGACGGATTCGATTTCCGATCTGCTCCTGATCACAGAGGACAGCGGGCGCGTTAATTTGCTCCGGGAGGGAAAGACTCCCGAACGGATTGTGCTGGTCGGCAATCTGATGATCGATTCGCTCAGACGTAATTTGAGGCAGGCGCTTGCATCCGATGTAAGAGAACGGCTTGGCATGAACGGCGCGTGCTTTGGGCTGGTGACGCTGCACCGTCCGGCGAACGTCGATAACATTCGCCAGTTGTCGGACATCCTCGCCGCGCTCACCGCGATCTCGGCGGAACTCCCGCTCTACTGGCCCATGCATCCCAGAACGCTCGCGAGACTCGAGAGCAGCGGGATGAGCCTGCCACCCGCTATTCACGCGCTTGAACCGCTCGGCTATTTCGATTTTCTTTGTATGCAGGCAAATTCCGCCGTCATCCTTACCGATTCCGGCGGTGTGCAGGAAGAGTCTACGGTTCTGGGCGTGCCCTGTTTGACGCTGCGTGAAAACACTGAGCGACCGGTGACCATCGAGTGTGGCACCAACATACTCGCCGGCACCACGAAAGAGAGTATACTTGCGGCCTGGGAACAGACCCGCCGCTCGCCGAAAACTGGCGCTGTTCCGCCGCTTTGGGACGGAGGAGCGGGAGCGCGCTCTCTCGCCGCTATCAAGTGTTTCCTGGCGGGCGCTAACGTCGGCCCGGCTCCGAGCGCATGAGCCGCCACTGGGTGCTTCTGTTCGCTTATCACTTTCCGCCCGAAAACAGCGCCGGCGCGGCCCGGCCATTCAGATTTTACAAGTATTTGCCGGCGCACGGTTTTAATTGCCACGTGATAACGGCGGCCGATGTGTCCAGCCGGCCGGATCTCGACGCCGAGTATGTCGCCGACCCGTTTCAACAGCAGCCGCGGCGCGGCGCGGGCTCGCAGTCGGAGCTCTTCATTCGCAAATTCCTGCTCCCAGGCGTCGTCGGAGCGCAGTGGGCGCTGCACGCCTATCAAGCCGGATTGCGCTTCCTGCGCGAGCATCCAAACGATCGCGTTACCGCGTTTTCCACCTTCCCTCCCTTGGGTTGTCATCTTGCTGCATGGCGTCTCGCGAGCAAAACGGGGCTGTCCTGGGTCGCCGATTTTCGCGACCCGCTCGCCGGCAATCCTATTCACGATCTGCTCCCCGGCCGTTCCCGCCTCATCTACGAGGGGCTGCAGAGAGCGTTCAGCGATTCCGCGGGAGCGTTTATCGCGAATACGGACGAGGCCGAGCGGCTGTTGAAACGTAAGCATCCTTCACGCGCTTCGCGGGTTCACCTCATCTGGAACGGCTTCGACCCCGAGCGGCGTATTTCGGCTTTGCCCATTCCCCCTCGCGATTTCAAACTGCTCAGCCACGTTGGCGAATTGTATATGGGACGAACTGCCGCTCCGCTGCTCGAATCCTTCGAGCGGCTTCTGCGCTCGGGCCGGTTGCCCGCGGCTTCTCTGCGGGTGCAATTGGTCGGGTCGGTTCAAAGCGCCTGTTTGCCTCCGCCCGCTTTCGTGCAGGCCGCCGCGGCGCAAGGCTGGTTGCAACTCCGGCCCAATCAAGTGCCTAAAGCCGAGGCTCTTGAAATCGCGCAATCGTCCGATGGCCTTCTGCTCATTCAACCCCATTCGGCGATTCAGGTTCCGGGCAAGCTCTTCGAATATCTCCAGATCGGGCGGCCCATTCTCGCCCTCGTTCCGCGGAACTCATCCGCCGAAGGGGTGCTTGCCAAGAGCGGTGTCACCTACCGTTGCGTTTATTCGGATAGCCCGCCCGCCGAGTTTGACGCCGCCTTGCTGGATTTCGTCGGCTTGCCCTCCACTCCCATTCAGGCAAACCAATGGTTTGAGGAAACCTTCAACGCCGAGTCGCAGACGGAAGCACTCGCCAACCTTATCCGGCAGTTGTGATATCCAAAATTCGCCGTATCGTGTTCGCCGGTCTGGCAACACTCGGCCTGTTGCTCCTCGCCGTGACGTTTACTCCGGTGGTGAGGCTCGCGGCCTCCGCGATGGCGCAAGACTGGCACGATGGCACGGGTGAAGTACTTGTCGTATTGGGAGCTTCCATGCTGGTCCCGGGGACGGGCGCAAACGCCACCCTCGGCGAGGACACATACTTGCGCTGCGTCTACGCTTCCTGGGTATTCCAAACCGGACATTTCCACCGCGTGATCGTATCGGGCGGCGACGGGCTGGCGGAAACCATGGCTGACTTTCTCATCCGCCGGGGAGTGCCCGCCGATTCCATCTGGCGCGAGAATGCCGCCCTGTCCACCTATCAAAACGCGCTCTACACCAAGCGCATACTGGAACGCCACTACGGCCGGAGTCGTCTGCCCCAGGTCGTCGTTCTTACCAGCGACTATCATTCGTGGAGGGCGAGGCGAACCTTCGAGCATTGCGGCCTCGAAACCGCCATGATCCCGATCCCGGACGTCATCAAGCGATCAAGTTCCCTGTCGTTCCGCTGGACTGGTACTCTTCTGCTTCTCAGTGAAGTGGCAAAGGACCTGTTCTACCTCGCAACCGGGAAGATGTAATCTATACTGACTAAGCTATACCCAAATTCATGCTTTTCGGAAGGGAGAACCTTCAATTAATGAAGGGTTTTAAACAATTTATTCTTCGCGGTAACGTTCTCGACCTTGCAGTTGCGGTGGTGATTGGCGCGGCCTTTGGCTCGGTTGTAACGGCGCTCGTGAAAGACCTGATAACGCCTTTGATTGCCGCCCTCGTCGGCCAGCCGGACTTCGGGGCAATTCAATTCACTGTCAACGGCAGCAAGTTTCCCATCGGCGACTTCATCAATGCGCTGGTCTCATTTCTCCTCGTGTCCGCGGCTGTCTACTTCTTTGTCGTGCTGCCGGTAAACACCTTGATGGCTCGTATGCGCCGGGGCGAGGTGGCGCCCGACCCCACCACCAAGAAGTGTCCGGAATGCATCAGCGACATCCCCATCGGGGCGCGGCGATGCTTGTTCTGTACATCGGTCGTTGCCTGACACGCACGCTGGCCGCCCGTCCATAATGCGCGCCATATGAAGATAGAGTGAGTGGCGCTTTTACTGAACGCTCAAGGGCTATCGAAAACATTTGGGGCCGTCCCGCTCTTTCGCAACGTTTCTCTTAACTTGTCGGAGGGCGGTCGTCTTGGCCTGATCGGTCCCAACGGATCGGGCAAATCGACGCTGCTGCAGATTCTCGCCGGACGGATTGAACCCGACACCGGCGAGGTTGCGGCCCGCAAGAACACGCGGCTCGCCTACATCGCCCAGGAGTCTCAGTTCATCGGCGACGCTACGGTTAGGACCATCATTCGCCGAGCCCTCGAAAAGACCGGCATTCCCGATGCCGAGCGCGACGGGCGCGAAGCCGAGACGCTGGGACGCACTGGATTCCTCGACTTCGATGCCATAGCCGCAGCGCTTTCCGGCGGCTGGCGCAAACGCCTTGCCATCGCGGAAGCGCTGGTATTGAATCCGGATATCCTGCTGCTGGATGAGCCAACGAATCACCTCGACCTTGCCGGCATCGCCTGGCTTGAAAAGCTGCTGCAAAACGGCGCGTTCTCTTCGGTGGTCATCAGCCACGACCGCTATTTTCTCGAAAACGTAGCCACCGAAATGGCCGAGTTGAACCGCATCTATCCCGATGGGCTCCTGCGCGTGAACGGAAACTACACAACGTTTCTAGAGAAGAAGAGCGAGTTTCTGGCGGCCCAGGCGAAGCACCAGGATGCGCTCGAAAATCGAGTGCGGATGGAGATAGAGTGGCTGCGCCGGGGGCCAAAGGCGCGCGCGACAAAGGCCAAGGCCCGCATCGATAATGCCTACGAATTGATAGGCGAGTTGAAGGATCTGACAACCCGGAGCCGCACCTCGAGCGCGGATTTCGATTTCACCGCAACCGACCGGAAAACCAAACGCCTGATTGAACTCGACAGCGTAACTTACGGCTTTGGCGAGAGCGTTCTCTTTGAGAATCTGAACTTCACGTTGACGGCGGGCGTGCGGCTGGGGCTGGTTGGTCCAAACGGCAGCGGCAAGACCACGCTGCTGCGCTTGTTGCGCGGAGAAATCGAGCCGCAATCGGGCGAGATCCGCCGCGCCCAGACGCTGCGCATCGTCTACTTCGATCAGAATCGGCCCTTGGATCCAAGCCTTGCCTTGAAACGCGCGCTCGCTCCAGACAGCGACTCGGTCGTCTTCCAGGGCCGCACTCTTCACGTCGCAAGTTGGGCCGACCGGTTCCTGTTTACGAACGAGCAGTTGAATCAGCCGGTCTCCCGTTTGTCGGGCGGCGAGCGCGCCCGCGTATCGATCGCTCGCTTGATGCTGGAACCCGCCGACGTGCTGCTGCTGGACGAGCCAACCAACGATCTGGATATTCCAACGCTCGAGATCCTGGAAGAGAGCCTGACCGAATTCAGCGGCGCTCTCGTCCTGGTCACGCACGACCGCTACATGCTCGATCGCGTCTCAACCATCGTGCTGGGCCTGGATGGCGACGGCCATGTGCAGAGCTTCGCGGACTATTCGCAATGGGAAAGCTGGCAGACGGAATTGAAGCGCCAAAGAGACGTTTCGGCCCGCGAGCAGCGCGCCGCGGTGCCCGACGCCCGGGCGATTCCCGCGAAAAAGAAGCTCTCGTATCTCGATAGCCGCGATTGGGAAACCATTGAGGAGCGGGTCACGCAGGCCGAAGACAAGCTGACCGAAAAGCGCGCGCTGCTCGACGATTCCGCTGTCGTTACGGATCCGAAGCGGCTCGCGGAAGCCTATCGTGAAATCGAGGAGGCGCAAAGCGATGTCGATAAGCTGTACGAACGATGGTCTGAACTCGAAGCGAAAATCGGCTAAGAATGCGGCTTCCATTTTTCGAGGAAAGCGCGCACATCCGCCGGCCCGATCCTAACGGTCGATTCGAATTCGCCGTTCCGCTGCGCCGTTACAACCTTCCCGTCGGGATCGAGAACCGCCAGACTCGGAATCCCCCGGTCCAGACCGACACCGAAACTGCTCGCCAGGTCGTTGTTGTCTTTTCCTTCGTCTCCAATGTTGATGTGAACGACAACATAGTTCGCCTTAACCAGCGGCGCAAATTCCTTCGAGCGGAATGTCGCATCCAGCACGTGGCAGTCGTAGCACCAGTTCGCGCCGAAAATCAGCAGCACGCGTTTGCGCTCTTTGGCCGCCTCCGTCGAAGCCGCCGCTATCTCCGCGCGGGCTTCACCCGGAGCCGCGTATAGTTCGGGGTTGGGCTTCGCCGGCTCGGGCAAGCTTCGGACGGACGCGGGGGCGAACTCGCTGAGTTTCGTCGCCACGATCTTCCAACCTTCCGCCTCATGCGCCCAAACTTGCGCCATCGACGCGACCATGTTTTCGCGGTCGGGGCTTGCCTTGATTGCCTTGACCGCTTCGATGCGCAACAGCAATCTCGCAACCCGCGGAGCCGTGGTAATCTCCAAGACCTTGGGATTAACATCTTCGAAACCGGAGCTTTTCAAGCCCGCCCAGAACTTCGCTTCCCCGCTCAGATTGGCGCTATAAAGCTTCACCAGTGCCGCTCGGTCGCCGGCCGCCACCGCCGCCTTCCAGGCATCGAAGGGCGCAAAAGATAATGTGGATTGGGCGCCCGTGAGGCCTGCCTGGAGAAGCAAGGCCAAAGCCATCACCGGAATGCGCTGATATGATTTCATTTCGGTTCGTGCATTCAGGGCCATGGTACAACGGCTCGAAAAGCGAAGGACAAGTACGCCCGAAAGACAGGTACGGAGGAGAAGCGATATGGTTACGTTGACAGACGCCAAGCGCGTCATAGAGGCGGCGGAAGAAAAAGCGCGCGAGATTGGACAGCCCATGAACATTGCGGTCGTGGACTTGGGGGGCAACCTGGTGGCGCATGTTCGCATGGACAACGCCTGGATCGGCAGCATCGACATTTCCATCGACAAAGCCTGGACCGCCCGCGCCTTCGACATTACGACGAAGGATCTCGGCGAGAACAGCCAGCCGGGCAACCAGTTTTTCGGAATCCATGCGTCGAACCACGGTCGCGTGATGATCTTCGCCGGCGGCATACCATTGAAGCGCGGCGACCAAGTGGTCGGTGGCCTCGGGGTGAGCGGCGGTTCGGGAAAGCAGGATCATGCTGTAGCGGAAGCGGGAGCCGCCGCCTTTTAAAGGCATAGGAACTCCCCCTAGCGCGTCATGAAGCTTTGAAATAAGGCGGCGCTTTCATCCCCGGCAGGCAGGCCGGCGCTGCAGGTAGGTGGCGCGAAAATGGGTGCGTGGGAAAGCGCACCTGCCGCCACAGAATAAGATGGTGCCGCAGCCCGGCGTGCCCGAGTTTTTCCGGGAGAACTGCGGCAGTTGTGGGCGAGGACGGCAAGGCGAAATCTGCCTGATGCTGGCCGAGCCGAGCGACGAAGCCGCGTGACGCCGCCGCCGATCCGTGGTAAAACGCTACGATGAAAGGGAGGGTACGGAATATGACAGCAACTCTTGATTGGTCCCAATGTCCTGCCGTGGAGAGCATCCCCGGCAAGCGCAGCGGGGCATGGGTGTTTAAAGGCACCCGGATGCCAATCTCCACGGTGTTCGAGAACCTTCAGGACATGAATGTTGACGAGCTTGTGGAAGAGTTCGGCGTGACGCGGGAACAGGTTCGCGCTGTTCTGTCATTTGCGGCGCACAGCGCCGAGGCTCCACCCCCCCGCCCGTAAATGCTTGTTTTATTCGACAACGGCACCCCGCGCACCCTTGCCCGCCATCTGATCGACCATCACACGGTCACGGAGGCCCGCGCCCGTGGGTGGGAAGAATTGGAGAACGGCGAATTGCT
>OCTA010001236.1_pt1 | contig 23621 bp, 22 predicted proteins | sample 1538991 | NCBI WGS metagenome assembly OCTA01 (sample SAMEA3539302, study PRJEB22396) | soil metagenome | biome: tundra; feature: field; material: soil | place: USA | collected 2010-05 | depth 0.15 m | reverse complement strand
CGACGAAGGTTTTCAATGAGATCATGGCCACCCCGGATAAGGGTATTCCGCGAGACCTGCTGGACAAGGCGCACTGCATCGTCATCGTGCCCGGAATGAAGCAGGCGGCGTTCGGCATCGGCGCGAAATTCGGCCGCGGATACGCGGTTTGCCGCCAGAATCGGGCAAACTGGGTCGGGCCTGCGGCAGTTCGGGTGGAAGGCGGCAGCGTAGGCTTTCAGATCGGTGCGTCCAGCACGGTTATCGTCATGCTGGTGATGAATGATCGCGGCATGAGCCGTCTGTTGGAGGGTGAGTTCACGCTGGGAGGCGAAGCGACGGTGGCGGCGGGTCCGGTCGGCCGGCAGACTTCGGCTTCCACCGACATCCAAATGTCGGCGGAGATACTCTCCTGGTCGCGATCGAAAGGGCTGTTTGCCGGGGTCGCGTTGCACGGGGCCACGCTACGGCCGGATAACGACGTGAACCAGGAATTGTACGGAACCAAACTCACCAACAAAGAAATCCTGACGATGACGGGCGCCCGGCCGGCGCCGGCCGGGATGATGGGATCGCTCACGGCTGCCTTGAACCGTTACTCGCCGCGCGAAGACGCCGGCCGCGCCAAGACCAAGAAGTGACCGACCACAATCGGCTTCCAGCGCGCTAACGCGATTTGCGGGGCTGCGAGGGTCTGGGCCTCCACAAAGGGGTGCGCCCCACGCGGCAGCCGCGCTAGAGTTCTGACACAGCAAACGCAATTTCTGCTACGGAAAGTGCAGGTTTTGCTTGTGACATCCCGCCAGATTGCGCGCCGTCCGCTGAGGCCGGACGAGTTGCCGCCTGGCAGTCAAAGATAATTTGTAGCACGCCAAAAGGAGATCAAACATGAAGACAAAGACCGTTTCAACGATGGTTGCCACGTTCGCGCTGATGTTCACGACCACCGTGGGCGCAGGAGCGCAAGACGGGCAGCACGGACAGACGAAGCAGCCTCAGTCTGGCTCGATGGAAATGAGCAAGATGATGCAGGAGCCTGCGCAGGGAAAGAGCATGACGGAGGCCCAAATGATGGCACGCTGCCAGGAAATGATGGAACAGAAACAGAAAATGAAGGAAGACATGAAGGCGCAGGATGCTCAACTCACCGAGCAACTCGCCAAGATGAATCGCGCGCCAAAGGACAAGAAGACGGACCTGATGGCCGCCGTCCTCACTCACATGGAGGAGCAGCGGATCGCCATGGATGCGCGCAAGGCAAAGATGGAGGATGAGATGATGAAGCACATGATGGAGCACATGCAGATGGGCAAGGAATCCATGTCGCAGTGCCCGATGATGAAGGGTATGTAGGTATAGTTTTTCCAGAATTATCCCACGTATGGCTGTTGGGAGGAGAGCATGGAGGTAATGATCGACCCGGAGAAAAGCAGCCTGCTGCGAGTGGCGCCGCGAGTAATGCAAATCCTGCGCGTGCTCGCTCGACACAAGTTCCTGAGAGCCCTGCTCGGCAAGAGACATTGGCCGCCGCCGAAAGTGGTAAGGGAAACCCTCGCGGAACTGGGCCTAACTTTTCTCAAATTCGGGCAAGTGCTCGCGATGCGCCATTTCGAGATACGCCTCGGTGGCGGCCCGCGCATCGCCTTTGACGACCGCTTCGAGCAGGCTTCCGAGTCTGGAGGCCCTGGGAGGCCGTTTTAGCCGGAATCTCGGGCGGCTCGCGGGCGCCATCGCATTCGCTGCTCTCGTGATCGGTGGCTCGATGCTGTTGATGACTCCGATGGGCCACTGGCACGATACTCTCGGCGACATCATGCTTTTCAGCGGGATTGCCGGCATGCTCATCACCGGTATTGGCGCATTGCGTCGCGACCATAGCCAACGCTGACGCTCCCCGCCGCCGGTCTTTGCCGGCGGTGTCCTTTGGCCTGAGTGCCAGCCGAGTTGTTATATACTGGATCGCAGCCGGAGGGCGAATCCTCCGAGTCTCAATCTGGGTTAGACATTCGCCATCGCAGGGGAATTTCTATGAAACGTCGACGCTTTATCCAAGCTCTCACCGCCACACCGGCGGCGCCCTTATTGATCGCGCAGCAAGCGCCCACGCCGCAGACTCCCGCGGCGGCGGCGGCGCCGCCCGGCCAGCGTGGCCGAGCGGGTCAGGCTGTGCAACAGTTCGCCACTGCATCGCCGGACGCGGCGGCGGCGGCGGCCCCGTCGTTTTTCAACGCTGGCCAATTCGCCGCGCTGCGGAGGATGGGAAGCCTCCTTGCGCCGCCACGGGACGGCTATCCGGGGGCGCCGGAGGCCGGGGCGCCCGAGTTCCTCGACTTCCTGATCGGAGTGTCGCCCGCCGATCGCCAGCAGTTGTACCGGAACGGCCTTGATGCGCTGAACGCTCAGGCGAATAAACAGTTCAAGAAGAGCTTTGCGGATCTCGACGATACCCAAGCGGACGCAGTCCTCCGGCCTCTGCTCGTGCCAATCGCCTGGGAACACGAGATGCCGGGCGATCCGGTCAAGCACTTCGTCGCCCTGGCGCACCGGGACCTCTTGACCGCCACCCGGAATTCGCGCGAGTATAGCACCGCCACTTCGACATCCGGCCGGCGCGGCGGCGGGCGCGGATTCGGCGGAGGCGCGGGCTTGTATTGGTTACCAATCGATCCGGTTTACAAGGGGTGAGAACATGCCCACAAAAGAATATGACGTTCTCATCGTTGGCTCCGGCCACTCCGGGGGCATGGCGGCGAACATCCTCACCCAAAAGGGAATCTCCTGCCTCATGCTGAATGCGGGTCCTCAGGCGGACTTCGAAAAAGACCGTACCACCAAAGCGGCCTACGAACTGCCGTATCGCGGCTTCGGCCAGCCGGGACGTTTGGAGCACGTGTTCCAGGCCACTGAGCTCAATGCGAACCAGTGGGTGGATGAGAGGGAAGTTCCGTACACGTACGACCCGGACGCCGTTTACAACTGGGTACGGGTCCGTATCCTCGGGGGCCGCTCGCTGTTCTGGGCCCGGCAGTCGTTCCGGCTGAGCGATTTCGAATTCAAAGCCGCGGACATCGACGGCACGGGCGACAACTGGCCGATCAGCCTCGCCGACCTGGCGCCGTACTATTCACGGGTCGAGGGCATCTTCAAGGTGACAGGGCGTAAGGAAGGGTGGCCCCAGTTCCCCGATGGCAATTTCGTGGAGAGCGGCGGCTTTGGGACCGACAGCGAATCCATCAAGAAGTTCACGGAAGTGTGCAATCAGCGGGGCATCGGGGTTTCGAAGATGCGGTCCGCACGAGGCGAGAACGGGCTGGCAAGCTCCCTGAACCTGCTGCTTCCCGACGCGGCGGCGACCGGAAAACTGGACATTGTTCCGAACGCCATCGTGCGCGAAATCAGCGTCGATAAGAATACCGGCCTGGCGAATGGCGCGCATTTCGTCGACCGGCATTCGCGCCGCGAAATGTTCGCCAAGGCGCGCGTGGTGGTGCTGGCGGCGGGGGCGCTGGAAAGCACGCGCCTGCTGCTGAATTCCAAGCTGGCCAACTCCAGCGGCGTGATGGGGCACTACCTGGTGGACCAGATTTACGGCATCTCGGTGGTGGCCTCCGTGCCCGAAGCGCGCGATGGCAAGGCCAAGCCGGGCTTGATGGGCGGCAGCGCCTTGCTTCCGCGCTTCCGCAATCTCAAGAAGGGCGAGAAGACCGGCTTCATCAAAGGGTATTGCGTAAACATCGGCAGCGGCGGAGGCGCGAATCCCAACTTCTTCGCCGATTACGGCGACTCGTTGCAGAAGAAGGTGGATAGCTACGCCGGCTCCTGCGTCTCGGGCAGCATTTACGGCGAACGCGTCGCCCGCTTTGAGAATCACGTACGCATCAACAAGGACGTGGTGGACGAGTGGGGCATCCCCGTGCTTCACATCCAAGCCAAGGATAGCGATAACGAGCGCAAGCTGGCGAAAGACGCGGCGGACACCATCGAGGACTTGTTTCATGCTTCGGGCTGGGAAACCGTCTCCAAGACGGACAAGTACTATCCCCCGGGCTACAGCATCCACGAGGTGGGCACTTGCCGCATGGGAGACAATCCCAAGACCAGCGTCTTGAATAAGTGGAACCAGAGCCACGATATCAAGAACCTGTTTGTGGTGGACGGCGCCTGCTTCGTTACCTGCGGCTGGCAGAATCCCACCATGACGATTCTGTCGCTATCGATGCGGGCTTCCGAGTATCTCGCCGAGCAGATGAAACAGCGCAATATATGATTCGGCGGAAAGTTTTGTTCTGGGCGCTATTCGCGTCGGCGCTCCTTCAGCGGGCGCCGGCGCAAGCCCAGGATCCCTCCGCCGCGCCCGTGCAGCCATTGCCTTTCAGCCACAAGACCCACGTTACAAACGAGGGTCTATTCTGCGCGATGTGCCATCCGAATCCCGATCCGGGCGAGACGATGACCATCGCGGCGCCCTCCCTGTGCATGGAGTGCCATTCTTCCGTCAAGACGGATAGCCCGTACATCCAGAGACTGACCGAATACGCCAAGACTGGCAAGCCGGTTCCCTGGGTGAGGGTCTATGAAATCCCTTCCTTCGTGAATTTCAGCCACAAAGCGCACCTGGCGAAAGGGAACACCTGCGAGGAGTGCCACGGCAAGGTGGCCGCGCGCGACCGGCTATACCGCGAAACCAACCTGACCATGGGTGGCTGCATGGGGTGTCACAAAGCCAAGAACGCGAGCCAGGATTGCGGGTTTTGTCACGCCGAAATGCTTTAGAAAGCTCCCCTTCTTCGGTCTGAGATTCGATTTGCAGTATATTCGTCCTTAGTGATGCAAACTTCGTTCGAACGGAAACCATTGGAGCAGGTGGAGGCCGGCGCGCTGATCGTGCCGGTCTTCGAAGGCAGGAGAGAGGAGCGATTCGGCGCAGGCGATCTCTTCGACGCCGGCGAGATCGCAGGCAAGCCGCTGGAATTGCTGCTGCTGCATCACGTCCCGGGGGTGGTGGCGACGCGCGTCCTGCTCGCCGGGGCGGGGAAGGCTGAAAAGTTCGATTCCGCGGAGTTGCGGAAGCTCGCCGGCGCCGCGGTGCGGCATCTGAAATCGAAGTCCGTCAAGAGCATCGCGATGGCGCTCGACCCGGAGCACGCCAGCGCGGATTTCGCGAGCGCGGCCGTGGAAGGCGCCATCCTGGGGGACTACGAGCCGGACCGCTACAAGACGGACGACGACAAGAAATCCGTGGATCGCTTCACCGTGGTTGGGGCGGCGGACGATTTGGAAGACGCCGTGACGCGCGGCCGGATTGTGGCCGAGGCGCAGAACTTCGCACGGACCCTGGTGAACGAACCGGGCAACCTGCTCACGCCTTCCAAAGTGGCGGATGCGGCGCGGAGCATGGCTACGGAATACCAGTTGGACTGCCAGGTTCTGGATCTGGCGGAAATGGAGCGGCTCGGCATGGGGGCGCTACTGGGCGTCGCCCGGGGGAGCGCCGAGCCGCCCGCCCTGATCGTGATCGGGTACAAACCTTCGCAGACGAATTCCCCGGCGCACCTGGGCCTGGTGGGGAAGGGCGTCACCTTCGACAGCGGCGGCATCTCGATCAAGCCGTCCGACGGCATGGAAAAAATGAAGTACGACATGGCCGGTGGCGCGGCCATGCTCGGGGCCATGCGAGCCATCGCGCAATTGAAGCCCGCACTCGCCGTGACCGCCTTCATTCCCTGCGTCGAGAACATGCCAGGCAGCCGGGCGCAGCGGCCCGGCGATATCGTAGTGGCGATGTCCGGCAAGACCATCGAGGTGATCAATACCGACGCCGAAGGCCGGTTGATCCTGGCGGATGCCTTGACCTATGCGCGCAAACAAGGCTGCACGCACCTGGTGGACGCGGCCACGCTGACCGGTGCGGTGGTGGTGGCGCTGGGGCACCTCAACGTGGGCCTGTTCTCCAACGACAATGGCATGCGCGACCGCGTCCTCCAGGCTGCGAAATCCGCGGGCGAGCGCATGTGGCCCATGCCGCTCGAAGACGATTACAAGGAGTACCTCAAGAGCGCTTTCGCGGACCTCGCAAACGTCGGCGGGCGGTGGGGCGGCGCCATCACCGCGGCGATCTTTCTGAAGGAATTCGCCGAGGATACGCCATGGGTACATCTGGACATCGCCGGCACGGCCTGGCTCGACGAATCCAAGCCGTTCCTCGCCAAAGGGCCTACCGGTCTACCCGTTCGGACGATGGTGCGGCTGGCGATGGGCTGGGCGGACTAGGGTTCGCATTGCGGGCTCTGGCGGCGGCGATTTTCCCGAGCGCCGCGAAGGCGCGTTTTCGCACCATCTGGTTCGAATCCCCCACCAGGCGGGCCAGGACGCTGGCGAACCGCGGATCGGCGATTTCGCCCATGGCCCAGGCGGATGTGGCGCGGAACGCGGCGGACTCGCTCTCCGCCATTTTCCGCAAATCAGGCTCGGCGGAGGCTTCTCCCAGGCGGTATAGAGCAAGCAGCGCGTTTCCCGCGACGCGGTTGTTGTCGTCCCGGGCGGCGGCAAGGAGCAGACCGCGGGCGTCCGCGGTATCCACGCCCCAAAGCGCCTCAACCGTGTTGGCGCGGATGCGGGGGTCGGACTCGGCGAAACGGTTTTGCAGCCAGCTTGAGGCGGGGTTGCCGCGGCCAATCATCAGAACGGCTTTGGACCTGACGTGCGCGTCGGGATGATGCGACATACGCTTCAGCGCGGGGAGGATGCGGACGAAATTGGAGATCTCTACCATGATTTCCATCAACCGCATCAGTTCCGCCGGGCGGACCGCTTCGTTCGACGCTTCCCGGTCCGCCAGAAACTTCGCCAGGTTGATGTCGGTCGTGGAATCGATCCGTGACGCAACGCGCGCGATCGCCAGGGCCTGCTCTTGGCTCAGGGCCGGGTCGCAAAGTGCATCGATCAGCAGGTTTCGGCCGATTAACAGCTTGACCAGGTAGAGACCGCAGTGGGAATCGTGCCGATTCTTAAGAATTTCAATCGCGGCCGAGTAGAACAAGTGCCAGTCCTGTTCCGCCAAGTCGCGGATAAGCCTTCGGTTCTCCTGGGCTTTCCCGTCGAAATCCTGGGACAAAGCCAGAAGCACGGCCCTGGCCTCTTCCGCCAGTCCCGCTTCCTGGCCGGGCGCCCTGAGGCGTGAATCCGGATGCACCACCGGGATAGGGCTGTCCGCCGTCATGCGTTGAACATCGTCGGAATCGGCCAAAACTTTAGGGCTAGTCGCGCGCGGAACGGCGGCGTACGCAACTATAATCGGAATTGATGTCGAAAAACAGTTTCGGCGCGGCGTCCAAGCTGCGCGTTGGCAGCGGCGAATACGAGTACTTCCGTCTCGCCGCTCTCGAAGATGAGGGCGTAGGCGCCATCTCGCGCCTGCCTTTCTCGACTAAGATCTTGCTGGAGAACCTTTTACGCCAGGAAGATGGCCGCCGGGTTTCCGCCGGGGACGTCGCCTATGTGGCGCGCGGCGCGGCGGAGGCCAAAGAGATCAGCTTTATGCCGGCGCGGGTTCTGCTACAGGATTTCACCGGGGTCCCGGCCGTAGTGGACCTAGCGGCCATGCGCGACGCGCTGGCGGCCATGGGGGCCGATCCTAACCGCGCCAACCCGCTGCTTCCGGCCGACCTGGTGATCGACCACTCCGTCCAGGTGGACCGGTTCGGCGCCCAGGACGCCTTCCAGTTCAACGCACTGCTCGAATTCCAGCGCAACCGCGAGAGGTACATTCTTTTGCGTTGGGGCCAGACGGCGTTCCGAAACTTCCGGGTGGTACCGCCCGATACGGGCATCGTCCACCAAGTCAATTTGGAATACCTGGCCTCGGTGGTGTTCCGGGCCAACGGCCAAGCCTATCCCGACTCTCTGGTGGGGACGGACTCCCACACCACCATGATCAACGGGCTGGGCGTGCTGGGCTGGGGCGTCGGCGGCATTGAAGCCGAGGCCTGCATGCTGGGCCAGCCGATCAGCATGCTGTTGCCGGCGGTGGTGGGCTTCAAACTCCACGGGAGGCTCAACGAAGGCTGCACGGCCACCGACCTGGTTTTGACCATCACGCAGATTCTGCGCAAGAAGGGCGTGGTGGGGAAGTTCGTGGAGTTCTACGGCGCGGGTCTGAGCGCATTGAGCCTGGCGGACCGCGCCACGGTTGCCAACATGGCGCCCGAATACGGCGCCACCATGGGCTTTTTCCCGGTGGACCATGAGACGCTGGCGTACCTCCGGCTCACGAACCGCCCGCCGGACCTGATCGCGCTGGTGGAGGCCTATACCAAGGAGCAGGGTCTCTTCCGCACCGATGCCACGCCCGACCCGCTCTACGCCGAATCCCTGGAACTGGATCTGGCCACGGTCGTGCCGTCGATGGCCGGCCCGAAGCGGCCGCAGGATCGCCTGGAGCTTCCCGACGTCAGAAAGAGCTTCCACACGGCGTTCCCCGGCGCGAAGAAGAGCGCGACGGCGGAAATCGACGGGCAGCAGTCCGCAATCGAAGACGGCGCGGTGGTGATCGCCGCGATTACCAGTTGCACCAACACCTCCAACCCGTCGGTGATGCTGGCCGCCGGCCTGGTGGCCAAGAAGGCGGTGGAACGCGGTCTGAAGGTGAAGCCGTGGGTGAAGACCAGCTTGGCGCCGGGATCGAAGGTGGTGATGGATTATTACCGCGAAGCCGGCCTGCTGCCGTACCTGGAACAACTCCACTTCGATCTGGTGGGCTTCGGCTGCACCACCTGCATCGGCAACAGCGGCCCGCTGCCCGAACCGGTGGCGCAAGCGGTGCAGAAGGAGAACCTTGCGGTGGCGGCGGTGCTGAGCGGCAACCGCAACTTCGAAGGCCGCATCAATCCGCTGGTGAAAGCCAATTACCTGGCCTCGCCGCCGCTGGTGGTGGCCTACGCGCTGGCGGGGACCATGGATATCGACTTGGCGAACGACTCACTGGGCCAGGACACCAACGGCAACCCGGTGTACCTGCGCGAGATCTGGCCCTCGACCGAGGAGGTCCAGAGCGCTGTGCAGGCTTCCGTTCGTCCAGAAATGTTCCGCGACGAGTACGCTCAGGCGTTCGACGGCGACGCCAACTGGAAGAGCCTGCCCGTGCCCTCCGGCGTCATTTATCAGTGGGACGAGGCTTCGACGTACATCAAGAAGCCGCCGTACTTCGACGATATGGCCGACCCCAGCGCGCCGGTGACGGACCTTTCCGGCTTGCGCGTGCTGGCACTGCTGGGCGATTCGGTGACCACGGATCACATCTCGCCGGCGGGATCGATCCCCAAGGACAGCCCGGCGGGGCGCTATCTGATGGCGCAGGGCGTGGAACCCCAGGATTTCAATTCGTACGGCGCGCGCCGCGGCAATCACGAGGTGATGGTGCGCGGGACGCTGGCGAACATCCGGCTGCGCAACCAGCTTGCGCCCGGTACCGAAGGCGGCTGGACGCTACGCCTGCCGGAGGGCGAGCAGATGTACATCTACGACGCCTCGGTGCTCTACCGGAAAGAGGGCGTGCCGCTGCTGATTATCGCCGGCAAGGAATACGGCTCGGGTTCGTCGCGCGACTGGGCGGCCAAGGGCGTGGCGCTGCTCGGGGTGAAGGCCGCGATCGCGGAGAGCTTTGAGCGCATCCACCGCACCAACCTGGTGGGGATGGGCGTGCTGCCGTTGCAGTTCCAGGCGGGCGAGAACGCCGCCAGCCTGCGCCTGACCGGCACGGAGACGTTCCACGTGGAAGGCGTCGCCGCGGCGATGGAAGGCGGCAGGCGTAAAGCCACGGTGCGCGCCGTGCGTGAAGACGGTTTCGAGAAGAGCTTTCAAGTGGACGTCCGAGTGGACACGCCGCAAGAGGTGGAATACTACCGCAATGGCGGAATTCTGCCGTTCGTTCTGAGGCAGTTGGCGGGGGCGTAGCCGAAACGCGGGGGATGTTCCGAGCCAAAGCTCCGTAGGAGCGAGAGACAATAGCCCACGGCGCGAGCCGTGGGAGAATCTTCCTCACCTCCAGGCGGCGGGCATCGTTCATGGCTAATACATGCACCGTGGCACGCCCGATCGCGCTGATGCCATCGATGCGCACGCCTTCGAAGGCGAAGTGGTCAAACCAACGATTTCGTCGCGGATGAAACAGAGGCACGACCTCCCCAGTCCGAGGGTCGATTCCCGTTAGGTTCGGGCCCTTATGCAGATTGCAGCGGTGGCATGCCAACGCGAGGTTATCCGGGTCCTCGGAGCCGCCGTGTTGCTTCGCCACGATGTGCTCTACATGATGGATCAGTTCGGTATGTTCCTGGCGCAACCGGCAATATTCGCAACGCTCGCCAGCCCGCCACCGGACGAGGTCCCGCGCCGTCGCATCCATCTGCTATTGAATCTTCGAGTCCAGATACCGCTGGGCTTTGAGCTTGAGGATCGAGATGAAATCCGCTGCGTTGATCAGCGCCTCATATTCCGAGCGTTCGCCATCGCTAAGCGTGCCCTCGTTGGCGCACCCAGCGAGCGCATCGATTCGTTCCTGAACTGGCGAGGCAACCTGCAAATCGACTACTCGGCGTGCGGACTCGCTGTCGAGACAGCGGCTCAACGGCTCCAGAAGGCCATCCAGCCCAATTGCAGCGCTCATGTTCTTACGTTAACACGGAGTACCGTTCCACCAGGGGTCGTCTGCGTTGGCAGGCCACAAAGAACGATGGCCTGCCCCACTGATGGCTTAACGGGTGTGCCACAAAAGAGGGGAACCACTGTCCCCGATTTTGCCCCCTGGCACCTTATTGCCCCAGGTGAGGGGAGGCGAATCACCCAATAGCTACTCTGCGCGCAGAATAGCAACCGCGTCGCCATAGGCAGGGCCTTCGTTGCGTCGGCCTTGGTCGCGGTGGCCAGAAGCACTCGGACATCACTGACAGGACTGCAAGCTGGCATCACCGGCCATGGAATACCGAGCAGCCCGTCGGCATCCATCGGAGGAACTGGGCATGCGTTGCGGTGGAAATGCTCCGCCCATGTCCGCAACCATGCAGTTACCCCAAGATGACCAATGGCATCAAGGACGAAACCGACTTTCAGGCCCAGTTCTCGATCGACGTCGAACTCGCGGAACGACTGCGCCGAACATTGGGGCAAGAGAACGGCGGTGATGTGCTTCGTGTTGAAACAATCCTGCACCAGCAGCCACCTACTGACAGTCTCAAGTCGGACTTGGCACAACCGGCGCCGACGTCGAGGATCGGTACGGTGCCGCTCCAACCTACGGGCGCCCGTAACGGTGGTGTGCGTTCGAAGCCGAAGGCACCGAAGCCATCTTCAGAGAACACAAGGGCTGCGAGGACAGGACCGAAATACGCCGCAAAAAAGACGCGGGCCCAAGGTCTATTGGCCTCAGCCCTCAGCAAGAAATACAAGTTCAGATGCCGGGTCTGTGGATTGGGAATGAGCGATGCGGACACCCTCCGGCGACACTCTGAGCACCAGCATGAAAGGAGCCCACTCGGCACAACCGAGAAGGCGACAAGACCAGAAGAACTGCGCCGGGAACAGGCCACATCTCGCGACGCTTTGCGAATTAAGACCGCCTCCCAGGCTGGACTACCCAGCTTGGGGAAGAGGCATAGGCATTGAGTGATGAGTGAACATGCGGGACGCCGACCGTGAAGTCGTACCCCCCAGGCCGCTGGCGTAACCGCCCGGAACGGTTGTGCTACCGTGAGGCTGATCGCCCATGGACGCCGCGCCCGTTCTCGCCCGCATCGCCGAACTGCTGGCTCGCCATGGGCTCGAAGCGGTATTGATCGGGAACGCCGCGCGCTGCAAGGCGCTCCCGTCACCACCATCGATCTCGACTTCCTGTATTGCCGGACACCGGCGAATTGGAAGAAGCTGAAGGCGCTGGCGGCGGACCTCGAAGCGGTGATCCTGAAGCCCCAGTATCCTGTCAGCGGGTTGCTGCGGGTGGCGCGGGACAGCGATGGGCTGCAACTGGACTTTATGACGGCCATCGACGGCGTCCGGTCCTTCGAGGGCTTGCGCAAACGCGCCCGGGTGGTCCGGTTCGGAGAGACGACGTTGTACGTCGCCTCCCTGGCTGATATACAGCCGCGCATAATGAAAGCGGCATGACGCCCCGCGTGGCGCACGCTTCAGCGTGCTGCGGCGAGCTTCAGCTCGCCGTGCTGGCTCTTCCGCAGGCTGAAGCCCGCGGCGGCACGCTGAAGCGTGCGCCACGGCCGCCGAACGTCCCTTTTCTTATGCGCGCCTGTATATCATCAAGAGCAAGACAGCCGCCGGGCGGCCGCGGGACTTGGCCGGGACAACGCGGAAAGCGGCCCTGGAAGCTCTCAAAAAAGAGAGTGAACTGGCGTTGCGCGACCAGATCCGCCGGCTGCTGGCGCCGCCCCCCGAGAAGCGCACAAATTCTCTGCGCAAACGAGTTGGAATTCGGGCGTCGTGCATTTGACGGCGAAGAACCGCCCAGTGCAGTGTCCAAGAATTAACTGGGCAGGATTGGCAGGCCACAAAAAACGATGGCCTGCCCCACTGTCCAGTTGTTTCCTGGGCACTACACCAGCGAAGAGCCCGGACGGGCGTACACTGGTATTCCACCATGCAACTCGAACTGATTCAGCAGGAGATTCGCAATCAGAAGCTCGATGGGTGGCTGTTCTTCGATCACCACCTTCGCGACCCGCTGGCTTACCGGGTGCTCGGCTTCACCGCCCCGCGCACGCCGACGCGGCGCTGGTACTACCTGATCCCGGCGGAAGGCGAACCGGCTGGTCTTGCTCACCGCGTGGAGCCGGGGATGATCGACGCCCTGCCGGGCAAGAAAATCCCGTATTCCAGTTGGACCGAGCAGGTGGCGGGGCTGCGCCAGCTTACGGCGGGGCTGCGGCGCGTGGCCATGCAGTATTCCCCGATGTGCGCTATTCCCTACGTGGCGATGGTGGATGCCGGGACGGTGGAATTGGTCCGCAGCCTGGGCCTGGAAGTGGTCACGTCCGCGGAGTTGATCCAGACCTTCGAGGCGCGCTGGACGCCGGAAGCGCTGGAAACGCACCTGGAAGCCGGCCGCCGCGTGGACCGGGTCCGCGCCGAAGCCTTCGCACTCATCCACGAGCGGACGCGCAACGGGAACTTACTGCAGGAAATCGACGTCAAAAGGTTCGTGTTGGATGGCTTCGCCAAGGCGGGGATGGTGACCGATCACGGCCCCATCGTCGGCGCCAACGCGAACGCTTCCAATCCCCACTACGAGCCGACCGAGGAAGCCACAGCGCCCATCCGCGGCGGCGATTTCGTCCTGCTGGACATGTGGGCCAAACTCGACCGGCCGGACGCCGTGTACTACGACATCACCTGGACCGGTTTCTGCGGTGACAACCCGACCGACGCGATGCGCAACGTGTTCGCGGTGGTGACCGGCGCGCGCGACGCCGCCATCAAACGGGTGCAGGACGCCGTGGCGGCCGGGCAACCGCTGTGCGGCTGCGACGTGGACGACGCGGCGCGCGGCTATATCGAGAGCCGCGGCTTCGGCGCCTACTTCACGCACCGGACCGGCCACTCCATCGGTCAGGAAGTGCATGGCAACGGGGCCAACATGGACAACTTCGAGAACCACGACGAGCGCCGCGTCTCGCCCTGGACGTGCTTCTCCATCGAGCCCGGGGTGTATCTGCCGGAGTTCGGCGTGCGCTCGGAAATCAACATGTTCGTCGGCGACCGGGAGGCGCGCGTCACCGGCGAGATCCAACGCGAGCTGGCGCTGCTCTGATGCCTCCGCAAGCCCTCGCGGCCGTGGCGACGCTGCTCTCGTTCGCCGTGCAGGGCAATCGGATCGAGTTCAAGCTGGACCACGGCAGCGCGGAGTTGACCTGGGTGTCCGCCAGCACGTTCCGATTCCGCCGCTTGATCGAGGGAGCGCTGCCCGCGGTCGCGTGGGAGGCCCCGAAGGCCGTGGAAGTCAAGATAGACGACCTGCCCGGCGTGGTACGCCTGCGCTCGAAGAATATCGAGGTGGCGATCCGGAAGCACGGGCTTCTGGTCAGCGTCCGCCGGTTGGATGGCGAGCCGCTCATGAGCGATCTCTCCGAGCCGCTCAAGGAAGGAGACGGCTTTGCATGGGACCGCGCGGCCCCGGCCGGCGTGCGATTCTACGGCCTGGGCCGGCGAGCCGATTCGGATTACGACTGGCGTGGCAAAGTGGCGCAGGCCGAGACTCCGTTCCTGATTTCCACTGCCGGGTACGGCGAGTATCACGCGGGCAGCGGCCCGTTCCGATTCGATTTCACCGCGGCGGACCGATGTCGCATCCACGCGCCGCGGGTGGATTATTTCTTCTATTTCGGGCCCACGCCGAAACGGGTTTTCGAGGAACGCAACGGCACGCGCGCGGCCGGTGATACCGCGCCGCTCCCCAGCCAGCGCGCCGGCGGGTGGGATACGTTGGGGAACGACCTCCTGCGCCTGACGCATGGCGCGATGTCGGGGATGCTCAGCCCGGCATTCGACTTGGGGTACTACGCCGACGCCCCGCCGGACGTGTCGCGGCGCGCCCGGCAAATCGGCTCGCTGGTCGCGGATGCGAAGCCAGGCGCGGCGGGGCTGAGCGACTTCCGCACGCAGTTGGCCACGTTCTTCGCCAGCTATGGCCCGGAAACGCGCGACAAAGGCTACCCGCTGTGGCATCCCCTGCCGTTCCAGTTCCCCGACGATCCGGAATGCGCGCGCCATGCCGATGAATTCATGCTCGGCGACGAAATGCTGGTCGCGCCGATTTACGACGCCACCGGCAAGCGCTCGCTCTACCTGCCGCAGGGAATCTGGACCAATCTCGAGACCAACGGGGTGGAGCAGGGCCGGCGAACGATCACGGTGGAGACGCCGGCACTGCCGGTATTCGCGCGGAATGGGACCATCGTGCCATTGGATTCAAAAGGAGTCATGGCGCTGCATTACTTCCCCAATCTGGGGGCCGAATTCTTCCTGCTGGAGAGCGCGACAGCCGAATGGTCGCAGGTACACGCCGCGCCGGCGGGCGACGTTCTACGGCTGGAGATCGAATCGAAAGTGGCTCGCGATTACCAGTGGGTGGCGCACCATGTAGAACGGCCGGTCGAGGTGGGCTTCGAAGAGCGGAAGTACGGCCAGGCAAGCGCGCTGGCCGCATTGGCCGACCGCACGTGGTTCTACGACGCCGGGCAGAAGAACCTGCATGTGAAGGTGCGGGCGGCGGCAGGAGAAGACTGCGTGATTCACGTGATGTGGTAGATCGCCGGTTTGGCGAAATCCGGAATGATTACGCGCGTCATTTCTTTCGCGCCGGGATTGCCAGGCCATGTCGTCGAGGTCAACCCGGCCCGCGCCGTGCGTGGACCCAAGCACGGCGTCAAGAAAGGCCGCCGGGAGATGTAAGGAGACGATTACTTCATCACAACGCAACCCGGCGTGTCATGCGCTTCCGACCGAAGATACATACCAATACCCCGACAAACGCCAACGTCCACGCCGAAGGCTCGGGCGTGCCAACACTTACGTCGTCCAGCAGGAACTCGCCGAGATCGTTTCCCAACGTCAAGCTCAGCACGGAAGATGAGGATGTCGCGGTCGCGGCATACGAATAGTAAGTGTAGCCCTGGACGGGAACCGCTGTCAGGCTCACCAGCGAGACCCCGCCGAACGAAGCGGAAAACTCGTTGGAATAACCCCCTCCAACCGCCGTATCCTGGGCCAAAAACCAGGACACTGTATAGATGCCACCCGCAACCGTGGTGAGCGCTTGCGATAGCGTAGTGGCATTGGCGACGAGGTCGGCGACGTACGCCTGAGAAAGCCCGCTGTTCGGGCTGATTCCATCAAGCGGGTCAACACCCTCAACGCCATACAGGTTTCCCAGTAAAGATGGTACGTCGTTTCCCGAGAGGCTCCACGCCGTGAAGTCCCCTGTTTCGAAGCCGCAATTGGCTACAAGATTGCTTGGGTTCGCATCGCAGATACTCCCCGCCTTGCTCTGTGGAAGACCCAGAAAGAGACAAAAGGCAACGCAAAAAAGTTTACAAGCCGTTTTCATTTATTCTCCTCGATAGTTTTGGAAACCGTGGGCCAGTTCTTCATCGCGTTCCACGTGTTTCAATGAGGCCAGTTCATCACCAGATTCCACACGTTCACCGATCCGATCCCGCTCGCGAAGTCCCAACCCACGTTGGAGCCATACGCGGGTTGGTCAGCCGAGTTTGACGTGGAGAGGACTCCATTAGTGTCTCCCGTGGGCCGAAAACAATTGGTCAGGACGCCCGACTTGGATTTACACACAACATCGTTGTCGCCCTCCGTGACGTCGTAGAAGATACAAGTGTTGCTGGCCTTGTTCACCGTGCTCGAGTTACAGGAGCCGGCGCCACTGCCTGTCAGTCCGTACTCAGTATTGGCCAGCGAGTAGTAGACTGTGTTCGGGTTCCCCCACCTGCTGCCGGTCTTTTGATTGATCAGCACCTGAATTCCGGCCATGATGGGGGCCGATATCGACGTACCGCCGAAACCGGCCCACGCGCTTGGGGCGCCCGTGCATGCAAATCCACCGCCCACTTTGACATTGGGATTAGACCAGCACACTACGTAGTACGCATCCCAGAAACCGTTCGATGCGAACAGGGAAACGTCGGGAATATCGCGGACCCCGTCGCTGGGATTGCCAAACAGTCCGCTCTGCCACGCCGGCTTTGGGTAGCCTGCGCAAGTCCCATCGACCTTGCCGGACGACGCCGGCGTGCCGGTGGCGCATCCACTGGGGCCGCCGCTGCCGCCAACCGCGTTCAGCAGGAAATTGAGCGAGCCTGACGATCTGGTAACCGCGGAATTGTTGCAGAGACCCAGTGGAGTGATTCCCAGGAAGGCAGCGACCAGCCCCCCGGCGCACGAGTCGTTCCAGGGTACCTCCTGGATGTACGACAATGCCGAACTATAAGTATTGCTGTTGGTCGAACTCCAGTAGTTGCTGGCAGAGACGTTGTCCGCCGTGTAGCCGAAATCCAGCCCCCCCACGGAGACGTTGTACGGCGTGGAGGTGAAGCCGCTGATGCCGATGCCGTGAGTCGACACGCTGCCAAAATCCGCACTTGCGGCGCCTTCGTCGCCAGACGCTACGAAGATCGAGACGCCTTCGGTGGCGGCCTGCTGGTAAGCGGTATTGTAGGCTGCATTCGCCGCCGCTCCATTAAAAGCCTCGGCTTCGCCATAGCTGATGCTGACGACCGAAGGCAGACTTGCCGCGGGCCCATTGAGGACGTTCTGCAGCGCGATCAAACCTCCGAAGGTCGTGTCCGTATCGGTGCACGCCGCGAGCACGATGGCGGCATTCGGCGCCGCCGCTGTGGCCCACTCAACATCGATCGCCGCTTCGCCGTCGTCGCCGTAGCCGGGGTCGGCAGAGTTTCCCTGGAACCCGGGGTTGGCGCACGTCACGGCGCCCGCCGGACTCACTTGAGTAAGAGTTCCGTAAGGATACGGCCTCGCCAGGCCGAAGGTCTTGCGGAACACAGTCCAGTCTCCCGTCGAATAAAGATACGTGTCTTCGAGGACCATGATCGACTGGCCTTTACCTGTGTAGCCGGCCGCGAATACCGGATTCAGATTGTAAATGGCGCCAATGTCTCCCGGGACGAGCGCATGAAAGGGGCCGTTCGAAGTGTTGTACGTGTACTGACCCCTTGGAACCAGTAGAGGTCGGGGGCGGAAGTTATGCAGCGAGACGATGCCGGCTACGGCCGGCTCCAGCGCGGCGGGAATCTTCGGATCGCTCATATTCGCAAAGTGTTTCGCGCCGTTCACCTCCAGATTGTGGATCTCTGTGTGGTATGCGCTACGCACAAGTCCGGCAGTGCCGCTAAAATCAACCGTCATTCCGCTCGGCTGAACTCCGCTAACGGTGAATCCGTGCAATCTCAGCCAAGCCGTGACGGTATCGACATCTTCTTGGGCAACGCCGTAGTGCTCGGCGAACTGATCGGCGGTGAGCCATTGGTGAAAGTTCGGCGATTGGGGGTCGTGCAATTCGTCGATGTATTGCTTCAGCGCCGCCTCCCGCTCGGGAGATCGTTTCAACTGGACCAGCATGTGATTCAGTGGAAAGTCGTCCGAAACAATACCACGATCGTTCTGGGCAGTCGCTTCGGGGCGGGTATTGCCCACCAGGGCCACCAGCCTCGCTTCATTGATGCCTTCGCGGATCGCGCGCATAGGACGGCCTGTTGGTTGAGCGTAAACCGCGGACGTCAAACTCAGCAACCCAAAAGTGAAAATCAGATGCCCGGCTCTTCGTAGTCTTTTCATGAGAAACCCTCTTCCCTTCAGCAAGCAAGATAATGAACCGCGACCGATGCGACTTGCTTCAGCCGGGATTTCCATTTTGGCTTCCCGGGTGGAAATTTAGTATACACCCAGCCGCCACCTTTTTGACACGACGAGTTGCATTTTTTTCTGACGGCGAAATCAGGCGACCAGGAGGTGAGAGGTCGGCGAGGTGTTTGTGGAATGCGCTACCCGGAGCGGAAGCGCCGAACCCTTGTCACCTTCCGGCCCCTTCTTGCATCCTTACATCCAGATGCCCGAATGGCTCACGGTTGTTTTGGTTGCGGCGGCGTACATCGCGCTGATGAAGTGGGTACTGCCGCGGTTCGGAGTACCCACTTGAATGTCGAACTCCTGCGGCGTCGCGGCGCGACGTCCTAACGATTCAGAGCGGCAACTCCCGGCAGTTGAATCCCCGCCAGAAACTCCAGGGAGGCCCCACCACCCGTAGAGACGTGCGTGATCTTGCCGGTGACGCCGGCGGCCTTGATGGCCTTTTCGGAATCGCCGCCGCCCACCACGGAGACGGCGCCCGAATCCGCCAGGGCCTTGGCCAGCGCCACCGTGCCCTTGTCGAACGGGGGCTTCTCGAAGATTCCCATGGGGCCGTTCCAGATGACCGTCCTGGCGTCGGCGATGACCTGCGCGTACGCTTCGATGGTCTTGGGCCCGATATCGACGCCGATCTTGCCCTCGGGGATGGTCTCGACCGTTTCGTTCGCGGCGCCCGCGGCGATCTCCGAAACCACCACGTGGTCCACAGGCAGCAGGAGCTTGTCCCCGAGCTCCGCCAGCAGCTTGCCCGCCAGCTCGACCTTATCCGCCTCCACGAGCGAGTTGCCGGTGGGCTTGCCCTGTGCCTTCAGGAAGGTGTACGCCATGGCGCCGCCGATCAGCAGCCGGTCGACGACCTTGCCCAGGTTTCGGATCACTTCGATCTTGTCGGACACCTTGGCGCCGCCCAGGATGGCGACGCACGGCCGCGCGGGATTGGTGACGGACATGCCGAGGTACTTCAGCTCCCGATCCATCAGCAGCCCGGCGGCGGCGGTGGGGACGAATTGGATCATGCCTTCGGTGGAGGCGTGGGCGCGGTGCGCGGAGCCGAACGCGTCGTTCACGTAGACGTCGCACAACGCGGCCAGCTTCCTGGCGAACTCCGGATCGTTCTTCTCTTCCTCGGGGTGGTAGCGCAGGTTCTCGAGCAGCAGCACTCCGCCCGGCGTGGGCTTCAGGGCTTCCACTTCGGGGCCAACGCAATCCGGGGCCATCGTCACGGGCCGGCCCAGCAATTCCTGGAGCCGGGCGGCCACCGGCTTGAGGCTCATTTCCGGATTCGGTTTGCCCTTGGGGCGTCCGAGGTGCGACGCCAGGATGACGCCGGCGCCGTGCTCCAGCGCGTACTGAATCGTGGGCAGCGACGCCTTGATGCGCTTGTCGCTGGTAATTTCCATGTCGCCCTTTTCGTTCTTCTGCAGCGGGACATTGAAATCCACACGGATGAAAACTCGTTTCCCGTTCAGATCGAGATCGCGAATCGATAAATGAGGCATAGCAGGCTCTTATCAGGTGGGGTGAACATCGAGATTAGCACGTGGCGCCGGGGCTCAACAGCGCGGCGGAATCGCGATCCAGGAACAGAGTTGCGCAGGGGTGGCGGCGCAGGATGGACGCCGGGCAGGCTTCCGTGACGGGGTCTTCCAAGGCGGCCCGAACGGCGTGCCGCTTGGCGGATCCCGGGACGATAGCGACGATCCGCGGCGTGCGCATGAAGACGGGAATCGTCAGCGACAAGGCCTGCTTGGGGACGTCTTCGAGGCGGGCGAACGCCCCATCATGCACTTGCTGAGCGCGGCATGCCTCTTCCAGGTCCACGAGTCGAACCGCCCGCGGATCCTCGAAGTCGCAAACCGGCGGGTCGATGAAAGCCAGGTGGCCGTTTTCGCCGATACCCACCGCGGCCAGGTCCGGATTGGCGCTCGCGAGGAGCGCCGCGTAACGAGCGCATTCCGCGTTCCAATCGGCGGCATCGCCCTGAATCTCGTGGAAGGCGCGGACGGGCGCGTGGCCGATCAAACGGTTCTTCAGGAAGCGTCGAAATGACGCGGGATGATCGGCGGACAGGCCCAAGTATTCGTCCATGTGGAACGCGTCGACGCGCGTCCAATCGATTTCCCGGCTGGCGCGCAGGCCTGCCAGGAACTCGTTCTGGGAAGGGGCGGAGGCGAAGATGACGTTCGCGATGGCCTTACGGGACAGGATTTCGCGAATCGCGGTTTCGCCCGCGGCGGCGCTGGCGGCGCCCATCTCCGAACGGGTCGCGAAGATCCGAACTTCGAGTTTTTCGGCGTGAAATGTGCGGAGTGACATGGAATGCTCTGAAATGCGCGGCCCAGTGGCCGGGCCGTGTCGAGATTACTGCGTCTGTTGTGGCGGGAGGTTGATCCGCTTTTCGATCTCGGTAAGCCTGGATTCCACGGCGGTGAGGCGTTGCCGGAGCATGATATCGGCGAGTTCGGTTTCCTTCAGCTTCGCATCGGTGCTCTGGGCGAAGCTGTAGAACGCCGTCAGGAGTTCGGTCTGAACATCGCGCATGGTCTCCTTGAGGTCGTCAAACCCGTGCTGGAACTCGGAGCGCACCTGCTCGACGTCCTGCTTCAGGTCCGTCCGGAGTTCGCTGACGTCCTGCTTCAGGTCCGTCCGGAGTTCGCTGACGTCCTGCTTCGTGGCCGGATCGTGGCCGTTTTCCATTGAGAGACTCCTTTCGTATTGTACGTTGAAATAGGGGCCAGGAGTGGCATGGAACGCCGGCGTCGTTGCTGTCTCGTTCGGGGCTTTCGCGACCTTTGGGCGGACATGCGGAGCCTTCGTATGGCGCCGTGTGTCAAAATGATCTTCAAACCATGCCGGCAAAACACGCTTGGACGTTCAAGCCTCGACTTCGTGCCCGGGCGTTCGGATGGAATGGCACGTTCCGCACGATTGCAAGAAAATATCCGGACCGCGATCCGAAAAAGATCCTGCTGGATTTGGCCGCATCGAGCGGCGGTCCCGGCCGCTGGTTTGCAGCGGCCAAAGATGTGGGGTTCCTTGATCTGGCATGGGAATTCGCCAGAACGGGGCGAACCGATCCCACGCACGCTCCGCCGTGCATCGCGCGACCTGCTCGAAAGGGATGCGCCGTTTTGTATGCAGGTTGGCCAACTCGCCATCCAACGAATCCTCGAGGGGTACGGCTACGAGCTGACCGCTGCCGACGTCATCGATGCCTACAACCACTTTATGGCTGCGGCGCAGAAGGTCGATATCGCTGCACAAGCCCGCGCAGGCATGCTTGCCACCGCGACCCAGGCGCAACAGAGTGGCGACCCATTCAGCTATATTCTTATCAGTCAGTGCTCGCCCGATCCGCAGGTGCGTGCAGTACCGGTGAAAGCAACGAGGGGGCAACGGACATGGACAAAAAGAAGCATGACCAGGCGTTGACCGGCAAACCCATCGCCGAAAAGCTGGTTGCCAAGATGAAGCGGCGCGCGCATGGCAAGGTCGTCAACCTTGGGGACGTCATCGGCGGCCGCGCCGCGGCTAGAGGACTACAGAAAACCGTGGCGACGAAGGAAGACCTTGCAGGCTTCCATCCGGCGCATGCCGCCTATGTCTACGCGCAGAACCAGGTGTCGGTCATGTCGGAGCAGCTCACGGCCTTGAAAGAGATGAAGCCATTCGACGACATCGTCTCCAAGGCCGAGCCGAGGACCTCTACATGCCGAGCGCGCCGCCGATGAGCCCGCTGACGAAATCCTACTTCACCTGTTGGGCTTTCTTCGACGTTTGCGTTGGAGCGGCGAACGAGACTATCGGCGCCACGATTTTGGAGTTAGGCGCCGCCTTCGGAATTGATTCCGAGCTATTGCGCCTCATCCGGTTCATGCAGGAGTCGAGGATGGGCCTCTACATCCACAAGGGCAGGAAAGATAATCTGGCCGTTCTCGAGGAATTCGTCACCGGCGCCGTGTGCCGCGCCATCGTTCCGTCCGGCTACCGCGGCCAGAAGGGCGAACTGTGGTACGTCCGCGTACTCCCGCCGCCAATCCCAGACGGGTCGGAGCACGTTGTCTTCACGACGCCATACATCGTGCTACGCCCTGGGCTGGACCAAATGGCTGGCTTACTTCCGGCGCGCGCTCCCCGAAACAGCACGCGTCGACGACTACGAGCGCCACATGAAATACGGGCCAACCAGGGAGTTTTGGACCGATTTCGTTTTCGAGGCCTACGTGAACCACCGGACGGATGCCATATATCTCGCCGGCCTCCCCGATGTCCCCGAGAGCCGGCCACATTCTCAAGTGAATGGCTGGGGCTTTGGCGGTGACTCTACAAACCAACGTTAGCGAAAACGGGAGCGTACCTATGGACGACCTGGATTCCGAGTGGCAGCGCAAGGGCGCCACTCTCAGCGACAAGACGGCTCGGGAGGCGTTCGGCCTGACGCAGGACCAGATCGTCCGGGCGATCCGGGCTGGCAAGCTCCACTACCGGGAAGGCTCGATGTACGGGAACCCCTGGCTGCGGCTTCTCCGGTGCGAGGTGGAGGCACTGGTCAGGGAGAAGCATGGCAACGACTACCTGAAGGACCGGCAGGCGAATACGGAGCTGGTGCGCATCAACCGCGAACTGAGGCGGCTGAAGGCCCAGATTGCTCAATTGGAAGAGCAGAAGTCAAAGCTGATCGCCGGGCTTGGGAGGTGACGGAAACGTCGAAGCTCAAGCTCCAGCGTGTCCCTGGCCGGCCGACCCAAATGGTTGTGCCGCACATCTCCTCGAAGAACAGATTATCCAGCACGCGGAGCGGTTCGCGCGGCAACACGTCGTAGCCAATTCGCAAGCCGGGTGCACGTTTCTTCCACTCCTACCCCGGCAAGACTGTGATGCCTCACGCTTCCAGAAGTGCCGCAACTTTGCGGCGCAGGCCAGTACATGTTAGTGTCCGTGAATCGGATTTCGCAGTGAGATTGGTCGCTTGTCAGCACCAACGAACCGCGTCTGTGAGACCCACAACCGCGCGCTCGAGCTGATGGCTGCGGTGCTGTGGTCGAGCCGGATCATGTCGAGCAGCTCGATCGTACTGCGGTAAACATGGCGACGTTATTGTTTGCGCCACAACCGCTTGCTTACTTCTACTGTGTCATAAACAACAAATCTGTCGTATAATGTTTTCGTGGCTGCGAAAACCCCGGCGCCAGCACCACAAGAGAAACGCC
>OCTA010001235.1_pt1 | contig 23622 bp, 16 predicted proteins | sample 1538991 | NCBI WGS metagenome assembly OCTA01 (sample SAMEA3539302, study PRJEB22396) | soil metagenome | biome: tundra; feature: field; material: soil | place: USA | collected 2010-05 | depth 0.15 m | reverse complement strand
CACGGTACCGATTCAAAAATTGCCTTAGATGTCTGAGTCTCCGCAAATGCGCAGGACTTCCAATCAGCGTGATCGAAATGTACGGCCGATGCGTGAACTCGAAGATCAATGTCCACTAACTGATGGTTTGGCTCAGTGACGGTTACAAGCACACGATCGATAAGACCGGCTCCGCTACAGAACATCTTCTCACCGCTAACTGTGAACTTATCTCCCTGCTTCTCGAGCCTCAATGGTCGGCCCGGCATTTCTGAAGCCCACACTCCGTAGATAGCACCATCTTCCGGCTTTCGTCCTGCTTCAGCCAGGATCGCAACAGCATCCCAATGCGCTTCGACAAGGCGAGCGAGCGAAAGATCTTCGCGCCCTGCATTCATCAGCATCTCATGACGTCGAGCTGTGTCGCCGCTACCCGGAAGCGGAATAGGTTCTGCAGCCAGAGCGTGAAGTCTTGTGAGAAGATCCTCACGATTCATAGGCGAACTCGTTATGGGCCGATAGCGCTTCCGCGAACCCATGAGGTGCACGCCCTTGTCGGCGACCGCTCGTGATAACTTTCTCACGATCGCTCGATACTCGCTTTGCCTCACACCCCGCTAACCGATTCCATAGGTCGTGATCTTCTGCGGTGCACAGATTTCCCCATCCGCCGGCATTCAGGTACGCATCTGCCCGAACACCGAAATTCGCACCATGGACATGGGGATGGGTTCCATCCGGGTAGATGTGATAACTAGAGTGGAAGAGCAACCCAACCCCTCGCTCATGCTCTGTGAAATCGTCGACATCTACTGTACCGGCAACTGCTTGCACTTCCCCCGCGCTCAATGCAATTTGGTCGGCAAGCCATGATTTCGGAACACAGCAATCTGCGTCCGTATTTGCAAGCCAGCAACGATTCAGCGGACCACTATATCTTCGCAGTGCGACCTCAGCAGCGAGTGCTCTGGCTTGGCCCACAACGCCCGCATCCAGGCTTACCACTGTCCCTCTGCCCTTGAGCAGAGAGGTCGCAATCTCGAACGTCCGGTCAGTTGAATTATCGACAGCCACCACAATGTCACAACTTATATTCGACGGGAGTTTGTGCTGAGCAGCAAAGATCGAGTGAAGACACCGAGGCAATAGTTTCTCTTCGTTGCACGCCGGGACCAGAACGCAGATGTGCCACGATCCCATCAAGGTTTCTCCCACCGATCCAGGCGAAACTCCGCATGCCGTTCAGAGTGAACCAACACCAGACCCGCCTGCGCAGCAACGAGTCGCAATGAATCGTGGACTGCGTCGCCACTTAATAGGTGGTCATGCGACTCACCCAGCCAGTGCGACGCCAACATGACTCCGGTTGGGACAAGATGCCTTAGGAATCGTGCGGATATTCTTTCCAATTCTTTGGGTTCAAAGTAATAGCCAATCTCCGACAAAACAATAAGATCGAATCCGCCTTGAATGCGTGCTTCGGCCACAGACTCGCACGTCACGTATACGTTGGAAAGCTTTCTACATCTCTCCCGCGCGATCGCCACCGCAGAGGGTGAGAAATCGATAGCCTCCACTCGACCACATATGCCTGCCAAGCGAGCGGTCAACTCTCCCACTGAGCAGCCCGGTTCAAAGGCTCTCACATACTTTCGCTCATCGAGCGCATGCAGAATGGCGTCATATCGCGCCCGCTCATAATCACTTGTCGCGAAATCCCACGGATCCGCATTCTCGCGATATTTGCCTTCGAAGAATTCGGGACTTGTGGTGTCTGTGCTCATGCGTCGAGATACACCTCGAATGGCCTCCTGGCAGGCCCCAGAAGCCGCTCGGGCAGTATCGGGTCCCCACCATTCCGGTGCAATTGCGACTCATGGCATAAGAGCGCCTCTGTCTTCGCGCACATCGCCTCCACACTCAGCGGGAATTTGCGTATTGGCTTTCCTGCTAGATGATCGATAGCTCCACGGTGCCAAGTCCAGAAGAAATAATAGGTAAGCCTGGCTCCAATGAGACGGCTCACTTCTTCCGCCGCTCGTCCGCATGCTTCGTGATCGGGATGGAAATCTCCGCACCACGGCGCCAGAATATGGGATCCGGGGGACACGACGGTCAATAGGTTGTCAACCAGCTTCTGATGATGAGCCGAAACACCGCTGTCCGGCATGCCGAACCGCACCGTTTTACTGGCGCGCACACCCAGAATTTGGAGTGCCTTCTTCTGTTCATCCTTGCGAACTTCGCCTAACCCCTTCACATCCTCGTACGCGCTTTCGCCGTCTGTGACGGCAACGACGGTTGTATCCAGATTGCGATCACTCAGAGTGGCGATCAGTCCACCAGTCGCGAGTGTCTCATCGTCAGGATGCGGAGAAATAACCACGACAGGAACAATCGGGCAACGCCACTCGGGGAGCGAATGCAAGATGGGCCGCCACTCTGCTTCTGTCACTATCGGATCGATCATCTCCGCAACCAAAATTCAATGCATTCGTTGATGCTAGTTATCGCAAAAAAGAAGCTTGAAACAGAATCGTCAGATGGAAACCTAAGCGATCGATCCTAATTGAATCCAGTTAACTGTCTTCAGCGAACGAGCTAGCCATCGGTTCGCGCCATGATCGCAATTACATCATTCATGTCGTAAGATTCTTAGCATCGAAATATCCGATAGCTCGCTTTTGCAAGACTGCATCTCGATTTGGGTACCACTTCGAATTCATTAATGTCGGGTAGCGGACATAATTCTAAAGCGGGGCTTAAACATTTACCGCGAATCTAAAGATGGAGTCATACCTTTGAACCACTGAGCGGTCTTCACAGCCAGCAGCAAACCTTGTCGCCTCGCTGAAACACAAATCGCCGGGTTTAGGTGGACAAACGCGTCCCAGATTCCCGCTCGAAAAATTGCGAACTAGAGTTCGAGCGTGCCGTGAAGATACAAACGTGCTCTTCCGGCGATCTTGACGCGATCGCCACTTATCGTGCACCGCATGGACCCACCGCGCCCGCTGAGTTGTTGCGCGCGAAATGTGTCCTTACCCAGCCGTCCCGCCCAGTATGGAGCCAGTGTGCAGTGGATCGAACCGGTTGCGGGGTCCTCATCGATGCCGACCGCTGGCGCAAAGAGTCGGCACACATAATCCACGCCGCCGGCACCAGGAGCGGTGACAATCGTTCCGCCGATCCCGACATTCACTCCAGACAGAGCGGCGAAATCGGGCGAGAGAGAGCGCACTTGCTCAGCCTGGTCCACCACCACTAAGTAATCGCGCGATTTCATGACCACAGCCTCTTTCAGACCGAGCGCCGATAAGAGGTCCGCCGGCACCTCGCAGGCTTGAGGTGGTCTAGCAGGAAAGTCCATTACAAAGCTGTCTCCGTCCTGAATGACCGTCAATGTGCCACTGCAGGTGTGGAATCGAACAGGCCACACGTTGTGCTTCCGCAGCGCGAGCACGTAGGCCGATGCTAAGGTCGCATGTCCGCATAAGTCGTCTTCAACACGAGGTGTAAACCAGCGCAAGTCAAAGTCGCCGTCTGCGCGGGAAACAACAAACGCGGTTTCGCTGTGTCTGTTCTCGGCCGCAATTTCCTGCATGGTGCTATCTGCGAGGAAAGCGGAGAGGATGCAGACCCCTGCCGGGTTGCCTGAAAAGAGCTCGTCCGTGAATGCATCAACGTGGTAATACGGAATGCCCATTTATTCCTCCTCTCATCTATCTTGCCCGCCCGACAATGGGCTACCAGCAAACGGAATACTTGAGATTCCGCATAGACGCGAACCCCATTGAAAACCAAGTCGGATGCCGCCAAAAATAAGTAGACCGTTCGGATGGATCAGTGGACTCGAAGCGGGATGTATTCAGTTTGAAATCGACGGTACGAACATCGGCGCGCCATTAATTTCAGTACCGAACTTTGGCAAGGTTCGGATGCATCGAACGCTGCCCTTTCAGACCCAAAATCTCTTCGTTGTAATGGAGATAGATTGTCCCTCAGTCACTCACCGCGCTCGACCCTGCGAAGAATCACTGGAATGCTTTCTGGCATATGCCATGATGTTCCGATCGAAGGATCGGAACCATCCGGTGGCGGCCCGACCGCCGGCCGTCCCGGAGCTTCGGGCGCAACCTTCGGCATGTCCCACACCAGCTTCATCGAGCGCTGCAACTCGACCCGGTCGCCCTTCAAGATTCCGGTGAAGCTATTGTCTCCAGCCTTGAACTCCACATGTTCTCCGTCAACCCGACCTTCCGCGATGGGTGTAGGTACGTCGTCGCCACCAAACCACCCACCCCCTAAACCCTCGACGTTTCCTGAGAGCTTCCCGCCGTTTTGCTCCAGCGTGAAAACCAGATCGCCGCTCGTCAGCATAGCCAGCAATTCTGAATCGCTCGGCGCAGCCTTGACCGGTCTCCATGCACCTGTAATTCCCGGTCCCTTAGGAATTGCACGCTCCCATGCTGGAATCTGTGGGCGGAGCTTTGTTTCTCTGGTTGTCACCGTCGCGCTGGCCGCTGTAAGTCCCGGCGATGTCGCCTCAACCGTAATTTCTCCTGCGGTCTTCGTCGATTGAACGAGCGCCATGCACATCCCGGAAAACGCCTTCTTCAATAAGCCCTTGTCCGGCGCGTGATCCGTAGGATCTCCATTCCCCACGCCGATCAGTCTCCCGGGACCTGACACGCGGAATGTCACTTCGCTATCCGTGATTGGGACCATGCGACCCTGTGCGTCGTGAACTTCAACCGCAAACATCGCAACGTCTTCACCATTAGCCAGCGTCTGGTTTCGGTCTACACGCACCGCGAGTTTGGCGGCCACGCCGGTCGTCTCTCGCTTTTCGGTTAAGACGACTTTGTCTCCCTTAAATCCTCTAGCCTCGATCGATCCCGGGGCATACGCTACGTTCCAGGCCACATGGGAATCTTTCTTCACATCCTTCACGCCCAGGCTCTTCCCATGGACCAGCAGTTCGACCCTGTCTAAGTTCGAAAACACCCACACCGCGATCTCTTTGCCTTCCATGCCTGGCCAATTCCAATGCGGGAAAAGGTGCAGAACTTGCTTCCCCGTCCACCAAGCCTGGTAATAGAAGAACGAATCTTTCGGGAATCCGCACGTGTCGATAATGCCGTATTGCGAACTGATATTTGGCCAGCCATTTGGCGAGGGCTCACCGCGATAATCAAACCCAGTCCACACAAAGCCGCCCGATAACCACGGTCGCGCATTGCAGAAGCTCCACCATCCCTCGGCAGAAGCGCGCCCCGTCGTCGTATAGGGATCATAGGAGCCAACATACCCTTTTGATGGGTCCGTAATATATATCCCGCGCGTCCCTACTGCACTTACAGTCTCGGTGCCCATCACCGGCTTCTCTGGATGCGCCTTGTGAAATGCCTCCGCCTGCGGGTCCATGTAGTTATATCCAGCCACATCGCATAGGGCCAATCCCCCCGTTCCAATTGCGCCCGTTGGAGCAATCGAGACCGGTCGCGAGCCGTCGTGCTTCGTCGCGACCGCTTTCATCGCCGTCAGGATGTGTACGCCCTTCTCCGTATTTGCCTGGCCCTCTTCGTTCCCCATCGACCACATGAATACGCTCGGGTGATTGCGATCGCGCCGCACTAGATTTTCAAACTGGTTCAACCCTTCGGGATTCGACGACATCATGCGCGTCTCATCAAACACCAGCATCCCCATCTGATCGCATGCGTCCAGCAACTCTGGTGTTGGCGGATTGTGCGAGGTACGCAGCGAATTGCAGCCCATCTCCTGAAGCTTCGCTACCCTGAAATACTGCACGGAGTCTGGAAGAGCCGCGCCCACTCCTGCGTGGTCCTGGTGATTGCACGTCCCCTTCAGCTTTACCGGTGTGCCATTCAGCAACAGCCCTCTCTCTGCATCAAACTGGGCGGTGCGAATGCCAAAGGGCGTCTCATAACGGTCCACAATATTGCCGGCGACTTGAACTTCCGTCACCAGCTTGTAGAGGTTTCTCTCTTCAAGCGACCAAAGTTGCGGACGAGCTACGATGATGTCCTGCTTGAATAAACCTTCGCCGCCTCCGGCGATCGCTATTGCTGCGGTAGCGTCCTTCCCAATCGCCTTCCCGGCCGGGTCCAAGACCGTCGATACCACACGCACGTTCTGATCGTTACCGTGATTGTTCACCTCAGTTTGGATCAAGAGCCTCGCCTCGTTCGATCCGACCTGCGCCTTCACAAATGTTCCCCAGCGCTTCACATGAACGGGGTTGGTCTTCACCAGCCACACGTGCCGATATATGCCCGCTCCCTCGTAGAACCAACCGTCGCTCTCCGTAGCATCTACGCGCACCAGAAGCACGTTCCTCCCACCCGGAATCACAAAGTCAGTTAAATCAAAACTGAATGGATCGTACCCACCGCTATGGCGCCCCAGATAGAAGCCGTTGAACACCACCATCGTCTCTCGGTATGAACCGTCGAATTCGATCGTTATGCGCTTATTCGTATCCTCTGCCGGAAGCTCGAACACGCGGCGATACCAGCCGACGCTCGTTGCTGGATAGTTCCGACCCAACGGGTAAAACCCTTTGCTCGAAAGCGCAGGGTCATTTTGAAAAGGCAATTCGATCGCCCAGTCGTGCGGTAGGTCAAGATTCCGCCAGTCGCTGTCGTCGAAGGCGATCGTGCCTGCGGGCATGAAGCTGCCGGTCTTTTGAAAATTGCCCGCTGATGCGCTTCCGAATCCAAAATCCTTCGTCGGTTCATCTGCGTGTCCAAAATGGAAGCGCCAGCCAAAGTCGAGTAACAGCCGTTCGCGTCCTGCCCCGGACAATCCAGACTCGGGGGGAACACTCGCGCTGAGAGGCCCCGATACTTCGGCGGCTGCCTTCACTGCGTTATCGAACGGACCCACGGCCTGTGCCGCAACCGCAGCAGGCGCCAAAAGACTGGTTTTCAAAACATCGCGACGTGAAAAGGTTTTCATCTCGACTCTCGCTCCCATTTAGGACGAACAAAAATATCGCCGAACGACTTTCCGATTGAGTTTTCACCCTGGCAATTTAAGCGAAGGCAGTATACGCCCCGCTACCATGCCCGCAAACAACACTATCTGCTGGCGCGAGTGTTCCTTTGCGCAGCGACAACTGAGCAAAATATGGAACGCCGTATGCCCAAAACCCTAGGCGAACAAGAAGCGAATATGTCAGAATATCGGGAGAGCCTCGCCTCCGGAACAAGGCGTAAATGAGCCGGGCTGACGCCCGATTACGCGATTGTGAATGCCGCCTTGGCAATAAACTGCGGCGAGCAAGTATCGACTAGGCGAAACTTGGGAGATAACTGCGTGGACGATCTGCAACAAGTATCGGAAGAGATCCGTTCTGCGCCCCTTCGCAAGATAGTGCACGTCGATATGGACGCGTTCTACGCTTCAGTCGAGCAAAGAGATGATCCTGCCCTTCTTGGCAAGCCGGTTGTGGTCGCTTGGCGCGGAACCCGATCTGTAGTCTGCGCCGCTTCATACGAGGCGCGCCGCTTTGGAGTTCGGTCTGCAATGCCGGCCGTGACCGCAGAGAGACTCTGCCCCAACGCGGTCTTCATTCCTCCCGATTTCATTCGGTATAAGGCAGTATCGCGAGCCGTGCGGGCGATTTTCGCGCGACATACAGACCTCATCGAACCCCTATCCCTTGATGAAGCATATCTAGACGTGACCGAAAACAAGATGCAGCTACCAACTGCGACGCGGGTCGCCAAAACGATACGCGAACAAATCAAGGATGAACTCCATCTGACGGCTTCGGCAGGAGTCGCGCCGAACAAGTTCTTAGCCAAGATCGCTTCCGACTGGAAGAAGCCTAACGGTCTGTTCGTGATTCAGCCGCATGAGGTGCAGAGCTTTCTTATGCCTCTTCCGGTAGCTCGGATTCCCGGCGTCGGAAAGGTCACAGAGGCACGCATGAAGCAGGTGGGAGTTACGGCGGTCTCTGACCTTTATGCTATGGACATTTCTACGCTGGAGCGTCATTTTGGGCGCTATGGCTGTCGTCTCTACGAACTTGCGCGTGGCATTGACCACAACCCGGTCGTGCCCAATCGAGTCAGCAAATCTATCTCTGCCGAAGACACATTCGAGAGAGACATTCCGTTGACTCATACAGAGCCACTCATCCGTACGCTGGCTGAAAAAGTCTGGACCGCCTCTCATCAAAATGCCCGAATGGCGCGGACCATCGTCCTCAAACTGAAAACGAAGGAATTCTCTACTCTTACCCGCAGCCTGACGCCAGCCTCGATGCCAACTTCCCTTGAAGAATTCACCAGTGTCGCCCTGTCGCTCTGCGAGCGAGTCCAACTCGCCCCTACACAACTCTTTCGCCTGGTCGGAGTGGGCCTGAGCAATTTTCAAGCGGAGGCCGAGTCGAATTCTTCGCTGTTCGAAGAAACGAACTAGAAAGACATATGGCCTTCTCGATTGGTTGAGTCGGCCGCCGCAACGGTGAAAATCGCCATCATCATAACCCCAGTCAGGAAATCTCAGCCTGCATCTAACCCCGACCGAGTTCAAGTCACTCAAAGGCTCAAGTTTGATTAGCAAACGCCACTATCGATCGATCACAAACTTAAGATCGAGGCTAACAGTCGGCCTGTGCAAACTGACTCCGAATCGCCTTCGTACACTAAGACTATGAAGAAGTCTCGCAGCCCTTTCTACGTCACCACTCTCATCGCGGGAGCCTTCTTCATGGAAATGCTGGATGGCACTATCATTGCCACCGCATTGCCGCAGATGGCCCGCAGTTTTCATGTGGGCCCGGTCAGTCTCAACATCGGCATGACTGCCTATATGCTAACTCTGGCCGTGTTTATCCCCATCAGCGGCTGGATGACGGATCGATTTGGGTCTCGCTCGATCTTCGCATCGGCGATCGCAATCTTCACGCTTGCGTCAGTTCTCTGCGGCGCATCCAGCACGCTGACTCAGTTCATTCTGATGCGCATTCTCCAAGGCATCGGAGGGGCGATGATGGTCCCGGTTGGACGCCTGATCGTACTACGCACCGCTCCAAAAGAACAGCTGACTCAAGCTCTCGCCTACATCACCTGGCCGGGGCTGTCTGCGCTCGTCATCGGACCACCACTCGGCGGCTTCATCACGACTTATGCGAGCTGGCATTGGATCTTCTTCCTCAACCTGCCGGTCGGCATCGTGGCTCTCATTCTAACCATGCTGTGGATCGAAAATGTCCGCGGGGAGGAGGTACACCCGTTCGACTGGCTTACATTCTTTTTTGGCGGGTTCGCCTCTGCCGGCGCTGTCTACGCAATGGAAGAACTGGGCGGCGAGCAGGGACACTGGCAGATCCCGGGCACGATCCTCGCGCTCAGCATCCTCAGTGGGGTCTTTGCTGTTCTCATCTCCCGTCGTAGTCCCAAAACATCGTTGATCGACTTCGAATCGCTCAAGCTGAAGACCTATTCGCTATCCATCTTCGGAGCCAGCGCCTTCCGCATCGCGGTCGCTGTATTGCCCTTCCTGTTGCCACTTATGTTTCAGATCACCTTTGGACTGACGGCGTTTCAATCCGGGCTCTACTTATTGGCGCTGTTTGCGGGCGACCTCAGCATGAAGGCATTCGTCATTCAAGCCCTGCGCCTCTTTGGATTTCGCCGCATTCTGATCGTTAACGGGATCATCACTTCCCTATCCATGGCTCTCTGCGCAACCTTGAGTCCTGCAACCCCAATCGTTCTCATCATCGCGATTCTCTTCGTCCACGGAGCATGTCGCTCCATGGAATTTACTTGCCTGACCACACTGGCTTTTTCGGAAGTGGAGTATAGCAAGATGAGCCGCGCAAATGGTTTCCTGAGCGCGGTCATGCAACTTAGCTCTGGTATGGGAATCGCAGTCGGAGCGATTGTTCTACGCCTTGTCGCACACGCTCAAGGCCATTCAGCGACCCGCCCGCAGCTTCGAGACTTCCATATTGCGGTCCTGATCATGGCTGTTGTTGCCTTGGGTCCGGTGTTCGACAGTCTTGGCCTGGCCCACGATGCAGGAGCAGGCACAAGCGGGCATGAACAACCGGAGTTAGAAGCTTCACTCTAATTCCGAACGAACTCCACGCCGCGCCGTCAAGATCACCTCCCACCGATTTCAACTGCACCTTTGATTAACCAGGGCCGCGTCATTTCTACTAGACCGTGCCAAACGAAACAGTATTGGCCTGCACGAGGAGAAACGCAAGATGACTGAACTATTCAACATGGGAACGATCAGCGATTGGACGAGGCGGAAATTCCTCGGCGGCATGGCCGCCGCCGCATCTGTCGCGCTCGCGCAGTTCCCTTCCACGGCGAAAGCCTTGGCCGCGCCTCCGTCACCGCTGCGCGGCAGGTTCCTGACCCATGTTTCCATCGTGCGAGTGAACCAGATTGAAGTCACTCCAACCCGTTCGATCGGAGAAGACGAGATCCCCGACAATCGTCCGGAGTTGATAATTGCGCGACGCAATGCCTTCGAGCGAGGCTGCCCGGGCGACAAGATGACCTGGGCGATTAGCTGGCTCGCGCTCAAGGACACTCGCCAGCAGTACCAGGAAGCACGCAAACTTCTCGCCCACTTCCATGACAAGTACGGAGACGAGATTACTTTTATTCCCGGCGGATATTTCGCCCCGATGTATGACACGCGAGAGCGTAATCGCCAGACCATTCACACGGCGCTTGGATTGATTTCTGAAATAGTAGGCGGAGGATATCGGCCACAGTCGCTAGTCGCGGGCTTCATGGACGCTGAGAATCAGAGATTTCTGGCTGCAGACGAAGGCATTCATGTCTGTCAAGGTCAGATCTGGAGCCAGCATGGCATCGACAATGGAGACGGAGATGGCGGCATTTGCTATCCCTACTACCCCAGCCACGAACATTATTTGAAACCCGCACAAGGCGCCGCGGACTTCATCGATTGCGTTTGCCTTGATGGGTGGACCTGCGACTTCCTCACCGCGCGCCGCCAGGGATTTGAGGGCGGGTTCAACAGCCGACTTGGTGTCGGTCCAATTGAAGCTGTGGGAAACTTGGGAACCAACGTCGGCCGCAAAGAAATGCTCGACACAACTGCGATGCACTTCGATCAAGGGCATGCACTCAATGGGTTTGGCTTCGTGACGTCGATCTGGGAAACTTCGATCGGGCATGATGAAGACCTGACCTACTGGCTACAGGCTGTGCGGGAACGATGGCCTGACACCAAGGTGCTGACGGAAGGAGAGTTCGGCCTCGAGTGGCGGAAACATAACCCGAATAATGCAGCAGTGAATTACCGCTTCGACACAAAGGGCACAGGAGCACCGGGTTCAGAGAAGAACTTGGAAATCAAATGGTTCATGAATCGCGAATTTCGCTTGGCACTCCTGAATGACTGGACAAGGAATAGCCCGTCGATGGTCATCGACTTCACTCGTTACGATTTGAAGGCAGAAGAACCTCACGGATTGCAGCGTGAATGGAGCTTGATGAATGTATTGAATCAAAAAGGCACAAGACCTCAGGACAAGCCCATGCGTCTTGGACAGTTGAGCACCGAAGACCAGCACCGTATCTACTCCTGGTATCCGGAATTGAAGAGTCTTGCATAAGGTAAGTCAGATCAATGCGAATTTAGGTCGGACGTCTAACACTTCGTCGGCGCGTCCCGCCGACATGGTAAGGTGATTGCGCGGAGGGTTCACGCCCATGCTCTTCTTCAAAAAACTCGGCCAGTTAGCTGTAATTTTTTGCCTCACGCCGTTTGCTTTCGCGCAGAATAGTCCAGCGGCCCCCAACGAAGTTGAGCAGCACATTGAACACGTGACGTCCGGACTTATTGGTGGCATTGTCATCAAAGGGGATCAGCACGCCACTCACGCCCTCGCAGACCGAATGAAGGAACTCAATGTCCCCGGGGTAAGTATCGCAGTCATTCACAACGGCAGTATCGAGTGGGCGCGCGGGTTTGGCGTTCGCTCGCTAGGTGGGCCTCCCGTCACCGCCGATACGATGTTTCAGGCTGGTTCGATCAGCAAGCCCCTCGCCGCCATGGCCGCTTTACGTCTCGTCCAGCAGAACAAACTCTCGTTGGACGCTGACATCAACACCTACCTCACGAGTTGGAAACTCCCGACCGATCCGGTCACCGCAGGCAAGCCGATCACGCTCCGTGAACTACTCACTCACACGGCGGGCACTACAGTCCACGGTTTTCCCGGATATGCGACCAGCGAGCCTGTCCCCACGTCGGTTCAAGTGCTCAACGGCGAAAAGCCCGCGAACACGCCCCCGATCCGAAGTGAAGGCGCGCCTGGTGTCAATTGGAAATATTCCGGTGGTGGTTTCACGATCATGCAGCAGGCTCTTATCGATGTGACGAAGGAGCCCTTCCCCAAGCTACTTCACGACTCCGTGCTTGCCCCGATCGGGTTAGACCACAGTACCTACGAACAGCCGTTGCCTTCTGCTTTTCGCGACTCGGCAGCTACACCGTACCGCGATGACGGTAAGCCGGTCGAGGGCGGCGCCCATACCTACCCCGAAATGGCAGCCGCCGGCCTCTGGACAACTCCGAGCGATCTGGCACATTACGTTATCGAGGTGCAGCAATCGCTTCTGGGCAAAGCCAATCCTGTCTTGTCGGTGGACATGACTCGCCAGATGCTCACACCCGGTATAGGCCATTGGGGCCTCGGCCTCGAGATCGGCGGCGCCGATTCAAATCCCTACTTCTCCCACGGCGGCGCGAACGAGGGTTTTCGCAACATGTTCGTGGCTTACGAAAAAAGTGGCGTGGGCGCGGTCGTGATGACCAGTGGAGACGCGGGTGGCCAACTCGGTGACGAGGTAATACACAGCATTGCGGCTGAATATGGATGGCCCGATTTTCATCCCACCGTCCGTACCGCAATTCAAGTCGATCCCAAAATTCTCGCTCAATATGTCGGAACATTTGAACTTCAGAAGGGCTTTAATCTCGTGGTCACGTTGGAGAACGGGCAGCTGATAACGCAGGCGACAGGTCAAGGCAAAGCTCCTCTCTACGCCGAATCTGAGACGAAGTTCTTTCCCACGGTGATTCCTGCAGAAATCGAGTTTCTGAAAGACGATCACGGAACTGTCTCCGCCCTGGTATTGCATCAAGGCGGCCACGACATGAAGGCACCCAAAAAGTAGGTCCAGGACAGAGACAATCTGGCATCCTTTGTCTCCGCCTTGGCGTAGCCGATCCCTAACTACTTATAAGGACCAATCATGAAGTCCATCCAGCGGTGCCTTATCGCCGTTTTGACGATGCTGTTCTATCTGTCCACCACCTTGGCGGGTGAGGACAACATAGCGTCGAGCTCGACTCCCAGCGTGCATGGAAGGGCTGCGGTCAATGCTCTTCAGAAATGGTATGTCCCTGAGACAGGTCTCTATCAAAGCACTGGCTGGTGGAATTCAGCCAATGCAATCACTGCGCTGGCGAACTTCAGCAGGTTAGTTGGCACGGGCGAATTCGATTCTGTTTTCATCAACACGCTGCGAACGGCACCCGCTTCCAAGGACGGCGGCCTTGGCTTTCTCAATAAATATTACGACGACGAAGGCTGGTGGGCGCTGGCGTGGATCGATGTGTACGATCTTACCCACGATCGCAGCTATCTGCTAATGGCAAACTCCATCTTCTCCGATATGAAATCAGGATGGGACGCGACATCTTGTGGAGGAGGACTCTGGTGGAGCAAAGAGAGGAAATATAAAAACGCCATTGCCAATGAGCTGTTTCTGTCGGTGGCCGCCTCTCTCGCCAACCGTGAACCCGATGCGGACGCACGCCGCGATGACCTCGAATGGGCGCTCAAGGAATGGATCTGGTTCAAACAGTCCGGCATGATCAATGGCCAGCACCTCATCAACGATGGACTGGAGGTGTCTGCCACAGGAAGCTGTAAGAACAACGGCAAAGAAGTCTGGTCCTACAATCAGGGCGTGATCCTGGGGGGACTGGTTGAACTCAACCGTGCGGATGCCGATCTGAATCTCCCTAGGGTCGCGCGGTCCATTGCCCGGGCTGCGATCAAAAGCCTGACTGACAAACAGGGCGTCCTTCATGAACCAAAAGAGACTAACCCGGGTGCTGATGCCCCGCAGTTCAAAGGGATTTTTGCGCGTAACTTGATGGCCCTGAATCGCGACTTTCCTGATCGCCGCTACAAGTCGTTTCTCCTTACGAACGCGCAAAGCCTTTGGGAAAAGGACCGAGACGCGTCCGATCGCTTTGGATTTTATTGGACAGGCCCGGTGGACAGTGTCGACGCTGCACGTCAAAGTTCAGCCCTGGACTTATTGATTGCCGCGGATTCCCTCGCGCCGAAGCAATGACCAAAGCCTCATCTCGTGCGTAGCGAACGATGATCAGATTACCGATCCCGATCGAGTGTCAAACAAAGCTGGCATTCGGGATGACTATTCGTATTCCTCATTCTGCCGATGATTTACTTTTGGCGACCTTACACTTAGTTCGCCCTTAGCCCGAGTAGTCTGCGACTGAATCTAAGTAGCGCGAGAGCGACAGGCCGTTGAGTGATGGCAAACTCGGAGTCCACCAGGATCGAAACAAGACCACACCCCAGCCGCACGATGGGTGGACGAGACGACCGAGCATTCCGCCGCTGCCTCCTCGGTGAAGCGCGCGGACAACTTATCTACAAGAGTATTAGCCTTCTATGCCAATTCACCGATATCAGCTTGGGCGGATGCTGTTTGCGCACTGAATGTCCCTTTGTGGAAGGCTCCCTTGCGGAAGTCGAGGTCTTGGTGCCCATCTCCGGGATGATGCTTCGGATGAATGGGGTGATCCAATGGGTCGGGAAAGATAATTTGCTCGGAGTTCGTTTCATTCACTGGTCGGCTCGGTCAAAGAACCAACTTGCGTGTCTCTTGACCGGCTTAATGGATGAGAGTGTCGCGGATGTCGTCAGCGAAGCAGTGGCATCGAACGCTTTCGTTCAAGCACCGGGTTCGGTCCTTATTCCTCAACATATTGAGTCCGCCTTCCCGCAATCAGCGACCAGTCGCGAAAAAAATGCAGAGGCCCCGCCACAAGACAATTCGCATAGTGGCCTTTGTAGGAAAAGAGATACGAACGAGGTTCGACCTAACGAAGCCCATTCCAGTGTAATTCGGTTCTTGAAAAGCATTTCGTTGACGAATGCCGCCATCACCGAATTGAACTTCGCCGGATGCCGCCTTCACACGGTGCACCCATTTCCTGCAGGCATACATGAGCGACTGGAACTGTCATTTCAACTTCAGAGCTTGCCCTTTCAACTCGTTGGAGTAACGACTGATATCGATGACAAACACACAGCCCACATTCGCTTCCTGGAAATGAGCAAGTGCAAAAGCGACGAGCTTAGCCAAGTGCTGGCCGAGATGAAGGACACAAAGTCTCGACTGCCTGAAGTCGAATTGGAAAAGCCTCAGGGATAGCCTTTCTCAAATGAGGTCCAAAGCGAGTTGAATTTCAAGCGAACGCTTCTCCCATTCAAATCACGAAAAGGGCGAAGCGCACTGCGCCTCGCCCTAACCGTAGGAGATATTCGATTAGTAAAGCCTGAAGTTGACCTCGATGGTGATCATGACAGGGACTGGAGTGTTCCCCTTCATGGCCGGCTTGAATTTGTACTTGCGTACAGCTTCAAGCGCCTTTTCATCCAACCCCATGCCGAGCGCCCGAACTACGCGAGGGTTTTGTGGATTTCCCTGCGCATCGACAATCAGCGAAACAAGGCACACACCCTGATATTTGGCGCGACGAGCCTCGTCGGAAAATTCCGCTTCAGGCCAGATCACCGGGACAGGAGCCGTAACTCCTCCACCCACTCGATAGAGTCCGCCGCCCGTATTGCCACCCGAGCCGGGTCCATAGCCGTTGCCTGTCCCGGAACCAAGACCGCCTCCAGACCCTGTGCCCATTCCGCCGCCGGTACCTTGGCCATTTGAACCCAGAGTCACATTGGCCGACTTCGTCACCCCGATATTGGGCATGGCCGGGTTGTCAGGGAGCTTGATGTCGGGCTGCACCATGATGGCCGACGGAACTGCCAACTTTGGTTTGTCGAGTAACGGTACCATCGGAGGCGTGACGGGCGCCTTCTCGATCTTTGGCAACTTGCCCTTGATGGGATCGACGATGTCATGCGAGCCACCGCCACCACCACCGCCGGCGCTGATCGCGGCCTTGGGAGCCTTGAGTTCGAAGTCGCTTACGTCAATGCTCGTCACCTGCTTCGGCGGCACGATCTTGTTGATGACCGCGCGGGCTCCGATATAGAGCACCAGCAGCAAGATCAAAATGTTGACCGTAGTTGCCGTCCCAATCGCCCAAGGATTGGCCTTGACAGCCATTCGGTCCGGGACAGGAATCGGTTTGGACGTCAGTTCCAAAGGAGGCAGTTTTTGGGGAAAGAAGACATCGCGGATACTCTCGTAGAGTCCCGTCCAGATAGACTTTTCCTCAAACGCCTTGCCTAAAAACGCGTCGAGATCGTGGTCGCCTGCACCTGTGGAAGCGGCCTGAGTACCGGGCTGTGTGAGTAAGTCGTTTGGCATAATTCCCGCTGGCTCTACTGCCCTTTGTTCGGAGGGCGAGAGCCTTTCAGCGTCCCGGCCCATCTCTCCATTATGCTTGACGCCGCCGCGACTTGTCTCGGTTGCGCGCTCGTCAGGCTGGCGCTCAGACTGCGCGCGCTCCAAAATCTCATACTCCGTCCCGGTTCGTGCTCCCATACACAATAGACGACCCGCATCCGAAGTTGTTACCGAAATAATGTCATCGGCCCAAGTTACACTATTTAATGAACCAGTTTGCACCAACCCAGGGAGTGAAGATGTCCCCAGCGCCGGAGTTGAAGGCGACCTTAACTTTGCCTCAAACGGCCTTCCCGATGAAGGCCAATCTACCTCAAAATGAACCACTTCGCCTGGCTCGCTGGGCTTCGCTGCGCCTCTATGACGAGCTGCGGAAGGCTGCTGCAGGACGTCCGTCTTACATCCTTCATGACGGCCCCCCCTACGCCAATGGTCCCATCCATCTGGGCCATGCCCTGAACAAGGGCCTCAAGGATTTCGTGGTCAAGTCCAAGACCATGGCTGGATTTGACTCTCCCTACGTGCCAGGGTACGACTGCCATGGTCTGCCCATCGAGATTAAGGTCGATGAACAACTCGGCCGTAAAAAACTAGAGATGCCCGTGCCTGCGGTTTTAGATGCATGTCGCTCCTACGCACAGAAGTACATAGACCTCCAGACGTCTCAATTTGAGCGCATCGGCTGCTTTGGCCGTTGGGATAAGCCATACAAAACAATGGCTCGCGACTACGAGGCACGAACGCTGGAGGCTTTTTACGGCTTCCTTGAGAAAGGCTTCGTTTATCGCGGACTCAAGCCCGTTTATTGGTGCATTCACGATCGTACGGCCTTGGCCGAAGCCGAGGTGGAGTACGAGATGCACACCAGTCCCTCGATCTACGTGCGCTACCGGCTCACATCGACGCCCGAATCCATCGATCCGGCTCTCGCGGGCCGCGAAGTCTACACCATCATCTGGACGACCACCCCGTGGACCCTTCCGGCGTCCGTGGCCGTCGCATTTCATCCTGATTTTGAATACGTCGCACTGGCTAGTCGATCTGAGTCTGAACCCCTAAAAGGCTCTCCGGTCTATATCGTCGCCGCTGAACTAGCTGCTTCGGTCACCGCCGCCTGCAAACTCGGCGATGTCCAGGAGTTGGCCCGTTTCAAAGGCACCCAGCTCGAGCGCGTCACCTTTCAGCACCCCTTTCTGGACCGCAGCGTTCTGGGAGTGCTCGCTAACTATGTCACTGCCGATCAGGGAACAGGGGCCGTTCACACAGCGCCGTCCCATGGCGCCGACGACTTTTACACTGGACAGCGCTATAACCTTGATGCGACCTGCCGCGTGGACTCCGGCGGCCGCATTCATGTCGATCACGATGCGTGGCATTTAGCTTCGCCTCCAGCTTTTGAAGGCAAGACCGTCTGGTCTGCGAATCCAGTCATCGTCGCCATGCTCGAGGAATCGGGTGCCTTGCTGGCCTCAGGCGACCTGCACCATTCCTACCCCCATTGCTGGCGCTGCCACCACCCCGTGATCTTCCGGGCGACCGAGCAGTGGTTTATTTCTCTCGATACCCCTGTGAAGTCGGTGGACGGCCAGGAAAAGACCTTTCGTCAGCTCACTATCGACGAAATCGACAAGGTCGTCTGGGATCCATCTTGGGGCAAAGAGCGCATCACCAACATGATCGCAACGCGGCCCGACTGGTGCATCAGTCGCCAGCGCATCTGGGGCGTACCCATCGCCGTATTCATGTGCGAAAACTGCCAGAAGCCCCTGCTCGATCCAACCCTGAACCGCAAGATCGTTGAACTCTTCGATCGCGAGGGGGTTGAGGCCTGGCATACAACCGACGTCTCCGCGCTGTTGCCTTCGGGAGCTGCCTGCGCCCAGTGCGGGGGCAGAATTTTTCGCAAGGAAACTGACATTCTCGACGTGTGGTTTGACTCAGGCACGAGTTGGTTCGCGGTAGCCGAATCTGATACCGATCTCAAGGCGGCCTACAAAGCATTCCAGGACGACAAGGGCGTCAAGGTTCTCTATCTCGAAGGCGGTGATCAGCACCGCGGATGGTTCCATTCATCGTTGCTGACGTCCGTCGCGCTTCGCGGCCGTGCGCCTTACTCGCACGTTGCCACGGCGGGCTGGACCCTTGATGAGCAAGGTCGCGCCATGTCGAAGTCCCTCGGCAACGGCGTCGATCCAGTCGATATCGCTAATCGTATGGGCGGCGAAATCGTTCGCTTGTGGGTCGCTTCGATCGATTTCAGAGAAGACATGGCGGCCAGCGAAAATCTGATGAAGCGTTGCGCTGAGATTTATCGCAAGCTGCGCAATACTTTTCGCTTTCTGCTCGGCAATCTCAACGAGTTCGATCCGACCCGCGATCAGGTCGCCGAAACCGATCTGCTTCCACTCGACCGATACATGCTCGCCCGTACCCGCGATCTGACTGAGAAGATCCTTGCTTGGTACGAGGCCTTCGAATTCCATCGCGTCTATCACGCGGTAAATGAGTTCGCTATCGTCGACTTGAGTTCGTTTTATCTCGATGTACTCAAGGATCGGATGTACACTTTCGCGCCCAGCAGCCAGGCGCGCCGATCGGCTCAAACCGTGCTCTGGAAGATCACCGAAACTTTGGTGCGCCTGGTCGCGCCCATCCTGAGCTTCACATCCGATGAAGTCTGGGAATACCTGCCCCCTGTAGAAGGGCGCAAAGTCAGCGTGCATCTCGCCCAATTCCCCAAACTCGAGGAAGTGTATTCGCAAACTCCCACAGAACTGCTGGACGAATGGAAGCAGCTCTTCCAGGTCCGTGACAAAGCGCTCATCGTGCTTGAAGACGCCCGACAGGCCAAGCGCATTGGCAAAGGCCTCGAGGCCGACCTGGATATCTCCGCATCTGGCGACCTGCTCGCGTTGCTGCGGCGTCACGCCGCCGGTCTCAAGGAATTTCTCAATGTTTCTGCAGTTCATGTGACAGAAGGTGAGGAATTACAGATCACGGCGATGCCCGCGAGTGGATCAAAATGCGCACGCTGCTGGAATTTCATGCCCGAAGTTTCGAGCTACGGCATTTGGCAAAATGTGTGCAATCGCTGTCAATCGGCTCTCCGCGAAATGAACATCGCTCCTCCAGCGCCGGAGGCTGTCTCGTGAACATCGCGCCGCCGCGCCGGCTTCCCTGGCTGCTGCTGATTTCGGCAATCATCTTTGTAGCAGACCGACTGAGCAAGAAGTGGATTGAAGCGCATATCGCGATCGGTGGCGCGATTCCAGTGATCCCACGCGTGTTGCGAATCACTCACTGGACTAATGAAGGGGCTGCGTTCTCTCTCTTTGCGGATTCACCGCATGCGGTGCACGCGGCACTGATCGGCTTTAACTGCATCGCGTTAGTCGCAGTGTTTGTTGCCATGATTCGCCTCGGCAACCGGTTCACGTTCACCACGGTTGCATTGGCTCTCATTTTTCCAGGAGCCCTTGGGAATCTGCATGATCGTCTTGCTTATGGCTCCGTAACGGACTTTATCGAAGTCCACATCTTCTCGTATCATTGGCCGGACTTCAACGTGGCCGATAGCGCCATCGTCACCGGCGCCTGCCTGCTGTTGCTCGATTCCTTGCTACCGAAAAGACATGCGGAGGCTGAGGCAAGCCTTCAGTCTTGAAATGTTATGCGTCCGGAAGATCCGCGATTCGAGAGTCCAGCTTGAATATTTGTTACGAACAGGTTCATGAGAACCGCGAGTCTCCATCCTGAAGGCTCAACGGGAATATCCACAAGCTGAGGAACAAGATGGATCGAATCAACATGCGATGCTCGTCCGCTAACAGGCTCGACAGCGAGTAAATCAGCCTCTTGCAGCACGGAATCATCGTGCTCTCTGTGCGATCATCCTATGCGCGATTCTGGCGCGCAATTGTCAAACTATTGTCACCGTTGAAACTCAAGTTGTCGGGAAAGCGTGAAGATCAACATCGGTGCACTGTCTTAAAATGGACTACACGGGTTTGTTGTACGTAAACATAACTAGCGGAACCGCCGGCCTCGACGCTCGCCCTGAGCTTCTCCCTGAAGTCCGCATCACCTCATGAGGAATCCATGACGATGTCTTCTCCATTCGTGCGCGGGAGTTTCGCCGCAGCCACCTTCTTCTGCCTTCTTATTCTTGGCCTTGGCTCCGCTCACGCGCAGCGTTTGCCTGACACAGTGCGTCCCGACCACTACACGCTGTCGCTCACGCCCGACCTCAAAACCGCGACCTTTGCCGGCGTTGAATCGATTGACGTGACCTTGAAGGTACCCACGACGAGCATTACGTTGAATTCGGCGGAGATCGCTTTCCAGTCCGTCGCCATCACGGCGTCAGGCAAGCAGCAGACTGCAACCGTCTCTTCTGACAAAGATAAGGAACAGACAACATTCACCGTCCCTGACGAGTTTCCTGCCGGCAAGGCGACATTGGCGATCCATTACACCGGTATTCTGAATGACAAGCTGCGGGGCTTTTATCTTTCCAAGACTGCTCGCCGGAACTACGCTGTTACGCAGTTCGAGTCCACGGACGCGCGCCGCGCATTTCCCTCTTTTGATGAGCCTGCGTTCAAGGCTACCTATGACGTGTCTCTGGTCATCGACTCCGCTGATACCGCGATCTCTAACAGCCCGATAGACTCTGACACGCCGGGCCCGGTCGCCGGCAAGCATACCCTGAAATTTCTTTCCACTCCCAAGATGTCCACTTATCTAGTGGCCTTTCTAGTCGGCGATTTCAAATGCTCCTCTGGCGAACAAGATGGGGTTGCAATCCGTGTCTGCTCCACGCCGGACAAAGTCGCACTCACGCCGTACGGTGTCGATGTCGCGAAATACGTGTTGCATTACTACAACAACTACTTCGGAATTCCGTACCCGCTGAAGAAGCTTGACCTCATCGGTCTGCCGGACTTCGAAGCTGGCGCCATGGAGAACTTCGGCGCCATCACCTATCGCGAGACCGCTTTACTGGTGGATCCAAAGACCGCGTCGGTCGGTGCGAAAAGGAGCGTAGCTGAAGTGATTTCCCACGAGATGGCGCACCAGTGGTTCGGCGATCTGGTAACCATGCAATGGTGGGATAACGTCTGGCTCAATGAAGGCTTTGCTACGTGGATGGAGAACAAGCCCGTCGCCTCAATGCATCCGGAGTGGAACATCGATCAAGCTGTCGTCTCGGGCGTCGACGACACGCTGAACCTTGACGCGCAGCCAACCACTCGAGCCATTCGCGCTAAAGCTGAAACGCGTGAAGAAATCGAGCAGATGTTCGATGGCATTTCATACGGTAAGGCCGGTGAGGTGCTGTTGATGGTCGAGAATTACCTCGGCGAAGAAACCTTCCGCAAAGGGGTGCACAATTACCTCGCTGCCCACCTCTATTCCAACGCGACAGCGGAGGACTTCTGGGGTGCGCAGACAGCTACCAGCCACAAACCGGTTGACAAGATTATGGAGAGCCTCGTCGCTCAGCCCGGAGCCCCGATCCTCACGTTCGGTGAGCCTTCCGGTGGGCAGGTCTCGGTGGAACAAAAGCGTTTCTTCGTCAGCCCGAGCATACAGCCCGACCCGAAACAGAAGTGGACTCTCCCAGTTTGTATGAAGACGGGCGATGGCAAGGAGTGTGATCTTCTTACTCCCGATAAGCCAAGTCTCAAAGTTCCATCGAGCGCACTCTTCTTTGCAAATGCCGGCGGCAAGGGCTATTACCGCAGCGCCTATCCAGCCAACGTCTATTTCGCTCTGGTCGCTGAAGTAGAAACCAGCTTGGCGCCGACTGAGCGCATCAGTCTGCTGGGTGATGAGTGGGCCCAGGTAAGAGCCAACAAGGCAACCGTTGGCGATTATCTCAATCTGGTCGAGGCAGTCAAAGCAGATTCGAGCGCCGCAGTGGTCGACAACGCCATCGGCAGCGTCAATAGCATCTTCCAACGCGTCGCCGCGACACCTGAGGAGAAGAACGCTCTGAGCGCGTGGATCCGTTCCACATTCGGTCCGCAATACTCGAGACTTGGTGAGCCCTCAAGTAGCGATTCGGCCAATACCCGCGAATTGCGCGCTACCCTTCTTGGAATTCTGGGATACTACGGGAAAGACCCAGCCGTGATCGCAGACGCCAAACAGATCGCCGAAAAATATCTGTCCTATCCAGGCTCGATCGACGCAACGCTTGGTCAAACTGCGCTCTCCATCGCTGCGCGCAACGGGGATGCCAGTCTCTTCGATAAGTTAAAGCAGGTCTACGAAACGTCTTCCGATCCTGAGCTCCAGAACAACGCACTCCGACTGCTACCTCAGTTTGAGGATCCCTCCCTTGTCGAACGTTCTCTCGATTACGCGACCTCTAACAAGGTCCGCAATCAGGATGCCGCAATCCAGGTAGCTTACGGGCTGCAGATCGACGCTACCCGCGATCAAACGTGGAAATACGTGAAGGAACATTGGGATAAGATTCAAACATTGTTGACGCCGGAACTGGGCAGTATTCTTGTCGGGTCAACAAGTTCTTTCTGCTCCGCACAGGCCCGGGATGACGTACAGCAGTTTTTCGCTGCACACAAAGTTGCCTCCGCCGATCGGGCTGTCAAGCACTCCATTGAGCGCATCAACGGGTGCATTGAGCTGCGCGGTCTTCAAGAGCCCAACCTGCACAATTGGCTGGCAACGCAGCCAAAAATCTAGCCATCGCAGAGCGCTGTGGTCGCGACGGTTCAGCCGACCGGCGCGACTGGCTTGTAGGAGCCCCTCATGCTTCCATCATGTCGTACCGGATGTATCGTTCTCGGCATCTTACTCTCCGTCTCTCCAGCTTTCGATGCTTTTGCGCAAATCGCCACGCAGACTCAGAAAAAGGACCACGCGATGACCATGCATGCCAGTGACCACTCCGTCAGCTAAAGCAGACGGCTTCTCGCAGCACGCACGCCCCTACATCAGG
>OCTA010001234.1_pt1 | contig 23626 bp, 26 predicted proteins | sample 1538991 | NCBI WGS metagenome assembly OCTA01 (sample SAMEA3539302, study PRJEB22396) | soil metagenome | biome: tundra; feature: field; material: soil | place: USA | collected 2010-05 | depth 0.15 m | reverse complement strand
GGCGGCTCGTTCATCTGGCCGAAGACCATCACCATGTTCGGCAGCACGCCGGCTTCCTTCATCGCGTCGTAAAGCTCCTCGCCTTCACGACACCGTTCGCCAATGCCGCAGAAAATGCTTACGCCTTCGTGATGACCGATCATGTTGTGGATCATTTCGGTCAGCAGCACGGTCTTGCCGACACCCGCACCGCCGAAAAGTCCCGCCTTGCCGCCACGCTCCAGCGGCACGAGGACATCTATGACCTTGATGCCTGTCTCAAAGACTTCCGACTTGGTGGAACGGCGCGCCAGCGACGGCGGAGCCTGATGCACCGAACGCCATTGGACATCGGACAATGCCGCTTCGCGATCGATGGTGTTGCCAAATACGTCGAACATCCGCGAGAGGACCGCTTTGCCCACTGGCGCTTTCAACGGTCCGCCCGTGTCCTCCACCGCCGTTCCGCGAGCGAGACCTTGCGTGGGCGTCAACGCAATTCCACGCACGTGATGCGCATCTTGCTGCGCGAGCACTTCGATGACGATCTGCTTCTCCGGTCCCGCAAGCAGCACCGAATAAATGGGCGGCAAATGCGCATCGAACCGAATGTCCACGACACTGCCGCGCACCGAGACGATCACGCCGAGATTCGATAAACTGGATTGTTTTTCTTCAACCACGTAAGGAGCCTTGGGCTGGGTGGCATGAGGTTCCATAATGCGTGTTCCTTCTGTCTTTGCGATGTCCAGGGTTTCGTGAGTTGCGGGATAGGCACATGCATTGGGTGCGGCCCCACTTCCAGTTTTGAATTTCCGGCAAGTTTTGCCCGTGTTGGTCGACGTACAGCTGGAGCTCGATGATGTTGTCCTGCATCGAGTTGATGGATACTCATTTGTCGCTCGATGCGCCGGTACAAACGGCTTTTCTTGTACCACGAAAAGTCGCACTCGGTGCGTGCCCCCACTGAGCCGAGGACCATGTCCATATCGCCCCGATGCTCGAGTGCCAGATATCGGGTGAAGGAATAAATATCAATGGAATCCGATCTTTAGGGTCATGTCAGATCGGGACAGTGGATATCTGGTGGCGACGGGCGAGTCAAAGCCCTCAAATGTTGCAGCAGACACAAGAACCCGGGGTGTCGCGATGAGCACAGCGATATCTGATCTCCACACGTGGCTGCCGTCGATGTCTCCGATCCTAGACAACCGCGACGAGAGCGCAAAATGAAAACCTCAAAAAAACAATCGGGTCGCTTCTCAGTCTATTGCGCAGCGCTGCAATGGTCCAACGCGTTCCAAAGCGATATCGGCAACTTTCGATTGAATCTCGTCAACACTACTGTATTGAGCGGCTGGGCGAGCCCATTGCGGATAGGCTTTGACGCTGTCGGCGACCGAGTCAGCGACGTGCTCCTTGGTGATCACGCCGGCAACGTCGCTCCCACGGGGGACCCCGCGCCTGCGCACGTAGCCGAGATCGACATGCGGCTCGACAGGATCCTGGACGCACACGACCGTTGATGATGCTGACAGGGCGGCCCTCGCCATTCATGCCTTGGCCGCGCCGGCCATTGGCGCTGTCATTGCGATGCTGGTACAGGGCAGCGTCACAATGTTCACAAGTCTGCGATTGGGAGGGGCTTACCGACCGTGCTTTGGGACAAAGCAATCCCGGGCAGGGCTCGTAACAGCAAGGATGGCCCAGCTCAGAAGTACCGCAAGCTGAATGATGCTGCTGGCTGCTGGCGGAGAACTGCCGCGCTCGGATCGGGAACCGCCGACGTTTGCTTGAGTAGAGCAGAGCAATCCACACCCCACTATTCGCCCAAAGTCGGCGTCTAACGCCGTGCCGCCGTTTGAGCAATCAATACGGCATTCGTGCCGCCGAATGCAAACGAGTTCGACAAGACGGTTCGCAGCATCATGCCGGTCCGTGCGCGGCCTGCGACATAGTCGAGATCACACGCAGCGTCGGGCGAATCGAGGTGCATCGTTGGCGGCACGATGCCTCGCTCCAGACACGTGACCGCAATCACAAACTCAAGCGCCCCGGCCGCGCCGAGCAGATGGCCGTGCATGGACTTCGTCGAACTCACGGGCACGCTGTACGCTCGCTTCCCGAAAACCTCCTTAAGAGCGGCCGTCTCTACCGCGTCGTTCTGGAGCGTGCCAGTCCCATGAGCATTGACGTAGTCAATCGCGTCAGGATGGAGCCCGGCCGAGCAGAGCGCCGCGCGCATCGCGCTGGTCTGGCCTTCAATGCTCGGGCGCGTAATGTGCGTAACGTCGGTCGTCAGCCCATAACCTGATAGCTCCGCGTGGATCATGGCACCGCGGGCGACGGCGTGATCCCACTCTTCGAGCGCTACGAACGCCGCGCCTTCGCCGAGCACGAGCCCGGTTCGGGTGCGCGCAAACGGGCGACACGAGGACGAGGGGTCTTGAGGGTCTTGCACGGCAAGGGTGCGCATTGCTTCCCACGCGCGCAGGACGCCGAACGTTAGCGGCGCCTCGGCGCCGCCAGCCAGCATGATGTCGACATCGCCGCACTGGATTCTGCGCGCCGCCTCCCCCAGCGCAACTGCCGAGGACGAGCAGGCGGTCGAGTAGGTGAGGTTTGGTCCGGAGAGCCCATAGTCAATGCCAATCCACGACGCCGTCGCGTTCGTCATCGCGGCCAGTACGCTGTACGGCTTCACGCGATCCGAGTGCTCTGCGTAGACGGTGTGATACCCGTCTTCCGTGGTTTCAGCGCCGCCCAGGCTGGTCCCAACGCAGACGCCACAGCGCTCGCGCCGCTCGGCCGCGAAGTCGAGCCGTGCATCGGCGATCGCCTGAGCGGCGGCGACGAGCGCGAGCTGACTGACGCGATCAAGCATCCGCAGCCGTGGCGCGCTGAAGTGTGCACGGCCATCGAATTGGACCGGCGCGCCTATCGGCGAGCGTAGCCGCTCACTCAGCGGAGCTGCGAGGCGGCATACACCGGAGCGGCCGGCCACAAGATTTGTGAATAGCTCGTCGACGCAGTTGCCGAGCGGCGCGACCACGCCGAGACCTGTTATCGCGACCCGACGCATCGTCAGGTTAGGGCGTGCAAGTCGGCGTCATCGGCGCCTCGCGCTGCGGGGCAACGAGTTTGTCGATGTAGACGACGACGTCGTTGACCGTGAGCAGGTTGGTCGGGTTGTCGTCTGGGAGTGTTATGCCGAAGCGATCCTCGATCTGAAACATCAGCTCAAGCATGCCGAGCGAGTCTACGCCGAGTGCGCTCAGCTGTGCATCGGGCGCCAGCTGCTCGCGAGTGAGCTTGTATTCGCGAATCAGGAGGTCCTGCAGTGTCTCAAGCGTGCTCATGGGGTGTCCTCAGAAAGTGACGGTGGAAGGACCGCGCGCCGGGCTTTGCCGGCCAGACGCGCGGCCTCGGTCAGCAGTGTCGGCCAGCGCCGCAGCAGTGCGTACGTCGGCGCAGCGAGCGCCGGGCGCATCGCGACGTGCGCATAGGCGGTGGCGAGTCGCAGGCGCGGCGCGAATGCATCGCGCCACGCCGCGGCGTATCGACGCTGTAGCTCGCCGGCGCGGCGCGCATCGATGGTCGCAACGGGCCGCTGCGTGAGGCTATTCGCCAGCAGAGTCGCGGACTGCAGCGCCATGCTGATGCCTTCGCCGATCAATGGGTGCGTCTCGCCAGCCGCGTTGCCGACGCGGAACGGGCCGTGTTCAGCACCGACGCGGATGCCGGGCTGCAGGGGGCCCACTGATAGCCAAGACCCGTCGCGCTGCGCGTCATTGAGTGCTTCGCGAACGCCGGGGCACGAGTGGCGCAGATACGCTTCGACCGCCTCGCCGGCTGTTGCATCGGGCACCAGCGCGCGGCACGCCGGCAGCGCGTCGCGGCGGATACAGCAGGCCAGCGTCGTGCGTCCGTTGTCGGCGACGACGATTCCGCCGTAGCCGCCATCGAGCGCGAGTACCGGCAGCAAGCCTGGCGTGAGCGTCGCGTTGTGGAAACTCGCCTTAAACGCAAACAGGTCGGAGCCACGTCGCGGCGCGCGGGGCGCGCCAACGGCACCGACTGCCGCAAATTTTGGTCCCGCTTCCCACGAACCATGCGCGTCGACGACGACCGCCGCACGCAGTGTTTGCACAGTGCCGAACCCGGCCGCCCCCTCGGCCGCGTCGTTCGTGAGTGCTTGGATCTCGCACTCAAAACGGCCCGGCGCGCCGCGAACCGTGCGCACTTTGGCCGGTTGCAGCACGACTACCCCGAGCGTTCGCGCGCGCAGCAGGAGTAGCCCGTCGAGGTGATCGCGGCCAAGGGCTCGACCGTAGCGGTAAGGGCCGTCCGTGCAGGGCGGCAGGTCAGCGACGACCGTCGCCGCGGCGCTCATCCACCCGACCTGCCGGAGCTCCGGTCCCGCCATCCGTCGAAAGTCGCCCCCGACGCCGAGCTCGTCGAGCACCGCGAGGCTGCCGGCAGCGATGCATTCGCCGCACACCTTACGGCGCGGATAGCTGTGCTGCTCGACAAGGACCACGCGCCACCCTGCGTTCGCGAGCAGGATAGCGGTCGACGTGCCGGCGGGCCCGGCGCCAATCACGAGGGCGTCGGCATTAGCGTACATGCTCAGCGTCGGGTGCGCGTGCGCTCGCGCGGGCGACCGCGAAGCAGTGCGTGAATGGCCGGGCCAAAAATTCATCGACGACCCAGACGCCGTCCGCGCGCGGCCACGCCGTTGTCAATTCCAGGCCGGTGAATCCAGCCGCGACGCTCTTGACTGCGTCCTCGCGCGTCACGTCGTTCGTCCCGAGTAGACCAATCAGCCGGCTGCCGAGCCGCGCGAAACCGTCTCGGCGCGGCTCGCAGGCAACGAACGCGTTCGTGCTCGCCGCAATGGCCGGCAACAGGACCTGCAGCTGCGCATCGTCGAGGTGATGCAGGAACAGCGTCGCGACGCATAGGTCGTAGCGTTTCGTCGTGGGCTCGAGCGCCCATGCAAGTGCGTCCGCGCGCACGACCGTCACACGCCAGTCGAGCCGGCGGTACGCCTCGCGCGTCTTTACTCCCACGACGTCGTGGCGGTCAAGAAGCGTCAACTCGACGCCGGTCCATCTGGGATGCAGCGCGCGCGCGAGGCGTAGCAGCAAAGTACCGTCGCCGGCGCCGAGCTCGACGATGCGCCGTGGCGGCGCTGCGAGTCGCAGCCGCGCAACCGCGCGTTGTAGGATCGACAGCGAACCCATCGCACGGTGCACCCGCCTTAGGTCACGCCGCGAGCGACGCGCGCGTGGATCGTCGGGAGCGAGATGGTCGAGAAGCTCAGGCCGCACGCAGCGGGGCGATCCGGTCATTGGCCGTCACTCGACCGCGAGCAACGCGCCGTGGCACGTGAAGCCGGCGCCGAAAGACGACATCCACCACCAGCCGCCGGGCGCTGCGTCGGCGAGCGCTGCGTCCAGCACGAAATACACGAACGCGCTGCTCAGATTTCCGTACTCGCGAAGCGCCTCGCGGCTGTACCGAAGCGCTTCTGAGTCCAAGCCGAAGCGTTCCTCGAGCGCGAGCAATACGTCGCGCCCACCGGCGTGCAAGATCCAACCGCGAACCTGGTCGCGCCTCAGGCCGGCGCGCGCGAGCGTAGCCACGAGAACCTCGTCGGCGTGCTCGGCCGCCAGGCGCGGCACCGCCGTTGTCAGAACGTTCCGAAGCATTCCGGCGCGGTGCTCGAAACGCAGCGATTCGCGTGCAGCTGGGTTGATCAGCGAGGCCGTTTCGCGCCACTCGACGCCGCGCCGGTTGGGCGGTCGCCGCCGGGACAGCACGGCAGCGCCGGCGCCATCACCGAAGAGGCACGCGCTGATCAGCACGCCGGGATCGTCGTCGAGATACATCGCGGCGCTGCACACTTCGACGCATATCGAGAGCACGTGCTCGCACTGCCGGGCGCCAAGCAGCGCGCTCGCAAGCTGCCAGTTTGGAAGCGCGCCGGCACACCCTTGCCCGACCAGATCGAAGCCGAGAACGTGGCGTGACAGTCCGAGGCGCTCGACGACGTAGCCGCTGAGGCCCGGGCAGAGATAGCCCGTGCATGTCGTGACGATGACCGCACCGATTGCCTCAGGCGCGAGCGCCGCACGATGTAGCGCGCTACCACCCGCCTCAGCCGCGAGGCGCGGCGCATGAGTGGCAAAACGTCGGTGTAGCGTGTCCGCATCGATGGCGAATACCTCATCCAGCGAGTCGACGGCGAGCCAGCGAGCCTCGATCCCGTTGTCCCGCCGCAGCACCGACTTTGCAATGGCGTGTGAACGCGCGTTGAGGCGCCCGAACCAGTCGGAGGCGGTGAACGCTTCCCAGCAGTCGTTCTTCGTATAGCGTCGTTCTGGGAGCGCGGTCCCGACGGCGTGCAAATACATTCGTCGGCTCCGTGGCGCGCTCTCACGCCTCATTCATACTGTGATGTGAATACGATGTCGAGGGACGCAGTGGACCTGAGGTTCACTCTGATGGCGTCGGACGAGACATTCGGTGCGGTACCGTACACGGCTGTTTCACCTCCTAGCCTGCATGAAGCAACAGATTTTGCTACTCATGGGGCCGAGTATTGCGAAGTCGAGGCGTGATGTCGATGCGCGTCGGTGATTTTGCAACGGGTAGGCAGGCGGGCGTCGATTTTCGACGCTGGTGTTGGGCTGGGGCGAGATTTCGGCGACGAATCCAACGCAAGATTTCGTACCCCGTATTGGCGCAGATAGCTAAACGATCGGGCCATCGACCACGATGCGCGCCGTTTGCTTGCATGCGGTAGGCGATCTTCGCTTCGAGCAGGCCCCCGCGCCTGGTGATTTGCCGCCCGACTGCGCACACGCGCTGCCGGCGTCTGCGGTTCCGATCTGCATAATTTCCGCACCGACCGATAGAGGTTCTCGCAGTGGGCGCTCGTGTGGTCGATCTGAAGCCGGGTGACTTGGTCGTAGCCGATTCCCGTGTCAGGCCCTAGCGGAGCCGTTGGGGGTCTCGCTGCGCGTGGTGCGGAAGGCTCGCGATGGTGGGGATCTTCACGGGCGATCAGGCCGTGAACGCCAATGCCATCGTCGAGCGCGAATTGGAGATTCGAGGCTAGTGTGTTTTGCGACGAGTAACGGCAAGTCATGGAATTGTTGCCCGCGCTGAGCGCCAAACTCGAACCAGTGATCTCGCCGGGCATTGCCCTCGAGCAGTGGCCCCAGGAGTACGAGCGTCGACTGAGCGGGAAGTCCCGGTTCCTCAAGACGATCGTAAAGCCCTGAGGTAGAGCCCTCGGGCGCTGATGGCTGCCTCAAAGCGCCGCGAGGTAGCCGCCGTCGACATACAGAATCTGACCCGTGACATACGCGGCCGCCTCGGAACACAGAAATACGGCCGCGCCGCTGAGATCATCCAGCTGGCCGAAGCGCCGCTGCGGAATCTTATGCAGCATCAGGCGTTGCCAGTGCTCGTCCTGATAGAAGGGCTCTGTAAGCTCGGTTCGAAAGTATCCCGGTCCAATGCCGTTGACCCGGATACCCCGCGTAGCCCACTCGGTCGCGAGCGCGCGCGTCAGGCCGGCGAGCCCCGATTTTGAGGCACCGTACGGTGCCGCCCCGGCAACGCCCACTTCGGACGTGAGCGAGCACATGTTGACGATGCTGCCGCCGTGGATCATGCGCTGAGCCGCCGCCTGGGCGCAGAAAAAAGCGCCTTTAAGATTCGTGTCGACGATCCGGTCCCACAGCGTTTCGGTCACGTCCGAGGCCGCACAGGCCTCCTCGACGCCGGCATTGTTGATGAGAATATCGACTCGCCCCATCGACTTCGACACCTCTTCGAACATCGCCGCGATGCTCGAGAGGTCGCTGATGTCCGCGCGCACGCTCATCACTGCGCAGCCGAGCTCGGCCAGCGCGGCATGGCTTGCGGCCAGCGCCTGCTGATCCCGGCCCGTCAACACCACCGCAGCCCCAGCGTGCGCCAGTGCCGCCGCCAGCGAACTGCCGATGCCCCTCGAAGCGCCGGTGATGATCGCGACTTTGCCGTCTAGCGAGAAGTTCGGGCCTGGCATGACTGACTCGTTGTCCGCCGTCGAATGTGTCTTATATTATAGCCATGAACGATCTGCAGAACCTCTCCGTGGAGAGCCACAGTATCGACTACGTGCCGGACGCCGAACGATACGGCACGCCGCTGCGCCTGTTCACCATCTGGTTCAGTATCAACCTGTCGATCGTCTGCGCCGCCGTAGGCACGATTGCCTCCGGCTACGGCCTGAGTCTCGGCTGGTCCATCGCTGGGCTGGCGATTGGCAATGCCGTTGGTTCGGTATTCATGGCGGCCCATTCCGCGCAGGGCCCGCATTTGGGCGTGCCTCAAATGATCCAGAGTCGCGCGCAGTTCGGAGTCCTGGGGGCCGGGTTGCCGCTGGGTGCGGTGGTGATCACCTACCTGCTGTATACGGCGGCGGACGGTCTGCTGGTCGAAGGATCGTTTCGCGCGCTGCTGCCGATGAGCAACACCACGGCATTGGTGGTGTTCGGCGCCATCACTCTGATCATCGCCTACGTCGGCTACGAACTGATCCACCGCTTGGGCGTGTTTGTCATGGTGCTTTCCGGGTTGCTGTTTGCGGTCGCAGCCTTTGTTCTGGTCAAACACGCAACGACGCCGGCTTTTGTCCCTGCGAGCGCTTTCGGGCATTTCAATGCATCGGCGCTGATGTTGACGATTACGCAGTCGGCGGCCTGGTCGCTGAGCTTCGGCCCGTACGTGGCCGATTACTCCCGATACCTGCCGCAGTCGGTGCGCGCGTCCAGCACGTTCTGGTACACCGGGCTGGGCTGCTTCCTTGGCGCCACGCTGATCATGGCCTTCGGCGTCTACCTCGGATTCACCGACCCGTCTCTGATCGCCGATCCAGGGACCGCGATTGCCGACACTTTCACCAGTGGGCGAGCGCTGGTGCGCATACTGATCATCATCGGCGTTCTCGAGGGGAACGTCATGAATCTCTACAGCGCCTACATGTCGACGGCGACCATATTTTCCGGCCTGCAGCACATGCAGCGCATCGGCCAGGTGCTGAAGTTTGCCGTGATGAGCGCTCTGATCGCCATCGCCACCGTGGTGTCGGTGGTCGCGCAGGATGATTTCCAGACCTACTTTGGCGACATCCTGAGCGCGATGATCTACCTGCTCGTGCCGTGGAGCGCGATCAATCTGGCTGACTACTACGTGGTGCGCAAGGGCAGCTATGTGATCGCCGATTTTTTCCGCCGCGATGGCCAATACGGGGCATTTCGCTGGCGAACCATCGCCGTCTATCTATTCGGCATCGCCGTCCAGGCGCCGTTCATGAGCCTGTCGTTCTTCAAGGGGCCGATTGCCGAGCGTATTGGCGCCGACCTCGCCTGGCTGCCGGGACTGCTGGTGCCCTCGGCGCTCTACGTGTTTACGGAACGACGTGGGAGTCGCCCAGATCCTTCCAGTCGTAGCGCGGCACCTGAACCCACTGGCCATCCTTGAGTTCCGGGACCTTGTGCACCTTGACCTGGTCCACGCTCATCGTGCCGTCTTTGTCGCTGACCCAAAAATCGATGTCGTAGATCTGGTCCTTGGTGCCGAGCACGCGAAAGTCGGTGCAGGCAAAGAAATGGCCGTTATCGTCGAGTTGCCGGATGGGCTGGTGGGTGTCGATGAACTCCAGATCCAGCACTTTGCCGGTCTTGTCATCCTTGAGTTTGAACACGCCGCCATTCTTCGCGCTTTGCGTGAGCGCACTCTGTTCGACTGCCGACATCACTTCCCAACCGCGCTTGTTCGCCACGTGGCCCGGATGCTCTGAGGCGGGAATCCACCACCACGGGATTGGCTGGCGAGCCATCGTGGTCCAGGTGCCCTCCGTCTGCAGCGGTTCCTTGTAGATCCGGATCTCCTGAACCTTGAGTTGCCCCTGAGCCGGTGCCACCCAGAAATCGATCAGGTATTTCTTCTGCGCGTCCGCCTGGTCGTGGAATTTCACATCTGGAAAGAAGCCGTAACCGTCGATGGTCCGGGTGAAATCGATGGCATCGAAGCTCAACTTCAGGTGCCCGCCGTTGAGTGGATCCTCCAGTGGAAATACTCCGTTGTTCGCCTTCAGCGTGTCGCTGATCACTCCATTGACCACCGTCTCGGCATCGCCGCTGTCGAAATATTGCATGACCTTTTCGGTGGATTCCACGCTGCTGGCGGCGATGAAGTCGTGCGCCTTCTGCAGATTCTCGCTCGGGCTCTCCAAAAACGACTTCTTGGCCGCATCGCTGCTGAAGCAATACACCTTGTCGTCCTTGTCGGTCCAAGTCAGCGCACAGTTGGTCATCACGTGCCGGCCCTGCGCCAGGCCTTGCGTGCACTGCCCGCCGAACTGCGCCTGCGATGCAGGCAACGCGCTGTCCGCGGCGTAGCTGCCGCGCGTCAGCAGCGCCAAGCACATGACGGCGACGGCCAGGGCAGTGCGCCCTAGGATCGAGGCCAATCCGGCTGAGAGTTTTTCGGCGTTGGGTATCATGATGCGAATTCTTCCTACGTGAAGCAGGTCAACTGTGCCGAGGTGACGGCCAGGACGGAGAGATGCGGAGAGCGCGCAAGCTTCTGTGTTTGAAGCTACTCTCAATGACTTACGATGATACTCCTCAAACGCGACGAGCTGTCAACAGTTCGCTGTCGGTAAGATGCAGTTCAACCTTGAGCGGCGGGCCGCTCCAGGGGAGAGGAAACATGCGTTTGATGTCGCGCTATCGCTAAAATTCATGGACGTGCCATTCACGCACGAGCCGGTATCGGTCTTCCGGCAGCTGCAGTGACTAGTACACGCCGGGAATCAGGCATTTGGTGCGAGCCATATAGCGCAGGTAGCTGTCCCCGAGCGCGCGCGCGAGCGCCGCTTCCTCGATCGCGATGCGTTGCATGAAGGCCAGCGACGTGGGGACGACAACGATGATCAGAGACAGCCAGTTGCCAAGGGAGATTCCCAACCCCAGGCACACCAGCAAGGCCCCGGTGTAAGAGGGATGGCGAATAGTGCGGTAGGGACCGGAATCGATGAGCGTGTGATCGGCAGCGATGGCCACGTTGACCGTGAAGAGCCGCCCCAGATAGAAGATGGCGTACCAGCGCAATGCCAGGCCGCCGACGAACAGCGCAGCGAGCCGCTGTCGGCGGACTCAGCGCTGCCGCGCGAGCGCTTCCAGAGGAGCAATCCGAACTCTGACAGGCCAAACAGAGGTCCTAGTCACTGCGGGCTCGAAAGGGTCATTGTGAGCATTATAACGGCTTGGCGAAGCTGATCCGGCAGCCCTCGTCGCTGCTGCGCCTGGTCGCCTCGATAATCATCAACACGCCGCGTGCCTGCTCCGCGGAAACAGGAACCGGCGCGCCTTGCTCAATGCTTCGTCGCATCGAATCATAGAACTCGCGCCATCGGCCGCATTCGGCAGACACGGCATCGTCGCGTTCAGAGTCGCCATGCACGAGCTGGCCCCATTGAGCTTGCGGTTCGACGCCGAAAGCCGGATCGGTGGGTGACATGCCGGCGCGCAGCTGCCGCTCTTGCACGTCCAAGCCGGTTTTCCGGTAGGAAGCCTTGAGGCCGTGCAGACGATAGCGCAGCGCATGGTCGGCGGCGAGCGAGCTCGCACCGAGGCAGATTCGCAGATTGTCCTTGCCCATGCGGATCTGGAAGCCGTCATCCGCGACGGCTCCGGTGCGCTGCGTGAACACCTCAGCCTGCAGCCAGTCGGGCATGCCAAACAGGCACAGTGCCTGATCGATCAGATGCGAGCCCAGATCGTACAGGAGGCCTCCGCCGCATTGCGGCTGTTCGCGCCATCGTTCGGCCACTGCGGGACGGTAGCGATCCCAGCGCGCCTCGAAGGCGACAATGCTCCCCAACAGCTGCTGAGCCGCTATGCGCTGGAGGGTCAGAAAATCGCTGTCCCAGCGACGGTTCTGGAACACCGCCAGTTTGCAGCCGTGCTGCGCCGCAGCCTGAATCAAGCTGTCGGCTTCGAGCGTCGACAGCACCATCGGTTTATCCACGACCACGTGTTTGCCGTGCTCGAGCGCCGCAAGAGCCTGAGGAAAGTGTGCGTGGTTGGGCGTGGCGATCACGACGAGGTCGAGCCGCGCAAGCGCCAGCAACGATTGAACATCCGTCAGTACGTGTGCTGAAGGCAGCGCCTCTCGTACCGCCGCATCCTGCCGCGTCACCACACCGACAATGCTCATGCCCGAACTGAGGATCAGAGGCATGTGGAGCGTGCGCGCGGAAAACCCGAATCCAACCAACCCCACTGCGATGGTCAACCGAGACTCCCTATCGGTTTACGGTGTGAGCACGACCTTGACGCTGGTGTCGAGCATAGTCCGATCGATGTAGGTGATGGCATTGGGATTTGTGGCCACCAGTTTCTTCGCCTCCTCGGCGTTGGCGACGGCCTTGGGCGGTTGGCCCCTGCCGGTGAAGATGATCTTCGACCAGAAGGCCTTGATCTGCGCCGCGGACATGTCGGCGTACTGACTATAGAACTCCTCGCGCGCCGCTGATCCCTCGCTCTGGTCGATCGGCACCGCCGAGCTGCCGTCGGGGAAACGCGTCCTCTTGCCCAGAAAAATAGCCATGACCTCGTTCTTGCTGAGGTTGGTGATCGGGCTCCTGGCTCCAACCACCGCGACCACATCGGCTCTGGTTGCAATGCTGGCCAAACCCAGAGCGAGCTCAATAGCAGCTATTGCGATGCGATTTAGCATTGGAGAGCTTCAGAATACGAAATCGATCGTGGCGCTGAACACATTGACGGTGCCGCCGGGCCGAAACCCAGGCTGCGTGTTGATCAATGTCCCGGGCGAGCCGGGACCTAACCGAATGTGGTCGCATTGCAGTTTCAGATCGACGTTCTTGGCAAAATCCCAGCGCGAGCCGGCGGAAAGGGTCCTCTGAACGGGACGCATTCCCAGGACCTCATTGAGGCCGGCGTTGAGGGCGGTGGCAGTCCCGACCAGGAACGGAGGCAGCGCTGACAAGTTCAGACCGGGATCAGAGGTCGTTTGGACCGTGACCGCTGAATAAGTCAGATACGGGGTGAACTTCGCGATGCGGTAGCCGCCACTGACGTACCAGCCGGTACTGAGTCCGACAAAGGAGCGGGTGTTGATTCTTGTCCACTCGCCCATTGCGAACCACTTGCCCGGGTCGTAACTGGCCCCAATCGCCATGATGGTGGCCAGCTTATCGAGCAACTCATATTTGTCCGCGATGGCAATTCCCTGCGGCCCGAACTCTCTGAACGCATCGAACAGCGCAATGCTTGGCTGCAAGCTTGTGTGGGCCGCGACATAACTGAGGTGGAACAACGCGGCGCCGTATTCAGTGCTATCAAAAATCCCCCACAAATCCTTCGCCTCAGAGCTTTGGCCAGCGGGGTAGTTCGAACGGTAAGTTCTGCCGTAAGTGCCCCCGAGGGTGCTAATCACTTCGCCCAGGTGTAGACGATAGCGGAAGTCGACACCGTCGTTGTTGGTAATCGGCTCCACGCCATAAACCCCTAACGGCGGCCGCACCCAAGGGTTGGTGTAACCCACCTTGCGAAAATCCGACACCAAAAAGACCGGCAGTACGACCCGGCCAATCCGAACATCGAAATCCTGCGTGAACTGATACTTGATGTTCGCCCATTCGATGCTGGGTCGGTAACTGTTATCGTAGTTCTGCTGCGCGATGAGCTGGATCACGGCCGAGATTTTCGGCGTGAAATTGGCCGTGAGCTGCGCGCCGATGCGGCTGTCGACATCCGCGCTCCATTCGTGGCTGTAGCCTGCACCATTGGGTTGGGAGAAGGAGGAGGTAAAGTCCGCCTGGTCTTCGCTCGAATGGACCACACCCAAGGTGCCGAAGCCATTGAACGAAAACATGCCTGCGCCGAGCTCGACGGCCTGGGCACCGCTGCCATACAGCGCCGCCGCCAGCGCGGCAATGGTGATCGGTTTGAACAACGCTACCTAAACCATTGAGACCAGCGTTCGCTGGCGGACTCTGCAGGCTAGTTCGAGAGAGCCCACCAGTATGTACGCTGCATAACAGAGGCCCGCCCTGAGGCAGCGCCGTGCGGAACTCATGCATAATCACGCGCGAGACGGGAATTGCGCATCCAATGGCGAAATAAATGGAAATAAAGGTCTTAAGCTCTTGATTATAAAAGCAAATTATCTGGCCGGCCGAGCCTAGTCTCGACATCCGCGGACGTGGCGAAACCGGTAGACGCAGCAGACTTAAAATCTGCTTCCCCAAAAGGGAGTGTGGGTTCGACTCCCGCCGTCCGCACCACATGAACGACATCAAGGCCGAAGACCTGCATCTGTGGCGCGGTGAAGTGCACGTGCTGCGCGGCTTGTCCTTTGTCGTGAACGGTGGTGAATGCCTGCAGGTCACCGGCGCCAATGGCTCGGGCAAGACCACGCTGCTGCGCGCGCTGTGCGGGCTCGTGCCGCTCGAACAAGGACGGATCTGCTGGCGCGGCGCGGACATCGCTTTCGATCCAAGCGCCTACCACAGCGAGCTCGCCTACCTCGGCCATGACAATGGCCTCAAGGGCGACCTCACGGCCACCGAGAATCTGCGCTTTGAGCTGGGGCTGCGCCGGCGCCTCGCCGCGACGGACTTCGCCGCTGCGCTCGCTCGCGTCGGACTGGGCGAGCAGGGCGGCTTGCCATTGCGGCGGCTGTCGGCCGGACAACGCCGGCGTGTCGCGCTCGCGCGCTTGAGCCTGATGGGGGCGGCCTTATGGATCCTCGATGAGCCCAGCTCGAATCTCGACGCCGGCGGTCAGGCGTTGCTGGTGGAATTGCTGGAAGCGCACCTGGGCGCGGGTGGTGCGGCCATCGTCGCGACGCACCAGGGACTCGATCTGCCCACCGGCCAGCTGCGCACCGTGACCTTGCAATGAGTGCCCCTCGCGTCACATTCCCCACCGCGGCGGCGGTGCTGATGGCCCGCGACCTGCGCCTGGCGCTGCGGCGCACCGGCGACAGCCTGCTGCCCCTGGGCTTTTTCCTGGTGGTCACCACGCTGTTTCCGCTGGCTCTGGACCCCGAGCTGTCGCTGTTGCGAGACATCGCCCCCGCTGCCCTCTGGGTCGGTGCGCTGTTATCCTCGCTGTTGGCGCTGGATCTTCTGTTCCGCGATGATGGCCAGGACGGGACGCTCGAGCAGCTGGCACTGTCCGGGCAGCCGTTTGCGGGGCTGCTGCTGGCCAAGACCGCGGTGCATTGGTTACTGACCGGTTTACCCCTGGTATTGGTTGCGCCGCTGGCCGCGACCGCGCTCGGCGCACCCTATGGCGCCATGCCCGGCATCCTGGCGGCGGTGCTGCTCGGCACAGTCGCCTTGAGCCTGATCGGCGCGGTGGGAGCCGGGTTGACCCTGAGCCTGCGGCGCAACGGTCCGCTGCTGGCGCTGCTGGTGTTGCCGCTGGCCGTGCCGGTGCTGATCTTTGGCGCGCGCGCGACCGCGCTCGCGATTCAGGGCGAACCGCTGGCAGCGCCGTTGTACCTGCTCGGGGCAATCGCGGTGCTGTCCGCGACACTCGCGCCTTGGGCGCTCGCCGCCGCTGTGCGCATTGGACTGGAGTAGTATGTGGCCTGGGTTTGGTTCCATCGATTCGGCTCGCCGCCGCATTTCTACCGCCTCGCGAGGCGGTTGACCCCGTGGTTCGGCTGGCCGGCGCTGGTGCTGTGCCTGGGCGGGGTCATTGGGGGTCTGGGGTTCGCCCCGCCCGACTATCAACAGGGCGATGGCTTTCGAATTATTTACGTGCATGCGCCGTCCGCGTGGCTGTCTATGATGGTGTATGTCGTGATGGCCACGAGCGCCGCCGTGGGCCTGATCTGGCGAATGAACGTCGCGCATGCCGTGGCCGCGAGCTGCGCCCCGATCGGTGCGTCCTTCACCGCGCTCGGTCTGGTGACCGGTATGATCTGGGGGCGGCCGATGTGGGGCACCTACTGGGAATGGGACCCGAGACTGACCTCGGAACTGTTACTGCTGTTTCTGTATCTTGGGTATATGGGATTACGCAATGCGATCGACGATGTCTCCCGGGCCGATCGAGCCAGCGCGGTGCTGGCGATCGTCGGGGTGGTCAATGTGCCGATCATCCACTACTCGGTGACCTGGTGGAACTCACTGCATCAGGCGCCCAGTGTCATGAAGTTCGCACGACCGACCATGCCGGCCTCGATGCTGGTGCCCTTGCTGGCGATGCTGGCGGGCTTTACCTTGTATTTCGCCGCGCTGCTGCTCACGCGCGCGCGCGGTGAAGTGCTGCGGCGCGCGCGCGATGCGCGCTGGACCGCCGAGGCACTGGAAAAGGGTTGAGAGACGCTGTGAACATATTGCGATTCTTAGGGATGGGGGGTTATGCGGTCTACGTCTGGCCGTGCTATGCGCTGACGGCGCTCGTGGTCGGGCTTAATATCGTGTGGGCGCGCCGCTCGCTGCGCTCGGCCCAGCGCGAGGCGCGCCGTCGCATGAGCACGCTGAAGGCGGCGTGCGCGCCATGACCCCGCGCCGCCGCCGCTTGTATTGGGTGTTGGCGATCCTGGCCGGTGTCGCTATCGCGGGGGCGCTGGCGCTGCGCGCGTTTGAGCAGAACGTGATGTTCTACTTCGATCCGAGCAGGATTGCGGCCGGCGAGGTCAAGACCGGCAAGCGCTTCCGGCTCGGTGGCATGGTGGAGGCGGGCAGCCTGGTGCGCACGCCCGGCTCGCTCGATGTGCATTTTGTCGTGACCGATTTCCGGCACAGCGTGCCCGTGCGCTATGACAAGGTGCTGCCCGATCTGTTCCGCGAGGGCGCCGGGGTGGTGGCGCATGGCCGGCTCGATGAGCACGGCACCTTCATCGCCGATGAGGTGCTCGCCAAGCACGATGAGAAATACATGCCGCCCGAGGTCGCACGCTCACTGAAACAGGCGGCAGCCAGCGGCACTCAGGGCGCGCGCTGATGGTCGTCGAGCTCGGCCATTACGCTCTGATCCTCGCGCTGCTGTTGGCCGCGGCGCAGGCATTCTTTGGCCTGGCCGGCCCGGCGCTGGGCCGCGAGCGCTGGCTGGCGGCGGTACCCTCGGCGGCCACCGGGCAATTCGTGTTCCTGCTGCTGGCCGCCGGTGTGCTCATCAACGCCTTCGTGCAGGATGATTTCTCGGTGCGCTACGTGGCCGAGAACTCCAACTCGGCACTGCCCTTGTTCTATCGCGTCACCGCACTGTGGGGCGCGCACGAGGGCTCGCTGCTGTTGTGGGTCGTGGTGCTCGGCGCCTGGACCATGGCGGTCGTGGCCCGCCTGCGCTTCCTGCCGCCGCTGTTCGGGTCGCGCGTGCTGGGGGTGCTCGGGCTCATCAGCTTCGGCTTTCTGCTGTTCACGCTGTGCACCTCGGATCCCTTCACCCGCCTGAACCCGGCCGTGCCGGATGGCAACGATCTGAATCCGGTATTGCAGGATTTCGCGCTTGCTGTGCATCCGCCGATCCTCTACACCGGCTACGTCGGCTTCGCCGTGAGCTTCGCCTTTGCCTGTGCGGCCATGATCGAAGGCCGGCGCGATCAGCTATGGGCGCGCTGGATGCGGCCCTGGACGGTGATTGCCTGGGCCTTCCTGGGTTGGGGCATTGCGCTGGGCAGCTGGTGGGCCTACTACGAGCTCGGCTGGGGCGGCTTCTGGTTCTGGGATCCGGTCGAGAACGCCTCCTTCATGCCCTGGCTGGTCGGTACCGCCCTGATTCATTCGATCGCGGTCACGGACAAACGCGGACTGTTCAAGAGTTGGACCCTGCTGCTGGCGGTGGCGGCGTTTTCGTTGAGCCTGCTGGGCACCTTCCTGGTGCGCTCGGGCGTATTGGTGTCTGTACATTCGTTCGCTGCCGATCCGCGCCGCGGCATTTTCATTCTGGTGTTCCTGATCGTGATGATCGGCGGCGCACTGGTGCTCTACGCCTGGCGCGCGCCGCGCATGATCTCGGCCGCAGGTTTCGAGCTCGTCTCGCGCGAGTCTTTCCTGCTGTTCAACAACCTGCTGCTGGTGATCGCGGCCATGGTGGTTTTCGGCGGCACGATGGCGCCTTTGATTGCCAGTACGCTCCACCTCGGTACGCTGTCGGTCGGGCCGCCGTATTTCAATCCAAGCTTCCTGGTGCCGATGCTGCCTCTGCTCGCGCTGCTCTCGGTCGGTATCCATGCGCGCTGGCGGCGCGGTGCCTTGGGCGAGGCGCGCCGTTCGTTGTTGCTCACGCTCGGGCTGTCGCTGGTGCTGGCGATCGCGCTGGCCTTTGGTCTATATACGCACCCATTACCGCTGACGCCGATCGGTGCCACGCTAGGCTTCTGGATCATTCTGTCCTCGCTGATCGATCCGCTGAATCGGCTGCGGCGGCGCCTGCGCGTGCCGGCCGCAATCGCCGGCATGACGCTCGCGCATATCGGCCTGGGTATGTTCGTGGTTGGCATCACCTTCGTGCAATCCAACACCATCGAGCGCGACGTGGCGCTCAAGCCCGGGGAGTCCGTGCAATTGTCCCACTACCGCTTCCGCTATGACGGCGTGGAGAGCATCGAGGGGCCGAATTACGAGGGCGTTCGCGGCATGGTCACCGTGACCCGCGATGGCAAGCCGGTAACGGTATTGCGGCCGGAAAAGCGCCGCTTCTGGGTGCAGGGCTCGGTGCAGACCACGGCCGCGATCGCGCCGGGCTTGAGTCGTGATTTATTGGTCGCACTGGGCGATGATGTCGGCGCCGGGGCGTACAGCCTGCGGTTCCAGTACCGGCCGCTGATTCGCTTCATCTGGCTCGGCGCACTGATCATGGCCATCGGCGGCGTCACCGTCGTGGTGGGCCGGCGCCAGCGAGGCGGCGCTTTGAGCGCGGTGACGCAGCCGTTGGGCCTCGCGAGCGGAGCGGGCCGCCCACAATGAACCGCTTCGTCCTGCCTCTGGCGGCGTTTGCGCTGCTGCTGCTGGTGCTGATCGCCGGTCTGCGCCATGCGCCCGAGAAGGGCATCATCGTCTCGCCGCTATTGGGCAAACAGGCGCCGCAATTCAGCTTGCCCGGTTTGCTCGACGACACGAGCCCGCTGCAGGCGCAGACGCTGCGCGGACATTGGTCGCTGCTCAACGTGTGGGGTACCTGGTGCCAGGAATGCCGCGCCGAGCATGAGACGTTGCTGCAGATCAAACATCAGGGCAAGGTGCCGATCTTCGGCATCGACTGGAAGGATGATGACACTCAGGCGCGCGCGTGGCTGTCCGAACTCGGCAATCCTTATGAGCGCGTCGGGGCCGATCGCGAGGGCCGCGTCGCGATCGACTGGGGTGTCTACGGAGCGCCCGAGAGTTTCCTGATCAATCCGGCCGGCACCGTGGTCTACAAACACGTCGGTGCACTGACGCCACAGATCTGGCAGCAGGAATTTCTGTCGCGTCTGCTATGAGAGCGACTGCACTGCTCGCTCTCGCTCTGCTGCTGAGCGCGCCGCTGGCGCTCGCGGTCGACAGCAGTCCGCCGCTGCCGGATCCGGCGATGCAACAGCGTTACCTGGCGCTCACGCATGAGCTGCGCTGCATGCAGTGCCAGAACGAATCGCTGGCGGATTCGCCCGTAGGGCTCGCCTCGGACCTGCGCCGCGACGTGCGCGAGTTGATGCTCGCCGGCCAGAGCGACGAGCAGATTCGCGATCACATGGTCGCGCGCTATGGGGAATTCATTTTGTTTCGGCCGCGCATGAATTGGCGCAATGCCTGGCTTTGGAGCACCCCCGCGGTGCTGATGCTGATCGGCTTGGGTATAGGCGTGCGCGTGCTGCGCAAGCGAACGCGGGGGGTTGGCCCGGACGAGCCAGGCGCGGACAACGAGTCGCTCGACGCATGACAGGATTCATCGCCGCTGCGCTGGTGCTGAGTCTGCTGGCCGCCGCCTTTGTGGCGCTGCCACTATTGCGCTCCAAGTCCGGCGCCCCGCGCGCCAGGTGGGCCGCGGCGCTAGCCGTGCTGGTGCTGATCGGCGCCGGCGCGGGCCTCTACGGCTGGCTCGGTGATCGCGGCTGGCTCAGCGGCGCTTTCCAGGGGGTCCCGGACCAGAGCATCGCGACACTCGCGCGCCACCTCGAGCGCGAGCCGCAGGATGTGCCCGGCTGGCTCGCGCTCGGCCAGGCCTACGGCGCGCTCGGCAACTATTCGCTGGCATTGCGCTGCTTTCAGCGCGCCAATCGCCTTAGCAGCGGCGGCGATGCCACGGCGCTTGCGGGCATGGCGGAGGCGATGCTGCTGGGCGGGGACAGCGACGAAGCTGCCAAGGCGCCCGAATTGCTCGAGCGCGCACTGCAGATCGATCCGCACTCGCCCAAGGCGCTGTTCTACGGCGCGGTGACCGCCTTCCAGCAGGGCCATCTGCAGGTGGCGCGAGAACGCTTCGCGGCCATGCTCGCACTGTCACCACCGGAGAGCGCCCGCGCCGCGCTCCAACATCAGATCGATGACATCGACGCGCAGCTGCGCGACCCGGGTGGCGCCGCGGCGGGCCAGCCGGCGGGCTCGAAGATCGATGCCGCCACCGCAATTCATTTGCACGTCACGCTTAGCCCCTCGCTGACCCAGCAGGTGCCTGCCGACGCATCGCTGTTCGTATTCGTGCGCTCGCCAACGGGCGGCCCGCCGCTGGCGGTCAAGCGCAGTGCCGCGCGGCTGCCCCAGGATGTCGATCTCTCGGCCGCCGACGCCATGGTGGCGGGTCGTAGCGTGCAGCCGGGGCAGAATGTCTCGGTCGTGGCGCGAATCTCCGCCTCGGGCAATGCGCTGCCGCAGAGCGGTGACCTGTACGGGGAGATCCGCTACGTGGCCGGCAAGAGCGGCGCGCAAGCGCTGCAGATTGATAAACTGAATCCCTAGCGACTTTAGGACCACATCATGGGCAGCGGAGCGCTGGAGCGGCGGCTGCGCGCGGGTGAGTTTGCCATCACGGCCGAAATCACGCCCCCGCTCTCGGCCGATCCCCATGACCTGATGGTCAGGGCTTTGCCGCTGCGCGGCCATGCCGATGCCGTCAATGTCACGGATGGGGCCGGTGCGCGCGCCCATCTCGATACGCTGACGGCCGCAGCGCTGCTGGTGCGCGGCGGCCTCGAGCCGGTATTGCAACTGACCTGCCGTGATCGCAATCGCATCGCATTGCAGAGCCTGCTGCTCGGCGCGGCCGCACAAGGGATATCCAATCTGCTCGCGCTCAGGGGCGATGACCCCAGTGCCGGCGACCAGCCCGATGCCAAAGCGGTGTTCGATCTGGATGCCAGCGCACTGCTGCGCACGGCGGCGGTGATGCGCGATCGCGGGGAACTACCGCCCGCGCGAGCACTCAAGGGCCGCATCGAGTTCTTCCTTGGCGCGGCCGATATGCCGATCGATCCGGCCGCCGATTGGCAGCCTACCTCGCTGCTGCGCAAACTCGAGGCCGGCGCACAATTCATCCAAACGCAGTTCTGCATGGACGCCGCGCTCTTACGGCGCTATATCGCTCGCCTCGCCGAGCATGGCATCCCCGAGCGGGTCTATCTATTGATCGGCCTGGCGCCGTTGGCCTCGGCGGCCTCGGCGCGCTGGATCCGCGATCGACTGTCCGGCTCGATCATCCCCGAGCTGCTGATCGCGAGGCTCGAGTCGGCCCGCGATCCGAAGGCCGAAGGGCACCGCATCTGCATCGAGCTGATGCAGGAGTACCAGCAGATCCCGGGTGTCGCGGGCGTGCATTTGATGGCGCCGCTCAACGAATCGGCCGTGCCGGCCGTGATCGCGGAATTCCGCGCCCTGCCGAATGCGCATTGCGGCGCAGCCGGACGCAAACGATAATCGCCCCCCCGTCACGATCCTAAGGAGTCGACATGAGGCGCTTGACAGCACTGCTGCTGATGCTGAGCTGCGCGGGAGTGGCCATGGCGGCGCTGAAGCCGGGCGATAAAGCCCCGGATTTTACTACCCAGGCTTCACTCGCCGGCAAGCCCTTTAAGTTCTCGCTGGCCTCCGCGCTCAAGAAGGGGCCGGTCGTACTGTATTTCTATCCCGCGGCGTTTACGCCGGGTTGTACGGTCGAAGCGCATGATTTTGCGGAGGCAACCGCCGATTTCGAGGCCCTCGGTGCCACCGTCATCGGTGTCTCGCACGATAAGATCGACGTGCTCAACAAGTTCTCCGTGCGCGAATGCCGCAACAAGTTCGCGGTCGCTGCCGATCCGGACCAGCACATCACGAAAGCCTACGATGCCGTACTGAAGGAGAAACCGGTGTACGCCAACCGCACCTCGTATGTCATCTCTCCGGAAGGCACGGTGCTCTACAGCTACACCGATCTGAATCCGGACCAGCACGTTGCGAACACGCTCGCCGCAGTCAAGCAATGGAAGGCTGGGCACGCGAACTGATCATCGCCGGCGCGCTATGGCTCAGCGCGTCGCTCTCACCGGTCGCCGGCGCGCAAACTCCCAGCGCGCCCGCGGCCGAGCAGATTGACGAGATCCAGATCATCGGCGAGCGGCCGGGTCCGCGGCTCTGGAAGGTAACGCGCGGCGATCACGTGCTCTGGGTGCTCGGCACGCTGAACCATCTGCCCCGAAAAATGATTTGGCGCTCGAGCGAAGTCGAGGCCGCGCTCAGTCAATCGCAGCAGGTGCTCGCGAGCGGCCCGTCGGTGTCGGCGAGCATCGGACCGATTGCAATGATTCGGCTCTATTTCCAATGGCGCAGCACGCAGAAGAATCCGAGCCGGACGTCGCTCAAGGACTGGCTGCCGCCGCCGCTGTATGCACGCTTCGAGGTGCTCAAAGCGCGCTTCGACCCGCATGATTCGAAAATCGAGGAGTTACGCCCCACCTTCGCGGCACTGCGCCTGTATGAACAGGCGGTCGATGCGGCCGGACTGACCGGGCGCGATGAAGCCGAGAAGACGGTGCTCAAGCTGGCCGCGAAACGGCACGTGCCGGTGCAGCGCGCTGTGCTGGCAGTGCAGGATCCCTCCGGCGCGCTCAAGGAAGTCAGTGCGCTGCCGCCGAGCGTCGAGGTCAGTTGCCTGGAGACAACGGTCACACGGCTCGAAACCGACCTGCCGGCCATGCAGGCGCGCGCCAAAGCCTGGGCGGTCGGCGATGTCGATCGACTACGGCAGTTGAGCTTTCCCGATCAGCGAGAGGCGTGCATGAGCGCGCTGTCGAACGCGCCGCGGATCAAGGCACTGATCGAGCAGGCCATCACCGGCTGGGACAGCGCCGCCGAAGCGGCGCTCAGGACGGATCGAGTGAGCTTTGCGATGCGTCCGATCTACGAACTGCTGGCCGGCAATGGCCCGCTCGCGAAGTTTCGCGCTGAGGGCGATACGGTCGAAGGACCCTAGGTATATCTGCTTATTCTATTGGCGCTGAGGAAGGCGGATAATGCGCGGATGGCACGCGGTTGGCCGGGTAGACACGTCGCAGCAATGGCAGCCGAGAAGCGGATCGTGGCGGCGACGGGAACAAGGCACCGAACCAAACCAAAAGGAGATTATCCATGAGTTCCTCGAGTTCC
>OCTA010001229.1_pt1 | contig 23663 bp, 7 predicted proteins | sample 1538991 | NCBI WGS metagenome assembly OCTA01 (sample SAMEA3539302, study PRJEB22396) | soil metagenome | biome: tundra; feature: field; material: soil | place: USA | collected 2010-05 | depth 0.15 m | reverse complement strand
CCCAGATGCCCCTTACATCACGTATGACCGACTCAACCTTGTTGAGAAAACCTCATTGGGCGATCATGTAGCCCGAGTGCAGGCCGGGATTCGGCGCCAGAAAGTCGGGCAGTCCTCGCTCCCCCGAAAGCAACTGATAGGAACGGCGTTCCGAGATGCTGCTCAACTCGGAGACCGCAATTGCGGCGAAGTCCAGTGCCATGGCCGTGGACTCGCCATGAAGATTGCCGCCAAACAAGATCTGGTCTTGCTTCGGGAAGAAGAGTGGATTGTCGCCCACCGAGTTGATTTCCGACTCGACGGTTTGCGTGGCGAACCGCAGCGCTTGGCGAACCGCGCCATGGACTTGCGGAATACAGCGAAAGGAATACGGATCCTGCATCGATCGATTGGCTTGTGGCAACGACCAATGATTCCCGCCCTCTACCAACGTCGACAAATGCGCCGCCACATCTCGGCGTTCCTGATGGGCAGTCAGGGAGTGATACAGCTCATGAAAGAACGTCTTTGACGTGCAGAATGCTTGAAGACTGACCGAGGCCACGACATCAGCAGCCGTTGCCAGGCGCGCTGCCCGGGCCAGACAAGCGGCCGCCACTGCCGTGATGTACTGCACACCGTTGATGAGGGCCAAGCCCTCCTTGGGACCCAGCACGATCGGCTCCCAATCCCGTTCCGCCAGCATCGGACCGCTCTCGCGAATGGCGCCGTTCACGTACACGTGCCCGAGACCCAACAACGGCAAGGAAATGTGCGCCAGTGGTGCGAGGTCACCACTGGCTCCCACGGTGCCCTTGGTGGGAGTGGCTGGAACGACGCCGTTGTTCCAGAACTCCAACAGACGTTCGACAACCTCAATCGAGATGCCGGTGTGACCGGTCCGAAACGTCAGCAACTTGAGCAATAGGGTGGCCCGGCACGTGTCCTCGTCAGCCATCTCACCAACGCCGGCAGCGTGGGAGAGGATCAGGTTACGCTGCAGTTCGTGCATGTCCGACGCCGGAATACGGGTCTCGCACATGGCTCCGAAACCAGTGTTGACGCCGTAGATATGTGACCCTTCTTCGGCTTTGCTCCGTACGAACGCTGCACCCCGGATAATGGCGGCACGGATCGCCCCGTCCAGTTCGAGTTGCGGTCGTTCCTCGACGAGCGCGACCACGTCCTCAATGGAGTACTTCCCATTGGTGATGACGTGCGAGCCTGTGGTCATCTCAGGAGGACCGCGGGCCCCCGGCGGGCAAGGATCGTTCGACAGAGGCACCGATGTCACGCCGGTAGTCGAAACCGTCCGGCGTGGTCGGCGGCACCACAGTGGCCAGCCATTCGTAGATCTCGTCGGCGGCGGTCCGCACCGATGGGCCGTGTAGCGAGACCACCATGGTCGTATACAGCTTGGCCGACACCGTGACGGCGTCAGACGTCTCATCCAGCACGTCCACCCAGCCGGTGTAGAGACGTAGACGAGAGTCGAAGGCGACCTTGGGGAGCACGAGCGTCGGCTCGTCCTGACCCTCGGCGTAGGGGGCGGGATAAATGGTGGGAAACACGGCCACCACTACCGAGGCACCTCGCTTATAGACCGGAGTCAGCTCGGACAGACGACCTTCCTGGGCCGCCTGGAGCATCTCGGCCACTGGTGTCTCGAGACCGGAGATGAGATTGGCCATGGTGTTGCCGCCTGGCGCCCGCGTGTTGATCTCTAGGAGGTAGAGGCGACCATTCGAGGCCTTGATGAGATCGATGTTGAGGAAGGTCTTGGGGCTACGGCCGGTCTGGCGTTCCACATGGTCGCGAAACGGCAGGACGATCCGGTTGGTGATCCACTCGACGTCCTCGGGAGTGACGAGACCGGGCACGGTGTTGTCGATAGTCACAGCGCCGGTTCCGTCGCACAGGGGTCCGGTTTCGCCATCGAAACGGTGCTTGTAACAGATGTTCTCGCCCAACCGGAAGACGGCACCATTCCCGTCCAGCAAACACGTGTAGCTGAACTGGCGACCGGGAACGTAGCGCTGCAAGAGGATTCGGCCGCTGTCGAGGACAGATTGCTCGGCGAACTCGCGCAGCCCCGCGGGATCCGACTCCCCGAGGACGCGGGTACGCCCAGCCGCGCTGCCGTCGAAATGATGCCCGTAGTCGCCGACGAACTTGGCTACGACATCGCCACCCAGATCGTCGATGGCTTCTTTGACGATGTCGGGATCCGAAGTCTCCAGCACTCGTGTCGGCGGCAACACTTCTGTGTCCGGAGGAAAGACCTCGAAGATCTTGGTCTTGTCGGCCTCATAGACGGTCTCCGCCGATGTCGGGCCGATGTACGACTGCCCGGCATCGTTCAGGGGCTTCTCCACGACCTCCAGCTGACCGGGGCCGCTGACGTGTCGAGCGTCGTAGGCGGACAACAAGCGCGGCAACTGGTCGGTCTTGGGTTCCAGCTCACCGTCGGAGGTGATGCGGAACAACGGCACATCCTCGTCGACAGCACGAGAGAACGCGGCGTTGGGCACGGTGGGGAAACCGTCGACCTGCACGCCGGGACTCTGATGATGGATGACATCGGCCAAGGCTTCCTCGGTCACTGTGTTGCCTACGAGTGCGATCTTCACGGCTATGATCCTCTGCAGTCCGGCGCTGGGCGCAACGATGTTCAGAAGGCTAGCGCCTCAGTCAGTGGCGGCGCGCTGACGGAACAGTTCGAGTTCCCATTCCTCGAAAACTCGCCCCTCGCAGCGCAGCGGCGGAGAGTCGAAGCCCAGCGTCGCCAGAGCTCGATAGTGCTGCACACTGGACTCCAGGGTTACGTGACCAACGGTGACGGGCAGACCGTTGCCGGAGGCCGACAGTGCCGCCGACAACGTGCACGAGGGAAGGACGTCGTCGTGGGGTGCAGTCAACCGGCGACGGAGAGCCGATGATCCTCCAAGGGAACTGAGGGTCGGCAACTGCCGTACTTCGGTGATCGGAGCAGGCGAACGGAGGAGGCCAGCAACCGCAAAGATCACGTCGTGACGCTCGTCGAAGCGACGGAAAGCGGCCTCGGTGTCAAAGGAGTGCGGGTAGGAATCATCAACGATGACCGTGCCTGGCCGCAGGCGCATGACGTCGATGACTCCAGGGAGGTTGGTGGCACCCAAGAGCAAGGAAGCGCCGTAGACCTCGTCGGCGAGCAGCGGTTTCGACAACACGACGGAGACCCTACCCGCCATACCGTGGTTTCGGTCCAGCCGAGCGGCGAACTCGCGTAGCTGTTGCTCCTTCTGCGGGATGTCGGCCAAGACGATCCGTTGCGGTGCCTGGTCAGAAACGGTGAGCAGCAGCTCTGTCGACGCCATGCCGATCGATCCCGTCCCGACGACCGCCAGAGTCTCGTCGGCAACTCGACGGCCGGTCTGCTCCATGGCTCGCAAGATCGTCATCACCACTGACGACGCCGTGGTGGCGTGGCCCGTGGTGATGATCGGCAGTCCCCGACCGACGGTTCGTTCCTGGAGTAGGCGGCCGTAGTCGCTGGCGGAGGACAGCAGACCGGTGAGTGACACCACCTTGGCGCCCAGAGTTTGCGCCAGCTCCATTGCGCTGCCGAGGGAACGCAGGAGCTCGTTGGGATCATCGTAGAGACGGGAGGCAACATGCGGCAGGGTCACGACACCGATCGATCCCACCGGCGTGTCGTGTCGCGAGCTGAACACCGGTACTCCGTCACACCATTGATCGAGGATGGCCGTCGGAGTCAAGCCGGTGTCGCGCAAGAGTGAATCCGGCAAATAGCTGAAGGCGACAGCATCCACATCCGCAAGGCGCCCCTCGGCATGGAGTGTCGCCAAGGACCTGTACTCGATGCGCAGTGTCGGGGTGGACGCCGCGCGGTCGGCCGACTCGCGCTGCGGCGAGATGACCGGAGACTGTATGTCATCGACCGCTTCCTCGACGGCGGCCAAGACGCCCAGGAGGCCCCGTACAGTCGGCGCGCCGAGGAAGTCGGCCACCGTCAGCTGACGTCCGATTTCCTCCTGGAGTCGCCGCTGTGCTCGCACCAGATGCATGGAGTCGGCACCGAGATCGAAGAAGTTGGCGTCGATGTCGATGTGATCGAGCTCCAGCAGCTGAAGCCAGATCTGCGTCACCGTCTCGCAGAGCTCAGCATCCTGGGCACCCGAAGCCGTCATCTCCACCATTGCCGGCGGCTCGGGGCGAGGAGCGCCGTAGTCCGACAATGCCGACCGGTCCACTTTCCCGTTGCTGTTCAACGGCAATGCGGCGGTGACGACGATGTCCGAGGGCACCATGTAGCCCGGCAGTCGTGACGCACAGTGCGCTCGTAGGAGCGCCGGCAAGTCATGAGCGCCGCCCTCCGACCCGGAACGGACTCCGAAAATCACGCTCGTCAACAGTTGTTGGTCGTCGTCCACTCCCAAGAGGGAGGAGATGGCCGAGAAGGCAAGATCGCCGATAGGACAAGCGGCGACATCGGCCGTAGCGGCGCGATCCACCAGCAACTGCATCATGGCACCCGCCTCTAGGGTCTCGAAGCGGTGAGCCAACTCGCCGTAGACAGGCTCGATGGCCGGCGGACACGACAACAGGAACACGGCGAATGCGCAGGATCCAGCCAGAGCGCGGTTGGGTGGTCCGTAGACATCGTCGGGGATGTGCGCCCCCAGGGTCACCGGGACCAGGGCCGAGCTGGCCCCATCGAAGAAGTACGTGCCGCCGCTCAGCCCGTCGATGGACGACTCTCGCACCCAGACATACGTCTGGATCGGATAGAGACCACCTGCCGATGGCCATCGGAAAGTGCCGACCCCGTCTCCGATTCGGCTCAGCACCGAGATGACATCGGAAAGCTGGGCGAACGTCATCGACCCGGTCCCAAAGGCACGGGCACTCCTGCGTCCCGACGTGGGTATGTCCTTGGTAGTTCCGAGAAGGATGCGGGGCCGGTGGCTGAGATTGGGCCGCCGGGCCGGCCCCTCCAGGCGGAGTTCGAGGCGACGTGCCATGGCATCCACGTCGGCACGGTCGGTTGCGCCGGTACTGCGGGGCGGCGTCGGCAGGGAGGCGCGAGGCACGACCACGGCCCGCAGTCGCCTGCGCCCGTCCTTGTCCGTCGGGGCCAAGACCACGACCTCTTGGACTTCCTCGTGACGATCCAGGACCGCCTCGATCTCGCCGAGCTCGACGCGGAATCCGCCGATCTTCACCTGCATGTCCTCACGACCCAGGAACTCGAAGACGCCGTCGGATCCTTGCCGGGCCCGATCACCGGTGCGATACAGCCGCTGACCCGTGTCCGCATCAATCATGAAGCTTTGAGCGGTCAGATCAGGACATCCGATGTAGCCGAGGGAGAGACCCAGACCCCCGATGTAGAGATCACCGGCCTGTCCGACCGGACAGGGTCGTTGGTCCTCGTCCATCACGATGAGGCTCTGGTTCCGCATGGCGGTGCCGTACGGGATGCTGGTCCAGCTGGGATCAACTTCGTCGATCTCATAGAAGACCGACCAGATGGATGCCTCGGTGGCACCACCCAAACTGATGACTCGCGCATCGGGCGCCACGCCGCGCACGCGATCGGGCAGCCACGTCGGTATCCAGTCCCCGCTCAGCATGACCAGACGCAGGGACGACACATCGGTGGTGACGTTGTCCGTGCAATAACTGGTCAGCAGTTGCATCAATGCCGGCACGGAATTCCAGATGGTCACGCCGGTCTCGCGGATCAGCTCCGCCAACATAGCGGCATCGGAGGTGTGCGACGTTGCCGGCAGCACCAGGGTGGCGCTGGTGGACAACGTGCCGAAGATGTCGAAGACAGACAAATCAAAGCTCAACGACGAGACGCCCAGCACCCGATCGGATGCCGTAACGTCGAAGCGCTCGACAATGTCGCGGATCGTGTTGACCGCACCGGCGTGGTCGATCATCACGCCCTTGGGCTCCCCGGTGGAACCCGAGGTGAAGATGACGTAGGCCAACGCAGAAGCCGGAGTCGATCGACGAACGGGGCGGCGATTCGTTGCGGGAACGTCACCGGCAACAGCCACCACCGGGAGTCGCCACGCGGCTCTCACTGTCGACGATTCCGGAGTCACCACGGCCCGCGCCCCTGACAACTCGACCAGGCGATCGATACGAGAGGCGGGTAGATCGGGATCGATGGGAACGTAGGCGTGACCCGCGCGCAACACGCCGACGACACCGACAACCTGCTCCCAGCCCTTCCGGGCCGCGACTGCGATCACACCGGACTCCGACGGCACCTGCTCCTGCAACGCCGCGGCCAGCTCGTCAGCTCGCTGGTTCAACTCGTCATAGGTCATCGAACCGCCCGGCCAGCGAATGGCCACCGCAGCACCGTTCAGTCGGCAACCGGCATCCACCAACGCGTTAAGGGTGTCGCTGGCGGAGATGGAAGAACCGGACTCGGCTGGCGCGGTCGTCCAGTTGTCGACATCGGCCAAGGTAGCCAGGCGTGACTGGTACCACGTCACGAGATCGTCGATCGTGCCCCGAGGGACGAGCTCATCGACGTAGTCCCAACTCAGCATGAGGCGGCCTAGGTCCTCACGGACCATGTGGTCGAGCCACACTTGCGGGGTCTGCGTAATCACGTAGTCGGCTCTGCCGGTCCAACCATCGGGAAGCCGCATCTCACGATCCATGCCGAGCTCACTGGTGAACACAACAGGAATCGTCGGAGCGGGGCGGCCGGTCCGACGTTGCATGTCACGGTGAATGCGGACCGAACCCATCACGCGATGGTCAAAGTCCTGCCACAGCCGCGCCTGGGTTCGAAGTGCTCGTTCGTGGAACGTGCCCGCCAGGGCATCGGCGATCTCCAGGGGCACGACGGTGGTGAAGTCGCCGACCATCTGGGCCACATCGGGATGGAGGGGCTTGCGATCGAACATAGTGAGACCCACGCAGAAATGCGGCGACCTCGCCACACGGCCCAGCCCCTCGGCATAGACGGTCACGAGAAGCGCAGAGGGTGTGATGCTCATGGTCGAAGCCACCCGTTTAAGGGCGTCCCACGTGTCGACGCCGACGGTCACCTCACGATGAACGAACCGTGCGGCCTGCAACGTCGCCAGGTCGGCGGCCAGCCCGATGTCCGGACCGCCGGGAAGGGTGGAGTAGCGGAGCCGCCAGTACCCGAGGGCGCGTTCGATGGCATCGCCGCTGGCCTCGGCGCGTTCGTGCAGGACGTAATCGCGGAAGCTGACCTGAAGCGGGACGGGCACGGGAGCGGCCCCTTCATACCGGTCCATCAGCTCCGTCAACGCCAGCCGGGTGCTCTCGCCGTCGGCGATGAGGCGATCGATGCTGACGTGCAGAATCGACCGTTGCTCGTTGAGTCGGGTCACCCGCAACTCGAACAACGGCCAACGATCGGTTCGCATCACGTTGTGTGACATCCGCTCTCTTCGTTCCAGGCGAAGAGCCTGAGGATCGGTGGTCGTCTCGACCAGAGTCGAGTCCTCGATCCGATAACGCGGCACATCGGCCAGGATCCGCTGACGACCATCGTCGTCGATCACGGCTCGCAACATGTCATGACGGGCGACGACGCCATTCCAGGCGTCCTCCAACCTCGGAACCTCCAGCGCCGGCAACTCGAATTCCGCGTAGAGGTGACAGGCGACGCTGCCCAGGCCGAGCAGGTTGCTGCGCCCGACCCAATAGGCCTGCTGAACGTCCGTCAACGGGAACGGCTCGTGACGGGCGCCGAGATCGGCGTGCAATGCCCGTTCTGGCGCCACCAAGGGCATCACGTCATGCAGGCGCGACTCCACAAGCTCGGCGAACTTACCGACGGTCGGTAGCTCGAACAGCTCCCGCAACGAGACATCGACACCGAACGTGTCGCGCACGATGGCGACCAGGCGAGCGGCCAAGAGGGAGTGACCACCCAGCTCGAAGAAATCCATCTCGGCAGACGGTCGATCGATGCCCAAGAGCGCGCCCCACACCTCGGCCATACGCTCGACGGTGCTGGCGTCGCCGTTGCTTTCGATATCGACCTGCTCGGGGAGCATCGCCGACAATGCCTGACGATCGAGCTTCTCGTTGTGCGTACGGGGCAGTCGCGACATGAACTTCCATCGAGACGGAACCATGTACGACGGCAAGACGGTAGACAGCTGGTCTCGCAGGGACGTCGGTGAGTCGATGTCATTGCCCACCACGAAGGCCACCAGGCGAGCCGTGATCAGTCCTGCGTCGTGGAGCAGCACCGCCGCATCCTGTACAGCGGGAAGACGACGGATGGCATGTTCCACTTCCCCCAACTCGATGCGATGGCCGCGCAACTTGACCTGGTGATCCCGACGACCCAAGAACATCAGACTGCCTGAACCGTTTACTCTGACCATGTCGCCGGATCGGTACATGCGGCCGCCGGGCCACACCCCGATCGAATCGGCGCGGAAACGATCGTCGGTCAGCTCCGGCGCATCCAGGTAGCCGGCCGCCACGCCGGCGCCGCCGATCCACAGTTCGCCAACTGCGCCACGAGGCACCCGCCGGCCGTTGTCGTCGGCGACATAGAACGAAGTGTTTGCCATCGGGCGTCCCAACGAGACCATGCCTGTCTCGGGGTCCGCCCACTCTCCCGACGAGTACACGGTGGTTTCGGTGGGCCCGTAACACGTGGAGATCTGTGCCGCCGATGCTGCGCTGACCCGGGCCAGCAACTGGGCCGGGAGCGCTTCGCCGCCCGTGACGATGACAGCCAGACGCTGTAGCGCGCTGAGGCCCTCCGGATCGTCGGCCACCATCTGCAAGAGCGATGGGGTGCACTGCAGGCAGTTGACATTTCCGGCCACGATGGCCTCCGCCACGGTAAGGCCGGTCCGCGCCGGTGCGCCGTGGACGATCACGCGCTGACCGCGCACCAACGGCCAGAACAGATCGAACACCGACATGTCGAATGCAACGCTGGTCGTGGCCAGCCAGGTTGCGCCGCTACCGGTGACCCCAGCGTCCCGCAAGATACCATCCATGCCGATCAAGAAGTTGGCGACATTGGCCCGCGTCACCAGCACGCCCTTGGGCTGGCCGGTCGATCCGGAAGTGAAGACGAGGTAGGCCCCGAGGTCTTGCTGCGTCACCGGCACTGGTCCGACGAGCTTGGTGACGCCTTCGAGATCGACGCGACTGACCCCCTGCAGCGTCCCCGCGGCCAGGCCCCTGTGGATCACGACATCGGCGCCGGCCCGCTCGACCATAACGTCGAGTCGACGGGCCGGAAGCCTGGTGTCCAACGGCACCGCCGTGGCACCGCCCCACAGACAAGCCAGCAGGGATGCCACCATGTCGATGCCGCGCGGCACCGCCACTGCGACCCGGTCGGCAGGTTCGACGCCGGCCTCGGCCAGCGCGGCAGCGATCTCCTCGACACGCCGACACAGTTGTCCCACGGACATGAAGTTCCTGCCGTCTTCGGAGATGGCGTCCGCACTCGGGTCCAGGCGAACCTGCTCGCGAAAACGAGCGATGACATCGTCGGCTTCAGAGAATTCCACGATGGGACCCAGCAGCACGCTCTCGTTCGATTGGAGCGCGGCATCGAAGAGGTCATCGAGGGGACGATTCGGACTGCCCACAGCTCGACTGACGAACCGCTCCAGAAACGCTGCCATGGACTGCACCGTTGCCGGATCGAACAAGTCCGCGTTGTACTCAATGATCCCGTCGATTCGACCGGACACCTCGGCGATATCGATGTCGAGATCGAAACGCGCCGTTCCGGTCTCCAGCGGAATCAGCTCGACGTCGAGGTCGGCGAAGGACACGGCTGCCTCGGGCACGGACTGCATGCTCGTCATCACCCGGAACAACGGGGTCTCCCCCGCCGTTCGTTTAGGCGCCAGCGCCTCGACGAGGTACTCGAAGGGCAGGCCGGCGTGACTCAGGCCATCGAGCACTGTGTGCCGAGCGACCGCCACCAATTCGGCGAAGGACATCTGTCGCGTCATCTTGAGACGCAAGGCCACGGTATCGACGAAGAAACCGATCACATCGTCGAAGGCCGGACTCGGACGGCCCGATATCGCGGTGCCGACCACCACGTCGTATTGACGCGCGAATCGAGCCAGCGTGGCCCCGATGGCCCCGAGCACGACCGCGAAGACGGTGGCGTTCTCGTCGCGAGCCAGAGCGCCAATCCGGGCCGTCTCCGTTTCACCGAACGAAAATCGAATGCGACCGCCCCGGTACGACCGACGGGCGGGGACGACCCGGTCGGTGGGCAACTCCAGGTCAAGAGCCGACGCCAGGCGTTCCGTCCAATGGGCCAGGAGGCGCTCGATCCCGTTGTGGTCGGCCAGGGCAGCCTGTTGGAGTCGGGCGAAGTCCGAGTAGCGAGCAGGCGCTGGCGCGCTGACCAGCTCGCCGGTCATCGCCGCCATGTAGAGATGGCCGAGATCATTGAGCAGCACCTGCCGAGACCGGGCATCGCTGATGATGTGATGGTTGACGAGGATCAGTATCGAGTCCGTGTCGGTGAGCCGCACGAGCGTGGCTCGTAGCAACGGCGCCGCGTCGAGAGCGAAAGGGCGCCGGCCCTCGGATTCGGCCAGGGCCACAGCCCGGTCGAGCGCACCCTCCAGCTCGTCCCGCAGATCCACGATGTCGATGTGCCCATCCACCTCGTCGGCCACGATCGGGACGGGGTCACCGTCACGATCGTCGAATCCGGTCCGGAGCGCTTCGTGGCGCTCCAGCAGATGGTCGAACGCCGTTTGCAATCGCACCGTGTCGAGCGGCCCCTTCAACCGGAGGGCCAGCGACTCGTTGAACGCCCCAGTACCCGGCGCCAGCTGCTCCATGAGCCACATCCGTCGCTGCGCCGACGTGGCCACGGCGCCATCGGGACCGAGTCGACCGGCGGCCGGCACCGTGGGTGCATCTCGAAGTCGACGTTCGAGATCGGCAATGGCATCGTCGTTCAAGCGCGACCGGCGCTCCCGCAGGGCCCGACGAGCGCGATCGCGGCGAGCGGCCCGGTCGAGCCCTTGCTCGTCGCCGGATTCCGTCATGCCCCGGCCTCTACTGCATCGAGAAGCCGCTCCTCGATAGCCAGTGCGATATCTGCGATGCACTCGTTCTCGAACAACAGCGCCACCGGCACATCCAACTGGAACCCGACACGGAGCCGAGCCACGATCTGCGCAGCGAGGAGCGAGTCGCCGCCGAGCTCGATGAAGCGATCGAAGATGCCCACCGGTGCGACACCGAAATGCTCTTCCCAGATTGCCACCAAACGCTCTTGTATCGCGTCGCCGGGTCCTTCATAAGACGTCGACAGTTCCGGTCGAGGCTGTCGAGCACCGGCCGTGAGGATCGGCCTGAGAACGTCGGTGGCCACGTCGCCGACGCGGCCTCGCGGGGTCGTCACCGCCATGTGTCCGTAGGGACCGTTCGCCGCCGCCAGCAACACGTCAAGGCCGACATCGGTCGTGATGCCCGATGCCAAGAGTGACGCCTGCAGTGGTTTCGCCAACTCCGGCACATCGGCCCGGACAGCCATTCCGATGTCCCGCCACGTCGGCAGGCTCAGCGCCACGATCCGGCGTCCGGCGCCACGCCCACGCACTGCCACCGCGTCCATGTAGGCGTTGGCCGCGGCGTAGTCGGCCTGACCGAACGATCCCGTCCACGAGGCCATGGACGAGCACAGCACCACCGCCGGGTCATCTTCCTCCACTGCGGCCAACAGCACCTCGGTGCCGGTCACCTTAGGGGCCAGGACGGCACGCATGGCATCGGTCGGCCGCAAGGCGATCGTCCCTGAACCCGCCGTGCCTGCGGCGTGGATGACCACGTCGATCGAGCCCCACCGCGATCGCGCCTCCGCCAAGGCCTGGGCCAGCTGGACCGGCTCGGTCACATCGGCCTGGAGGCAGAGCAAGCCGTCGCCGAGAGGCTCGAGCACGTCCGGTCGTTGGGACCGGCGCGAGATCAAGGCAACTCGATGACCGCCCTGGACGAGACGGATGGCCAGTGCGACGCCGATGTCACCCAAGCCACCCGTGATCACGTACGTCTGGGCGTGCTGTGGGGACGCGTTCGGTGTCACGACGTCGCCGAGACCTCGCGTCCAACGATGACGGCCTCGAAACGCCACCAGTCGGTCACGTGGCTGGTGGGTCTCGGCGGCGACGCGTAGCGCGGCCGTCTCGTCGATGGCGCCTGCGGGCGTGTCGATGAGCGTCATCGAGATGTTGTCGAGCTCGTCCGGCACGGTCAAGACCAATCCGACCGCCATGGCGTGGGCGGGTCGCACGTCTTCGTTGCCGATGACGTCGAAGGCCTCAGTGGTCACGACGCCGATCGACAGTCGGTGCAACATTCCCGTGCTCACGACAGCCTTCACCAACAGGGTCGTTTGCAGGAACCCGGCCTCGTACCGCATTGCGTGGTCATGGCGCCGGTCGGTGCTCCAGCACTGCACGATGCGCGTGGGTGTCCTCACCAGCCCCCGTAGGGTGGTCATGAGCTCGATATAGTCCTGCGGCGAGGAGAGGTCCATCTCGTAACGACCCCGACCCACCTTGGCGAACGACGGGCCCGGCGTAACGACGGTCACGACCTGTCCCCGTTTGCTCAGCGTCTCGATGATCGTCCCGGCACGACGGGCACCGTCGTCGAACACGAGCCAGTTCAGTCGCTCGCCTCGGAGCACGTTGTCGGCGAGCTCGACGTCCGACTGCTGCCAGCACACGGGCTGAACCTGGGCGGAGCCGCCACCGCTCCTTGACGACAGCGACGGTGGGCGGTCGTCGGCAACAGCCGTCCGAGCCGGCTCGATCCAATGTCGGGTTCGCTCGAACGGGTAGGTGGGCAATGCCACGGTGCGGCCCAACGAGTCCATGTCGGCCGACTGCAGTCGGACATCGACTCCCAGGGTCCACGCCGCGGCCACCGTCTCTTCGAATGCCTGATCCGACTGGGTCGATGTCACGAACTGCAACGGAGCTCCGATGCGCTGCATCTCGACCAAACGGGCCAGGGCCCGCCCAGGTCCGACCTCGCACAGCAGTGCCGTCGACGACTCCATCATCAGGGTGACGATGCCGGCGTGGAACCGGACCGGGCGACGGAGATGAGCAACCCAATAGCCAGGATCGGTGGCCTCCGCGTCCGTGAGCCACGTACCGGTGACGTTCGACGCGATCGGCAACGACGGGGCGCGAAAGGTCACCCCTTCCAAGACCCGCCGGAACTCGGCGGCCACCGCGTCGGTGGCACGAGAGTGGAAGGCTTTGTCGGTGGCCAGACGCACGGACGGCACCGAGAGGCCGGACAGCTGCGAGGAAAACCGGCCGATGGCCGCGGCCTCCCCGGCCACGACGCACTGACGGGGACCATTGATGGCCGCGATGTCCAGCTCGCCGGGAAGCAACTCACGGAGTGCCTCCTCGTCGAGACCAACGGCCAACATGGCACCCGCCGCCATCTGACCCATGAGGCGCCCTCGGGCCATGACCAGTTGCAACGTGTCGTCGAACGTCCAGACACCGGCCACGCAGGCCGCCGCGTACTCACCGATGCTGTGACCGATGAGCCGCGTCGGTCGCAGTCCTCGCTCCTGGAGAGCCGCCGCCGTCGCGTAAGCCGTCGTGAACAAGAAGGGCTGCATCGCCGCTGTCTCGACCTCGATGTTGCCGCCGCCGCCGACAATCGATGGCAGGTCGATACCGACCTCCGATCGGATGGGCCGAGCGGAACGGTCGATGATCTGGCGGTAGACATCATCGTGGCTGTAGAGGGACGCTACCGCTCCGAGATCGAGGCCGGATCCCTGCCCGGAGAACAGGAAGCCGATGTCGACGCGGTCGTCGGCGTGCGCACTGCGGACACCCGGGCCGCGCCGGGCCAGTCGACCCACGGCGTCATCGAGCGCGCTGCCGGTGACCACGCGCCGATGCGCGAAAGCCACTCGGCCCCGCTGCAACGTCCGAACCACGTCGGCCAGTTCGACGTCGCTGTCGTGCAATGCCGATGTCAATCGATCGGTCATGGAGTCGAGTGCAGCCGCTGAACGTGCGGACAAAGCCAAGGTACCGATCCGAGCCGACCCCGCGTCGCCGACCCGGCGAGGCGGCGCTTCCTCCAAGACGACGTGGGCGTTGGTACCGCCGACACCGAAGGCGCTGACGGCCGCTCGTCGAGGCCCGTCCGTGGATGGCCATGACTGCAACCGCGAGGGAATGATCAGCACGCCGTCGTCGGCGATGGCCGGGTTACGGCGTTCGAACGACGGATGGGGCGAAATGACGCCGTCGCGAAGGGCCAGAACCGTGGCGATGAGCCCGGCCACGCCCGATGCCGAGTCGAGATGACCGAGATTTGCCTTGGTCGCACCCACCAGCAGTCCCTCGGGGCCGGCCCGGCCCGCGCCGTAGACGCGGCGGATGGACTCGGCTTCGATGGGGTCACCGATCGGCGTGCCGGTGGCGTGTGCCTCCAGGTACTGCACTGACGCCGGCTCGATGTCGGCAACAGCCAAGGCTTCTTCCATGACCGCGACCTGGCCCGAGACGCTTGGCGCCGCGAAGCTCACCTTGTCGTCACCGTCATTGTTCATCGCCGAGCCCAGCACCACGGCCAAGATGCCATCGCCATCGGCGACGGCATCGGACAGGCGCTTCAGCACGACGATGCCGACGCCATTGCCGAACACCGTGCCCGACGCCGACGCGTCGAACGGTCGGCATTGCCCATCGGCCGATTCAATGCCGCCGTCGTGATGGAGATAGCCGGCATGCTGCGGCACGCGCACAGACACACCGCCCGCCAATGCGAGGTCGCATTCGTGGTCGAGCAGGCTCTGGGCGGCCAAGTGCACGGCCACCAGAGAAGTGGAGCAGGCCGTCTGGACCGTCAAGGCCGGTCCCCGCAGATTCAGCTTGTAGGCCAGCCGGGTCGCCATGCTGTCATTCACGTTTCCGTGGAAGACCGACGTCGCTCCGGAGCGCTCGATGACGTCGGGACGGGTCATGACGTTGGAGAAAAGGTACGTGCTGAGCATGCCGCCCACGAACACGCCTGTATGCCCGCCACGGGCTTGCGGGAGACAACCGCTATTCTCCAATGCCTCCCATCCGCATTCCAGCAGCAGACGTTGCTGCGGGTCGAGTATCTCCGCCTCCGCAGCGCTGAATCCGAAGAAGCCGGCGTCGAACTGATCGACGTCATCGATCACGCCCCGCGCCGCGACATAGGACAGATCCTGCCGTTGTGCCGCCGAGACGCCGGCCGCCTCCAGTTGGTCGTCCGTGAGTTGCGAGATGCCGATCCGACCGTCCCGAAGGAGCGCACAGAGGTCGTCGACCGACGACGCACCGGGAAAACGGCCCGCCATCCCGACGATGCACACTGCGTCCTGGGTCATCAGAACCCACCCATTGCCTTGACGAACTGGGGCAGCAGTATCTCCAGCGCGGCGATCTCCTTCGGGGACAGGTCGGGGTGCCAGACGTCCCACAGGAGCACGGCCCGCATCCCGGGGCCACGATTCCACGCCTCGTGCATGAAGCTGTCGTCGAAGACGAGACACTTCCCTTCCTGCCACGTCCGCACGTCGCCGTTGACGCCGATGCCGCAGTCGGGCGGGACGATGAGCCCGAGGTGACAAGTCAAGACCGGATTGGCGCCGCCGGTATGAGGCGTGATGTGGGTGCCGGGCCGCATGGTGGTAAACATGGCCTCTCGGGGGCCGTGCGGTGTCGCCTCCAGCGCTGCCACTGTCGCCGGACAGCGACGCCAGGCGTCCTCGTCGACGACGCCGTTTCGGTAGAGCGAAAAGGTCTCCCAGCCCGCCCAGCCCAGTTCCTTGGTGTGGGGATCTTCGTAGGGCGAGAAGCGAGCTTGCTCACTGACCAGGGCATCCAGTTCGGCGCGAATAGGGCCGAATGCGGCCTCAACGATGGGTACCCAGTCGAACCGCTCTGGCCCAAACCACGGGCGGGCCTCGATTCCCGGAAAGAACAGCCTCGTGGGCTCCTGGTCGTCATGCAGATACGTGGGCTCGACTTCGCCGGCAAAGATCCGAAGGCACTCCTCGACGCGGTCCAGTCCATCGTCACCGAGCCGAGATCGCAGATCGCTCATCAGCTCATCCGTACTAGCCAGCGCCATTGGTTTCCCCGCTTTCATAAGCGCTGTCAATCGACTGCGCTCGGACCCCCTCCGTCCGATGCCGCCGCCCCCCGCGATCTCGCGCCTGACGGCGCCTGCGACCCCGGTCGGCCGCCAAGCCCTCCGGCGCCGCTCCTCCAGTCTCCAAAATGTGCGCGAAATCTGCAATTGTCGGATAGGCGAAGACATCGACCAGACGGATTTCGGTCGACAGCCGACGGCTCAGCAGGCTCTGTACCCGCGTTGCGGCCAGCGAGTTGCCCCCCGCCTCGAAGAAGTTCTCGTGACGATCGACGGCCGGCACATCAAGAACCTGGCGCCACACCTCGGCAATGGTCTGCTCCAACGCGTTTGCCGGCGGCGCGGCCACTACGCCGAAAATGGGTTCCGGTCGGACCAGGGCCCGACGGTTGCGCTTGTTGGTACTAGTTCTCGGCAACACATCGAGCAAGACGACCTGGTTGGGCACCATGTAGCCCGGAAGCCGCTGCGCCACTGCCGCCCGCAGCGCCGCCGCAACATCCAGCGGCTGATCTGCCATAGGCCGTACCACGGCATAGGCTACGACCTGCGAGCCGTCGAAGACCCGCACCGCGGCCTCGACGACTCGAGCATCCCGCTCTAGCGCATCTTCGATCTCCTCGATCTCGACCCGATTGCCGCGCACCTTCAATTGCATGTCGCTCCGACCGACGAACTCGATGACCCCGGACGCCCGCCGTCGGCCATGGTCACCGGTTCGATAGAGGGTGCCCGTTCCGGTCTCGTCGAACGGATCCGGCACATACGCCTCTCGAGTCTCCTTCGGCCGCCTCCAGTAGCGCCCCGCCAGCAACGAACTGCGGATGTAGATGGAGCCCACAGCACCGACCGGCGACGGCTTCATGGCGTCGTCCAAGACGAGCACCTGGCGGCCGGGAATGGCACGCCCGATGGGCACCCGACCGCCGTGATCGCCGCCCGGCGACAGCTCATTCTCCGTGGCCAGGACGCACTCGGTGGGACCGTAGGAATTGTGCACGGAGATGTGCGGACATGCCGACATCCAACCGTCCACCACATCCCAGTGGAGCACCTCACCAGCCATCTGGACATGACGAAGGCGCGGCAGTGGTCCGCCGTTGGTACGAGGTGCCATGTCCATGACATCGAGAAGGGCCCGACCGAACGATGGCACCAGCTCATAGTGGGTAATGAGTTCCTCGTCCAACCAACGCAGCATGGCCAACGCATCGCCTCGCGTCGTCGCGCTGGGAACACACAACGTTGCACCAGAACACAGCGCCAGGAACATCTCTGTGCACGCGGCGTCGTAGGACAACGGAGCCCACATGGCGACTCGACTCGCGGGCGTGACGTCATAGCGATGGGACTGCCATCGGGCGAACTGCGCAAAGGTCTCATGACGATGCGGGATGCCCTTCGGCGCGCCGGTGCTGCCCGAGGTATACACCACGAACATGAGATCGGTGCTGGCCACACGAGGAAGTGGCCTGCTCGAGACGGCCTCTTCACCGGGGAGCAGACGCCCCGTGCGGTCGATGCAAACAACGGACGGTACGTCGAACAGTTCCGCGTCGCCGACCGCCCCCGACTCGGACGCCGAGACGATCAGGCAATGGGCACCGGCGTCGTCCACGACCTCCCGCTGTCGGACGGCTGGATCGCGCTCGTCCAGCACAACGAATGCCGCGCCCGCCTTGGCAACGCCAAGAAGGGCGACGACCTGGGTCAGTCCGGGCATGGAGGCAACGGCGACGATCGATCCGCGGCCGATGCCGCCCGCCACCAGCCGGATGGCGACGTCATCACTACGCCTGTCCAGCTCTCGGTAAGTCAAGGAGATCCCGTCACCACGCACCGCAGTCTGCAACGGATGGGTCTGCGCCCACCGACGGAATGTCTCGTGCGCTGGCTCGTCCGAGGTGAACCGATCGGCGAGAGCATCATCAGGCTCCGGCGACGATGTCTTATCCGTTACGTCGATGGCGCCCAGCGTCAGAGAGGGATCACAGACGATCTGCTCCAGCACCTTGCAAAACACCGCAACGAAGCTCTCGACCGTAGAGACGTCGAACAGACCGGTCGCGTACTCGACCACGCCGTCGAATCCACCATCCCGAGGCCAGAGCATGTACGTCAGGTCATAACGCGCCGTCCCAACGTCGGCCATGGTTGAGGCACAGGTCGTCCCGACCAGATCCAGCTCGCCAGTCGGTCCGTTCTGGAGCACCAGCATCAGCTGGACCAATGGCGTCGTGGACAGATCACGAGGGAGATCGAGCGATTCCACCACCAGGTCGAACGGCGCATGCCGGTGCGCAAAATCTTCAACCCACGCATCTCGTACCGCCCGCAGATGGTCGACGAACCTCGAGCCCGAGTCAACGGAGGCACGGGTAGCCAAGGTCTCGACCAAGCAATCGACCACGGTCTCTACGCCTGCAGGCTGGTCTCGATTGGCCACCGGCACGCCGACGACGATGTCGTCGACCGCGGCGAACCTGTGCACCGCGGCGTGCAAGGCTGCCAACATCACCGTGAACGGCGTGGCGTTGTTGGCCAGTGCCAGCCCCGAGATCCCCGCTCCGACATCGGCAGGGATCGAGAAACGGACCAGCGCGCCGGCGTCATCGCGCAGGGGCGGACGCTGGCGATCGACCGGCAAGTCGAGACGACCCCCGTATCCGTCCAGTCGCCGCGCCCAGTAGGTCGCGTCACGGAAGGCATCGGCCGCCGCTCGGTCTCGCTGCCATGCGGCATAGGCGAACGAGTCGATGGTCACGGCGGGCGGATCGACCGGCGCTCGGGTCAACTCGGCGCCATAGACCGCTGACAACTCCCGAGCCACCAGCCCCAACGCCCAGTTGTCGACGACAGCGTGGTGCGCGCACAGGACCAGACGGTGTCGATCCGAGCTCAGCGTCAGCACACTGACACGAAGGTGGGGCGGCTGCGTCAAGTCGAGACGTCGACCGGCCTCCGCATGCGTCCACTGCTCGATGAGGAGCCGCTTGCGCAGCGAATCCACCACGTCGGCGGCGTCCACCACGTCTACGAGCGTCGACACCTCTCGAACCACCCGGACCGGGCCGTCGTCGCTCCTCTCGACGCTGGATCGCAGCGCGACGTGACGTCGAACGACGGCGTCGATCGACCGTTCCAGCACCGCCACGGCCAGCGGTCCGGTGATGTCCACCACGGCGCCCACGTTGTGGGCCGACGTGGTCGACAACTGCTCGGCCAACCAGATGCTTCGCGATGTCGACGTCAGCGCGCCGTGGTCGCCTGTCGTCGCGTATGAGGAGCCGATGTTCTCCACCGTGGCGCCGGACTCATGGGCAGCATCGATTGCCTCGGCCGTCCATTGGACGGTCGGCGTGGCGTAGAAGTCCGACAAGGAGACTCGCACGCCGGCTAGTCGCTCCACCGCCGCGAGGATCCGGCTGGCGACCAGAGAGTCGCCGCCGACGGCGAACAACGATCGATTGATGTCGAGGCGGTCCGGATCGAGTCCCAAGAGCAAGCTCCACTGACCGGCGACGAGGCGCTCGGAAGCGGAAACCGGGCGGCACAGTGGCTCCGGCATCGACCCGCGGCCACCGGACACACCGTCGTGATGCACACGTAGCGCAGCCCGATCGACCTTCCCATTGACAGTCAACGGTATGGCCGAGACCACGTCGACCTCGGCCGGAACCATGACGGGGGGAAGCTGCCGGCTCAGGTAGGCACGAATGTCTTCTGGCGCCAGATCGGTCTCGGCCACAGCGATGATCCGGGCCTGATGGGGCGGTTCGTCGAGGAACAGCACGGCGCCGTGTCGCACGGACAGATGACCCAGCATTAGATGCTCGATCTCGGTCAGCTCGATGCGATGACCGCGCAGCTTGATCTGCTGGTCGGACCGGCCCAGCAGTTGCAGTCGTCCGTCGTGGCGGCGACGAGCACGATCGCCGGTTCGATAGACCGTCCCTCGCCGAGGATCGACAGGGTCTGGCACGAAACGTTCGTCGGTGAGCGCCTGATTGTTCCAATAGCCCCGCGCCACACCCCGTCCACCGATCATCAACTCGCCCACCACCCCGGGTGGCACCACTTGCAGACGATCGTCGACGACGTAACAACGAGTGTTGGCTATGGGCCGACCGACGCCGGGAAGAGGATCGGCATCGACGATCCGTTCGACCGTCGACCACACCGTCGTCTCGGTCGGACCGTAGAGATTCCAGACCTCGTCGGCGACAGCAAGGAGGTCGGCGGCAAGATCCGGGCTCAGTGCCTCGCCGCCGCACAGGACTCGCAGGCCGCCGACCGGACCAAGACCGGCATCGAGGAGCATCCGCCATGTCGATGGCGTCGCCTGGACAACGCAATCACCGGTCTGACGGATGACGTCCCGCAAAGCCCGACCATCGGCGGCAACGTCACGCGTGACGAGGTGGACCCGCGCCCCTACGACAAGGGGCAAGAACAGCTCCAGGACCGAGATGTCGAAGGAGATGGGGGTCACCGCAATCAGCACGTCGCCATCAGCGAGACCCGGTTGCTCCTTCATGCTGGACAGGAAGTTGATGATGTTGTCGTGCGTGACCGCCACGCCCTTGGGTCGGCCCGTCGAACCCGAGGTGTATATGACATAGGCAAGATCCGACGGTTGGGTCGCCTCCCATCGCTTGTCCGTTCGGGCCTGCTCGTCGATCCGGCTGGGATCGATCACAGGAACATCGCACCAATCGTCGACGGCGACATTGTCGGTGGTCACCAACAGCGCGATCCCGCTGTCTGTGGCCATGTACCGAAGTCGCTCCGGTGGCATCGCTGAGTCGAGAGGAACGTATGCGGCGCTTGCCATCCAGATGCCCAGCAATGTGGGCACCAGCAGATCGGAACGGTTGAGACAGACGCCAACTCGATCGCCGCGACGGACGCCTCGTAGCTCGAGCGCCCGCCCGAAGGCCTGCGCCCACGCCCACAACTTCTCGTACGACTGCCCGCTATCGGCCAGCACCGCAACGGCGTCAGGTTTCCGATCCACGGTGGACCCGATTGCCCGCAGCACCGTCGAACCCGCGGCCGAGAAGGACTGGCCCGAATGGTCACCGTCCATGAGCATGTGCTCGACGTCGCCGGCCATGACCGGCATCAGAGAGCATGACTGATCGGCGTCGGCGACCACCGACTCCAGCAACGTCCGGTATCCACCGGCGATGCCGTCGATATCCGCAACCGTGAACTTGTCCGCTCTGTACTCGAATGTGACGTCGATGAGGCCCTCACGCCGCGGCTCTAGGATCAACGTCACGTCGAATCTGGCTATACCGGTGAACGCCGTCGCAGGAGTCGCAGTCAGCCCGTCGAGACGAAGGGGTGGCAATGGCATGTTCTGATAGATGCACATCACGTCGAAGAGCGGATGACGGTCCACGCCCCTGCTGGCCACGATGTCCAGCACGTCGTCGAACGGGACCTCTTGGTGGGCCACGGCAGACTTGACGCTGTCATGAACGGCGCGCGCCAACGCCGAAAAACTCTTGTCACGCCAGTCCAGCTGCGACACCACCGTGTTCATGAACGGACCGAGGACGCGAGCAAACCGTCTGGACGACCGGTTCGCCACCGCGTATCCGAGTGGCACCACGGGCTCACCGCTGTAGCGACCCAGCAACACACTCAACGCTGCCAGGAGCACGGCGAACCTCGACACCGACAGGCGTTTGGCGACGTCGTCGAGTGCCGTTATGAGGGCGCTGTCGATTCGAGTGGTGTGAACGGCACCACGAACCGGCGTGGTCGTGCGGTCGCTCGTGGAGGGGAAGGTGACCGGGCGCACCTCAGGATCGAGCGTCCGACGCCAAAAGTCCATATCCGGTTCGAGACCGACGCGTTGCTCGTCGCTGGCCATCAACGATGCATACTCACCGAATGCGGCCGGTCCACTCGCACGATCGACGTCGAGAGCTGCGTTCGGCAGAAGGTTGTAAGCCTTCGTCAGCGTTCGGACGAAGATACCGAGCGACCAGCCATCGCCCACGAGATGGTGCAGCACCATCAAGAAGACGTGCTCGTCGGCGCCCACTCGCAGCAGATGCATCCGGATCAATGGTGCCGAGTGGATGTCGAACGGCATGGCTGCGATGGTGTTGATCGTCAGTTGCTGGTCGACGTCGTTCCCCCGCACGTCGACCAACTCGACAGGCATGGTGGCGCCGGTGTCGAACGCCTGCACCGGCCCGGTGGCAGTCTCGATCACTTCGATCGCCAGGACAGGATGCTGTGCCACCACTTGCTCGACGGCCTTCTCGAATCTCGTCGGATCCAACGGGCCGGACAGTCGGTAGGCCACCGCCACATTGTTGAATGCAGTCCCGGCGTGTGACTGCTCGGTAAGCCAGAACCGTCGTTGTGTGGGTGCGAGAGGAGCTCGGTCCGATCGGGCCGCCGTCACGACGAGGGAGAGTCGTCGGCCAGCCGAGCCGTCACCGATGTCGCTTCGGCGTCCCAATTCGGCCTGGCGAAGCCCAGTCGGTCAGCACAGAACACAGCCCAGGCAGTCGTGGCATCCGAGAAGACGGCAGTGGCATCCGGGTGCGGATGGAGCCGAACCGTTCGCCCTTCATCTAGGAACAGGATATCCGGAGTGTCTCCGCCAGCGAATATGGCAGACGACGGCTCGACCCATTGGGGGTACGTTCGCAGAGCCTGCACCGAGCAGGCTTTCCAGTAGCGGGGCATCGAGCAGGTACTCCTTGGGACATCATAGCGGCCATCCCATGATAGAATGGGGTTTTTCGTACGTCAAAGGTCGCTGTGCCCGTTCCTGATCTCCCGCCGAACCAGCCCCGACACTCGAACCTCAGCACGACGGAGACGCCGTGGCTGCCATGGTGCCCCGACGGGGGTGACCCGCGAGTGCGCCTGTACTGCCTTCCGCACGCGGGAGGATCGGCGGCCGTCTACCGCAAGTGGATAGGGCTGGCTGCAGAGGGCGGCATTGCGCTGGTCCCCGTCGAGTTCCCCGGTCGCGGCACTCGCTTCAAGGAGCCTGCCTTCGACGACGTGGCGATGCTGGCTCGCACCTTCGTCGATAACGTGGTGGGCGACAGCCCCATCTCGTTCGGCCTCTTCGGCCATTCGGCAGGCGCAATCGCAGCGGCGGCGATCGCCGTCGAGATGGACCGACGCCACCTCCCCCTTCGACATCTGTTCGTGTCGGGAGCCATTCCACCCGGCGCGGCGACATCGAGCATGTGGCACCGCCTGGACCACGACGACCTCATCGCAGAGTTGACTTCTTTGGGTGGCACTCCGGACGGCGTCATGTCCCATCCGGAGCTCATGGAGCTGTTGCTGCCCGCCGTCCGTGCCGATCTCACATCGGCTGAGACGGCCCCCACAATTCGCGACCGCTCCCTTGATTGCCCCGTGACCGCATACAGCGCAGAGGCCGATCCGACTGCCCCACATGATCTCGTTTCGACGTGGGAACGCGTGAGCTCGGGACCGTTCTC
>OCTA010001228.1_pt1 | contig 23686 bp, 16 predicted proteins | sample 1538991 | NCBI WGS metagenome assembly OCTA01 (sample SAMEA3539302, study PRJEB22396) | soil metagenome | biome: tundra; feature: field; material: soil | place: USA | collected 2010-05 | depth 0.15 m | reverse complement strand
TATCATTCGCACGAATAAGATTCCTTTCTTCCAGAGCCGTGCAAGCTGGCCGTTGTTGATCACGACATTGACCATCATGGCCTTCGGAGCGTGGCTGCCGTATTCTCCATTGGCCTCTTCGCTGGGCCTGACCCACCTGCCCGCGATGTATTGGCCGATCCTCCTGCTGACGCTCCTTGCCTACACGGGCCTCACGCAAGGCGTCAAGGTTTGGCTTCTGAGGATGAAATGGATCTAGGACAAGGCAAGTTAATCACGCCTTTAGGCAGCTCGATGGAATCCCACGGGGGTCGAACAGCAAGAACGCATTTCGACGCTTTCAGAAATTCCTCGTCCGACGAACTCGGTATCTCCGAAAAGTTCCGAGCGCGGCCAATGCAGGCATCCCTTGCCGCTGCATGCAGTTTTGCTGTCGGGGCAATGATGCCCCTCATGGTCACCGCGATCGCACCACAGGCGCGATTGATTCCCTTCGTCTCTCTATCGTCGCTGGCGGTTCTCGCACTGATGGGCGGACTAGCTGCACGCGCCGGTGGCGCAAGAGTCAAGATGGGCGCAATTCGCGTGACGTTCTGGGGTGGTCTGGCAATGGCGATGACCGCCGGTATCGGTTGGCTGGTGGGCGCAATTGCGTAATGGCAGCCAAATTAACGCTACAGCCCGAGAGACTGCGCGGATTTGCTCCCAACCTTGGCAGATAGTTAGTAGTCACCTCACCTACAGTCGATTCTCGCCGTAGAGAGCAACCTGACATGTTAGTCAGCCCTGTGCCCCCGCCTGCGCCCCAGCGGCTGTAGCCATAGTATCCTCCTCCTGCGCCACCGAAAACGAGCACCAGAACAATAATCAGTATGATGAGCATCTCAGGTTCTCTTCTCTCTCTGAGCTGCAGCTCCGGATTTAATCGCGAATTTGATTACACTGAGCGCGAAGCTTTTTCCCTTCGCTTTCCGGCAGCGGATAAGTAGCCCATCTTGAGGCGCGCCGCGCTTCTCATCGAGTCACCTCGCATTTTGGAATAATGTTTTTGACCGCCACAACCAGTAATTCGTAGCGCGACGCCGACTTGACGGCACGAATCGCCCCTCGATGAGTGAATTCCTCAACTCGGCGTCATCCCAGGAACCCTCAGGGCGACCTGTGCTTTGCAAACGAATGCTCAATGGGTGGCGCACGCTGTGGCAACTTGCATCTGCTGTGTTCTGTTCCATTCTGCTTCGGCCGAAGCGCAACCTCGATTCATCCGATGGCGATTTTCCGGAATGCTCTTGAGCGCACGCCTTGAGCAATACCGCACAGCTTCGGCCTTCGATTGCAGCAATACTGTGAGGTTGTCCACTGTTGCGCGCAAAGCGCAGATGCCTTGGGTTTTCCCCGAGGCGGTGCCATTGCAAGGTGTCGAAAGCAAGGGCTGAGCCTGCGTGGAAGACAGTTGATTGCACGATGATGCGCTCGGAAGAAAGGCTAACGTGAGTACGGCAGGCGCAAGTCCGGGAGCGACAGAAGCCATCGTTACAACCGATCTCACAAAATGGTTCGGCACAGGCGAAACCAAGGTGACTGCCGTGAATGGAGTCGCCCTGGTCGCCCATTTTGGCGAGATGTTATTTATCGTTGGTCCCTCTGGGAGCGGCAAAACCACAACGCTGAGCATGATGTCCGGCATCTTGCGTCCTAACCGGGGCACCGTTCTGGTGAAGGGCGCAGACATCTGGACCTTGAACGATGACCAGCTAGCGGACTTCCGTCTGAATACGATTGGTTTTGTCTTCCAGGACTACCATCTGTTTCCACGGCTAACAACGGCGGAGAACGTTGCAATCCCGCTGGTCCTGAAGCAGCGCGATTGGAAGGAGTCGATCACGGAGGCAAACAGGATTCTTGAAGTCGTTGGCTTGAAGGATCGCGGCGAGATTCTGCCAATCAAACTTTCAGGAGGGGAGCAGCAGCGAGTTGCAATCGCGCGCGCGATCATCAGCAGCCCGGAGATTCTGATCCTCGATGAACCGACCGCATCGCTGGATGGCGATACCGGAAGGATGATCATTGCCTTCGTCAAGAAGCACATTCTCAACGAGAAGCGCTGCATCCTCATCGTCACCCACGATGCGCGGATCAATGAGTACGCAGACCGGATCATTCACATGGAAGACGGCCGCATCACAGGGTTGGACAAAGGCACGGAATGAAGACCAAGATTATCTTCGGGCTATCGATACTGGGAGTTCTCGCCGGATTGGTTGCAGCGTATCTCTTCGGGCTTGAGCGTAAAGCGCAACCACCGGTATTTACGCCGGTCAGCAACCCTTATGCCTCCGCCATCTATGCAAATGGGATGGTTGAAAGCGACCAGACAAGCGGAGAGGGCATCAACATTTTTCCAGAAGTGTCAGGGCCGATCACGAAGGTTCTGGTGACCGAGGGCCAGAGCGTGAAAGCCGGCACACCGCTGTTGACCATTGACAACTCCGTACAGAAAGCAACCACAGATCAACTGCGCCTCCAGGCTGAAGCGTCCTTAAAGCTTCTGCAGGAATTGAAAGCGGAGCTGAGACAAGAGACGCTGGCTATCGCATCTTCCCAGGTAGAGCAGGCCGAAACGAGTTTGAAAGCGGCGCGAGACCAGTATGAGAAGCGCCTCGCTTCCTACAGCGCCGATCCGAAATCGATCAGCAAGGACGTAGTCGATATATCGAGAGATAATGCCGAGCAGGCGTCGTCCGCGCTGGACGTGGCTCGCAAACAGTATGAGTTGACGAAAGCTGGCGCATGGGTCTACGACATCGCCAACCAGGAAAAGCAACATGAAGCGCTTAAGCAGTCTTACCTTGCCGCAAATGCGTTGTTGGTAAAGTATTCGGTCAGAGCGCAGGCGGACGGCGTCGTGATGTCCATCAATTCCTCGGTAGGAAGCTATGTTTCGCCCCTGGGCGCCTATGACACCTACACGCAGGGTCTCGATCCGCTGGTTGTGATGGGTACTCCTCAGGGCTACCTTGAAGTGCGCTGTTATGTGGACGAGATTCTGATTGCGCGGTTGCCGTCGCCGGAACATATCGTCGCACAGATTGCAGATTGAAGGCACTGACCTCAAGGTTCCGCTCCAGTTCGTCCGGGTGCAGCCCTATGTCTCGCCCAAGATCGAGCTGTCCAATCAACGTCAGGAGAAGGTGGATTTGCGCGTGCTGCCGGTTATCTTCCGGTTTGAGAAGAAGAACTATCCGGTGTATCCCGGCCTGTTGGTGGACGTGTACATCGGGCAGCAGTAGGGTCGCGTTCAGGTGCTCGGAAGCGAGAGAGACGGCAATGCACAAGAGGACGAACAGGGGCCAGGCGTGAGGAAGTACAGCGGCATTCTGAAAATCGGGTTCAAGCTGCTCGTGAACGACAAGGGAAAGTTCTCAGCCTTGCTCATCGGGCTCACTTTCTCGGTCTTCCTGATGATGGAAATGACCGCGATGTTTGCCGGAATCCTCACTCGCGCGTATTCCAATGTCACCAACATCGGAGCTGCGATGTGGGTCATGGATCCAGCCGTGAACACCGTCACAAGCGCCATTCCAATGCCCGACTACCTGCTGGATGCGGTTCGCAGCATGAATGGAGTGAGCTATGCGGTACCGCTCTTTGTGGGTGGCGCACTGATCAAGCTGGAGAGCGGAACAACCCAGGCTGTCACGGTTATAGGGCTCGATGATGCCAGCCTGTTCGGCCGGCCCGAGATGCAGCAGGGCAACATTCTCGATATCTATGCCGAAAACTCGTTCTTTGTGATCCATGATGCTGAATTCTCAAAGCTGGAGAACCCAAAGATCGGGACCACATTCGAGCTCAATGATTTTCGGGGAAGAATTGTAGGCATTGCCGGCGTTGCTTCAAACGGGTTGAACGGTGTGCCAACGCTCTACACGACGTACCATCGCGCCATCACATACATTCCGTCCACACGCTTCACTATTTCTTACATTCTGGTCCAGCCCAAGAACACTGCTGCTCAAAAAGCCATTAAGGAGCAAGTAGCCAAACTGGGATATGTTGCCTTTACAAAAGACGAGTTCAACTCCCGAATCACCGACTACTACACCTACAAGACTGGCATCGGTACCAACATCCTCATGATGACTGTCATCAGTTTCCTCGTGGGACTTTCGATCTCGGGACAGACCTTCTATACATTCGTCCTGGAAAACCTCGACAAATTCGGCGCCCTCAAAGCCATCGGTGCAAAGGGGCGCGAACTGGTCTACATGATCCTGTTCATGGCGGCGCTTACTTCGCTCACAGGCTATGGGCTTGGCATCCTTCTGGTCACGCTGATGATCGCCATCGCGCGATCCTGGCTGCCGAACTATGCGGCCATGATCACGTTCTGGAATCTGGGTCTTGCCTTCGGAATGGTCATAGTCATCGCGGGCATTTCCGGCTATATCGGCGTCCGCAAGGTACTCAGCGTTGAACCATTCGATATCTTCAGGGGGTAGCGGGTTGGAAGCGAACCCACAATTCGTGTCGCATCGCAAAACCGAATCAACTGCGAGCACTTTGCTCCCGATGAGCCACTCCGCCTGGGCGTACAGTCTGCCCCTCGTGACAATAGTCATGACAGTACTCGTCGCACTCGCGTTCCTGATTCCATTGACTGGATGTAACCTCGCCCCGAAGTATTCGATGCCTGCTGTGGCGACGGCTCCGGCCTTCAAAGAGGTCGCGCCGGCCGAATCCATCCAATCTGGCAATTGGAAAGCAGCCGAGCCGGGTGACAAGATCGCTCGCGGAAAATGGTGGGAGATGTTTGATGATGTTGAACTGAACCGGCTCGAAGAACAGTCGACTGAATCTAACCAGAGTATCGCTGCAGCCGTGGCCAACTTTCTAGCCGCGCGGGCCATCGTGAAGCAGGCCCAATCGCAGTATTACCCGACCCTTACAACCACACCAACTGTCACGAGGTCACGAGCGTCTTACGCGCCGACTCAAGCAGGGCAAAAGGCGACTCCTTTCACAAGCAATGCGTTCTCATTGCCGCTGGATGCGACATGGGAGGTTGATCTCTGGGGACGCGTTCGCAACACCGTAAAGGCAAACAGGCTTGAAGCGCAGGCCACGCTTGCGGACCTCGAAAGTATGCGGCTCTCGGTCCATGCGGATGTGGCATCAGATTATCTTCAGCTTCGCTCGCTCGACTCGGAGAAAGAAATCGCCGAAGAAGAAGTCGCCGCCGATCGGGAGTCGCTGAAACTGACCGAGGTCGAGTTCAAGGCAAACATGGTGTCCGGGCAGGATGTCGCATTGGCTGAGACACTTCTCGATACGGCCCGCGCCCAGGCAGATGATATCGGGATCCAGCGAGCGCTCTTCGAGCACGCAATCGCAACGCTTACCGGTCAAACCGCATCCTCGTTCACCATTGAGCCCAACGCAACAACTATCAACCCCGTCGCGATTCCAGCGGGCGTACCGTCGCAGTTGCTCGAACGTCGTCCGGATATTGCAGCTGCCGAGCGTCGCGTCGAGGAAGCGAATGCGCAAATCGGCGTAGCGCGCGCCGCATACTTCCCGGTGCTAAGCCTGGGAGGGTCTGGAGCCTCGCAGAGCACCTCGGTGGCAAATCTGCCGTCGGGTCCGAGCTTGATATGGTCGGTAGGCGCGTCGCTTGCACAGACACTGTTTGACGGCGGAGAGCGCAAAGCAGTCACAGAACAGTCGCGGGCCATTTATCAAGGCACAGTTGCAAACTATCGCGAGACTTCTTTGAACGCGTTTCAGGAGGTTGAAGACAACCTGGCGACGCTGCGAATCCTGTCACAGGAGTTCCGGGCCCAGGATGCGGCCGTCGTCTCCTCGGAGCATTACCTGAATCTGGCCCAGGTCCGTTATACATCCGGCCTGGATAGTTACCTCGACGTAGCGGTCGCGCAGACCACCCTGTTGACTAATCGGCGCGCCGCAACGAACCTGAGGATGGAGCAAATGGCAGCAAGCGTCCAGTTGGTCAAGGCGTTGGGCGGCGGATGGGACGCTTCGAAGACCCCGGTGAGCGCGAAGTCCGGCACTGCTTCCGTTCGCTAAGCTCAAACGCTCAGTTTGGTTAGCTGCCACCATTGCTCGTCGGGCAGACCAGGAAGTGTCAATCTTCCAGAAATAGGATAGGCGCATTGAATAACGCGTGCGCAAAACCGGAACCTGCAAAGGATGGGCATCGGAAGGACGCAGCGTCTCGATGCGCCGGGATCAATCGATCCTCTTCGAAGCGGCAAGGATTGGTAACGAAAAAGCGCATGTCGCCGCAAATCATACTGAATCGTTATGCGGCCAAGACCGCGGCTGGAGCCGGGCTCGGGTCCCACGGCCCTGGAATCGATGGAAGCAATCGAACGATGTGCTCCGATCCACAAAGTCCGAAGCGCCGCCCAGACGATGTTGAGACTGTTTCGCAGTTCCTGCAGTAGACGGCGCTCTCCACAGGAAGTGAAACCAGGCCCGGCTCGCGCGAGTGGAGATTGGAACAGGAGGAGAACCCGCGCAAATGGGCGTTCAGCCGACGGCCGGAAGGTTGTCGAACCCGTTTGCTGAGGAAAGGATTGGAATGGATCAACTGAGCAGGATTGCTGTGATAGGGCATCCATTTTGATCGAGAGGAAAGTTTGAAAATTCGGCGAAGATATCGGGACCACTCCGGGCCCAATCAATCATTAGGGTCGTTGCGATGCGTTCCGATGCACTTCGCTTACCTTTAGAATGTTGCGGTTACGACTTTCTCCCGTTCTTTCACGGCGATAACACGGGTTCAAATCCCTTCAGGGATGCCAATAGAATCAATGATGTGGCCCCCGCCGGATCCATGTGACTGCCGTCAATCGAAGCCAGCAGACGAGGATCGCAGAGGCAAGCCGCGATCTCATGGCAAGACAATGCAAACCAGACAGAGGAACCTAGATAAGATTCAGGGCCTGCTACGCAAGGCGGAATTGCTGTCTCCCCGGTCGGATCTTGCCGAATCCTCTCCATTAGTCAGATAACTGGTAAACATGGAGAGATTGCTTCGCAAGATAATGTGCGGAGCCAGGTGGGTAACCGACTCAGGAGTCACGCCGTTCAGGAGATAGCGAAGAAGAAGTTCGAGCGCAGTTTTCCCTTGGGTGAAGGGGCGCTGGTAAAGAGTTGCGAGAATTTTACCGGATTCGATATAAGGAACGAGTTCTATGAAAAGGTCAGTGGCAATAACCTGGATCTCGCCGAGCAGTTTTTTCTCTTCAAGTGCTCGGAGGACGGGAATGCTGTTCGCGGTACTTATATAGATTCCCAGCGGATAGGGCTTACGCGAAAGGAGTGCAGCCGCCTGGCGGTATGCCACCTTAGGTTGTTCATGCGACTCGATGGCTGGGAGAAGAGATAGGTGCGGAGCAAAAACGGCAAGGTTAGCTGCGAAGCCGCGCAGCTTCTCAAGGTGGTCTAGCGTGGTCAATTCTCCGGTGATGGTTGCGAGGTGCCCGGTCTTCTGGATCGTGCGGGAGAAGAGTTCTGCGGCAATGGCACCGCTCGTATGCGCATCCGCGGTAACCGAGGCCAAACGCGCGCTTCGCGGGGCATCACTGGCAACGCAAACCGTTGCAACGCCTCGTTTTTGCAGGGCGCCGAGCGTGGGCCCGATGCGCTCAGGATTTCCCGGTGCTAAAAGAATCCCATCAAGTTTTTCACCGGCAGTCGCAGCGAGAAGTTCTACGTCCCCTTCTCCGAGCCGTGGAAAGGTCCGAAAGACGAGCTCAACATTGACGCCCGTCGAAGCAGCCGCTGCGGCGCGGACGCCAGAGCGCAACGGATCAAAAAAGGAAGAGATTTCGCGAGGGAAGTAGACGCCGATGCGCAGCCGACGGTTGAGTTTGAGGGAACGGGCGGCGAGATTCGGCTGATACCCCAGTTGTTCGGCCTTCTTCAAGACACGGGCTCGTGTTGTGGGACTGACGTCAGGTCGTCCGTGCAAGGCACGGTCAACGGAGCCGATCGAAATGCCCAGAGCCTGAGCAATGTCTTTAATGCTGGGAGGCTTCATAGGGTGTGCTCAAAAATCTCGATTTTACGTATTGTATCTTCCTCGATTGCCGCTATTCACTCTATCTGGCAACTAATGATAGCGCCATTTTGGTTCTAAACTGCGCGGTTGTGGGAGATGGGACTGGCGGTCTCGCGAGGGATGATGGAAAAGCGACGACCAGCAATTGACAGGTTGTGTAAAAAACGTGTACGTTAACGATCTGGCTAGAATGTTTACCATTCGTTGCGGAGGGAATAGATGACCGCGCTATGGGGAACATGATCTTGCAAGCTTTGAGGTTCAAGGCTGATGAACAGAACGCGTGAAATCGAGCCGGTCCGATGCCGGGAAGAACAAGTTGTCATTCCCACCTATCCGATCCAGGATGCCGACCCGAACCCGATGTTTCTGGAGAAGCGGGTTTACCAGGGAAGCAGCGGGAGAGTCTATCCCAATCCATTCACAGACAAGGTGGCGCTGGAAAAGAGCGATAAATCCTACCGGGCTATCATGCTCGAAAACGAGTATGTTCAACTGATGATCCTTCCCGAGATTGGGGGGCGGATTCATGTCGGCCTGGATAAGACCAATCAATATGACTTCTTTTACCGACAGACCGTCATAAAGCCGGCGCTGGTGGGTCTGGCGGGACCATGGATCTCCGGCGGTGTCGAGTTCAACTGGCCGCAGCACCACCGGCCGTCAACCTACATGCCGGTGCACGCAACAATTGAAGAGCATTCTGACGGCAGCCGCACCGTCTGGCTCAGCGAACACGACCCCATGCTGCGGATGAAGGGGATGGTGGGGATCTGCCTTGCTCCCGGCAAGGCGATTGTGGAAGCCAAAGTCCGGTTGTACAACCGAACTCCATTACCGCAAACCTTCTTGTGGTGGGCTAATGTAGCGGTGCGGGTTCACGACCAATACCAGACATTCTTCCCACCGGACGTTTCCTTTGTCGCCGACCATGCGAAGCGCGCAGTGTCATCCTTCCCCGTGGCTCGGAATGTTTACTATGGTGTCGACTATCGCCCGGCCACGGATATTTCCTGGTACAAGAACATTCCGGTTCCAACCTCCTATATGGTCACCGAATCGAAGTTCGACTTCTTTGGGGGGTATGACCACGCACGCGATGCCGGAGTGGTGCATACATCGAACCACAATATCGCGCCCGGCAAGAAGATGTGGACCTGGGGAAACGCGGAGTTCGGCTACGCATGGGATCGCAATCTGACGGACAAGGACGGCCCTTATGTGGAACTGATGGCGGGGGCTTATACGGATAATCAGCCTGATTTCTCGTGGCTGCAGCCGTATGAGACCAAGACCTTCAGCCAGTATTGGTACCCGATTCAGAAGATTGGGCCGGCAAAAAACGCGAACACAGAAGCAGCAATCAACCTTGAGTTTGACGGGGACACGGCCCGCATCGCGGTTTACGTCACTTCGCGACGCGACGTGCGTGTTGTGCTGATTTGTAATAGCGACCTTATCCTTGACAAGCAATTGGATCTGTCGCCGGAACGTCCGTTTATTCAGAATGTCAGCACCGACGATGCACGACCCGAACGACATATTCTGCTGGTTAAAGACGCTGAGGACAACGAGATTATCGCGTACCGGCCGGAGCGCCGAACCGATTGCGAACCACCGAAGCCTGCTACGGAACCGCCGGAGCCGGCGCAGATCGCGAGCATTGAGGAACTCTATCTGACAGGGCTGCATCTCGAGCAGTATCGTCACGCTACCCGATCTCCTGAAGCGTACTGGATCGAAGGCCTTGAGCGTGAGCCGGATGACGCACGTCTGAACAACGCGATGGGCCTCTTCTACTTGAGAAGGGGCGAATTCTCGAAAGCCGAAGACAGTTTTGCGCGCGCCATACGGCGACTGACCATTCGAAACCCGAATCCATATGATGGTGAACCCTTTTACAACCTTGGACTTACCCGTCTTTATCAAGGCAAAACCTCCGAGGCAAAAGATGCCTTCTACAAATCCGTGTGGAACTACGCCTGGCAGAGCGCGGGATACTACGCGCTGGCGTCGATCAGCGCGGCCCGGGCAGAACTGAGCATCGCGCTGGAACTGGTAGAGAAAAGCCTTCTCACGAACGTGGAGAATCTGAAAGCTCGCGCGTTGAGAGCTTCATTGTTGCGACGCATGGGACGTACCGAGGAGGCACAAACTGCCATACGCGATTCTCTGGCGATTGATCGTCTCGATTTTCGCATGATGGCTGAGCGGTTTCTTCTCACCGGGAAAGAACAGGACCGCGACGCTTTTCTCGCAGCGCTCGATGGGGATGTACAAACCCTGCTCGACGTGAGCTTCGATCTTGCCTGGGGCGGATTCCAGCAGGATGCCTTTGTCCTCTTGCAGGCGTGCAATACAAACGGACCGTGGAATCACCCGATGATCTGGTACACGCTTTCCTGGTTGGCCGCTGCACTGAACAAGAAAAGTGCAGCCTTTGAGTATTTGGCCAGTGCCGAAAAAGCTTCGTCGCGTTACTGTTTTCCCGCGCGGCTTGAAGAGATGATCGTGCTCGAAGACGCTATCCGCCGCAATCCTTCAGGCGCCAGGGCATACTACTATCTCGGCAATCTTTTCTATGATAAGCGCCGATATGAACATGCAATCCGGGCCTGGCGCCGTTCGATTGAGTTGGATGACACGTTCTCCATCCCGCTTCGGAATCTGGGAATCGCGGAATTCAATGTGATGCACAATCCGGCGGCTGCAGACCGGATGTACGAGCGAGCCTTTCAAGCAAATCGCAAAGACGCACGGCTGTTGTACGAGTGGGACCAGCTCAAAAAGCGAGCGAGGATCGCTTCGCCGCAGGATCGGCTGCGTCAATTGGAGAACCATCCCGAGCTGGTGACCGACAGAGACGACCTGACGGTGGAATTTGTAGCCTTGTTGAATCAGTGTGGTCAAAACCAGGCAGCTCTGGAGTTGCTGCGCAATCGGCGCTTCAGCCCCTGGGAAGGTGGCGAGGGGCTTGTCTCCGCACAATATGTGCAGGCGCACACAGCGCTAGGCAGGGCCGCACTGGCAGCTGAGTCCTTTCAGGATGCACTGGATCACTTTGAGGCGGCGCGACACTATCCCGAGAACCTGGGCGAAGGCAAGCACCTGCTTACTTTGGAACGCGATCTGGATTACTACTCAGGATTGGCGGCGGAGAAGCTTGGCGATTCGGAAATGGCGCGTCGCTACTGGACCGCCGCCGCCGCGCCTTTGGAATCTCCCGGCATTCATTCCTATTTCCAAGCGCAAGCACTCATCGCCCTGGGTGAAGCGGCAGCGGGCCACAAGGTGCTCCTGGAACTCGCCCGCTTTTCCGCAGAGAAGCTTAAGACTGTTCCGAAAATCGATTACTTTGCAACCTCGCTACCCAATCTTCTTCTCTTCGACGACGACTTGGAGAAAAGGAATCGGATTGAGTCAACGTTGTTGAGCGCATTGGCTTGCGAGGGCCTGGGCGAAACAGAGAAGGCTTTGGGGCTCCTGCAACAGGTGATCGCGGACGATCCGAATCATCTCTTCGCAGTCGAGATGCTGCAATGGCTGAGGCGAGAGGATAAATCAGTGCCGCAGGAGATTGAGGTGCGTCCGGTGTCATGATCGCATCCCCTGGCATATCCGAACTGAGATCGGACGATCAAGGCTCGTTTCGCTCGGCTTACGTCTGGCTTGCGGCCGCATCGGGCGCGCTGGGCGGCCTTCTGTTTGGGTACGACTGGGTCGTCATCGGGGGAGCAAAGCCCTTTTATGAGAGGTTCTTTCACCTCGACTCGCCCTCTCTCGAAGGATGGGCAATGAGTTGTGCGCTGATCGGCTGTCTCTTCGGGGCAATCTCGTCCGGAGGCCTGAGCGACCGCTTCGGCAGAAAACGGCTCCTCACGTTGTCTGCCATCACTTTTGCCATTTCATCACTGGGAACCGGATTCGCCATCCATTTCAGCACGTTTGTCGCGTGGCGAATGATGGGGGGATACGCCATCGGACTCGCGTCCGGAATCTCGCCGATGTATATCGCAGAGATTTCGCCTGCCCATCTGCGAGGCCGTCTGGTCTCGCTCAACCAGGTGGCCATCGTCTTCGGAATTTTCCTGGCGCAGGTTGTGAACTGGCTCATTGCCCGCCCCGTGCCCCTGGGGGCTTCTCCGCAACAGATCCTGCTGTCGTGGAATGGCCAATGGGGATGGCGCTGGATGTTTGCGGTGACCGCGATTCCATCTGTCCTTTTCCTGATTGCTTCGCTCATGGTTCCAGAAAGCCCTCGGTGGCTGGCAGCCAAGGGACGCCGTGAACAGGCGCTCCGCGTTCTCGAGCATCTAGGCGGCCCAGCCTACGCTCAGCACGTGCTGGAAGATTTCACAGCCGTCAGCGAGATGCAACCGGCGCGCTCAGTGCTGCAGGAGCTTCGGTTGCCTCGCATCCGCAACCTTCTTCTGCTCGGCATCGCGCTGGCAGTTCTTCAGCAGTGGTGCGGCATCAACGTGATCTTCAACTATGCGCAGGAGATCTTCGCCGCAGCCGGATACCAGGTCTCCGACATCCTCTTCAACATTGTCGTCACGGGCGCTGTGAACGTGGTGTTTACGTTCGTTGCATTTTTCACCATCGATCGCTTTGGTCGCCGCCTTCTGCTCCTCACGGGCCTTTCAGGCCTGGTTCTCATTTATGCGTTGCTCGGGCTGCTTTATCGCCTGCACTTTCAGGGAAAGCCCATGCTTGTTCTTGTTCTTGTTCTTGCAGCCATTGCCTGCTATGCGATGTCTCTCGCTCCGGCCACATGGGTCGTCATCGCGGAGATCTTTCCCAACCGAATTCGAAGCAGTGCCGTTTCCATTGCTGTTACAGCGCTCTGGTCGGCATGTTTTCTACTCACATACTCGTTTCCTCTACTCAATGCCGCGCTCGGAGCCGCCGGAACATTCTGGACCTATGCAGCGGTCTGTCTAGCGGGCGTCGTGTTTCTTTTCCTGCGCCTGCCGGAGACCAAAGGAAGAACTCTCGAAGAAATCGAGACCGAAGCACGAACAGCGAAAACCTAGGAGAAGAGAGTGCGGTTCCTGCGCGAACCAGTGAAGATGAATCTTTATCCGCCCATCAGGGGCATTGCTCTGCTGGCTCTTGCGATTTGCCTGGGCGGATTCGCTTATTGCCAGCAGACAAGCGTGATTCTGGATGGCGCAAGCAAAGGACGTGTATTCGACGGTCTCGGAGCGGTGAGCGCGGGAGCTTCTTCGCGCTTACTTATTGACTATCCCGAGCCACAGCGCAGCCAAATCCTGGATTACCTCTTCAAGCCAGGCTATGGCGCGGCGCTGCAACATCTGAAGGTGGAGATTGGCGCCGATGTCAATTCGACCGACGGCGCGGAACCAAGCCACATGCGGACGGCATCCGATCACGATTCTTCCCGCGGCTACGAATGGTGGCTGATGGCGGAGGCACACAAGCGGAATCCGCATATCCTGCTGGAGGTTCTTCCCTGGGGAGCGCCGCGGTGGGTGAATCCGAATCCAGGCAGCACTGACACCCTTTACACTCCCAAAATGGCGGAGTATGTTGCGGACTTTATCCGCACTGCCAAGCGCGATTACGGCCTGGACATTGCCTATACCGGTGTGTGGAACGAGCGTCCTTACGACGCCAACTACGTGAAGCAACTTTATCGTACCCTGAAGAACGATCACCTTGCGACTAGGATCGTTTGCTGCGATGAATATCCCGGTGAAGGAGATGGGCAGTGGGCCATCGCGGATGCCATCCTCAAGGACCCGGAGCTGGCCGCCGACATAGACGTGATCGGCGTGCACTATCCGCTGGTCGACGGGAAGATCACCACAACGGATGCGGCTCGCCGCACGGGCAAACCGCTGTGGTCCAGCGAAGATCAGCCCAACGGCGGCGGCGGCCCTTTTGTGAGCCGCGATTGGCCTGCCGGCGGGCGTATCCTTGCGCATCTCTATAACCGGAACTATCTCGAGGGATCGCTCACCTCAACGGAGATCTGGAGCCCGATCACTTCGTACTATGACAACCTGGCAGCTCCAAATTCGGGGCTGATGTATGCGAATACTCCATGGTCCGGGCACTATGACGTCCAGGGAACAATATGGGCCACCGCTCACACTACGCAGTTTGCCCAGTCCGGCTGGCAGTATCTCGATTCCGGTTCGGGATATTTGCCAGAGAAAGGGAGCTATGTTGCGCTCCGTTCGCCCGACAAAAAGAACTGGAGCGTGGTGCTGGAGACGATTGAAGCCCAACGTCCACAGACGGTCTCGTTCAGCCTCACCGGCGGACTCAGCGCGAGAGAAATTCATATCTGGGAGACCAACGCCGGCCGCACATTCGAACATGTTGCCGACGTGAAGCCGGAAGGCGGAGGTTTTACCTATACATTCGATCCGGATTCGCTCTTTTCCCTGACGACCACAACGGGACAAGGAAGGGGGACTTCGGAGCCGCCAAATTCGAAGCCATTCCCTTTTCCGTATTCGGAGGATTTCGAAGCGACCCCGTTGGGGCACACGCCAAAATACCTGTCTGATCAGGACGGTGCGTTTGAAGTACGTGCGTGCAAAGATCGTTCCGGCCAATGTCTGGAGCAGGTGATTACAGAGAAGCCTATTCCGTGGAGCCCTTTGCCAAATCCGTTTACGCTGGCGGGTGACGAGGGCTGGGGTGATTACAAGGTTTCCGTCGATGTGCACTTCTTGTCGAATGCGCCGGCGACTTTGATGGGGCGCATCGATTCTTCAAATGTGTTTGAGGATGACAAAGCGCTGTGGCCAAGCGGTTATATCGCAAGCGTGAATCCTGACGGCGGCTGGGAACTGCTTTCCGCGGAATACAAGAAGCCTACGGTGACGCTCGCTTCCGGATCGATGAAGATTGATCGCGATCGCTGGCATCGGCTGGAATTGAATTTCCACGGAACGCGGATCACAGTCTTGCTCGACGACAAGCCTATCGCCATGATCGTGAGCACCGCACATACACACGGAATGTTTGCGCTTGGCACGGGGTGGGATCGCACTCAGTTTGATAATGTGCGCGTGATGCCTTAGAAAAAAGGCATGGTTATTGGTCATCATCCCAGTCTCGCTCGCCCGTACGTCTTCGTCGGTCAACTTGCGTTTTTGGAATGAGTACCGAATTGGCTCGCTGAGTACATCTGACGAGCACATGGTCTGCTTCTAATTGGCCTCAAATATCGCACTTTCTGGGGCGCTGGCGCGTGCGATGATTTTGTCAGACGGCGAAGGGAGACACATGCTGATCTTGAGTCGCGTCTGGGTTGGCTTCAAAAACCGTTAGCCGGAATGAAAGGAGACTGAAACGAACTTTGTGCTTCGAGACTGCTCGCACAGAAATCGGGTCGACACCGGCACATCAGATTGTCAGGGCTTACTACCTGCATCAACGGAGCAGGCTCTGCCGTCGCACAAGGCGGACGTGACACCCTTTCCCTCAGTGACCGTGTAGATGCGATCAGGAGCCGGCAGCTTGATCGATTCTCTATCGCCGCTGGGCCAGTGAATTTCGACGCCCTCCACGCTTGAGGCATCGCCCAGCCCAAAGTGAACGCGAAGATCATTAGAGGAGAGATAACTGCCGCCACTCAACACATCTCCCCGTTGCCGAATGCCCCCCGCGGTGAGATAGACAGTTGAGCCTACCGCGTCGCGGGGGCTTCTGGATCCGCCGATGAGCTTCAGTTCGACCCAGTGGTGATGGTCTGGGCTTACATTGCGAAGCAGCGAGGGAACTCCGTCGACATTATTGATAACAACATCAATCTTGCCGTCGTTGAAAATGTCTCCGAACGCGGCGCCGCGGCCCACGGTCACTTCAGCTAGTCCCGTTCCCTCGACTGCGGGCGCCAGTTCGAATTTCCCATTCTTCAAGTTATGAAAGAGCAGTGGCCGCTGGGCATAAGTGGTGCCCCACTCTGGGTGTTTGTCGACCTTCGGATAGACATGACCGTTGGCAATCAGCAGATCCTTCCATCCGTCGTTGTCGTAGTCGAGGAATCCATCGCCAAAGCCGACAAATGGAATGGTGGCTTCTGCGATACCAGATTCATAGCTGACATCGGTGAAAGTACCGTTGCCGTCATTTCTAAACAGGACATCATTGTCATCGGAGAACGTGGTGTTTACCAAGTCCATATGCCCATTGTTTTCGTAGTCGCCAGCCGCGATGCCCATGTTTGCCATCTCTCGCCCGTCGCCATTGAGAGCATAGCCGCTCAGATAACTGCGATCGTCAAAAGTGCCGTTCCCTTTGTTGATGTAGAGATAATTTGGCGACGAGTCGTTGGCCACGACGAGATCGGGCTTGCCATCGTTGTTCACGTCGACAAACAGCGCGCCAAGGCCAAAATATCCGTCCGGGTCGTTAACACCAAGCTGGGTACTGACATCGGTGAAGGTGCCGTCTTCATTGTTGTGAAAGAGATGGTCGTGTTCTCCCTGGAGTCCGTGCGGGCCGCACATCACGGGCGTTCCGCGAAATTGGCAGGAGCTGTAATTGACGCTCGTAGAGCCCAGGATAGGCGGGTTCTTGACGTCATAGTGAAGATAGCCTGCGACAAAAAGGTCGAGCCGGCCATCGCCATCGTAATCGCCGAATGTCGCGCCGGTCGACCATGTACCAAGCGCCACTCCGGCCTTCACGGCCACGTCGGTGAAGGTTCCGTCATGATTGTTGTGATAGAGGCGGTTCTGCCCGAAGTTCGTTACGTAGATGTCCGGCCAACCGTCGTTGTCGAAGTCGCCCACCACCACCCCGTAGCCCCAGCGGTCATTGGTGACGCCGGCCTTTGTTGCCACGTTGGTGAAGGTTCCATCGTGATTATTATGAAACAGCGCCGCCCGCGGAGGTGTCTCCTTGCTATCGAGTGCCTTGTAGGTCGAGCCGTTCACCAGGTAGATGTCGAGCCAGCCGTCGTTGTCATAATCCAGTAGCGCGACACCGGCGCCTTTGGCATCAAGGATAAAGTTCTTTTCCGGAGTTCCCGCAGTATGATGCCACTTGGTAAGGCCGGCTTGCTCGGCAATATTCATGAAGACGACGGGGCCGGTCTTGACGGTGCCGCCGGCAGTAATAGGCCGATGTGCCGAATCGAAGACGGGCTTGAAGACACCGCCAGTGGCCATTCCGCCTTGCTGAGGTTTAGCTGTCTGGGCCCATCCCCAGGGCGCGGTCAGGAAAAGAAAAATGATGAAGCACGAAGAGCGTGCGCAGCCAAACACGGATAGTCCCCACCCCAGGGGGCAGTGTACTATATGCGGTCTTCAGGGAATCTCTCCCCGTTCCTACTTGGAACTGAGCTTGTAGAATCCCGACGCATGGGGCGCGAGTGTCACGTTGAGAGCGGCTGGCCTGGTTTCGCTCTTGCCGGCCCAAAGATCGAGCATTGCAGCGGGAGCGTACGCAACGCCAACTTGATTCCATGTGAGGTGAACGGCAGACTCGGAATCCGCAAGGTTGAAAACGGCAACGTATTGAGCGTCCCCACTATCGGACTTTGCCGTCCATACGCGGATGTTTCCCTCTTTGTAGACAACCTTGTTTCCAGTGCTGTGCTGGTTTACTGAGAGCACATCGGCGTTGGTGAGCAACGAGCGTGTGAAGGGATCGAGGGTGGGAAGATCGCCTCCGAACATGAGTGGCGATCGGAAGATCGACCACAGGGTCATGAGGGTTGTCTGCTCATCGTGGGATAGCTGCGAGAGGCGATCATTTCCGCGCTCGGCCCGGATTCCGATATGACCCAGCGGCAGCATATCTGCGTCAGGCCAATGGCCCGTGACCACGGACGGCGCCCAGGACTCTGCACGAAGATACATGGCTTTGAGCGAATTCCAGTTATCCCATAGGTCATCTTCAATGCGCCACATCTGTGCATTGGCGCGCAAATGCTCTACCTCATTCAACGGGGCGGGTCCGGGGGAAAGGCTGAGAACGATGGAGCGGCCGGAATGCAGAATTGCCTGGTGCAGACCCGCGATTTCCTCCTTGTGATAAGGCCGGGACATATCGTCAGCCTTGATGAAATCCACGCCCCACTTGGCATATTGCGCAACGATTGAATCGTAATAGGCCTGGGCGCCGGCCTTGGACATATCGACGCCGTACATGTCGGTGTTCCACTCGCAGAGGCTCTGCTTGTCGGCGATATCAGCGGCATGAACGGAGGCGCCGAGAATTGGCACATTTTGTCCGACGGCCTGCCGGGGAATTCCGCGCAGAATGTGAATGCCAAACTTAAGCCCCTTGCTATGCACATAATCGGCAAGAGGCTTAAAGCCCTGGCCGTTTGCCGAGGACGGGAAGCGGTTCACCGCAGGCACCAGCCTGCCATTTTTATCCATTGAGAGTTGGGCATTGGGCCGATAGCCGTGTGCCTGCGCATTTGGCTCGTACCATTGGATGTCGATGACGATGTACTGCCACCCATATTGCTTGAGGCCGGAAGCCATGGCATCCGCATTTGCCTTGACTTCCTGCTCCGTCACGGTCGTGCCATACGCATCCCAACTGTTCCAGCCCATGGGTGGAGTGGGCGCAAGCTGCGTCTTCTGCGCATGAAGCTGCGACAATGGCGCACTCAAAAACAGGAGACAAGTTAAGAGACATGCGGAGCGAAAACATGCAGGCTCGATTAGGTTCAGCGGACTGCCAAGGGTGCGCGAATTCATCAAGGAATCTCCTGGAGAACGAATTATGTTCACGCCGGCTGCAAAGGCACAGCGATTTAGAAAGTGCCGAGCTGCTTGACGGCAACGCGCACTAGCACAACCCCATGCGGAGGCACGAGCGCCGTATATGAATCGCCGGTTACTGGAACGGCTTCGTGCTTCCAGAGGTCGCGGGCCTCCAGCGACTTGCCGCCGAGGTTGGCGTTGAGATGCAGGCTGTCCCAGCGAAAGCTGATTTGGGCCGGGGCGGCTCCGCGGTTGAATAGACCAACCGCAACGGCCTCGTTGGCGAGCTGGCGAATCAGGACTTCGGATGTGTCTTGCGGAGGAGTACGCACTGCAGGCAATGCTTCCGGATCCTGATCGATGGCAATGACTTCAGCGTTCATCAAGATCGATTTGGTTTCCTCAGTCATGGTGCGAAGGTCATTTCCGGCAATCAAGGGAGCCCGCAACAGGGCCCATAGGCTCATATGAGTGCGGTATTCATCAGCGGTCATGCCTCCGTTGCCCACTTCGAGCATATCCGGATCATTCCAATGGCCGGCACTTGAGTATTGCTGGATATCAAGCTGCGCAAATCCAATACGGTCCATCGATTCCCAGTGGTCGGAAATGTCGCCCGTGGTGCGCCACAAATTGCCTCCTGCTTTTGCGCCCCACTTCCACACATCGCCCCATCCATACTCGCATAGGCTGTAAACAATCGGCCGACCGCTTTTCGCAAGCGCTTCGCTCATTTTTTGGTAAGCGCCCTCGAGGTCAGCCGGAGTGCGTTGGTACACGCGTCTTGCGCCGCACCAATCGTATTTCAGATAGTCATAGCCCCAGGCGGCAAATGTCCCGGCATCCTGTTCTTCGTGCCCGTAACTGCCCTGATAACCGCCGCAAACCTGTGGACCGGGCGAGGAGTAGATGCCGATCTTCAGTCCCTTGGAGTGAACATAGTCGGCGAGCGCTTTCATATCCGGGAAGCGGGCATTTCCGACGATGTTTCCGTTCGCGTCGCGGGAACTGGACCACCCCTCATCGACAATGATGTATTTGTATCCGGCTGCAGCCATTCCGCTGGAGACCATGGCGTCTGCCATTCCCCGTACGGTCGCATCATCAAATTGATCGTGATAATGATTCCAGCTATTCCAGCCCATGGGTGGAGTGCGGACAAGGCCGCTGTCGGGTTGGTCCTCAAGTGGCGGAAGAGGTAGCCGCGCAGGATAAACCGCATCGCGGTCGACGCGCTTGAAAACACCCTTGGTCTCGAAAACTTCGCCAGGGCGGACACCCGGCGCTCTTCTGCTCATCTGGAATTTGTCCGCAGATTCACGAACACCGTCATAGACGATCTCGAATGTGCCGTTCGCCGACTGGACCGTAATGGCAAGGCGCAGTTGGTCGCTCTGAATCGTTCCTGTAAAAGAAGTTCGATGGTCATCCTCGATAGCCGTGAGGGTTTCGCCGGTTTGCTTCAGGGAAAAGAAAGTGACGCCTCCGTTTGGCACTCTGTATTCCCAATAGCCATCAAGGCTTGATTGGGCGCTGGGCTGAGCAAGGGCGCAGGCGAAAGAGCCGAGAGACAAAGCGAAGAAAAGAGATTTCAGTTTCACTGAAGGGCTCCTGGAGAATGCCGGTGAATGCAGCCGAAAATGGCGAGTCATGTACAGCAAACGTTTTCCCATACGGCTACACTATCAACGTCTAAAGCTCGTCGCTGATGGGCGACACAAATATAGTGAGTGGCAGAAGAAATTGTCAATTCTCGCCCTCCTGCGTCAAGCCGGCTCGGTCGCACTAATTTTTTGTTCGCTCTCTGCGTGGCTGGCATGATCAAAAGATGGGTTACGCGACTGTGCGCTCTCCGGTGGGCACAATCTCTATGAATCCGCCACAGAAAGGAAGAGGCCATGGGAGCAGGGATTCGTGTCCTGTGCTCCCACCGCAATCGCACGAGGAGAGGGGCGGACGATTTCATGGTTCGTCCCGCCTCCTCCGGGGATTGCGTTGTGACTGCGGCGGATGGGGATGTAGTATGACTTGCCAGATCAACTTAACGTTCAAATAGACATACGAATTGGAGAGACGAAATGCCAGGAATAGACAGGAGATCGTTCTTGCAAGGCACGGGAATGCTCGCTGCCGGGGCGCTCACTTCGAACCTGCGGGCGTATGCTTCGGCACCGGCTGCTGTCGGCCAGGAAGCGAATCAGGACGGCGGCGTGCTCGCTCCGCCGGTCTTCGAGCCCTTTGAATGGACCGCGCCGGGCCTGGCGTTCTCCTTCGAGTTTCTTGACAAGAGAATCCGTTCCAGAACGTTGTTGCCGCCCGGGATTACTCCGCCCAGGGACATTCCTGCCCCCACAGCAATTTCGGGGATCGAGACTTCTCTCCACTGCACGGGCGAGGATCCGAACGACCATCACGGCTTGAAGCTGACCGGAGGAAGTCCGGGTTCGAGGCTGGTTTACACGGGCAAGCGTGAAGTCATTACGGCTTCGGGTAAACGCTTCACGATCTTTCAGTCAGACCCCGTGCTCGGCTTGGAGGTTGAGTCGATCTATGAGACATTCGCTAACCTGCCGGTGGTGCGCAGAAGTACCCGCGTGACGAATCGCGGCCACGAGGCCGTCGGCATCGAATATCTCAGTTCGGCGATGCTTTACAACCTGGCCTCGCCGCGCCGGTTCGAACAGGACCTTATCATCCATTTTGCGCAAAATACATGGCAGGCCGAGGCGCAGTGGCGGGCTGTGAAGCCCTCGCGGGCTGGCTTTATCGACAATGGCAACTTTACGATCTCGCCCGCCGCATTCGACAGCATTGGCACTTGGTCAACACAACGCTTTTTGCCCATGGGAGTGATCGAAAACACCGAGCTTGGCGTTACATGGTTCTGGCAGATCGAACACAACGGTACGTGGCATTGGGAACTTGCGAATACCCAGGACAAGGCCGTTTACGCCTACATCGGCGGCCCTGACGAGCTTCATGGACATGCCTGGAAAAGCCTCAAACCCGGGGAGACGTATACGACGGTTCCCGCGGCGGTCGGATGTGTCCGCGGCAGCTTTGAAGAGGCGGTCGACGCTTTGACGCAATATCGTCGCGCTGCGTGTATCCGGCCGCGCTCTGACACCCGCAACCTTCCGGTGATCTTCAACGACTATATGAACTGCCTGGAAGGTGACCCGACGACTGCTAAGGAGTTGCCGCTGATCGAGGCGGCAGCCGCGGCCGGCTGTGAGTACTTTGTGATCGATGCAGGCTGGTATGCGGAATTGAATGAGGACTGGTGGGGATCGGTTGGGGCGTGGCAACCCTCGAAGACCCGTTTCCCGGGCGGCCTGCAAGAGGTGCTGGACCGCATCCGGGCCAAAGGGATGGTGCCCGGATTGTGGCTCGAACCCGAAGTTATCGGCATTAATTCCCCCTTGAAAGATAAACCGGATGCGTGGTTCTTCCAGCGGCATGGCAAGCGGGTGATCGACCATTCACGTTATTTGCTTGACCTCCGCAACCCCGAAGTACGCGCCTATTTGCACAGTGTTGTGGATCGCATGGTCGGCGATTACAAAGTTGGATACATCAAGATGGATTACAACGTCGACGGGCTCGAGGGTACGGAGTACCTGGCGGACAGTCCCGGGCAGGGACTGCTGGAGCACAACCGGGCACACCTTTCCTGGCTCGACGAAGTGCTGGCGCGCTACCCGGATCTGACCATTGAGAACTGCGGGAGCGGTGGAGGACGGATGGAGTATGGCATGCTCTCGCACTTGCAGCTACAGTCCTCAAGCGACCAGGAGGATTACCGTCTCTATCCCGCCATCGCGGTTGGCGAATCCGCGGCGGTCCTGCCGGAGCAACTTGCCATCTGGTCTTACCAACTGGCGAATGGCGATAAGGATGCGGCTGCCTTCAACCTGGTCAACGCCATGTTGTTCAGGATTCATCAAAGCGGTCATCTCGCGGAGTTGAGTCCAGATAATTTTGCGCAAGTAAAGAACGGTCTGCGGATCTATAAGGAACGGATCCGGCCGCACATTGGCTCAGCCGTGCCCTATTACCCAATTGGCTTGCCGGACATGACCGACACTGTTTCCCCGATCTCGCTCGGGATGCGTTCACCGGGGGGCAACTTCATCGCCATATGGCGATTGCAGGGCGAGGAGAGGGTTCATCTCCCCAGGACAGATCCGAAGATGAAGATCCTCTATCCCACAGACCTGGAAATACGGCTTGAAACAGAGGGGGATGGAATAAGCGCCATCTTCCCGCGCAAGATGATGGCTTGCATCCTGACCCTGGAGCAATAGCACCTCAAGGTCAGTCCACGCGAGGCACGGGTACTTTTTGGCCTTTTCGTCTCCGCGGGTTCGATCCCCAGCCACAGGTGGGAAAGATCGTTCTGCCTTATGGGGATGCAGCGCGCCATCTGCATCCGTCTGATTTCCAAGCGATTCACGAGGATGTCCCGTATTGAAAGGCCGGGCAGCGGAAAACGATTACTCATGCTGGAAAAATCCTTGACAAGGATTTGCTCCGAGGTTATAGTTCTTGCGATTCAGTTTAACTACGTCCAGAAAGCGTTTACCTCAGTCACGTGAAAGGAATCGCTCTCGATAGGTGAGATTAAAGCAGCTCTGGACAACGTTTTCCTAATCTGGGACCAGCTTTACAGATTAGGGAATCCTCCCGGCGAAGAGGATTCGTGGCCGCATCAGCAATCGTTTCTCGCGTGAAAGATGAGTGTTGAGGAAACCGAGCATTCACGTCGGGCGGAAACCATATGCGGACTGACAAAAAACAGATCACTTTCTTAGGAGACAACCATGAAGAGGCTTTTGACGAACCAGGCGACCTGGGCCATAGTGGCATTTTTGGCTCTAGTTTGCACTTCCATTCCACCTCGTGCTGT
>OCTA010001227.1_pt1 | contig 23690 bp, 18 predicted proteins | sample 1538991 | NCBI WGS metagenome assembly OCTA01 (sample SAMEA3539302, study PRJEB22396) | soil metagenome | biome: tundra; feature: field; material: soil | place: USA | collected 2010-05 | depth 0.15 m | reverse complement strand
CGCCCGGCGCGCCGGGACCGCCCGGCGCTGGCGCCGGTCGCGCGCCCGGCGGGCGGTTCATCATTCCGGGCGGAATGTTCATCGGGCGCGCGCCCGCGCCGGGACCGCCCGGCGACATTCCCGGCATCATCATCCCGTTGCCGTTGGCGCCCGGCGCGCCGTGCATCCCCGGCATCATGCCGCCGGGTCCCATCCCGCCCGGTCCGGCGCCGGTCGCTCCGGTGGTGTCGACCACCACCTTGGCCAGGTTGTCCTCGTGGATCTCGATGTTGCTCTTCTTCTTGAGATCGGCGACGAAACTGTCCATGGATTTGGCGCGCAGATCGCGGAAGAGCCGCTGCTGGATCTGGCGCTTGACCTCGGGCAGCGGGCGGTTGAAGCCGGGACGCCTCTGGGTCAGACGCAAGATCGCCCATCCTTTGTCGGTCTTGATGGGGGCGGCGACATCGCCGATGTCCTTGAGCTTGAACGCGGCGTCGACGATCACCTTGGGGGTGGTGGCGGAGTCGGCCGCAAAGAACGACAGGTCTCCGCCGCGCGGCTTCGACTCCTCGTCCTCGGAATACTTGGTGACCAGATCGCGGAAGCCCTTGGCGTCCATCGCGTTGGCCGGTCCCTTGGGCAGCGCGCGCGCCTCCGCGTAGGCCTTGTCGGCCTTGGGCTTCTCTTTGACGACGATCTCGCTCACGCGGACCTCGTCCTTCTGGTGAAACTCGGTGGGGTGGTCGTTGTAGTACTTCTCGACGTCGGCGTCGGGAACGTCCTCCACCTTCAGCTTCGACTCGAAGTCCTTCTGCATGAACTTCGAGATCATCTGCTGCTTCATGACCCGCTGCACCTCGGGATCCTTGTCGTACCCGAGCCGCTCGGCCTCGCTGGCCATCACCTCGAACTTGATGAGACCGTCCAGGAACTCTTTCTTCCGGTCGGCGTTGGTGTAGCGGGCGCGCACGAAGGGCGACTGCTTGTTGATCCGCTCCTGCACGTCGTTGACGGTGATGACCGTATCGTCGACCTTGGCGACGACCTGGGACGGATCGACGTTTTCGGATTGGTGGCCGGCCCTGTCGTGGCCGTGTTTGCAGGCGGGCAGCGCCAACGTCACCGCGGCGAGGGTTCCGAGAGCACAAGTTAGGGCCGTAGGGCCGGAAGCGGACTTTGACATTCGCGAGAGATTACACGCCTTGGGCGCTAGATCCAGGGCGCTAGATCCAGCGCGTGGGGCCCGCCCCGTAGACGGCGTTCATCTGGTGGGCGTGCAGCGCGTAACTGAAGAGGCCATTGACCACCGTGATGATCGCCGCGGATCCGAACAGCGCCCCGGCGGTCTCGATCTCGAACGAGCCGAGGAGCTTGTCGGTCAACCACAAGAGCACGGCGTTCACGATGAACGGCACGAAGAGGAACAGCACCCCCAGGGTCAGGATGGCGGGCACGAAGAGCGCCACCCGGATGAGCCAACCCAGGAAGACGTTCAGCACCGAGAAGACGATCGCCACCACCACCGCCGATGCGACGCTCTTGATCTTCACGGTCGAGAAGATCCGGGAGAGCGCCAGGACGGTCACCGTGAGCGTCGCGAGATGCAGGAGCATGTACATGGGGCAAGCCTAGCCCAAGATCTGGGAAATGGCCGTTCAAACGGCGCCGGGACGATTTCGGGGAGCGCGCGCCCAACCCACCGCGATCACACGTAAATGTAGGGGCCGCGGCCGACCGCCGCGCTCACAGGGCGGTCGTGACCAGCGCCTTGAGCTTGGTGAGGCAGCTCCGGGCCGCCCGCATCCGATCGCGCTTCTCGGTCTCGTCGAAGGTGTAGCCGAGGCGCATGTCGGGGGTGAGCTTGAAGCGGCTCCCCTTGGCCTGGACGAGCCGCAAGACCTTGGCCGGATCGAGCGCCGGCTCGCTCCCCAGCGACACCACCAGCCGCGCCGGGCCGAGCTCGTAGCCGAGCGCGCCCAGCGCGCGGACCAGCGTCTTGTCGACCATCACCTCGCCGAGGAGCTCGGCCTCCTCGGGCAACGGGCCGTAACGATCTTCCAGTTCGGCGAGCGTGGCGCGCACGTCGTCCTCGCCGCGCGCCTGCGCGAGGCGGCGGTAGAAATCCAGCCGCTGGCCGGTGTCGGGCACGTAGTCATCCGGCAGAAACGCCGGCACGTCGACCGAGATCTCCGGATCGTGCTCGGCCTTGATCGGCTCGCCCCGCAGCTCCGCAACGGCCTCCTCCAGAATGCGCGCGTAAGTGTCGAACCCGACCGCCGCCACCGCGCCGTGCTGCCGCTCGCCCAGCAGCTCGCCGGCGCCGCGGATTTCCAGATCGTGGGTGGCCACCTGAAACCCGGCGCCGAGCTCGGTGAAACGCTGCAGGACCGCCAGACGCTTGGCGGCCTCCGGCGTCATGCGGGTCTCCTCGGGGACGACCAGATAACAGAACGCCCGCTCGCGCGAGCGGCCGATGCGACCGCGGAGCTGATAGAGCTGCGCCAGGCCGAACCGGTCCGCGTGGTTGACGATCATGGTGTTGGCGCGCGGGATGTCGAGCCCCGATTCGATGATGGTCGTGCAGGCCAGCACATCGTAGCGTCCGTCGACGAAGTCGACCATCACCTTCTCGAGCTCGCCCTCGGGCATCTGCCCGTGCGCTACCGCGACCCGCGTCCCCTCGGGCGCCAGGTCCCGGATCTTGGCGGCCCATTCGGCCAGGTTCTCGATCCGGTTGTGGACGAAGAAGATCTGCCCGCCGCGGGCCCGCTCGCGCCGCAGCGCCTCGCCCAAGAGCTCACGATCGAACCGGCAGACGAAGGTGCGGATGGCCAGCCGATCGGCCGGCGGCGTCGCGATGATCGAGATCTCGCGCAGGCCCCCCATCGCCATCTGCAGCGTGCGCGGAATCGGGGTGGCCGTCAGCGTCAGCACGTCGACCTGCGTGCGCAATTCCTTGAGACGCTCCTTGTGCCCGACGCCGAACCGCTGTTCCTCGTCGACCACCAGCAGACCCAGATCGCGAAAGCGGACGTCGCGCGAGAGGATCCGGTGCGTCCCGACGACCACGTCGATCTTGCCTTCCGTGAGCCCGGCCAGCGTCTTCTGCTGTTCGGCCTTGGTCCGAAACCGCGAGAGCACTGCCACCCGCACCGGGAAGTCGGCGAAGCGGTCCGAGAAGGTCACGAAATGCTGTTCGGCCAGCACCGTCGTCGGCGCGAGCACCGCCACCTGCTTGCCGCCGAGCACCGCCAGCAGCGACGCGCGCAGCGCCACCTCCGTCTTGCCGTAGCCGACGTCGCCGCAGATCAGGCGATCCATCGGGACGCCCGCCTGCATGTCGGCGATCACCGTGTCGATGGCCTTCTCCTGGTCGGGCGTCTCCTCGAACGGGAAGGTCTCCTCGAAAGCGCGGAACACCGCGTCCGGCGCCGGGAAGGCGTGCCCGGCCAGCGCGGCGCGCTGCGCGTAGAGCTGCATCAGCTCCTCGGCGATCTTGCGCGCCTCCATCGAGACCCGCCGGCGCTTGTCCTGCCAGGTGCGCAGGCCCAGCTTGTCGAGCCGCACGGCGTCCGTGTCGCCGCCCGAATAACGGTGCACCATCCCGATGCGATAGACCGGGACGTAGACCGATCCGCCGTCGTACTCGAGCTGCATGAAGTCTTGTGGCACGCCGCGCACGGTGAGCTTCTTGAGACCGACGTAACGCCCGATGCCGTGCTCGTCGTGGACCGCATAGTCTCCTTCGGCGATCTCGCCCAGATCGCCCAGCGCCGGTGTCTTGACCGGCTTCGTCTCGCGCAGCGAGCGCGGACCGAAGATCTCCTCCTCGGCGACGACGATCAGGCGATCGGCCGGCAGCGCGAAGCCGCGGCGCAGGGGGCCGGTCTGGACCGCCAGAGGCGCCCGGCGCGCGCCGGTCTCCGCCGAGAACAGATCTCCCCCGTCGCCCGGTAGGACGTCCGCCGCCAGACCGAGCGCGCGGAACAGCCCCACCAGGCGATCGGCGTGCATCCGGCTGGGCGCGACGACCCGGACGCGCTGACCGGCGTCCAGCCAGGCCCGCAGGCGATCGCGCAATGGTCGGCCGATGTCGACTTCGATGTCGATGTTCCCTTGGGTCTCCCGCTGCGACCCGACCGCCTCGGCGCGCGCCTGCTGCAGCTCGGCGCGCAGCGTGGTGTGCGGCGTCGCCTGGACGTACACCCGCGGCGGTGCATCGGGCGCGACGTCGAACCGCGCGATCTCGATCGGACGCAGCTCGAGCCGCCGGCGCGACGCCAGCGCCGCCGACGCCTCGTCCTCGCCCAGCACGAAGTCCAGGGCCGGCAGCGCCAGCCGGTGCTCGGCCTGCCGGGCCGCGGCCGCTTCGCGCAGCCGGCTCGACTGCCGCCTGGCCTCCTCGATCACCGCTTCCGGATCCTCGATCACGCACAGCGCGTCTTCGGGCAGGTAGTCGAAGAGCGACGACATCCGCGCGTGAAAGGCGGGCGCCAGTGCCTCGATCCCGAAGAACGTCTCCCCTTCTTCGATCTGCTCGAGCAGGCGGCGGATCTTCGACGACGGGGTGACCGCGGCGTCCGCGGCGGCCAGGATCCGGGCCCGCGGATCGGCCCCTTCCGTCGCGATCGTTTCGCGCACCGGGTGGAAGTGGACCGCGTCGAGCGGACGCAGCGTCCGCTGCGTGGCCGCGTCGTACAGGCGAATGGACTCGACCTGATCGCCGTCGAGCTCGATCCGGATCGGGTGGCGGTAGACCGGCGGATAGAGGTCGACGACGGCGCCGCGGACGGCGAAGGTGCCGGCGTCCTCGACCACCGAGGCGCGCGAGAATCCGGCGCGCAGCAGCGCCCCGACGATCGCGTCGCGATCGAGCGTCGCCTTCGCGGCGATCCTTTCGCAGAGGCTCTCGAAGGGAACACGCGGCACGACCCGGCGAAACAGCGCCGCCGCCGAGGCCACCAATACCCGCGGCGCGAACCCGCGCGACAGCCGGAACAGCGCCGCCATTCGCCGCAGGGTGGTCGCGCGATCGGGTTGCATTTCGGCGTAGGGCGACGAATCCGGCGCCGGCAGCTCGAGCACCGACGGCGGCGCCAGTGGATCGTCGCCGGCGGGAAGCGGCGGCAGGAAAAAACCCACGTCGTGCGTCCGAGCCTCGGCCGTCTCCTCGTCGGCCACGACGTAGAGCAATGGCGCCTGCCCGCCCTGCCCACCTTGCAAGCGGGCGGCGATCGCCGCGCCAAGCGAACCCGCCGCGCCGTACAGCTCGACCGAACGGGCCCCGGATAGGCGCCTGCGGATCTCGTGCAGCGCCTCCAGAAGACCTCGACGCTCGGACGACGACGAAGCGAGGCTATTCGATCCGGAGGCGCTCATTGAATGGTCCGCCTATTTACCTCAAACTGCCGGCCGTGGCTGGCGTGAGCAAGCTCCTGGCCGCCCTGACGGTCTCGCTGGCCACCGCCCCCCTCACCGACGGCGCCATGCGAACCGAGGTCGACCGCCTGGTCACCGGACTTGGGGCCGCGCGCCACCTGCCGTTTCACGGCACCTTGCCCGCGCGCATCGTGCCGCGCGACGTGGCCCAGCGGGAGAGCGCCATCGCGGTAGGTGTCGGCCTCTCCGGCGCTGGCCGCGACGTCGAAGGGGAGATCTTGAAGCGCCTCGGCTTGCTTCCCGCCGGCGTCGACTATGGCGCGCTGGTGGCCAAGACCGCCGGGTCGCTGGACGCCTCCTACGACGTCGCGACGGGGCGGCTCTCGGTCCCCGACTTCGTTTCGCTCGGCGACCAGCGGATCGCGCTCGGCCACGCCATCGCGCACGCGCTGGCCGACCAGCATTTCGGCCTGCGCGATTTCCTGAGGCTGGCGCCCGACGGGGGACGGCGCCTCGAAGGCGACGCCGAGCGCGCCCGGCTCGCCGTCGTCGAGGGCGACGCGACGCTGACCGGCCTCGAGCTCCAGGATCCCCACGAGGCCTTCCTCGGCCGACACGAGCTGAGCACGCTCGGGGCCCGGCTGCGGGAGGCGACGGCCACGGAGGGTGCGCCGCTCTGGTTGGTCGAGCTGGCGCGCTTCACCCACGTCGACGGCTTTCTGTTCACCGCGCGCGCCCGTGCCCAGGGGCCCTGGAGCGCTGTCGACGCGCTCTGGGCCGATCCGCCGGCCTCGACGGAGCAGGTGCTGCACCCGGAGAAATACGACGCCTGTGAGGCGCCCATCCCCGTCGACGAAGCGACGCTCCCCACCCTGCCCGGGTTTGGCCGGCCGGCGGCCAGCGACGTCCTCGGCGAGCTGGTAGCGCGAACCTGGCTGGCGTCGGTCCTGCCGCCCGAGATCGCCACCCGGGCCGCCGCCGGCTGGGGCGGCGACCGCGCCGGGATCTACACGGCCAGACCAGGCGCCTCGCCCGACGGCGGCGCTGCCCCGGAGCGTCCGCTCGCCTGGCTCACGATCTGGGACGACTCGGGCGAGGCGGAAGACTTCGCGCGCGCCGCCACGCAGGTGTTGGTCGCGCTGACCACCTCCGCACCGGCGACAAATGGGCCGGCGGGCGGGCGGGCGGTCTTCCCCTCGGCTGCCGGCCTCTACGCGCTCGACCGGCGCGGAGAAGCCGTCGCGCTGCTGTTCGCGGCACCGCCATCGACGCTCCCCGCGCCGCCCGCGCTGGACGAGATGCTCGACAGGTGGCGCCGCCAGCAGAACGCTAACCGGAAATCAGCGACTCACCCACGACACGCAGCTCCACCAAATTGTCCACGTCGTGATCGAGCAGGGGGACGCGGGTGACGGGTGTCCCCGGCGCGCGCGCGGCCAGCCGCTCCAGCTCCCGCCCTTCGGACGCGCAGCGCGCCGCAAAGGCGCGCGCGAGCGGCTCCAGCTGGGCGGCCGCCCGGGCAATCGTGGCATCCGGAAGATCCGCGAAGGCGGACCCGGCACGCAGCGCCGCGGCCAGCGCGCCACCCTCCGTGAGGCCGGGCGCCTGCGCGACGCGGTTGGCGATGAAGGCGCCGAGTGGGACGCCCGCCTCGCGCAACCGGCCGTGAAAGTACAGCGCCTCGTCGACCGCCGCCGCCGCCGGCACCAGCACCAGTAAAAAGGCGACGTCGGCGCTGCGCATCAGCTGGTCGATGGCGCTCGCGCGCGCGAGAAAGCCGCCCAGCACGCCCTGGAAGTCGACCAGGAACGCCGCTACGTCGTCGAGAAAGCGGCTCCCCACCAGCTTGGCCAGCCGCCGCAACACCAGCGCCCCGCCCGCCCACAGACGCTGGAGCGACAGTCGGCCACCGCCGGCCGCCCCCGGCGGTCGCGCGAACCACTTGAGCGCCGGGCTCGACACCGCCGCCGCGAGCCGCTTCGGCGCATCCAGAAAATCGAGGGCGTTGGCGGTGGGCGGCGTGTCGAGAACGATGAGATCGAACCCACCGTCGCGCGCCAGCTCGTAGAGCGCCAGGGTCGCCGCGTACTCCTGCGACCCGGTGAGCGCGGTGGTGATCTGACGGTAGATCGTGTTGTCGAAGATTCGCCGCCGCATCTCCGGATCGGTCACCTCCGACTCGACGAAACGCGCGAAGGTCCGCTCGGTGTCGAGGCGCACGGCGAACAGCCGTTCGATCCCGTCGTCGGGGATGCCGAGGGCGCGGCAGGCGGCCGCCGGCACGGGGCGCGGATCCGGCCCCAGGCCCCCCACGCCTAGGGCGTCGGCCAGGCGCGGCGCCGGATCGATGGTGCAGATGAGCGTCCGCCGTCCCCGCCGCGCGGCGAGCGCGCCGAGAGCCGCCGCCGTGGTGGTCTTGCCGACCCCACCGGGGCCGACGCACACCAGGATGCGCTTTTCGTCGCAGAGCGCGCGGATCATCGCCGGGCGCTCCGTTCCGCCGGTCAGCCGGCGCGCACGAGCAGCGCCGTGATGTTGTCGGGGCCGCCCGCCTCGTTGGCGGCATCGACCAGGAGCTGACAGGCGGCCTCCAGGTCCGGCACCCCGCGGATGATGGTGGCGATCTTGCCGTCGGGGACCACGCCCCACAGACCGTCGCTGCAGAGCAGGAACAGGTCGCCCACCTGGACCCGGCTCACGTAAATGGCGGGTTCGATCTCTTCCTTGCTCCCCAGGCTGCGGGTCACGACGTTGCGGTGCGCGAACGTCGCCATCTCTTCGTCGGTCATCTCGGGTCGCGCGACCCGCATCTCCTCGGCGACCGAGTGATCGCGGGTCAGGCGCTTGATCCCGCCGGCGCGGAACCGATAGGCCCGGCTATCCCCGGCGTGCGCGATCGCCAGCTGCTCCTCGCCGATCGCCATCGCGACCGCGGTGGTCCCCATGCGCGCCCGCGCGCGGTCCTCGGCGGCGGCGGCGCGGATGTTGTCGTTCGCCACCTTGATCCCGACGCGCAGCAGGTTCGCCGCCAGCGACAGCGATCGATCGATCGGGTGCGGCCAGGCCTGGTGCGGCTCGGCGTGGTACGAGCGAAAGAACGCCTCGATCGCGTCGACCGCCAGCGCGCTCGCCACGGCGCCCGCGTTGTGCCCGCCCATCCCGTCGGCCACCACGAACAGCCGGCCGTCGATGAAGTTGCCGAACGCGTCCTCGTTCTCCTTGCGCTGGCGTCCCGGATGCGAAACCGCGCACGAGGCGAGCGGGAGTGCCGTGGGGTCTCCGTTGAGGGGCGGCGCCGACATAGAAACGTACACGTTCGCAAATAGCGCGCCCCCCGATCAAGCCCTTTCGGCGCGGGCACCCCGCGGCGGGCCCGATCGAGTTTCTTTTCGGGGGTCCGGGCGGGGCCTGTGCTCAGGCCCGACCGACCGCCGCGGCCCAGCGGCCGAGGAGCTCGGTCCGGGTTTCGGCGGGCATGGTCGGGTTGAAGATCCGGATGCGGGCGGTCTCGCCGCCCTTGTCGGCCGGGGCCAGGCCGATGCCGAGCGCCGCCAGCTTGGCGGCACCGAGCGCGGTCGATTCGAGCATCTCGGGGCGAAAGATCTGCACGCCCAGCAGATCGGCCTGGATCTGCATCAGGAGATCGTTGGCGGAGGCACCGCCGTCGACGCGGAGGTTGTTGATGGCGCGGCCGGCGTCGGCCTGCATCGCCGTCACGAGGTCGACGTTCTGGAGCGCGATCGCCTCCAGGGCGGCGCGGGCGATGTGCGCGCGCGTCGTCCCGCGCGTGATCCCCGAAATCAAACCCCGCGCTTCGGCCCGCCAATGCGGCGCACCGAGGCCGGTCAGCGCGGGGACGATGGTGACGCCGCCCGAATCGGGAACCGAGCGCGCGAGCGCTTCGATCTCGGCGGCCTTGGCGATGATGCCGAGACCGTCGCGCAGCCACTGCACCAGCGCACCGGCGACGAAGGCACTCCCTTCGAGGGCGTAGGCGGTCCCGCGCGCGGCGGGCGCGTCGAGCGTCCAGGCGACCGTCGTCAGGAGTCCGCGCGTGGAGAGCCGCGGTTCGGCGCCGATGTTCATGAGCAGAAAAGCGCCGGTGCCGAAGGTGCACTTGGCGTCGCCCGGCTCGGTGCAGTCCTGGCCGAAGAGCGCGGCCTGCTGATCGCCGGCGACGCCCGCGATCGGAATGCCGTCGGGCAGCCCGGGCACACCCCGCGTCTCGCCGATGCGCCCCGCCGACGGGCGGATCTCCGGCAGCAACGCCTGGGGCACCCCGAAGAGCGTACAGAGCTCATCCGAAAACCGGCGCGTCCGCAGATCGCACAGCAGCGTCCGCGAGGCGTTGGTCACGTCGGTGGCATGCACCCGACCACCGGTGAGCCGCCAGATGAGAAAGCTGTCGACGGTGCCGAAGGCGATCTTGCCCGCCTCGGCGCGCGCCCGCAGACCGGTCACGTCGTCGAGCAGCCAGCGGATCTTGGTCGCCGAAAAATACGGATCCAGCACGAGGCCCGTCCGCTCGCGCACCGCCGGCTCTTGCCCGGCCGCCTTGAGCGTCGCGCAGAACGGCGCCGTTCGCCGGTCTTGCCAGACGATGGCGTTGGCCACCGGCCGCCCGCCGTCGCGATCCCAGAGCAGCGTCGTCTCGCGCTGGTTGGTGATCCCCAGCGCGGCGATCCGGCGCACGTCGACGCCGCCGAGCGCGTCCGCCAGCGCGCCCGTCACCGAGCCCCAGATGGCCTCTGGATCGTGCTCCACCTCGCCGGGGCGGGGGTAGATCTGCTCGAACTCGCGGTAGCCGCGCCCGCGCACGGTCCGCGCGGCGTCGACCAGCAGCACCGTCGTGCCCGTCGTCCCCTGATCGATGGCGACCACCAGGTCCTGCACGGCGGCCTACGCTATCACCGATCGATGTTGGGCGTCGCGCCGGGCGCGGCGCTGGAAGGGGGCGCCGACCACCCCGCGTGGTGGGCAAAAAATCGGGCGGCGGCGTCGGCGACCGCCCCGCGCTCGACGTCGAGGGTCACCACGTGGAACGACTTGTCCAGCCAGAGCCGTTCGATGACGTCGCTGCCCAGGCTGCCGGTCAGCTCGAGCGAATCTTCCATCGGCACGGTGTGGTCCTGCCGCCCGTGCACAACCAGCGTGGGCGTCCGAATGGTGGGAAGATCGGCGCGCGTGACGTCCATCAAGTCGACCAGCGCTTTCAGCGCCGCCATGGGAAAGGCGCGCAGGCCCGGATTCTTGTAGCGCATCTCGGGATCCGAGATGTCGGAGCCGTTGAGCTTGGGGATACAGAGCATCGGCCGAGCGGAAAAATCGAACGGCAGGCGGGTTACTGTCCGGATCCCGGTCACCTGGAAGCGCCGCAGCCGCAGCGGCGCCGACATCACCACCAGCGCGGAGACGCGCGCCGGATAGAGGCGCGCCAGGCGCAGCGCCAGCAGGCCACCCATGGAGAAGCCGCAGATGGCGATGGGCGCGCCGACGACGCGCGCTTGCAGGCGGTCCAGCGCCTCTTCTGCCGTGCGGAGCCAGTCCGGCCACCCGGTTCGCGCCAGGTCCCCCAGCGTGCCACCGTGGCCCGCCAGGAGCGGCGCCTCGACCGAGCAGCCGAGGCGCCCAAAGGCCTCCGCGAGCGGCCGCACCTCGAACGGGGTGCCCGTGATGCCGTGCAGGCAGAGGACACCCCGCCCGTCGCCCGGGAGCGAGAGCGGCGACTTGTCGCCCGTCCCGGGACGGAAGCGCTGAAGCACGCCGTCAGTCTACGCGACGGCCGTGCTTCGTAGGAGGTCGGTGGTCAGCGCCGCGACGATCGTCAGCGACGATCAGGGGCAGCCGGCCGCGGGGGTGCCCGCGACGCAGGTCGAGCACTCGACCAAGCTGTCCAGGTTCTGAGGCGTCAGGTTGTTCGGATCCGGGCTGACGTAGAGAGCCTGGGTACCCGCGCCGCACTTGTTCATCACGCCCGCCGGGTCGGTGCCGCCCGGCGCCACGAATGCCCAGCAGGGCGCGGCATTGTTGGACGCCACGCAGGAGGGAACGGCCACCTGCTTCGTCACCCCATTATTTTCCACCTCGTTGGTGACGGTGCAGTCGGGTTGGTTGTTGACCTGCTGAATTGTGCCGGTGATGCACTTCGGGGTGATGAGCGCGCCGATCTTGGCGGCGATGGCCGCCATGGAGGTCGCGTAGTTGTTGTCGCAGATCGATGCCAGAACGCCGTTGGTGCCGAACGCTTTCACGAACTGCGTGATGCGGACGGCCGGATCGGCGAAGCTGCCGTCGCCGTTGGCGCTGGTGCAGTTGTGCTCGACCGACGGCCAGAGCTGGCTGGCGGCCGGGCCCGCACCGGGGAGCCACTGGACCGTGTAGGGGGTCGGGGTGAGATTGGCGGGATCGTTCCCCGTCACGCCGGTGACCGCCGCGACGAGGATCTGGTTGGCCGGATCGGGCTTGAGCGACTTGATGTCCGCCACGAACTTGCTGACCGGGGTCAAAGCGCTCGACGACGTGTCGTTCGACTCACAGTTCGACAGCGTGAGCGTGGGTGCTGCCGCCGTACCGGTCGCGTCTGGCGGCGGGTTGAGCGGCGGCTGGCTGAAGTCGGTCATGTCCGTGCTTCCGGGGTTCAGGTCCTGGCAGAGGTGGCCGCCCAGGGGACCGCCGTTGCAGCGGTAGTTGGCGATCGGGCCGTCGGGCGGCCCGCCCGGAGAGGCCGGCGTGTTGATGTCGTTCGTGTTGTCGCCGTTGAGCGAGTAGACGGGGAGCGGTCCGCCCGAGGGTGGCGCGGAGCAGTCGTCCTCGTTGGTGAGCATGACGATGCCGAGGTAGGCGCCGTCGCGAATGAAGCCGGTGTTCATCGACGGGGCCGGCCCCTGGCCGTCGGCGCCGAGGGCGCGGTCGATCGACGCGAGCTGATGCTCGAAGCCGCACCCGGCGGCACCGAGCAGACCGATGCACTGAAACACGGTCGAGATCCCCGCCGGATCGGCCAAGGAGAAGTTCTTGGTCATCCCGGCCGCATCGTCGGCGATGAAGAACGAGCCAGCGTTGAGGGAGGTCATCGTGCAGGGCGGCTCGGCCGTCGCATAAAAGTTGCCATTGTCGCCGGTGTTGCTGCACCCGATGCCGGCCGCACCCTGGTCGCTGGGCGCGCCCATGTCGGACGACACCACGGCGACCTGAACGCCGGGCAAACCCATCGGCAGCGCCTGGAGCACCTGCATGAAGGTGGGGAGCTGCGCGAGCAGCTTGGTCTGCATCGTGGTCATCGACGACGAGTCGTCGATCATGAACAGGATGTCGATGTCGTTGTTGATCTTCTGGGTCACCTTGTTCGAGAAGATCTGCGTCGGCGTCACGACCGGCGCCTCGAGGGAGCGGGAGGTGCAGGCCCAGACGGCGGGAACCGCCGCGGCCAGACCGGCCCAGCGAAGCACGCGCCAAGGATGCGACAGGAGCGAAGAACGACCCGACATGGAAATCCTCCTCGAGGAGAGCGGTGGACCTTTGCGGTCCGGGGGCAAAACTGCGCGATTATAGGGAGGGGCGCCCCGGACTGCAATGCTGAGAATTGACTGACGGTTAGTGGAACAGTGGACCCCTCGTCATCGGAGAACAGCAACCCGCGGGCCAAGCCCAGCCCCGCCAAACCGAGGCTTGCGGACCCCCGAACGCCAACGTAGTTGGCATCGGCGCCAACCTATCCGTCCGATCCCCTGCTTCCGATGCTCCCCGCGCTTCCGCGGTCGGCGCGGGCTACCCCGCAGAGCATCTGGCCCGCGAAATAGGGGAGGCCCGGCGGATCGTCGACGGACTTGGCCCGCAGGAAGCTGTTCAGGATCTCGCCGCGCCCGTCGCGCCGGCTGGTGGGATGCGCCGGATCGACGAAGCTCCGGCGCACGCGGCCGCCCCGCGCTTCGACGAAGGTGATGCGACCATCCGGGCCCACGCTCTCGACGATGCCGGCATGGTCGGCGCAGTCGGGCGCTGGAGCCAGGCCGCGGGTGTCGAAGAACAGGATGTCGCCCGGACGGGCGAGCGCCGGAGAGACGACCCGATGCGATGTGCGGAGGTAGCCCCAAAGAGCCCGCGCGCTGCCGTCGGTGCCGAACCGGAAGCCGGCATCGTGAAGCGCCTTTTCGACGAAGGCCGCGCCATCACTGAGGGGTGCCTTTCCGTCGCCGGGTCGCGGCAGCTGCGACCGGTGCGCCTCGAAGCGTGCCGCCTGAAAGACCGAGACGTACCGTCGCGTCGAACCGGCCGGGGCGGCACAGCCCAGGGCGCAGAGGCCCAGGACGGCGGCGGCGGCCAGCAGGGCGCCGAGGAGACGGGGGGGACGTTCACCCGGTAGCGGTAGAGCCATGCGGTGATCGTATGACATGTAGGATATATGTCCACATTTTGACCGTTCTCCGAACCGACTACCTTCCGGGGCGAGATGGCTCGGCGCTTCCCGGTCGCGATTTTTCTCTTCGCCTTTGCCGGGTGGACGTTCGACTTCTACGATCTGGTGCTGCTCGGCTTCCTCAAGGATGGGGTAGCCCGCGATCTCCACCTGTCGCAGGCGGCGCAGTCGTGGCTGCTGGGCGCGGGGCTTGGCGCTTCGGGGTTGGGCGGCCTCGGTGCCGGCGCGCTGGCCGACCGCTTTGGCAAGCGGAGGCTGCTCGCGGTGACCGTGCTGGTCTATTCGATCGGGTCGCTGATCTGCGGCCTCGCGCCGAGCGCGGGCGTGTTCTTCGCCGGACGGGTGGTGCAGGGGCTCGGCATCGGCGGGGAGTGGGCCATCGGCCATGGCATGCTGGCCGAGGCCGTCGCGCCCGGCATCCGCGGCCGGGCGGCTGCCGCGCTGCAGATCGGCGAGCCCGTCGGCGTCGCGATCGCGGCGATCGTCGGTTATCTGGTGTTGCCGCGGGTCGGCTGGCGGGCGGTGCTGATCGGCTCCAGCGCGACCGCCTTGCTAGCGGTCGCGATCCGCGCGTCGGCGCATTTGCCCCAGCGGGCGGGCCAGTCAAAGCCGGCGCGATCCCTCGCCGTCGATCTGCGCGCCGCCGCGCGGGTGCCTGGGCTGGGGCGGCGATTCGTGGCGGCCTGGGTGCTGGGCGTCTTCAAGCTGGGCACCTACTGGAGCTGCTACACTTGGCTGCCGACGTTTCTCAGCTCCGGGATGCATCAGAGCGTGGGCCGGTCGCTCACCTGGATGGTGACCGCGCAGGTGGGACAGCTGGGGGGCATGGTGACCTTCGGCGTGGTGTCCGATCGGCTGGGGCGTCGGCCGGCGTTCGCGTTCTATTCGCTGCTGACAGCGGCCGCGGTGGGCACGCTGGCCTTCGGGTGGTCGGCGTTGCTCCTGCACCCGGCGCGGTTCTGGTCCGTCATGTTCGCGCTCGGCGTCGGATCGGGCTGCACCGCGGGGTTCGGCGCCCTGCTGGCCGAGCTCTTCCCGGCCGAGATCCGGGGCACCGCGATGGGCGCCACCTACAACCTGGCGCGGGCGGCGCAGCTCGCGACGCCGTTTGTGGTCGGCCTGGCGGTCGCCCGCCAAGGGCTCGCGGGCGGCCTGGGCGTGCCCTGCGTGCTGGCGCTCGCGACGGCCAGCTGGGTCTGGACGCTCCCGGAGACGCGGGGGATTCCCCTGCTCCGCCTGTCCGACTCGGTTTCGCGCGATTCCTGACGGGGTATCATTGGGAGCATGAGAGACGTCGTCGTCCTGGCGGGGGCCCGTACACCGATCGGATCATTTCAAGGCGCGCTGGCGTCGCTGTCGGCGCCACGGCTCGGCGCGATCGCGGTGAAGGCGGCGCTCGAGCGCGGCGGCGTGCCCGGCGACGCGGTCGGCGAGGTCTATCTCGGCTGTGTGCTTCCGGCGGGGATCGGGCAGGCGCCTGCGCGGCAGGCGGCGATCGGCGCGGGGATCCCGGCGGCGGTCGGCGCGGTGACGGTGAACAAGGTCTGCGGCTCGGGGCTCAAGGCCGTGGTGTTCGCGCGCAACTCGATCGCCGCCGGCGAGCACGACGTGGTCGTGGCGGGCGGCATGGAATCGATGACCAACGCGCCGTACCTGCTGCCCAAGGCCCGCGAGGGATATCGCCTCGGACACGCGCAGGTGATCGATTCCCTGGTCCACGACGGTCTGTGGGACGCGTACGGCAACGTCCACATGGGCGAGTGCGGCGAGCTATGCGCGAAAGAAAAGGGGATCACGCGCAGCGATCAGGACGCCTTCGCGGCCGAGTCGTATCGCCGCGCGCTGCGGGCCCAGGCCGAGGGGAAGTTCCGGGGCGAGATCGTGCCGGTCGAGATTGCGCAAAAAAAAGGCGCGCCCCTGGTGGTCGCCGACGACGAGGAGCCCGGACGCGGGGACGTCGCCAAGCTGCCCGGGTTGCGACCGGCCTTCCAGAAGGACGGCACCATCACCGCCGGAAACGCGTCGTCGATCAACGACGGGGCCGCGGCGCTGGTCGTGGCGGGGGCGGACGTCGCGGCCGCGCGCGGCTGGCGACCGATCGCGCGCATCGTTGGAGCGGCGGGCTTCGCGCAGGCGCCCGAATGGTTCACCACCGCGCCGGCGGGCGCCATCGAGCGGCTGCTCGGACGGATCGGCTGGAAGAAGGACGACGTCGATCTGTGGGAGATCAACGAGGCCTTCGCGGTCGTCTCGATCGCCAACAACCAGCTGCTGGGGCTGGACCCGACGCGGGTGAACGTCTGGGGGGGCGCGGTCGCGCTCGGCCACCCCATCGGCGCCTCGGGCGCCCGGGTGCTGGTCACCCTGCTCGCCGCCCTCCACGACGCGGGAAAACGGCGCGGCGTCGCGGCGCTGTGCATCGGCGGCGGCGAGGGGATCGCGCTGGCGGTCGAGCGTATCTGACGTTACCTTGAGAGCGGACATGGCCATTCTCGACGGCATCAGCCGCGTCGGCGTCATCGGGGCCGGCCAAATGGGACGGGGGATCGCCCAGCTCTGCGCCGGGCAGGGCTTCTCGGTCACGCTGGCCGACGTGGGGCGCGACATCGCGGAGCGCGGGCGGACCGCCATCGACCAGCAGCTCGCCAAGCTGGTCGACAAGAACAAGCTCGGCGCCGAGGTGCGGGACCAGATGTTGGCGCGTATCACGCCCTGCGACCTCTACGGCGGCGAGCTGGAGGCGGTCGACTTCGTGGTCGAGGCGGCCACCGAGGACATCGACACCAAGCGCGAAATCTTCGCCACCCTCGATCGCGCCTGTCGCGGCGGCGTCGTGCTGGCGACCAACACCTCATCCATCAGCATCACCGCCATTGGCGCGGCGGTGAAGCGGCCCGAGCGGGTGATCGGCATGCACTTCATGAACCCGCCGCCGCTCATGAAGCTGGTCGAGATCATCCGGGGGCTGGCCACCGCGGACGGGACCTACGAGACGACCCGCGCGATGGCGGAGCGCCTCGGAAAGCAGACCGTCGTCTCGCGGGACATTTCCGGCTTCATCGTCAACCGGGTACTCATGCCGATGCTGAACGAAGCCTGCTTCGCGCTCTACGAAGGAATCGGCTCGGTGGAGGACATGGACACCGCCATCCAGCTGGGCCTCAAACACCCGATGGGCCCCTTCTCGCTGATGGACCTGATCGGTCTCGACACCGCGCTCGCGATCCTCGAAGTGCTCCACCGCGATCTCGGCGACCCCAAGTACCGCCCCTGCCCTCTCCTGCGGCAATACGTCGCCGCCGGCTGGTTGGGACGCAAGAGTGGGCGCGGTTTCTACCACTACCCGGCGGCCGCCCCGATCTCGGGCCCCATCCGGACCGAGGAGGCCCGTTGAGCGAGCGCGCCCTCGTCGCGCGCGACGGCGCCGTGACGACCGTCACCGTCAACCGGCCCGAGGCGCGCAACGCGCTCGACGGTCAGACGCTGGACGCGCTCTTGGAGGCCTTCGCCGCCATCGAGCGTGACGGCGCGGTCCGTTGCGCGATCCTGACCGGAGCGGGCGATCGGGCGTTCGTCGCGGGGGCGGACATCAAATCGATGGCCGGTCTCGACCCGGTCGGCGCCCGCGCATTTTCGCAGCACGGACGGCGGCTGTGCGATCTCCTCGAGGGGCTCAGCGTCCCCGTGATCGCGGCGGTCAATGGCTGGGCGCTGGGCGCGGGCTGCGAGCTGGCGCTGGCCTGCGACTTCATCTACGCCGCCCGCGGCGCCAAGCTCGGGCTGCCGGAAGTCGGGCTGGGCGTCATCCCCGGCATGGGCGGCACGCAGCGGCTGGTCCGGCGCGTCGGCGTGGCGCGCGCGCGCGAGCTCATCTACAGCGCGGCGGTGATCGAGGCCGACGAGGCCCTGCGCATTGGCCTGGTGAACGCCGTCGCCGAACCGGCGGCGCTGCTGGCCCGCGCGCGCGCGATAGCCGACGCGATCGCCCGCCAGGCGCCTCTGGCCGTCGCCGCCGCCAAGCGGGCCATCCGCCAGGGGGGCGACGCGGGGCTCGAAGCCGGGATCGGTCTCGAGCAGCATCTCTTCGGCGAGCTGTTCGCCACCGCCGATCAAGAGGAAGGGATGCGCGCCTTCATCGAGAAACGCGCCCCGGCCTGGACCGCAAAATAAGTGGATAGATAGAAGATGGACTTCGAGCTCTCAGCCGAACAGAAGCTGATCCGCGACACCGCGCGCGATCTGGCCAAACGCGAGATCGGGCCGCGCGCGGCCCAGATCGACAAGACGCACCAGTTTCCGCGCGAGATCTTCGCGCGCCTCGGTGAGATGGGCCTGCTCGGGATCATGGTGCCGGAGGCCTGGGGAGGCGCTGGTCTGGACGCCCTCTCGTACGTGCTGGCGCTGGAAGAGATCGCGCGGGCCTGCGCCTCGACCGCGGTCATCCTGTCGGTGCAGAGCTCGCTGGTGTCGGCGCCGATCCTGTCGGCGGGGACCGACGCGCAGCGCGGGCGCTGGCTGCCCGATCTCGCCAGCGGGCGCAAGATCGGCTGCTTCGCGCTCTCCGAGCCCGAGGCCGGGTCGGACGCCAAGGCCCAGCGGACGCGCGCGATCCGCGCCGGCGCGGGCGCGGCCGACGGCTGGATTCTGAACGGCACCAAGAATTTCATCACCAACGCGCCGGTCGCCGACCTCGCGCTGGTGTTCGCGACGACCGATCCCGCCAAGCGCGGCCGCGGGATCACCGCCTTCCTGGTCCCGACCGACACGCCAGGCCTCAAGATCGGTCCGCCCGACGACAAGCTCGGCATCCGCGGGGCGCCCTCGGCGCAGGTCTTCCTCGCCGATTGCGCCGTCCCCGACGACGCGCGGCTCGGACCCGAGGGCGACGGCTTCAAGATCGCGCTGCGCGCGCTCGACGGGGGCCGCATCGGCATCGCGGCGCAGGCGCTGGGCATCGCGCGCGCAGCCTTCGAGGACGCCACCGGTTACGCGCGCGAGCGCAAGACCTTCGGTCAGCCGATCGCCGAGCATCAGGCGATCCAGTTCAAGCTGGCGGACATGCGCACCGAGATCGACGCGGCCCGGATGCTGCTGTGGCGTGCGGCGGTCAAGAAAGACAGCGGCCAGGCCTACGCGACCGAGGCCTCGATGGCCAAGCTGTTCGCCTCGGAAGTCGCCAACCGCGCCGCCAAGGAGGCGGTCCAGATCTTCGGCGGCTACGGCTACCTAACCGATTTCCCGGCCGAACGGCACTTTCGCGACGCTAAAATCACCGAGATCTACGAGGGGACCAGCGAGATCCAACGGCTGGTGATCGCTTCGGCCTTGCTCAAGGAGTGATCCAGGCGCTAAGGTCCCGACCGTCGTTCGTCTATCCAGGAGGCGCTGCCATGGGCATTGAGGGTGTAATGACACGCATGACACTCGGCACTCAGGTCGCCGCTCTGGCGCTGCTCTCCACGTTGGCGCTCGGCTGCGCCGACACCACGGAGACCGGCGAGCCACGCGTCCGGGTGATCAAGAACGCCGACACCACCGCCGAGGTTGGCGGGATCTCGCCCGACAAGGAGGCCGAGGTCCAGTTGCTCCTGCAGCAGCGCGATCCCTCGACCCTCCGGTGCTACCAGGACGTCCTCGACGAGAAGCACGATCGCGCGTTCAAGGGGACCGTCATGGTGCTCATCACGATCGCGCCCGGCGGAAAGGCCACGGCCGTCAAGGTCATCGGTGGCACGCTGAACAACAAAGCGGTCAGCGACTGCCTGGTCGAGAAGATCAAAGACTTCGAGTTCCCGTCGGTCACTCAGACGGGAACCATGCAGTACGTCTACCGCTTCGAACCGGCCTATTAGACGGGGTGCGGCTCGCTGCCGCTGGCGCGCCCCGGGCCCCCTCGCGTAGGCCGGCGAAGCCGGTCTACGCTCGCCTTTTGAATTTTCGCGCCTCTGTTTGTTTGCGTGGGGACTGGCGGCCCCATGTAACGGATCGGCCGCATTTCTGGGCCGATCGGCGTTGCGCAACCTGGTAGCGCAACCATTCGAGTGCTCTTTGTGGGGTTGCCTCCGGTGGAATTGTGGGAACCTTTGCCACTTCCGACTGTCTGAAGGTCGGGCCGGGCGGGCGCAGGTCACCGGCATCCCCAAAGGTGTTCATGAAGTCAGCAGCTCTGCTTTTATCGATGCTCGTACTCGAGCTCGGCTGTGGAAGTGACAAGGGGGCGCGTGGTGGCACCGAGGGCGGACCCGAGTACGCGCTGGCGCACCGCCAACCGAAACCCAAGAAGGAGATCGATCCGGGCGCGTCGATGAATCTCGACAACGAGATCGGCGTGCTCGATACCGACGACGTCGAGGCGACGTTGCAGGAGCACTTCGACGACGTGCGGAGCTGCTATGGGCGCGCCGGCAAGGCGCAACGTTATGCCGGCGGCAAGGTGCTGTTGCGCTTCCTGGTCAACGGCAACGGCACTGCGCAGGACGTCTGGGTGCTGGAGTCGACGCTCGGCAACTACGACGTCGAGCGCTGCCTGGTCGAGGTCGGACGGAAGATCCGATTTCACGCGCCGAGCGGCAACAAAGCGACCACCTTCGAATATCCAGTCGAGTTCCGGTCGACCAAGCAGGTGGAAGTGCTGGACGTCGACGGGCCGAAGCTGGACCACGACGTGGCGGCCCTCCTGCCCCAGCTCGCCGCCTGCGGACAGCTGGCCTCCGAAGGGGTCAGCGCGATCATCTACGTCGAGCCGAACGGTTTCCCGGGGTCGGTGGGGCTCGCCACCGCGGCCGCGCTCGACGAGGACGTGGGCGATTGCATGGTGCAGACGATTCGCGGCTGGAAGATGTCGGTCGCCGTCTCGGGCCTGGTGGTCCGCGCGAACTTCAGCATTCCCAGCAGCATCGCGACCGCCGAGGCCTCGCGGCGCACCCTGGCCCACCACCGCCGCCGCTAGACTGGCGGCCCGGCGCACGTGGCGCGGCGCCCGGCTGTCGTCCCGCCGGCTAGCTTCCGGCCAGCTTGGCGCGAAGCTTCGAGTGCTTGCGGCCGTAGAAACCGTAGACCGCCAACCCGATCGCCATCCAGCCGAAGAGACGCACCAGCGTCCCGGTGGTCTCCTGCAGCATGAGGTAGAGCGAGGTGGCCACGCCGCAGAGGGGGACCAGGTAGTCGCCGCCCGGAACGCGAAAGCCGCGCGGCAGATCGGGGCGTTGCCGGCGCAGGATCAGGACGCCGAGGCTCACCAGCACGAACGCAAACAGCGTCCCCACCGAAGTGAGCTGACTCAGAACGCCGACCGGCAGCAGCCCCCCCGCCACCATGACGGCGACGCCCGTGATGATGGTGGTGATCCAGGGCGTGCCGAACCGCGGATGCACGCGGCTCGCGATCGGCGGGAACAGGCCGTCGACCGCCATCGAGAAGAAGATGCGCGGCTGGCCCATCATCATGACCAGCATCACCGACGATAGCCCGGCGATGGCCCCGATCTCGACCAGGGTCGCCAGCCAGCGCTGGCCGGTGGCCTCCACCCCGACGGCGATCGGGTGCGGCACGCCGAGCTGCGTGTAGGAGACGACGCCGGTCAAGACCAGCGAGACCGCCACGTAGAGCACGGTGCAGACCGCCAGCGATCCGAGGATGCCGAACGGAAGATCGCGCTGCGGGTTCTTGGTCTCCTGGGCCGCGGTGGAAACCGCGTCGAACCCGATGTACGCGAAGAAGACCCGCGCCGCGCCACGCATGATCCCCGAAAAGCCAAAGTGGCCGTGGCTCTGCTCGGGCGGAATGAACGGATGCCAGTTGGCCGTGTGGATATAGGGCGCACAGAAAACGATGAACATCAGGACCACCGCCAGCTTGATCATGACGATGACGGCATTGAAGCGGGCCGACTCTTTGATCCCGCGCACCAGGATCACCGTGATCACCAGGGTGATCAGCATGGCGGGAATGTTCAGCACCGCCCCGGTGGCGTGGAACTGCCCCAGAACCTCGTCGTAGACGAACGGCGCGCGGGTCCAGGTGGCGGGCAAGGTGATCCCGAAGACGTCGTGAACGAACGCCACGGCGTAGCCCGACCAGCCGACGCTGACGGCCGCCGACGCCACCAGATACTCGAGGATCAGATCCCAGCCGATGATCCAGGCGACCAGCTCGCCCATGGTGGCGTACGAATAGGTGTAGGCGCTGCCGGCGATCGGAATCATCGAGGCCATCTCGGCGTAGCAGAGGCCGGCGAACCCCGACGCGATCCCGGCGGCCACGAACGACAGCACCACCGCCGGTCCGGCGTTGTCGGCGGCGGCCTGGCCGGTCAGCACGAAAATTCCGGTGCCGATGATCGCGCCGATGCCGAGCAGCACCAGATCCATCGACCCGAGCGCGCGCTTGAGCCCGTGCTGCCCTTCGGCGTCCGACCGCAGGTCGTCGACGGACTTGGTGGCGAAGAGCGGGTTAGAGGCGCCCGGCATTCCGCCCCTCCCTTCCGCCCTGTCCGCCTTCTGGTCGACCTTCGGGTGGTCGACCTTCAGGTGGTCGACCTTCTCGCGCCGCCGATCGGAGCATCGCGACCGCAGTGTAGACCACGACCGCGACCACCAGCCATTTAACGGCGTCGAGCCTCAGCGATTTGACCCACAGCCCGGCGATCAGCACCGCCGGCGTGCCGCCGATGGTGAGGCCCAGGGAGGCGCCGAGCGCGTAGCGACCCGAGCGCAGGAAGCGGACGCCCGCGCCCGGCATCAAGAACGCGCAGGACCCCATCATGATCGGGAACGCGGTCACCTCGCTCATGCCCAGCAACGCCACCAGGATCATGCAGGGCGCGAAGAGGCCGATGCCGAGGGTCATGAGCGCCCCCAGGACGAAGTTGGCGCAAAGGCCAATGGCGAGCCGCACGCCGGTGAGCCCCAGCGCCGCGCCGCCGCCCGGGACCAGGTGGATCGCGCGGGCCACCATGATGGCGGCCGCCACCAGCAAGAGGGCTCCCATCCCGAGCTGGATCCGCCGCCGGGACCAGCCGGACACCACCCCCGCGCCCAGCCAGGCGCCGGCCGTCGCGGCGGCGATCATGAGCACGAGCGTCCGCATGTCGACGGCGACCACCAGGATGAAGATGAACGCCTCGGCGAACGTCGGGAGCATGTGGCCGATGTTGAGCGTCCCGGGGATGTCTTCGTCGGCGACGACGCCGCCCAGTTTGTAGAGCGAGGTGGTGGTCGCGAAGGATCCGACGCCCAGCGTGTCGAGAAAATCGGTCAACCCGCCGATCCCCAGCTCGGTCCGCGTCGGCCAGCGACGGCCCGCGACGCCGCCGCGATGGACCCGCGCGATCCAGAGCGCCGAGAACGCGACGCCCGCGACGGCGAGCAGTGCAAACAGGATCGCTTTCGCGTGGAGCGCCACGGCGTCATCCTACGCCGACTTGCCTCCAGACCTGTCGGGTGACCTGCCGGGTCTGTCTACGCCCGCGGCGCGATCAGTTGGGCTGCGCGGGACAAATAATCGCCGCCTGCTCCCCGTTGTCGAGCGGCGTGATGGTGCCGCCGGTTCCGGTCACGCAGGTGATCGTGCAGGTGTCGGTCGACGTGTCGCAGATGGAGTTCGCGGGACACTTACAGGTGACGGCCTGCCCGCAGATGTTGGTCGTCGCTCCGCACCCGATGCCGGCGGCCGCGCAGGCCTGCGCGTTGGTCTGCGTGCAGACGCAGGCGCCGTTGGCGTTACACGTCTCGTTGGCCGGACAAAGGCACCCCATGGTCCCGGCCGTTCCGGTCCCCGAACCGCCCTGCCCCGTGGCGCCGGCCGGACCGCCGGTGCCGGCCGCGCCGGTCAGTCCCGTGCCGCCGGTCCCCACCGGCGAAACGGTGCCGCCGACGCCGCCTTTGCCGGTTCCCGTGCCGCCCACCCCGCCCGC
>OCTA010001226.1_pt1 | contig 23695 bp, 19 predicted proteins | sample 1538991 | NCBI WGS metagenome assembly OCTA01 (sample SAMEA3539302, study PRJEB22396) | soil metagenome | biome: tundra; feature: field; material: soil | place: USA | collected 2010-05 | depth 0.15 m | reverse complement strand
GCGCCGGGAGTTTCTGAAGTGTGCCGGAACGGGATTCGCCGGCACCGCGCTCGCCGTGCGGGCGGGCCAAGGCACCGCCAAGGCAGCCGAGCCCGAGCCGAAGACCGGGACCTTCAACGTGCGGACATTTGGGGCGGCGGGCGATGGGAAGTCGCTCGACACCGAGGCGATCAACAAGGCCATCGGTGCCGCTGCTGCGGCGGGCGGTGGAACCGTGTCGTTCCCTGCCGGCACCTACTTGTGCCGCTCGATTCATCTCGCCAGCAACGTCGACCTCTATCTCGATCAGGGTTCCTCCGTTGTGGCGGCCGACCCCGCGGCGCCCGGAGAGAGCGGCGGTTACGACGCGGCGGAGCCGAACGACTGGAGCGCATATCAGGACTACGGCCACAGCCACTGGCATAACAGCCTGTTCTGGGGCGAAGGAATCAGTAACATCGCGATTCTCGGTCCGGGGCTCATCTGGGGAAAGGGTCTCAGTAAGGGATACGGGCCGGGACCGGTTGCGGAACATCCGGGAGTGGGCAACAAGGCGATCAGTCTGAAGAACTGCCACAACGTGCTGCTGCGCGACTTCGCCATCCTACACGGCGGGCACTTCGGCATACTGGCCACCGGAGTCGACAACCTCACCATCGACAACCTGCGCATAGACACCAACCGCGACGGCATGGATGTCGATTGCTGCCGCAACGTGCGCATCTCCAATTGCTATGTCAACTCTCCCTGGGATGACGGTATCTGCCTGAAGAGTTGCTACGGACTTGGCTCGGCCAAACCCACCGAGTTTGTCACCATCACTAACTGCTATGTTAGCGGCTGCTTTGAAGAGGGCACGCTGCTCGATGGCACTTACAAGCGATTTGGCCCGGATGTGCGCGTTCCCCATACCGGGCGAATCAAATTCGGCACCGAATCGAATGGCGGCTTCCGTAACATCACCGTCTCCAACTGCGTTTTCGAGGGGTGTCAGGGACTCGCCTTGGAATCCGTGGATGGCGCGCTGCTGGAAGACGTAACCATCACGAACATCTCGATGCGCGATATCATGAGCGCGCCTATCTTCCTGCGCCTGGGCAGCCGCATGCGCGGGCCGGCGGGCGCTGCCGTGGGCACCATCAAGCGAGTCATCATCAGCAACCTGGTCTGTTCCAATTCCGTCTCCCGGCTCGGCTCCATCATCAGCGGGATTCCGGGTCATGCCATCGAGGACGTCACGATCAGCCACGTGCAGGTGTGGCACCAGGGCGGCGGCACGAAAGAACAGGCGGCGATCCAGCCGCCCGAAAAAGAGACAGGCTATCCCGAACCGGATATGTTCGGCACCATGCCGTCGCACGGTTTCTACGTCCGTCATGCCACGGGCATCCGGTTCGACGACGTCGAGATCGTAGCCGCGAAGGCGGACCTGCGTCCGGCGTTTGTGCTCGATGACGTGCGCGACGTTGACTTCTTCCGCATCCGCACGCCGCACGAGGCGGATACGCCCGTCTTTGCCTTGCACAATGTCGAGGATCTCGCGATCCATATGTGCCGGTCCGTGCCGGATACCCAACTGCCGAAGGTGGAACAGACTGTTCTGTAAACGGTGTTGTCGCACGATATCGGAAGCTGTTTCACAAGTCGCCAAGGGTCGCCTTTGGCGCACTCGCGGATGCCAGCCAGATCTCCTCATCCGGTGAGATTGTCAGTTCATTGGAGCGAGATTCGGTTTTACCACGATACGCTCGCTGACGTTCCGGCTTCGAACGGAGCCACGCCCGTCGGAACTTGTGAAGGAATCGGTTGGCAGGCGGCAGCGCCTGCCTCAACCAGCAAACGCAGAAAGCACACCATCACACGGTTTCCCGCCACGGCTTCAGGTCATGGTTTTGCAAAAGCATCCGAATGGTCTCTCGGCCCGCGCGTGGAACCAGCTTGCGCCTGACAGCCTCCTCAGCCGCCAGTCGAACCGTCCAACGCGGCCGCCCTTCCGGTGGTCTGCCGCGAACCATGGCGAGCACGCCCTGCCGCTGTGACTCGTCCAGTAGCGGCTTGGCGCCATGCCGCTCGCGGTCATAGAGCGCACAGTCCAGGCCACCGCTGTCGTAGCGGTGAGCAATCTGGCGGACGGCTTTCGCCGTGAGGGGAAGCGCCCGCGCTACTTGGGGCGCAGCGCATCCCTGGGCGAGTTGCCGGAGCGCCAGGGCGCGTATGACAACGCGAACCTGCACAACGCCGGATCGCAGGATCTCCTCGATACGAACGAGATCTCCCGGCTTGATTTTGATGGGTATCGGGCGGCGCGCCATGCCCAATAATGCGCCAAACCATTCTCCAATGCAATTGTTCGATAGTACCTATGCGGACAGTCAAAGACCGCGCCCGCTAAACCTGCTGTCGCCGTCGTTGCACGTCCAATTTCACTTCTCTAACGACCACCCTGGAACGGGTCGCGCGGACTAAATCGAGTGGGTTGCGGCCGGCGTCGGGTCCGACTCCGGTGCGGATGCCGTCTGCGGAGGCGGGCCGCTCGGCGCTGCAATCGGCGGGGAGGCGCCGGCTTGCCAGGGGCGCTTTAGCCCAACGCCCGCTTGCGGGCGCATTTTCTTACGGCTTCTGACGATCACGACTCAGAACAGAAGCGCGCGCGTCAGACTGTCACAAACGGTTGGCAGGCGAAACCCGGAACGGACCTGAAAACCGGGGCGCCTGCTCAACTTTACCGTTCGCGAATCCAATCCAGGATCGCGGCGTCCAGCCAGAATCGGTACTCGCCGCGCGCCAGGAAGCCAAGGTGTCCACCGTGTTCGGTCAGAACGGTCTGGATGCATGGATTGCCGCGCACGGCCGGATGATCGAGGATCCGCCACGGCACAAACGTGTCGTCCTTGGCCTGAATCAGCAACGTGGGCACGCGAATCCGGTCCACATACCCGATCGCCGATTGGGTGCGGTAGTAATTATCCGCCGTGCCCAGGCCAAACGACGGCGCGGTGATGCGGTCGTCGATTGCGATCAATGAATCCAGACCGGCGAGATCGGCCGCCACATAGCGGCCCGTCGAGAGCAGGCGCCGGCGCATCTTGCGGACGAAGCGGCGCTCATAGAGGCGATTGTCGCGCGCGGCGATGCGCCGCGCGCAGGCCTCCAGATCGAGCGGCGCCGACGCGCCGCAGACTCCGCGCATAAGTTCCGCGGCCGACTCGCCCAATTCGCCGGCCAGCTTCAGCGCCACGTTCCCGCCCAGCGAGAACCCCACGACGAAGGCCGGCGCGCGGCCTTCCTGCCGGAGAATGCGCAGCACCGCGGCCAGATCGCCGGTCAATCCGGCGTGGTACAGCGTGGGCGAAAGGTGCGCGGTGCCGCCGCACGTGCGCATGTGGAACCGGTGCGCGGCGTAGCCGGCCCGCAGCGCGGCGGCGGCGAGACTTTCGATGTATCCCGCCTCGCCCGAACCCTCCAGCCCATGCACCATCACGATTTCACCCACCGCCGCTTCCGGACGCTGCGATTCCACCAGTACACAAACGCCCGGTTCTGTTTCGATGATGCGCCGCACGACCGGTTGTGCCGCCCGCGGCCGCTGCCAAAAATGCGATGCGATGGTCTGCAGGTGCGGGTTGCGAAACAGCGGATGGAAGGGGATCATCCGCGGCGCACGCACTCGTGCGTGCAGCGTCGAGACTTCTCTCGACGCGTCCTGACCCTTGGGCAGCAGGCGTCGGCACGATTGCCGACGCGGCGCGCACGAGTGCGTGCGCCACGCTTGCCCTTCTTCAATTCTTCGCCACCACTGTGATCGCGGTGACGTAATACTTCACGTCTTCCACCACCACCGTGGCTTTGATGTGGTCACCCACTTTAAGGTTGGCGAATTCGGCATCCGGCTTGACGGGATAATCCATTGTCATCGCCTCCATCCAGTCGCCAATTTTGCCGGCGTCGATGGTGGCCGTTTTCGACGCAGCGTCCAGCGCCTTCACGTCGCCCTCCATCGGGTAACGCTTTACGTGTGCCGTCGAAGCGCAGGCGGCCAGCGTCAGCGCCACCGCAACCAGCAGGATTCGCCACGTCACGGTTTCCAATCCTCGCAGACCGCCGGCGTCAGAATTGGCATGCGATCAATCGAATCCGCCGGCGGCGTCGGCACGGACATCCGATCCATGACACCCTTTGGAATCGGCACGCGCAGCAGCGGAATCGAACACACTCCGGAAGACGCGGCGACTGTGACGCTGTCGCCGGGCCGGATGGCCACGGGCGAGACGAGCGGCAGTTTCTCGAAAGCGCCCTGATTCGCCGGACGGGGCGGGGAAGTCTGCGCCAGCAAAGCGCACGGCAATAATGCAACAAGAATCCAGACGCGCATGAGCGACTCCTAGCAGCAAGTATCGCGCCTCGCGCCGTATGCCGCAACGGGGGCGCCCGCGCAGCGCCCTAGCGCCTCAGGTAGGCGTCGTCCTTGTCGATCCAATCCTGCCGGATCGGGCTGAAGACATCCAGATCCAGCGTGTCTTCGAGCGCCTCCGCGCTATGCGGCACGTTGGAAGGAATCAGCAGCACCTGCCCCTTGCCGACCGTCACCTCTTTGCCTTCCAGGCGAAACAGCAGCGCGCCCTCCAGTATGTAAGTGATCTGCTCGCTTTCGTGCTGGTGGGTGGGCACTAGCGCGCCCTTCTTGAGGAAAATCTGCGCCAGCATCGCCTTTTCGCCGGTGACGAATTTGCGCGCCAGCTTGTCGTTCATGACCTCTTTCTCCATCTCATCCCAGGTGTAAAGTTCCATGGCTATCGGCTCCTCGCGTTCACTTCTTTCCCTTGGCGGTTTTGTACGCCTCGCGGACCTCGCCGATCTGGCGGGCGTGCGACTCGGTGTGCGCGGAATAAGTCTCCAGCAACTGGCCGAGCGTGGTGCGTCCCCGTTCCGTGTGATTGCCGGCGCGGTCGTACGCGCTCTCCGGCAGGGCCTTCAGCAAGTCGTAGTTCTCGGCGCGCGTGCGGCGCAGCGTTTCGAGCGACTGCTTTGGCTTGCGGCGCGCGTAGTCCAAATGGCTGGCCCAGGCTTCCTGATTGACGCCGATCAGGGTCGGCGAATCCTCCGCAATCACTTGGCGAAAACGGTGCGCCAGCACGATTTCGGTGTCGGCGAGATGCGCGACGATTTGGCGGATGCTCCATTTGCCGGGCGCGGCGGCGAAGTCTTCTTCCTCACCGAAGACGCCGGTGAGCACCATGGCGAGCAGCTCCGGGCCGCGGCGATAGCGTTCGAGTAGTTCGGGTATGTGGGACATGGGGTTTCAGTAGTAATCCGCGCAGCTCAGATAGTAGCCGCACTTTTCGCAAAGCAGCTTGCACTTCCGTTCGGTGAGGCGCGTGGAGCAGACCGGGCAGTAGAGCATCGGCTCGTGTTCGTCGCCATGCGGCGGGATCGCGGAACTGTCTTGCGGTGTGCCTTCAGCGTCCATCGGCAAGCTCTCACCTTCCTGCACGGATGAAGCAATTATACAACTGCGGGGCGGGCGGTCTCGCATGTCCTTTTCCATTTACAATGGACCATGATGAAGCTGAGGGCGGCGGTGGTGACGACGCGCTTCGCGCTGGCATGGTAGGGCCGCTGTTTGACGACCCCGCCGGCTTTGATCGGGCCGGGCTCGCCTGGCGGCTGCGAGCGCTGGCCGAACAGAATGTTCTGATCGGCGGCAGCTCCTGGAAGTACGAGGGCTGGCTCGGGCAAGTCTATTCGCGCGAGCGCTACCTTTCGCGCGGCCGGTTTTCGCCCCGGCTGTTTCAGAGCGAGTGCCTGAGCGAGTACGCCGAAACCTTCCCCACCGTCTGCGGCGACTTCGCCTTCTACCAGTTCCCCACCGTGGAATTCTGGCGGAAGCTGTTTGGCCAGACGCCCTCGCATTTCCAGTTCGCCTTCAAAGTGCCGGAACAAATCACCTGCAAGGTGTTTCCGGCGCATCCGCGCTACGGCTCGCAGGGCGGCAAGGGAAACCCGGCGTTCCTGGATGCCGGCGCGCTCCAGGAGATGTTTCTGCGCCCGCTGCTGCCGTACCGCGGGCAGACCGCGGTGCTGATCTTCGAGTTCGGGGCCTTCGGCCAGCGCAGTTTCGCCGCCGCCGACGAGTTCCTAGCCCGCCTGGACCCATTTCTGGCCGCGCTGCCGCCCGAGTTCCGTTATGCGGTCGAGATCCGCAACCCCGACTTCCTGACCGCCGATTATTTCTCCTGCCTGCGCAGCCGCCGCGTGGCGCACGTGTACAGCGCGTGGTCGCGTATGCCAGAACTGGGACGCCAGATGGCCATTCCCGGTTCCTCCACCGCCGATTTTCTGGTGTGCCGCGCCCTGCTGCGGCGCGGCCGCCTATACGAGAACGCGGTGGCTTCCTTCTCTCCCTACACCGAGGTGCGGGACCCCAACCCGGAAGCCAGAGAGTCGATGCGAGTCCTGATCGGCCGCGCCCGCGAAGAGAAGAAGTTTCTCTTCCTGTTCGTCAACAACCGTCTGGAAGGTAACGCTCCGCTGACGATTCTCTCTCTGGTGGATCCGTAGCCCGACGTGCCGCACGCGCTCGTCGGTGCCGTGTCGAGACTCTTCTCGACACGTCTTCGCCTCGCCCTGCGTCGGCACGAATGCCGACGCGGCACCGACGAGTGCGTGCGCCACGTCGGGCAAGGTTGTTTCAGGCAGGCCCTAAAGATTTCCAGGGGCTCAGCCGATGAAGGTAAATGGCTGAGGTGTCGATGGAACTGCTGGTCGCCCGGCAACCGATCTTTGACGCGCAGATGCGCGTCTTTGGCTACGAGATGCTGTTTCGCTCGAGTAGCCTGAACGAATTCGACGGGACGGAAGGGAACACTGCCACGGCCCGGGTCATCAGCGCGGTCTTCGGATCTGCGGAGACGGATCAGTTGACAGGGCGCAAGAACACCTTCATCAATTTTCCGCGGAAGATGCTGCTGGAAGGCACGGCTTCCATCCTGCCGCCACAGCAGACCGTGGCGGAAATTCTGGAGAACGTAGGGGCCGACGAGGATCTGCTGGATGCCTGCCGCGCGCTGCGCGACCGGGGCTACCGGCTGGCGCTCGATGACTTTACGGTTCCGGAAAAAGTGGAAGCCTTGACTTCCATCGCCGATTTCCTCAAAGTGGATTTCCGGGCTACCAGCGTGGCGCAACAGATGGACGCCGCCACGCGATTCAAGGGCAAGGTCGGGCTCCTGGCGGAAAAGGTGGAAACTCAGGAGGAATTTCGCTGCGCGCGCGATATGGGCTACGAGTACTTTCAGGGTTTCTTCTTCGCCCGCCCGGTGATTTCTTCCACCCGCCAGATTCCCGGGTTCAAGCTGCAGTTTTTGAGAATTCTCCACGAACTTCACCAGCCGGAAATGGATTTTCGCAAATTGGCGGACTTGCTCAAACGCGAGCCCGGACTTTCCTACAAGCTGCTGCGCTTCGTCAACTCGGCGTGGTTCGGTCTGCGCTCGCCGGTGGAGTCGCTCGAGCGCGCCCTGGTTTCGCTCGGCGAGGACGCCGCGCGCAAGTGGCTGTCGGTGCTCACCATGGCCAACTTGGCTTCGGACCAGCCCACTGAGCTGGCGATCGGCACGCTGGTGCGGGCGCGCTTCTTTGAGTCGCTCGCCAGACAGGCCGGGCTAGCGCAACTACGGGACGACTGCTTTCTGGTGGGCCTATTTTCCCACCTGGATGCCATGCTGGGCCGGCCGCTGGCCGAACTCGTGGAGGGCCTGAACCTGCACGGCCAGATTACCCGTACGCTTCTCGATCGTCCACATCGAAGCGACAAGATGCCGCCGGTTTGGAAGCTGGTGCTCGCGTACGAGCGTGGCGATTGGGATGCACTCGTCGCCATCGCAGGCGGTCGCGATCCGAAGGTGCACACCCTCACCGACTGCTACGCCGAAGCCGTGCAGTGGGCGGACGGCGCGGAGATAGAGTAGATCGGGACCGACTACAACCACGCACGCGGGCTGGCTGGTGTGAAGAGAAGTTCCCCGTCATTTCGACCGCCCGGAGCAGCGCCCGGAATGGTTGGTAAGCGGAAGGTCCGCTCGCTGGGAGGCGAGTTAAGTAGTGTAACATCGCCACGGTTGATAACCTTGGTCAGTTACATATTGTAAGTATCAGTTTACGGCTGACGCCGCCCCGCCGAGAGCTTCCATTTGTTACTATGGAATTCCCCATGAACTTACAGTGGCTACAGATGCGCATTGGTGAAGAGCAGGAACGGCGGCAGCGCGAAGACAACATCCGGAACAGGCTGCCGAGTGCGCTCGAAGAATTGCACGAGAGCCTGACCGAGTGCTTGGACTCCTACAAAGAAGCATTCGGCCCGCGAGCGGCGACCATGCACTTCGTCTCCGGCCGCATTCGCATCGAGATACGCGACGAAGTGGAGACGCGGTGGGTGACGCGGGCGGAGATCGTCATCTCGAACGACCTTACCATCCCTGGTTTCCGGATCGAACGCGGGGGCGACCCGTACCTGCTCGAAGTGGGAGTGCTGGCCGGCGACAAGCTCTTCTACCGCGATGGCGACGAATATATCACGCTGGAGGAACTGACTCGCCGCATCCTCGACCGCGCCCTGTTCCCCAAGCTGACGGCGTGAGGTGGGGCGAGCTGGCCCTTCGACCACAGCACTTTCGACGGCCTCCGCAAGCCATGAGAAAATCCGCTGGCAGGCAAAAGCGCCCAATTGCCACTTAGATAAGCCCCGGAAGCTGAAATGCAACGGTCCTCGCGGGCCGACCCCCCGGACCCGCTGTTCGCCCGAGGAATCAGAAGTTTGCGCCACCGCGAAAGGCCGGCCAGGGGGCCGGCCGCGGACGGGGGCGTCCGCCCCACAGGCTCGTGCAGTTGGCCAGGAAACGGCCTACTTAACTGGCATTGGGCGAAAGCGCCTGCCCCACCGCCCTACCCACCGGTTACTTCCCGGCTGAGTATTTGGCCCACTGGGTGGCGATCGCGGCGTCATTCGCATCGCCCTCGTGGATGATTACCCGATAACGGAAGCGCACGGATTGGCCCGGCGCTATGGTCAACGAGCCGTCCTTGGTTTTGTCGCCGGTGAAGGCCGCCAGCGCAAACGGATTGGCCGCGAACAGGCCGTAACCGCGCGCGTGCCAGCGCACCGGGTGACGCGGGTTATCGGGGTGGTCCAGGATCGCTATTCCCACCTTTTCGCCGTTCACTGTTCCGGAGTAGTCGCACCAGTTGGAAGGCTTGCCCCAGAGCTGGCGTTCGCCCGCCAAGCCGTCGGCGTTGGTGATGTGACCGCCGCCGCCGGCTTCCTGCAGCACCGGCCGCATGCGAACGCCGAAGGCGCCATCCTTGGCGTCGCCGAAGGTCACGGCGTCGGCCGCCGCAGTGAGAGTGATGTCGAAATCGATGACACGCAGCTTCGGATCGGCATAGAAGGTCATCCGCCGCGATTCGGTCAGCAGCTTGTGGCCGGCCAGGTCGGTCCAGTCGAAAGTGGCGGCGATCACGCCCCGGTCCTTCCCGCCACTCACCCCGTCCAGCTTGGCGAGGACGATTTTGCCGCGATTGGGCGTGGTGTAGGTGGCTTCGTTATTCCAGAAATCGAGACCGTTGACCTTCTCGTGCGCGAACCACAGGCCGCGTTGATGCGGGTGGTCGGGCTTGGCGATGGCCGCCTCTTCTTCAACTTCTTTCATCGGCCACATCCGCGTCACATAAGTGCCGGAGGGCGCGCGCAACGGATGGAGAAACGGCTTGGTGACACCCAGGCCGGAGACGAAGAATGCCGTAAAAAGCTGGCCGTCGATGATGACGTCGATCGTCGTCGGATCGCCGGGATGAATCTTCATCTCGACGCCGGTCGTCTCCGGCCCCGGATCGGCCTTGACTTGCGCGGCCGCCGGCCAGACGAGTACCGCGGCGGCAAAGAGAAACAGAATTCGGTTGCTCACCCTATCATCTTACTCGCCTCATCCGGCTTGGGTCGGCGCAAGAAGTCGCCCGCAAGCGGGCGTTGGCAGGTTGAAACCTGCCCCACCTTGCCTCACACCTCGAAGCGGATCCCCTGCGCCAGGGGCAACTGGCCGGACCAGTTGATGGTGTTGGTCTGACGGCGCATGTAGGCTTTCCATGCGTCGCTGCCGGATTCACGGCCGCCGCCGGTATCCTTTTCGCCGCCGAACGCGCCGCCGATTTCCGCGCCGCTGGTGCCTATGTTCACGTTGGCGATGCCGCAGTCGGAACCGCGATGACTCAAGAATGTTTCAGCGGCCACCAGGCTGTTGCTGAACAGGGCCGAGGAGAGGCCTTGCGGCACGCCGTTGTGCCAGTGGATAGCTTCATCCAGACGATCGAATTCGACGAGATAGAGAATCGGTGCGAAGATTTCCTCCTGGAGAATCGGCATCTCGGGCTGCGCCCGCACCAGCGTAGGTTCTGCGAAGCAGCCATCCAGGCGCTTGCCGCCATACAGAATTTCGCCGCCTTGCTCGCGAATCCGGCCGATGCCATCCATCATGTCGTCCACCGCGCGGGCGTTCACCAGGGGTCCCATCAGTGTAGTTTCGTCGATGGGATCGCCAATCTTCACTTGGCGGTATGCGTTTTCGAGCGCCGAGGTGATCTTCGACGCGATGCCGCGCTGCAGGAACAGACGCCGCGTGGTGGTGCAGCGCTGGCCGGCGGTGCCCACCGCGCCGAACAGCACCGCCCGCACGACGAGCGCGGGGTCTGCATCGTCCATGACGATGATGCCGTTGTTGCCGCCCAATTCGAGGATGCTGCGGCCCAGTCGATGCGCCACCACTTCGGAAACGTGCCGGCCTACGACGGTGGAACCGGTGAAGCTCACCAGCGGGATGCGGCAGTCGCGGATCAGCGCTTCGCCAACGGACGCGCTCTTGCCGATCACCAGGTTGAAGATGCCCTTCAGGGCGTGCCGGTCGAACACGCGGTTGCAGATCTTTTGCACGGCGATGGCGGTGAGCGGTGTTTCCGACGACGGCCGCCACAGCACGCAGTCGCCGCACACGGCCGCGATGAGAGCGTTCCACGACCACACGGCCACCGGAAAATTGAACGCGCTGATGACGCCCACGATCCCCAGCGGGTGCCACTGTTCGTACATGCGGTGCCCCGGCCGCTCGCTGTGCATGGTGAGGCCGTAGAGCTGGCGCGAAAGGCCGACGGCGAAATCGGCGATATCGATCATCTCCTGCACCTCGCCCAAGCCCTCGGCGAGGATCTTGCCCATTTCGAGCGTCACCAGTGCGCCCAGGTCCGCTTTGTGCGCGCGCAGTTCGTCGCCGATTTCGCGGACGATCGCGCCTCGCTGCGGCGCCGGGATCATGCGCCACTCGTCGAAGGCCGCGGCGGCGCGCGCCATTATGACTTCATAATCGGCCGGCCCGGCCATTTGCACGCGCGCCAGCGTCTCGCCGGTTGCGGGATTGAGAGACGCCAGTTCGCCGCCGCTGGGATTGGCGATCCAGTCGCCCCAGCAGGCGCCGGAATTCAGCGGCTCCAGGTGCAGCTTTTCGAGAATTTCGGGGATGGCATGGGTGGCGGCAGGCACGCACCCATTTTAGTGCAGCGCGTGGCTGTGGATCTGCCGATTGTGCTCGCGCTCAGCCGCGTCTGCCCGAGCCCAGATTCGCATCCATATACGTTCGGAGCACAGCGTTGATGCGGGTTTGGTACCCTCTTTGCCGCCGCAGCCACGCCAGTAGGTCCGCGTCCAGCCGAATCGTGATGGTTTGCTTGGCTGCCGGAATCACCACTCGCGCTTCTTTCCAGAATTCCGTGTCGGTCGGGCGCGCCTCAGGGTCGCGCTCGACGGCGCGCCGGACCTGAACGTCGCTCAGGGAACGAAGTCGCTTCCAGTCACTCGATGGCGGCGACGAAGATTCTCCAATACGCTTCTCTTTCATGCCGCTCTGCCCTCCACGCCGAAATGATCCGGCGTTCCGTCGAAGAAACATCGGTGTAGATCACCGTGATCGCGATGCCATTCACGATGCCGATAGCGTACACGCGAACCTCGGTGTACTCGTATCGATCATCCACCTGTCAAAGATCCGAACGGCATCCTCGAACGCGACGCCGTGAAGGGTCAAATTGCGCCGGTTCTTCTTCGGGTCCCATGTGTAGCTCATGGCGCCATATTTACATTATGTATTTACGGCGCCATGCCGCGCAAGTCCCGCGTCAGAACATCAGCTTGCCGCCGATTTGGATGACGCGCGCTTCGCGGAAGGTGCTGATCTCAGCGAAGGAGCTGCTAGTGATGTTGGTGCTGGCGAAGCCGTTCGGGTTCACCAGGTTCAGCGCGTTGTAAGCTTCGCCGCGAAGCTGCAGCTTGACGGCCTCATGCCTGGGCAAGCCGAAGTTCTTCATCAGGGCAATATCCAGGTTCCCGAAACCCGGGCCGCGCAACGTGCCGCGGCCGGTATTGCCGGGCCGCACCGCACCTTGCGGAACCGGCTGGAAGCAAGCCGGGTTGAACCAGGTCGCCTTGCCGGCGCCGGTGAATCCGGTGTATGCCTCCGACGCAGTGAGGTTCGGACTGCAAACCATATCCGGGCGCGAGCTGGATGCGCTCGATCCCAGCAGGCCGAGACCGGCGGGATCGGCGTTCGATGTGGTGACCGTGAAGGGCGAGCCTGTGTAGAAACTGGCGATACCCGACAGCTCCCATCCGCCCAGAGCGTACCCCACGGCGCTATGGTTGCCTTTGAAGAACGGGAGGTTATAGACGTAATTCAAGCTCAGCACCTGGGTGCGGTCGAGCGTGGCCGGGCCATATTCGCCTTCATGCCAGTTGTAGCTGCTCTGCGGCGCGTTGGATCGGTCGGAGGCGTTGTCGGTGAGGTTCTTGGACCAGGTGTAAGCCCCCGCAAATAAGCCTGCGGCGCCGAAGTTCTTTTGCACCATCGCCTGGAGCGCGTTGTAGTTCGAATCGAAAGCGGTCTCGATGGTGTTGATGGCGTTGAAGCCAAGATACGGGCGCACGGCATTGATGCGCGGATCGTCCGCCGAAGTGAAAACGGTATTGCCGTTGGCGGCATGCAGGCCCGCCGCCAGCGCCACGCCCGGAGGAGCCTGGTTGATATCCACGATCCCGAGCAGATGGGTCCCCTTCGAGCCGACGTAGGCGACATCGAGCATGACGCCCTTGGGAAGTTCGTGCTGCACGTCCAGCGTCCACTGTTGAACGTACGGCACCAGCGCCGGGATTTCGGTGGCGTGCAGCACCAGCGGAGCCGCCGATATGTTCACCGTCCCACCCGTGACGTTCGAGAACGGGGCATTCGAAATACTTACCGACGAAACGTAGGGCGGGTTGGCAAAGGTGTTCTGCTCGTAGGTGCCGAACAGGCCGGAATCGTAGTAGATTCCATAACCCGCGCGGATGGATGTCTTGCCGCCGCCGAACGGATCCCACGCCACGCCCAGCCGGGGCGCGAAGTTCTTATGGACATCGTTACCCACCTTGGAGCCGAACGGCGAGCCTTTGCCGCCGACGATAATCCCGTTGGTGGATGGATTGGTCCCGGTCCCGAGCACGAGGTTGCCGTTTGCCGAATTGATCTGCGGCGCGTTGGTGGCGCTGTACAGAGCCGGGTCGAAATTGTCCAGCAGGTTATTCGAATCGGTCGGCTGGGCAAAGTACGACCAGCGCACGCCCACGTCGAGCGTCAGCCGCGGGCTGACGCGGAATTCGTCCTGTGCCCAGGCTTCATCCTGCCAAGTCCAGATGTTCGGCGTAATATCGGTGGATGGCATCGAAAAACTGGCGACGTTGCCGAGCAGGAAATTCGCCCAGGACTGCATAAATGAGCTGGTTCCGGTGGGAGCGCCCGTGTTGGTGAACCCGAAGGAACCTTCCTGGTTGGCGGCGTTCTCGGTCTTGTTGTACCGGTTGATCGAAACGCCGAACTTGAAGATGTGCGGACCCTTGATCCACGTCACGCTGTCGAAAACGTTGTAGTTGCGGTTGTATTCGTTGTACGGCCCGTATCCCAGCACCGACGACCCGCCGGTGAAAGAGAGTTCCGGGATCACTCCTTGCGTATTCTGGAACGGCTCCGGAACATTGATATCCGGATTGTCGGCCTTGTTCGACAATCCCACCGGGACGGAGTTGATAGCGCTATGCGCGTAGTCGAATGCGATGTCGTTCAGCAGCGAGGGACGGATGGTGTCCACTGCGTGGATCACGAAGCTCTGCCCCGGCGAATTGGTGTTGGTGGTGGCGAGGTTCGGAATGGTCGAGCCGGTGAACAACCCGCCCGGCTCGGTGGTGGGGATAACGTCATTTTCGATGCGTCCCCAGAGCTGAATTTTCTCGCCGAAACTGTGGTCCACCCGCGCGATCTCCTGCCGGCTGTCGTAGAGGTTTCGCTGCGGGAAAAAGCCGGCCGTGGTGGCCGCCACCGTATTGGTGGACTGTAGCGCCATCTTGCCGAAAACGTCCTTGATGTATTCGGCCGCGATGGGGTTGATCTGGGTGGCGGGGATCTGCGTTACCGGCGCCGACCCTGCCGGGCAGCCGGTGAGACCGGTGAGGCAAACCGGCTGGGCAAACGCGCCCTGGAGCATTCCCGCGGTCGGCAGCGTCGGATTGAAAGTGGTGTAAGTGATGATGCGGCGCGCCTCCTCGGAAAAGAAAAAGAAGGTGTGGTTCTTATCCTTGTTGAAGCGGCCGGGAATATACACCGGGCCTCCGATGGTGCCGCCGAAATCGTTCCATCGCAGCGCCGGAACCTGGGCCACGCCGTTGACCATGTTGACGCGGGTGGCGTTGTTGGCCCAGTTGTTGGCGGCGAAGGCGTTGTTGCGGTCGAATTCATAAAGATCGCCGTGGAAGCTGTTGGTGCCGCTCTTGGTCACCACGCTAACCTGGGCGCCGCCGGCGCGGCCGGTATCGGCGGTGTACAACGCGCGCTCGACTTTGAACTCCGCGATGGCATCCACGCTGGGAAACGTCATCAGGGTCAGGTTGCTGCCCCGGTCCACGTTGTCGGCCCCGTCCACCGTCCAGTTGTTGGCTGAGTTGCGATTTCCGTTCACGGAGAAGGGAATGGTCGCCGCCGTGCCGGCCGGCGCCGAGTTGCCGATGTAGAGCTCGTCCGTCGAGCTGGCCGTGACGCCCGGCATCAGCGAGGCCAGTTGTTCGTAATTGCGCGTACGCAGCGGCGCGTCACGCACCTGCAAGCCGCTGATGGTGGTCGATTGGGCCGGCGTCGCCAGTTCCACCCGCGCGGTATCCGCCTTCACTTCCACCGACTCGCTGAGGCTTCCCACTTCCAGCAGCACATTGATCTTGAGATCGTCGTTGACGTTCAATACGACGCCCGTGTGGTTTACAATCTTGAACCCCTTGACCTCTACCTTGATGGCGTACGTTCCGACTGGAATCAGAGCCGCCGAGTAGTTGCCGCTCGAATCCGTGGTGCTGGTGCGGACCACTTGGTTGCGGTCGGTATTGATAATCGTGACCCTCGCGTTCGGTACGCCGGCTCCGCTGGCATCGAGGACGCTGCCCTCAATCGTGCCGGTAATGTCCTGCGCCTCCAGGCCTGCGACCATGGCGGCAGCAAGCGCGCACAACCCGATTAGTTTTTTCATTTTATTTACCCCCTTTTTGCCTCTCCAATGAAAGCACCCCAAAAGAGTGGTTTCTGCTTCACCGTTGGTGAATATTCTACTGCGATACCGGGGGCTTTGGGAAGGGGCATGTTCGGGTTCAGGCCTGCTCCAACGCAGCCAGGCTGGTGGTTTTCGGCCACTCTTGAGGCGTGCCCGACAACTGTAACTAGCTGAAGGAACTATGCTTGGCCTTTGGCAGCCTCCGTGCTTCCTAGGTCACCGGACGTTAGAAAGGACTCCGCCATGGTTCGCATTCGGCTTCGCTCGATGGGATGGGTACTGGCGGCCGTTCTCACGGCTGGCGCCGGCGCACCTCTCCGGGCGCAGGAGGCCGACGATCAGCAACACGGCGTAGCCCGCATCAGCGTCATGGACGGCCAGGTTTCGGTGAGACGCGGCGATGCCGACTGGGTGGCAGGCGTGATCAACGCGCCGCTGCTGGCCGACGATCACATTTCGACCGGCCCCAACTCGCGGGCCGAAGTCGAGTTCGATTCGGCCAACCTGCTCCGCCTGGGCGGCACTGCGGAAATCAGAATCGCGGCCCTGGAGGCGGACCGGCTGCAAATCGAGCTCTCTCACGGCACCTTAACCTACCGTGTGTTAAGGCCTTCCAGCACAAATGCTGAGGTGGATACTCCGAATATTTCTGTGCGACCAACGAAAATTGGGGCTTATCGAATTTCTGTCACCGAAGCCGGCCAAACGGAACTCACCGTCAGGGCAGGGGACGTGGAGGTCTTCTCGCCCCGCGGCTCGCAGTGGGTGAGCGCCGGACAACTGATGATCGCCCGCGGTTCCACCGCCGATCCCGAATTTCAGGTGGTGGCCGCGCCGGCAGCCGATGCCTGGGACGCCTGGTCGGACAGCCGCGACCGCGTACTCACGCAATCGCGCAGCGCGCAGCGCGTTCCGCAGGGAGTTTACGGCTCCGAGGATCTGGACAATAACGGGAACTGGGTCTACACACCCGATTACGGCAACGTCTGGCAGCCACAGGTCGCGCCCGGTTGGGCGCCGTATCAATCCGGGCAGTGGGAGTGGCTGGATTATTATGGCTGGACCTGGGTCAGCGCCGATCCCTGGGGCTGGGCCCCGTATCACTATGGCCGCTGGTTCAATAGAGCCGGTTTCGGCTGGCTGTGGTACCCGGGCGTATTCGGCATGCCGCACTATTGGTCGCCGGCCCTGGTCGGCTTCTTCGGCTTCGGCGGTGGAGTTGGCTTCGGCGTTGGCTTTGGCTTCGGCAACATCGGCTGGTGTGCGCTGGCGCCGTATGAAGTCTTCCACCCATGGTGGGGTAGGGGATTCTACGGTTCCGCCGGATACATCAACCGCTCCGTGAATATTACCGGTGTAAATATCAGAAATGCCTATCAGAACGCGCGTGTCGCGAACGGCGTGACTGGGCTTTCGGTGCATGACTTCCAGAACGGGCGAGGCTCCAACATTGTGCGCCCAACGGCGGCGCAATTCGCATCGGCCGGAATGATCCGCGGCGCCGTTCCACTGGCTGCGGGAGGCGCTGCCATGCGGTTCTCCGGCCGCGCGGCATCGTACGTTCCGAGAAGCGGCAGCCACACCACGTTCGTTCATTCTCCGCAGGCGGCTGCGGGCGCTCGCGGCATAGCGGGGCAGGGAGGTGTGGCGGCCCGAGCGAACGGAGGCGCGGGTTCCGCGGGCTGGAGTCGTTTCGGCGCGGCGGGCACGCAGTCGAACGCGGGCGGGCAGAACGCGCGGCCGGCATCGTCTTCGAGCGGCTGGCAGCGGTTCGGCGCACCGAACTCGGGATACCGGAACAGCCCGTACTCGGGCGGCAGCCAACGCTACAATGCGCCTGCGAACAATGCGCCGAGCCAGCAGCGGAGCGCGCCGTCCGGCAGCGCGCCGCGGTCGAGCGGTGGTAGCGCCAGTCACCCGGCCAGCCGCGGAAGCAGTGGCCGCGGCGCGTCCGGTCATGCCAGCAGCGGCAGCCATCGCTAAGAGTTTCCAGAGAGCATCAATTTCTTCCCATGGGCCCGGCCTTCATTCAGTGGAGACCGGGCCGTTTTTTGTGGGTCAGCGGCAATCGCGCATCAAAGAAATGCCGAGATGACGGCAGCCAAGACTGGCCGCGCCACGAGCGGGCGCTACCGGCCGGCGAGCGCACGCCACACGAAAATGAGATTTTGCGGGTTCTCTCCGATGCGGCGGGCCGTGTACGGCCACCAGTGCGCACCGTAGGGCACGTACAATCTAAGCTGGTCGCCGGCGGCGAGGATTTTCGCCTGTAGTTTCGGCCGCACGCCGTACAGCATTTCGAACTCATACTCTCCGGGTGCGGACCCGGATTCGCGCGCCAGCGCGCGAATTGAATCGATCAGGGCTTCGTTGTGGGTTGCGAAGACGGGAAATAGTCCACTCTTACGCGCCTGGTCCGACAGCATGACCGCCGCCAATCGCAAGTACGCGGCCGAAATCTCGGCGCTGTGTGTCCAGGCGATCCCGCCGGGCTCGGAAAACGCTCCCTTCACCAAACGGACGCACGGGACGCGGTCGCGCAGAAGACTCGCCAAGTCCGATTCGGTTCGCCGCAGGTAGGCCTGCAGCGTGATGGCGGCCGGAACGCCGCGACTTGCCAGAAGGCTGCGCAGCGCGATGGTGCAGTCGACGTAGGAGGCATCCTCCATATCGATCATCAGAAAGCTGCGCGTCGAGTGTTGCGCCGGGAAAGATGCGGCTAGGCGCAGGGCGTTCTCCTCGCCGAGCTCGGGCCGAATGGCATAGCCGATCTGGGTGGGATCCACCGAAACGTGCGTGTCCAAACCGTGAGCGTCCAACGCCGGGAGAAGCCGCTGCAGGCTATCGACCGTCTGGCGCGTAATTGCCGGATCCGTGATGTACTCGCCGAGGAAGAACAACGATGCGCGTATGCCCTGCTGTTTCAAGGCGAGCGCGGTGCGAAGCACCGAATCTTCATCAGTGCCGCCGACGAACTGGCTCGCGGCCGACGCTATGCGGGGATTGCGCTGCACGAACCGGGTGAGGGAGCCGCTGCGCGCGAGGGCGATCATGAAGCTCTGCCAGACGGAAACCATGACAAGCTCAGAATATCAGGCAAACAGCCCTTCAGCTACTTAAATTATTACATTCGATTTGAATAGCTATCAGATTGTGCGTGAAACTATTGGCAGCATCATGATAGTGCCGAGGACGAAAGAATTCGACGCACCAACCGCTCCTTGCCGAGCGGCTCAATCGTGAAGGCCGAAGCGGGCCTGCATTTCGCGCCGGCCCGTTTTGGTGACGGTCAAAGCGCGGCCGTCGAGATCCTGAATCACCCATTTTCGTTTCAGGGCGACGTTCAGGAGAGCCGCACCGATCGCGCCGCCGACGTGCGGCCGCCGCTCGCTCCAGTCCACACAGGCGTAGGCAAAACGACGCCGCAGCCCCCGCTATGCGCCCGGCCTGACTACGAAGGAAGACATCGCCGCCGTGGTCCGCTCGGTCGATCGGCCGGTGAATGTGGTGATGGGGCTGCGGGGGGCGCAATTGTCGGTTGCGACCCTTTCGGCAATCGGCGTCAAGCGGATCAGCGTTGGCAGCGCTCTCGCACGAGCGGCTCTCGGCGCCTTTCTTCGCGCCGGCCGGGAGATGCGCGACCACGACACTTTCGGGTTCGCCAGCTAGGCCATCAGCTATCAGGACATCACGGCGATGCTGGAGATGGACCCGCTGCGCCGTCAGGGTGCGTGACGTTCAGGGCGAGAGTGCTGTTCGTGGGAGCCAGTGACCAGAGTTCTTGGAGAATAAGCGACGCTTTTATAAAAGGATAGCTGGTAGAAGGCGAAGTAGTTCTTGCGATTCCACGGGATCGAGTGGTTGGATTCCAAACTGACCCACTGCCACAATAGTTTACATAATATCGGTTATCGGAAGTTGCGACTAGCTTGGCAAGGACTGACAAGAAAGGCCCGCCCGCAAGCGGGCGTTGGCAAGCTGAAGCCGGCTTCAGCCCGCCCTGGAGGTCGGGGACCTGCCCCACCTAGCGTTATGAAGCTACTTCGCCGCGGCGGACCCTGACGACCCGGTGTGACGTGCCGCCGCGGAAGTGCAAGACGAAGCGCGTCCCCGCGCAGTCGGCCTGTTCCAGCGATCCCTCGAGTTGCTTGGCGAGGATCTCGACGATCCGCAAGCCGAGCGATTTCCCGTTGCGCGCCGGCCCGACGCGCGGGCAGCCGACGCCATTGTCTTCGACGCTCAACTCCAATTGTCCCGGCGCCGAGTGCCGCAAGGAAACCCGGACCTCACCGGTTCGCTCGCCCGGGAATGCGTGCTTCAATGCGTTGGTCACCAGTTCGTTGAGGATCAGGGCGCACGGAATCGCGCGGTGGATGCCCATCTCGATCGGCTCGGCGTCCACGCGGATTTCGATTTGCCGCGCCGCAACGCCATATACGCCGCCCAATTCCTGGACGAGTTGCTCGGCGTACTCGGCGAAGACGATCCTGTCCAGGTGCTCGGTTCCGGAAAGCTGCTCGTGGATCAAGGCGATCGAGCGCACGCGGTGCTGGCTGTCCTCGAGCGCGGCTTGGGCCTCGGCGCTCTCGATCGCGCCGGCCTTCATGCCGAGCAGGCTGACAATCACCGCCAGGTTGTTCTTCACGCGGTGATGGACCTCTTTGAGGAGGACCGTTTTTTCCGCCAACGCCGATTCCAGCTCACGTAACGTGCTATGCAGCGCCTGCTGGGCGCGCTGCTCTTCGGTGACCTCTATGGCAACCACCAGCACCTGCCCCGCTTCGGCCTCCGGCCCGGGCGACGCCGCGCCCGGCAGCGGCACGTACGACAAATCGAAATAACGCTCTTCCGGCGGCAGCCCGGGCCCACGCTGCAACGGAACCGCCAGCGCGGCGGCGCGGTATACGTTCCGCTGGTCGCGCACTTCCTCGAGCAGCGGTAGAACCACCGGCGCCGCTTCGGGCCAAACTTCGGCCACGGTCCGGCCGGTCATCGGCTCGCCCGGCGCCAGCGCCTGATATGCCGGGTTGACCATCTCAAAGCGGAAATCGTGGCCGCGCAAGAGGGCGATCGAAACCGGCGAGTGTTCAATGACGGACTCCAGCATGCGGCGGCGCGCCTCCAGTTCGTGCGCCATTTCCGACCGCGCGAACTCCGCCGCGGCCGCCACCGTCTGGGCCTGTTGCAATCGTCCGAACAGCGCGCTGGCCACTACACCGGACAACGCCAGTGCTCCCAGTCCCAGCCAGTCTTGCGGGTCTCGCACCAGGAAACTTCCCACCGGCTCGGTAGCAAAGTACAGCGACTCGATCGTGCACAGAATCGTCGTCAGCGCTCCCGGTCCCCAGCCGCCCTGATAGGCGCTCAACAGGACGAACGGAGCATATGTAATGTAAGGGATGAGGGTTGGCGGATGCAGCGGGAGCCGCGACAGTTGCGCCAGCGCAGCCAGCAGCACGGCTAATCCGTAGCCAACCGGAGGCGGCAGCTTCTTGCCGCGCATCATAGGCTTGCCCTCCGCCACCCGATCCGTGTGTCGGAGCGCTCGGTTGCGGCAACCGGTTGGCAAGCTAAAGCATGCCCCACCTTCGACCCGATCATTGCACCAGGGCCGGCGGGCGGTGCAACAGGCGCCGCACACGATTGGCCAGTTCCAACGGCCGGAATGGCTTCGACAGCATTTCCGCCGGCGGCAACGCGGCGCCCCCGAACTCATCGGACGCGCATCCGGAAACGAAAAGCGTCTTCATCTCGGGACGCAGCGGCTTCAGCCGGTCCGCCAGTTTCAGGCCGGACACCGGCATCACCACGTCGGTCACCAGAACGTGGATCGGCCCCGGACAGGCTTTGGCGACCCGTTCGGCTTCCTCCGCGTCGCGCGCCTGCAGCAGTTGATACCCTTCCCGCTGCAGACAACTATGCATCAGCCGCCGGACGCCGTCCTCGTCATCGACCAGCACCACGGTCGGCGCCGATTCGTTCACGGCGGCCGTTTCCCGCGGCTCGCCGGCCGGCAGCGGCTTTTCCGCGCGCGGGAGCAGGATCTCGAAGCTCGTCCCTTTCCCGATTTCGCTCGACGCGCCGATGTGGCCCTGGCTCTTCACGATGATGGCGTGCACGATCGCGAGGCCGAGGCCGGTTCCGGCGCCGGAGCGCTTGGTGGTGAAAAATGGTTCGAAGATGCGGGCCAGCGTCGGCGCGTCCATTCCCTGCCCCGAATCCGTTACCCGAATTTGCACGTACCGTCCCGGCCGGCAGTCGCGCCATTGCGGGCTCTCCGCGGCGATATCGACCAGCGAAGTCGAGATCCGCATTTCCCCGCCCTGCGGCATCGCGTCGCGCGCGTTCAGCGCCAGGTTAAGAAATACCTGCTTCAACCGGTTGCGGTCGCCGCGCACCAATTCGGGCGAAGAGCCCAACTCCAGTGCGAGCCGGCGGCCCGTCCCCAGGCTGCGAGCGATCAGTGGCTGGATCTCGCCAATCACGCCGTTGATGTCGAGCACCTCCGCGCTCGACACATCGCGGCGGCTCAGCGTCAGCAACTGCTTGCTGAGGGAACCGGCCAGCGTGGCGGCATGCTTGATCTCGGTGGCCCGCTCCCGGTCATGGGAGTCTTTCAGCTCCGTCTCCAACTCTTCGGAGCACCCCAAGATCACCATCAGCAGATTGTTAAAGTCGTGCGCCAGCCCACCCGCCAGATTGGCGATCGCCTCCAACCTCTGCGATTGGATCAGGCGGCCTTCCATTTCCCTGCGCGCCCGAATGTCCTGCACCACCAGAATCGAGCCCAGCCGCCCCTGCTTCGACCGGTTCTCGGAATAGCCGACTTCTACCGGCATGGCGGTTCCCGTTTTCGAAATCAGCAGGTAGGAGCGGCGCTGGTCCGGGAGCAGATCGAAAACCGGATTCCCGGCTGCGCGGCCGGCGAACTCCTCTTTGAGCCGCAGAACATCCATCAGCGGGCGGCCCATGGCTTCGGCGCTAGTCCAACCGGTCAGTTGCTCCGCCACGACATTCACAAAGACGATTTCGCCGGCTGGATTGGTGGCGATGATTCCTTCGCCCACGCTACACAGCGTGGTCGAAAGCCAGGCCTCGCTTGATCGCACGCGCCGCTCCATCTCATGCTTATAGAGGGCTATCTGCACGGCGCTGCGCAGATTCAAGTCGCCAATCGGCTTGAGAATGTAACCCAGCGGCTCGGTCATCGTCGCGCGGCTTACCGTGTCTGCGTCGGCGTGCGCCGTCAAGTAGACCACGGGGATCTCGAACTCGTCCTTGAGCGCCTGCGCCGTGGCGATGCCATCCATCTCGCCCTGAAGGCGGACGTCCATCAGCACCAGGTCGAAAGCAATGTTTCGCGCGAATCGCAGCGCTTCTTCACCCGAGCTCGCGATCGCCGGCACGGAGTAGCCCAGCCGCTCCAAGCGACGCTGAATGTCGTCGGCGATCAGGCCTTCATCCTCGACTACCAGGATTTGCTTTCTCGCTTCTTGGGCTGCCTGCATTTGCCGATACCCCTCCTGACAAGGTGAGTGGTAGTTTAGTGTGCCACGCCGGATTCGATTCTCAGTATATTCAACCGCCGCGCGCCGCTGTGCCCCCTGCCAATTTGACTTCCAGAGCTATCTTAACGGTCCAGTACCGGTATAGTACCTGAAACTTCGATCAGATGGAAGCATTTTGCAGAGGTTGAGCCCAGGTTCACGCAAGTGGGTTCACGCAAGTGGTCGGCAGGAAAAGAAAAGGCGAGATGGATTCTCGGCTCAGCAGGCCCCACAGCCTGCGTCACGGAAACAAGTGTGGGGCAGTGTGGCCAACTGCAAGCCACGCTGCCCCACGTGTTACCGCGTCAAAAGCTCCCGAGAGATCGCGCTTGTCTCTTAGTGGGAGGCGCTGAAGGTCAAAGTGATCTGGGTGGTGTTTTCCACCGGCTGCCCATCGAGCAGAGTCGGTCTGTAGCGCCACTGCATGACGGCTGCCTTGGCGGATTGGACCAGCAGCGGGTGTCCGGAGATGACCTTCACGGCGACGACCCTGCCGTCGGTGCCGATGG
>OCTA010001225.1_pt1 | contig 23712 bp, 27 predicted proteins | sample 1538991 | NCBI WGS metagenome assembly OCTA01 (sample SAMEA3539302, study PRJEB22396) | soil metagenome | biome: tundra; feature: field; material: soil | place: USA | collected 2010-05 | depth 0.15 m | reverse complement strand
GCCCTCTTTGAAGTATTCCTGGAACGCTTCCCGGTCCTTCGTCTCCGAACGCAGTTCGTGACGCTCTTCGACCACCTCGACGTCGGGCATCAGGTGGCGTACCCAGAGCAGCGCGCCGAGGCCGAGCGCGATGAGGGTGACGGAAAGCGAGGTGCCCAGAGCCAGGTTAGACCGCAGGGTCTTGTCGACCGTGTGAACGCCGAGGCCGACGTAGGCGGCGATGAAACCACAGCCGGCGATGAACGCGAATATGAAGCACGCGGCGACTATCTTTTCCATCCGCTTGGCGTGCGCTTCGTCGGGCGGCGAGGTCGGTCGCTCGCCACCGGAGTGCTCGCCACCGGAGTGCTCTCCGCCGGCTGTTTCGTCACTGACCTGGCCCGCTTCACCGTCTTCTGCTACGGCGGTCGACCCGAGCAGGCGCGGCGCTGGCGGGGGAGTGCCGATGACCCGGCGCCGCGCCACCGGACCCTCAGAGCCCTCGGTCTCTTCCATGTCGCTCATGATCAGTACTACTCCATCCCCGTCGGTCTTGGATCACGCCGCTTGGCGGTAATCCACATCGCGATGATCACCAGGAAGCCCATCCCGCCCAGGAAGATGACCAGGCCCTCGGTGATGGGCCCGGTCCGGCCGAGCGAGAGGCCGCCGGCGTTGGGCTCGACCCGGGTGTCCGCGATGTAGGCGATGATGTCGCGCTTGGCCGACGGGCTGACCGCGCCGTCGGCGAACACCGGCATCGCCTCAGGCCCGGTCAGCATCGCCTCGTAGATCTGCGTCGGGGTCGCCGCGGTCAGCGGCGGCGCGTCCTTGCCGTAGGTGAGCGCGCCGCCCGCCCCGGCGAAGCCGTGGCACTGCGCGCAGTTGGCGCTGAACAGCTGTCCTCCGAGCGCGGTGTCCGCTCCGGAGGTGGACACCTGCTGGGCGTCGGGGATCGCGGGGCCGCCGCCGAGGGAGGCGATGTAGTCGGCGATCTGGTAAATCTGCTGCGCGGTGAACGTCGTCGGCTTGCTCTCGTTCTCCGCGTCGACCTCCTTGGCCGGCATGCGGCCGGTGGACATCTGGAAGTCGACGGCGGCCGCGCCCGCGCCGATCAGGCTCGGGCCCTGCGTGGTGCCTTGCGCGTCGAGGCCGTGACAGCTCGAGCAGGTCGCCTCGAACAGGCCCTGGCCCGTGTTGATGTCCGACTGCGACGCGGCAGGCGCCGACGCCTGCGCGGTGCCGCCGGTGCGGCTGAAGGCACCGTAGAGCAGGCCGGCCACGACGAGCCCGAGCAGCAGCGCCGTGTAGCCGGCGACCGGGCGCCTGCGCCTGGCGTTAAACCAGCTCACTCTCGCGTCCCCTGACTAGTGGATGAGGTAGATGGTGGTGAACAGGGCGATCCACACGACGTCGACGAAGTGCCAGTAGTACGACACGACGATCGCGCTGACCTGCTGCTCGTGCGTAAAGGTCTTGGCGGCGTAGGTACGGCCGAGAAGGAAGACGAACGCGATGAGACCGCCGGTGACGTGCAGCCCGTGGAATCCGGTGGTCAGGTAGAACACCGAGCCGTAGTTGCTCGACGAGAGCGTGAGGTGCTGCTTCCCGACCAGGTCCAGGTACTCGTAGCCCTGTCCGAGCACGAAGTACAGGCCCATCAGGAACGAGAGCACGTACCACTCGCGCAGGCCCCAGCTCATCGGATGCAGCAGGCCCTTCGTCCGCCTGATCTGCCCGCGCTCGACCGCGAACACGCCCATCTGGCAGGTCACGCTGGACAGCAGCAGGACGGTGGTGTTCACCGACCCGAGCGCGATGTCTAGGTGCGCGCCTGGCCACGGTAGTCCTGAACCCTTGTCCACCGACCTGATGGTGAAGTACATCGCGAACAAGGCCGCGAAAAACATCAGTTCGGAGGACAGCCAGACGATGGTGCCCACGCTGACCAGGTTGGGTCTGCTGGCCGGCGTGCGGGGGGCCGTCTCAACGGTTGCTGTCGCCACGTAGCAATTATTACGACAACCTGTAGGCGATCGCTACGCGACCCCCCGCGTTGGTCACCGTATCGGTACCATGCAGTCTCATGAAGGTCGTTGTGTACAGCCACGACGCGGATGTCCGGGCCCAGGTAAGGCTCGCCATCGGGCGTCGTCCCGCGATGGACGTGCCGGACGCCGAGATCATCGAGGTCGCCACGCAGCCTGCGCTGTTCCGGCTGCTCGATGCAGGCGGCGCCGACGTGATGGTGCTCGACGGAGAGGCCCAGCCGGCCGGCGGGATGGGCGTATGCCGCCAGGCCAAGGACGAGATCTATAACTGCCCGCCGGTGCTGCTGATCATCGGCAGGCCCGACGACGGCTGGCTCGCCACCTGGTCGCGGGCCGACGCGGTGGTGAGCCATCCCATCGACCCGATCGCGCTGGCGCACGAGCTGGCCGGGCTGATGCGCGAGCGTCCCGCGGTCACCAGCTAGGTTCCCGCCGCTTTTTTCCGAACGATCCCTGGTTTCACTTTCGTACCCCCTGGGGGCTCGCCGTGGACGCCCGCACAACCTGGCCCGCACTGCTCGGCGCGCTGATCCGCGGTGATTCGCTCACCGCCGACGAGAGCGAGTGGGCCATGAACGAGATCATGGAAGGCGCGGCGACGCCTTCCCAGATCGCGGGCTTCGGGATCGCGCTGCGGATCAAGGGCACGTCCGTGGCGGAGATGACCGGGCTGGCCCGGTCAATGCTCGCCCACGCGACGCCGATTCACCTGCCCGGTCATCTCACCGACCTGGTCGGCACCGGGGGGGACGGGGCGCACACGGTCAACATCTCGACCATGGGCACGATCGTGGCCGCCGCGGCCGGGGTGCGGATGGTCAAGCACGGCAACCGGGCCGCGTCGTCAGCGTGCGGGGCGGCGGACGTACTCGAAGCGCTCGGCGTGGTCATCAACCTGCCGCCGTCGGCGACCGCCGAACTGGCGGCCGAGGTCGGCGTGGCGTTCCTGTTCGCGCCGCTCTATCACCCGGCGCTGCGGCACGCAGGCCCGACCCGCAGCGAGCTCGGCGTGCCGACCGTGTTCAACTTCCTCGGGCCGGTGGCCAACCCGGCCCGGCCTTCGGCTCAGGCGGTCGGGGTCGCGGATCCGCGGATGGGCGAGATCATCGCCGGCGTGCTGGCCGGGCGCGGCTGCTCGGCGCTGGTGTTCCGCGGCGAAGACGGGCTCGACGAGCTGACCACGACCGGACCCTCCTCGCTGTGGGTCGTGCACGACGGCGAGGTGGCTCAGACGGAGTTCGCCCCGTCCTCGCTCGGGCTGCCCCAGGCGTCGCTGGCCGATCTGCGCGGCGGTGGCGCCGAGCACAACGCCGCGGTCGTCCGCGCGGTGCTGGCCGGCGAGCACGGCCCGGTGCGCGACATCGTGCTGCTGAACGCCGCCGCCGCCCTGGCCGCCGCGGCCGGCGTGCCGGGCCCGGAGGCGGTCACCTCGGCCCTGGCTGACGGCTTCGCCCGCGCCGCCGAGGCCGTGGACTCCGGCGGCGCCAGCGCCTTGCTGGACCGCTGGATAGAAGTAAGCCGCCGCCTGGCCCCTTAGGGTCAGGCGTTGTCAGGGGCCAGGCCGAGGGAGAACGCGGCCTCCAGGTCGTGCCTGCTGTAGGTGCGGAACGCGATGTGGGTCTCGGTGTGGGTGACGCCGGGGACCTTGTTCAGCCGGCCGGGAATGACGTCGGCGAGTTCCTCGTGCGCGCGGACCCGGACCATGGCCACCATGTCGAACTCGCCGGTCACCGAGTACACCTCGCTGACCTCGGGGATCCGGGCGATCGTCTCGGCGACCTCGGGAATGCGCTGGATCTCTGCCCGCACCAGAACGATCGCGGTGACCACCAGATGCCTCCCAGACTTTCGCGGCCAGCTTTTGTTGGGCTGGCGCTTACGCTACTACGTCTGGCCAGGTACTGAGCTGGTTCAGGGTGCGGATGCCGTAGTGCGCCAGCCGCCGAAGCAGCCAGCCGAGGACATCCGCGGTGGCGCGCGCGTCGGCCAGCGCGCGATGATTCGGCGCCGTCCGCGCACGGAAGAACCCGGCCAGCGTGCCCAGCTTGCAGTCCGGGATCTGATCCGGATCCATCACCCGCCTGGCCAGCATGACCGTATCGAGCACGGTGAAGCCCGGCCAGGCCAGGCCGCAGCCGTCGCACCCGGCGAGCAGGAAGCTGAGATCAAACGGCGCGTTGTGCGCGACCAGCACGCAGCCCTGGGCGAACTCGAGCAGGCCAGGCAGCACCGCACCCAGCCGCGGGGCCGAGGCCAGTAGCCGGTCGCTGATCCCGGTGAGATCCTCGATGCCAGGCGGGACCGGTACACCCGGGTTGACCAGCGAAGCGAACTCGCCCTGCCGCAGGCCGCCACGAACCCGCACCGCCCCGATCTCCGTGATCGCCGCCGCCTCCGGCGACCAGCCCGTGGTCTCCAGGTCGACGACGGCGAACTCAAGCTCGGCCAGCGGGACGCTGTCGTACCTGCTGGCCGCCCGCGTAGTGGCGGCCGGACTGATCACGCTCACCGTCGGACTGATCACGCTCACCAAGGTAAATCCGCCTACTGACATTTTCACCGCCGCCCCGCCGCCCGCGAGCTCCGCCCCCGCCTGCCCGCGCCCGCGCCCGCGGAAATGTCAGAGCCCCCCGTTAACGTGTGGCCGTCCATTCACCGAATGACGGGAGACGTCATGAAGATTGATTGCGGCCGATGCGTGATGCGCGGGACCGGCTGCCGGGATTGCGTAGTTTCCGTCCTTAATCTGCCGAACGTGACACGCTATCCCTCGCAGGTACCGGGTTATCTCGACGAGGCCGAAGTGCGGGCGCTTGGCGTTCTCGCGAACGCGGGCCTGGTCCCGCCGCTCCGGCTTTCGCTGCCGGGTTCACAGATCCGGCCCGGGGCCAGGAACTGGATCTTCCCTGACACCAAAGCCTCGTGATTATAGCGTAACTAACTCGTTCCTGCGGGTGAATCGCGGCATCGTAATGAACTAGTTGGAATTGGGTGAATCGGTTGTATCGCCCTTTCCCCTTCACTACGCTGGCCGGAGCTGCCTGGCCCAGAAACCCCAGTCCAGGGACCTGGGCGAACATACAGGTGAGCGGGGCGACAAAGGAGCGTGGTAGGTACGTGGATACGCGGCTATGGGGCATCACGTCCCGTTTCCGCCGCGGCGTCGCGATCGCGACGGGGCTAGTTGCGGTCGGCGGGCTTGCGGTCTTTGCCACCAGTGCTGGCGCTGCTCCACAACCGACCGTGGACCAGGTGCAGGCCAGGGTCAACCAGCTGACGTCGCAGTTCGACAAGGTCAGCGAGCAACTCGACCAGGCCGGCCAGCAGCTGTCCGCCGCCCAGTCGAAGTTGTCCCAGGTACAGGTGCACCTGAAGAATGCCAATGCCCAGTTCCAGGCGGCGCAGGCGAACGTGGCCCAGAACGCCGCCGCGGTGTTCGAGGACACCGGGGCGACCTCGGTCGCGGGCGTGCTCACCTCGGGCGATCCCTCGGTCATCTTGCAGCAGGGCTCGCTCCTGCTCGAGCTGTCTGGCAGCCGGAACGCCGAGACCCAGCAGCTGCTCACCGCGGCCAGCCAGCTCACCGGCGTCGAGCAGGAGATGCAGCGCACCGAGACCGGGATCGCGACGCTCAAGAGCCAGCTCGCGGCGCACAAGAACTCCCTGAGCAAGCTCATCGACACCGAGAAGGCCACGCTGGCCAGCCTGACCACCCCGCAGCAGCAGGCGGTTGTGGTGAGCAATACGATCGGCGCCAATGGCAGTACCGCGCCCATGACTAACCCTGCCCCCGCCCCGAGTTCCAGCCAGGCAGGGAAAGCCGTCGCGTTCGTTTACGCCCAGCTCGGCTGCCCCTACGTCTACGGCGGTACCGGTCCGTGCCACAGCGGATTTGACTGCTCCGGCCTCGCTCAGGCCGCGTGGGCGTACGCGGGCGTGGCCATACCGCGGGACAGCTACGAGCAGTGGGCCGCGCTGCCGCACGTGTCCGTTTCCTCGATCGAACCCGGCGACCTGCTGATTTACGACGGCGAGGGGCACGTGGCCATGTATGTCGGCGGCGGCTACATCATCGACGCGCCGCAGACAGGGATGGACGTGGAGAGAATCCCCATGAGCACCCCCTGGTACGCCGACAACCTCGACGGGGTCGTACGGCCCTAAGGGTCCCGAGCCCGGGGGCGGCAGGCCCGGCGGACAGGCCCGGCCGGTGGTTGGCGATACCCGGTCTTCCGGCGGGCGTTCGCGGTCATCACGGTCGCTTGGGGCGTCGGCTACATCGCCGAGGCCGCGGTCCGGGTCGTGATCGTGGAGACGATATCGACCGGCAGGCGCGTCGGGCCGCGAGGTGCCCGTTCCTTAGGGCCAGCCCGCCGCAGCGGCCCCGATACACTCGTCCGGTGCGCCGGACGCTGATCGTCACCAACGACTTCCCGCCGCGTCAAGGCGGTATCCAGTCGTTCGTGCACGCGCTGGCCACCCGGCTGCCCACGGGCACGGTGACCGTGTACGCGTCCGCCTGGAAGGGCGCAGCGGAGTTCGACACGCAGCAGCCTTTCCCTGTCATCCGCCACCCGACGTCCCTCATGCTGCCGGTGCCGGGCGTGGCCCGCCGCGCCGCGGCGATCGCCCGCGAGCACGGCTGTGACTCGGTCCTGTTCGGCGCGGCGGCGCCGCTCGCCCTGATCACCCCGGCGCTGCGCAAAGCCGGGGTCACCAGGGCGGTAGCGCTGACTCATGGCCACGAGGCGGGCTGGGCCACGCTGCCGGGCGCCCGCACCGTGCTGCGGCGCATCGGCGACGAGGTCGACGTGGTGACCTACCTGGGCGAGTACACCCGGGTGCGGCTGGCCCGCGCACTGTCCCCGGCGGCGGCCGGCCGGATGGTCCGGCTGGCGCCCGGCGTCGACGTGACGTTCTTCCGCCCCGGCGCGGGTGGTGCCGCGGTCCGCGAGCGTCTGGGCCTGACCAGTCGGCCCGTGGTCGCCTGCGTGTCCCGGATGGTTCCGCGCAAGGGTCAGGACACCCTGATCAAGGCCTGGCCGGCCGTCCGCGCGCAGGTCAGCGGCGCGGTGCTGCTGCTGGTCGGCGACGGCCCCTACGCGCCCGCGCTGAAGCGCCTGGCGCACCGCCTGTCCGTCAGTGACGACGTTGTCTTCACCGGCCCCGTGCCCTGGCCCGAACTCCCCAGCTACTACGACGCGGCGAACGTGTTCGCGATGCCGTGCCGGACCCGGCGCGCGGGCCTGGACGTCGAGGGTCTCGGCATCGTCTACCTGGAGGCCTCGGCCACCGGCCTGCCGGTGATCGGCGGCGACTCGGGCGGAGCCCCGGACGCCATCCTCGACGGCGAGTCGGGTTATGTGGTCAACGACGTTCCCGGGGCCGCGACGCGGATCATCGAGCTGCTCCACGATCCGGCCCGGGCCAAGGCGATGGGGGACAAGGGCCTGGCGTGGGTCGACCGGGAATGGCGCGAGGAACTCCCGGCCGCGCGCCTGGCCACGATCCTGGCCGGCGACGCCAGTCCCTCGTGAGCGTTTAGTGAATGGCGCCTGGTTCGCCTGGCCGCCATGGTCGTCCCTGTCGTTCGGCCGATGTGCCGACGCAGGACCCGCGGTCTCGGTTGGTGCGCCCATCGTCCCGCGATGCACGAGTGCGCCGTGATCCGTCCCATCCCGTAAAGATCGCGGCGGCAGGATCTAGTGAGCGTCTGATCAATGGATGGGCTGCACCTGATCCGCTAGACCGTGGCCGCACGGCGCCCCCCTCCCGCAGCCCAGTCCGGCCCGGCCCCTGCCGCCTCACCAGCCCACCTCGCCCCACCCAGACCGTATTCGCTCACTAGTACGACAAGAAGAAGAATCTTCCCGGAGTCCGGCGCACCACGGCATGCTTGCGTACCACGATTCACGCCGGCATCACTGCCGGGACCAGACCATCCCGCAGGAGCGGGTGTAGAGCGCGATACCGAGGCCACCGGCGTCCGGAGCATCTATCAAACGCTCAGTTAAGCCGCCACGGACCCGCCCGAGCCCCCCGGGCTAAGCCTTCATAGCCCTCATAAGCCCACCTGAGGCCCATCTAAGGCCCCCCTCAGCAGGCAAAATAGGGATTTCCTCCGACGCGGTCGGGGGGGTCTTACGGCGAGACTCAATAGTGAGCGGCCGAGAGGGCCGCACATCGAGGAGGACCGATGAACCCGAACATGGCGCAGAGCCTGATCTGGGATCACATCAGGGAATCACGCCAGCAGGCGGCGGCGGCCCGGCGAGCGGACGCGGCGCGCCATTCAGTCCACACCAGCAAGCACGTGGCCCGGCGTCGCGCGCACCGGCCAGAGAACAACGGCTAGACCAGAGAACAACGGTTAGGCCAGAGAACAACGGTTAGAGAAGAGCGCATGATGACGACTCAGCACACCAGCATGTTCAGCCGGATGGCCCGGCGTATCGTCGGCGTCTTCGCCGAGATCCGCTACGCCCAGCACCGGATGGACGAGATCCTGACCAGCCCGACCGGTGAGTGACTAGCCCGGACCTGACGTCCGGAGGACACCAGCGAGCCGGCATCGAGACCCTCAGGAGTACAGGGCCTCGATGTCGGCCGCGAAGTCTTTCATCAGCACGCTCCGGCGGATGCCGAGCTTGACCGTGAGCTGGCCGCTTTCCTGAGTGAAATCGCCGGAGAGGATCCGGAACTTCCTGATGGACTCCGCCCGCGACACCGCCTTGTTGGCGTCATCCACCGCTTCCTGCACGGCGGCGATGAGGTCGGGGTCCTCGCGCAGCGTCGCGCTCGTGGCGCCGGCCGGCTTACGGTGCCGCTCGGCCCACGGTCCGAGCGCCTCGGCGTCCAGGGTGATCAGCGCGGCAATGTAGGGCTTGCTGTCTCCCACCACCATGACCTGGCTGATCAGGGCGTGGCTGCGGAGCCGGTCCTCGAGCATCGCGGGCGCCACGTTCTTGCCGCCGGCGGTGACGATCATTTCCTTCTTCCGCCCGGTGATCTTCAGGAATCCCTCGTCATCGAGCTCGCCGACGTCGCCGGTGGCGAACCAGTCGCCGGCCGCGAAGGTTTCCTTGGTGGCCTCCTCGTTGTGCCAGTAGCCGCGGAAGACGTTCGCCCCGCTGATCAGGATCTCGCCGTCGTCGGCGATCTTGACCGCGACGCCGGGCAGCGGCTGGCCGACAGTGCCGATCTTGTTCCGGTCCGGCCGGTTGATGGTGGCCGCGGCGGTCGTCTCGGTCAGGCCGTAACCCTGGAGCACGGTGACGCCGGCGCCGCGGAAGAAGTGGCATAGCCGTTCGCTGAGCGCAGCCCCGCCGGAGACGGCGTATTGCGCCCGGCCGCCCAGGGCGGCACGCAACTTGCTGTAGACCAGCCGGTCCAGCAGCGCGTGCTGGGCGCGCACGGCCAGCGTCGGCCTGCCGGGCGTGTCCATCGCCCGGCTGTAGGCGATCGCGACCCGGGCCGCGCGGCCGAATATCGCGCCCTTCTTCTCGCTCGCGGCCCTCTGCTCGGCGCCGTTGTAGACCTTTTCGAACACCCGCGGCACCGCGAGGACGAACGTCGGCTGGAACGAGGCCAGCGCGGGCAGCAGCGCGTTCAGGTCCCCGCAGTGCCCGAGCACGATCCCGCCCTCGATGCAGCCCACCTCGATGACCCGGGCGAAGACGTGCGCGAGCGGCAGGAACAGCAGCGTGCCCGGGTTCTGGCTGCCGGCCACGACCGCCAGCGGGCCGATGAAGGCGTTGCGCACGTCGGCGAGCAGGTTCTCGTGGGTCAGCTCACAGCCCTTGGGCCGCCCCGTGGTGCCTGAGGTGTAGATGACCGTCGCCACGTCGGACGCCTTGGCCGTGGCGGCCCGCTCGGTGATGATCTCATCGCTGACGGAGGTGCCGTCCTCGGTCAGCGCGGCCAGCGACGCGGCGCCGCCCGCCTCGATCCGCCACACGTGCTTCAGCGCTGGGACCTGGTCGCGGAGGCTGTCGATGATCTGCTCGTAGGCGGCCGTCTCGACGAAGCAGGCCCGCGCGCCTGAGTCGGCCAGGATCCATCCGGCCTGCTCGGCGGAGGAGGTCTCGTAGACCGGCACGGTCACGGCGTCGGCCACCCAGATGGCGTAGTCGATCAGCGTCCACTCGTACCGCGTGTGCGACATCAGCGCGACCCGGTCCCCGGCTTCGATCCCGGCCGCGACCAGACCCTTGGCCACCGCCACGACCTCGCTGGAGAACTGGGCTGCGGTCACGTCCTGCCAGCTCTGGAACGACCCGGCGGGGGAGGGACGGCGTATCACCGCCGCCTGGGGCTGCTCCGCGGCCCGGCGGAAGACGGCATCGGCGAGGTTGGCGGTGGCGGGGATCTCCGCCAGGGCCGGAATGCTGAATTCGCGCACGGCATCTCCAGGGATGTGGCTACTTGGCGGTTCAAGCTTAGGCTGTACCAGCCGAGGGTGATTGCCGGTCAATTCCCGGTGATGATCTTGCCGCGGGGCCCCCTTACGGTGGTGGGATGCGAGTTCACGTGGTGAGCGACGTGCACGGGCGCGCGGAGGCGCTGACCGGCGCGGCGGACGGCGCCGACGCGCTGATCTGCCTGGGTGACATGCTCTTGTTCCTGGACTACGCCGACCATGGCCAGGGCATCTTCGCCGACCTGTTCGGCGAGCACGCGGCCAGCCAGTATATGGCGCTGCGCACCGCGAAGAAGTTCGACGAGGCCAGGGAGTTCTCCGCCCGGCTGCTCTCGGGCCGTCCCGAGAGCCGGAGTGCCCTTTTCGAGGCGGCCATGGCCAGGCAGTACGCCGCGATGTTCGCCGCGCTCCCGGAACCCGCCTACCTGACCTACGGCAACGTCGATGTCCCTAGAATGTGGCAGCAGTACTTGAAGCCCGGACATCATGTGCTGGACGGCGGCACGGTGGAACTCGGCGGATGGACGTTCGGTTTCGTCGGCGGCGGCCTGACGTCGGTCTACCGCACGCCGTACGAGATGAGCGAGGACGAGTTCCGGGCGAAGATCGAGGCGGTGGGCGAGGTGGATGTCCTGTGCACCCATATCCCGCCTGCCGTCCCCGAACTTCTCTACGACACCGTGGCCAGGCGCCTGGAGAGGGGCAGCGTGGCCCTGCTCGAGGCGATTAAGATCACTCAGCCGAGGTACTCGATCTTCGGGCACGTGCACCAGCCCCTGGCCCGCAGGACCAGGATCGGGACCACGGAATGTCTGAACGTGGGACATTTCCGCGCCACCGGCGCCCCCTTTGTCCTGCAGTGGTAGCGGGTACGATCAAGCTAGGAGGCGTCAGGTGTCGGAACCCCAAGGCGAAGGCCAGCCAGGAAGCAGTAGCTCTCCCGGCAGCGGTCAGCCCGCAGATAGTAGTAGCAGCCAGCCCGTGAACAGTGGCCCGCCCAGGTCAGGTCCTCAGCCGGGCAGTAGCCAGCCCCGGAGCAGCCGTCCCGGGAACAGCCAGCCGGGAGGCAACGGCCAGTCAGGCAGCCGTAACCAGCCGAGCCGGGGCAGCGACCCCGTCGCCGATTTCCAGCGCTGGCTGATGAAGGCGGGCGCGCGCAGCATGGCCAACCAGGTCGCGGACCAGGTCAAGAGGACCATGGGCCAGGAGCGGCGTGACCAGGGTGACGTGTGGGATACGGCGACGAACGAGCTGCCGCCCAACGAACCGCTGGAGTGCCAGTGGTGCCCGGTCTGCCAGGCGGCCCGGGCGGCGCGCCTGGGCGGTCCTGGCCTCGGAGCCCGGCTGGCGGACGCGGGCGGGGTGCTGGCGTCGGTGGTCACCGATGCCTTCTCCGCCTTCGAGCAGGTCATGAAAACCCAAGAGCAAAATCATTCAGCCGAACGGACCGTGGTACCACCGCCCCCAGCACCGGCACCGCCCCCAGCACCGGCACCGCCCCCGGCGCCGGATCGCGGGGATACCGCTCCATGACGCTCGCCATCGGCGTTGACGTCGGTGGCACGAAGGTCGCGGCAGGGGTGGTCGATGAAGACGGCCAGATCCTCGCCAAGCTGAAGAGGTCGACTCCGGCGGCCAGTCCGGCGCGGACCGAGCAGGCCATCGCCGACGTGGTGACCGAGCTGCTGGCCGGGCACCAGGTCGAGGCGATCGGCCTCGGGGCGGCTGGGTTCGTCGACAGCACCCGGGCCACCATGCTGTTCGCGCCCAACCTGGCCTGGCGCGACGAGCCGCTGAAACAGCGGGTCGAGGAGCGGCTCGGCCGCGACGTGCTGGTGGAGAACGACGCGAACGCCTCGGCCTGGGCCGAGGCGCGGTTCGGCGCCGCCCGCGGGTACCGCGACCTCATGCTGGTGGCGGTGGGGACGGGCATCGGCGCGAGCATCATCATCGGCGGCGAGCTCTACCGCGGCCGGTGGGGCATCGCGGGTGAGCCCGGGCACATCCGCGTGGTCCCCGACGGCCGCCTATGCGGCTGCGGGAACCGGGGCTGCTGGGAGCAGTACTCCAGCGGCAGCGCCCTGGTCGCCGAGGCCCGCGAGTTCGCGCGGCGGACCCCGAAGGGCGCCATGAGGCTGCTACAGCTCGGCGGGGGGCTGGCCGAGGGCATTTCGGGCCCGGAGATCACCCAGGCCGCCAGCGAAGGCGACCCGGCCGCGCTTCGCTGTTTCCAGATCGTGGGCGGCTGGCTCGGCCAAGGGCTGGCGGACCTGGCCGCGATCCTTGATCCCGCCTGCTTCGTGATCGGCGGCGGCGTATCGGAGGCAGGTGACCTGCTGCTCGCCCCCGCCCGGGCCGCCTTCGAGCGCGCGCTGACCGGGCGCGGTCACCGGCCGTTCGCGGAGATCAAGGTCGCGCAGCTCGGTGAGGACGCGGGCATCGTCGGCGCCGCCGACCTCGCCCGGGCCGGGGCCCTTCAGACCACAGCCCCGTCGTCACCGTCGTCGGGGTCTCCGGGGCCCGGCTCGTTCATCCGCAGCACGAGCAGGGCGAACCCGGTCACGAACGCGGCCACCGCGCAGAACGCTGTGATGCCGGACACCGACCAGCCCGCCACGGTGGCCACGACCAAATAGCCCGGCCCGCCGAACAGTGCCGCCCAAGCCCCCTTGGTGATGGAGTCCAGCTTCGGCAGCGGCGGCGGAGCCGGCGGGACGAAATGCTCGTCGTCCGCCGGAGCCGGATCGGCCGGTGCCTGGCGCGGCCGGACGCTGTGCGCCGCAGGCGGCCGCCTGCGGCGCCGCGCGGCCTGGATCACGTCCGGTTCGCGCGCCCCGCTCAGCCCGTCCGGATTAAGCGCGCTCCGGATCCCCTCATCGTCAAACCCTCGTATCCCCTGAGCCCCGCGGTTCCCCTCGTCCCCGCCAGCCCCTTTGGCCCCCAGGGCCCCTTCAGCCTCGCCAACCCCGCTAGCCCCGAATGTTTTCTCAGCCCCGGGCACACCCCGATTTTCCTCAGCCCCGGGCACGTCCTGGACCCCTTCAGCCCCGAGGGTCCCTCGAGTCCCCTCTGTTCCGCGGGTTCCCTCCACCCCGAGAGATTCCTGGGGTCCTTGAGGCTTCTGGGCCGGGGATGGTGGCACGTCTTCGCGTGCTGGCCAGGGGACCGGCTGCTCCGTGATCGAAGGCGCGTCAAAGCGGGCGACCAAGTCACGCCATGCTGCGTCCTCGTCGCGCTCTCCGCTGTCCGTATTATCCCAGTCCGGCACGTCACCACCGCTGTGCGTTGAGGCCCTGGTCCCACGATATCTTGCCGCTGCCCCCCGACCGGGTGGATAAAGGGATACGTGGGAACACGTGACGAGGAACCGGCCGGGACGCGGGCCCGCCGCGCGCAGGCCTGGACGTCATGATGCCCGGGCCGGGGCGGGACTTTGAGCTGTTTAGCTGTACTTTATAGCTGCTTCTATTATGGCAGGCGGCCGTCGCCCGGGGTGTCCTTCGCGGACAGGGTCCGCGCCTTAGCTGGCGTGGTCATTGACGAACTTCAGGCTGCCTTCGAAGATAGCCTGGGCGTCGTTATCAAGTGTCGCCACGTGATAACTGTCGGGGCACTCGCGCACGGTGACCTGGCTGCCGGCCAGGCCGGCCAGCAGCACGCGCATGCTGGCGGGTCCGACGACGTGGTCCACGGTACTGCGGTAGACCAGGACCGGCTGGGTGACGTCCCCGAGGTGGCTGGTCGTGAGCCCCCAGAGCTTGGGCAGTGTAGCCGCCGCCCGGATCGGTACCCGGTCGTAGCCGAGCTCGTGCTGGCCCGGCTTCTTGATGTCGCTCGCGACGCCGGGCACCGAGCGCAGGACGTGCTTGAGTACCGGGGTGAGCAGGAACAGCCTGGTGTCCGGGGCCAGCGACGGGTTGACGAGCACTAGGCCGCGCACCTTGCTGCCGTGGACTTCGGCCAGGCGCAGCGCGAGGCAGCCGCCCATGGACAGCCCGAAGACGAAGACTTGCTCGCACCGGCGGGCCAGCGCGCCGAACGCGACGTCTACCTCGGTGTACCAGTCCTGGCCGCCGGTACGCGCCATGTCCTGCCACCTGGTGCCGTGCCCGGGCAGCCGGGGCAGGCTGACGGACAGGCCCTGGCCGGCCAGGTATTCCGCCCACGATCGCAGCGTCTGCGGACTGCCGGTGAAGCCGTGGCACAGCAGCACGCCGACCGGGCCGCCGTCGGCCTCGAACGGCTCCGCGCCCGGCAGCGTGGCGCCCGGCAGCGTGGCGCCTGGAAGCACTGGTGACATGCCGCCATCGTCGCATGAAGCGCCCCCGCCCGCCATCCAGCCGCCCTGTTTCCCGCTCTGTCCCGGCTCGCTCGTTTGCGGGCGGTCCTGTCTGCCCGCGGGACGTGGCACGATGTGAGCGTGTTCTACTGGCTGACGAAGATGACGCTCGGGATGACGCTGAAGATCGTCTTCCGGCCTCGCGCCTGGGGGGTCAAGAACGTTCCACGGCGGGGCCCGGTCATTCTCGCGAGCAACCACCTGTCGTTCTCTGATCATTTCTTCGGGCCGTTGCCTGTGCCGCGGAAAGTGATCTTCCTGGCCAAGTCGGAGTACTTCACGGGGCGCGGGATCAAGGGACTGCTCAGCAAGGCCTTCTTCACCGGCGTCGGCCAGCTTCCGGTGGACCGGGGCGGGGGAGTGGCGAGCGAGGAGGCGATTAAGACCGGCCTGCGCGTGCTGGCAGAAGGTCATGTGCTCGGCATCTACCCCGAAGGCACCCGCAGCCCGGATGGCCGCCTGTACCGGGGCAAAACCGGTGTCGCCCGGCTGGCCGTCGAGTCCGGCGCTCCGGTGATCCCATGCGCCATGATCAACACCTTCCAGTTCCAGCCACCGGGCACGCTCTGGCCGAACACGCGGGTCCGGCCGGGCGTCCGGTTCGGTGAGCCGCTCGATTTCTCCCGGTACCACGGCCAGCAGGCCGACGGCCCGCTGCTGCGGACCATCACCGACGAGATCATGCAGGCGATCGCCAAGCTCTCCGGGCAGGACTACGTCGACATCGACGCCCGCCGCGCCAAGGCCGAGCTCGCCGGAGGCGGGGCGAGTGACGATCCGGGCGATGCCGATTGCGGGGGTAATGGTACCGTTTGACGGGTTTCACCCCGGACTTGGCGGACGATAGTTACCCCGGCTCGCGCGCTGCGATCCGGACAAGGGCTCACGCCCACTAAGGTGGCTGCTATGCGAGTCGGAGTCCTTACCGGTGGCGGCGACTGCCCCGGCATGAATGCTGTTATCCGTGCTGTGGTCCGCAAAGGCGTGCAGGAGTACGGCCTGGAGTTCGTCGGGTTCCGCGACGGTTGGCGCGGACCGCTCGAAGGCGACACCGTGCCCCTGGACGTGCAGGCGGTGCGCGGCATCTTGCCGCGCGGCGGCACGATCCTCGGATCGTCCCGCACTAACCCGCTCAAGAGCGGCGGCGGCGGCGGCCGGAACGGCATTGAGCGGATCAAGGACAACCTGGCGGGCCTGGGCGTGGACGCGCTGATCGCGATCGGCGGCGAGGACACGCTCGGCGTGGCCACCCGGCTCGGGGAGCAGGGCGTCCCTGTGGTCGGGGTGCCGAAGACGATCGACAACGACCTCGGCGCCACCGATTACACCTTCGGCTTCGACACAGCCGTGAATATCGCCATGGAGGCGATCGACCGGCTGCACACGACGGCGGAGAGCCATCACCGGGCGCTGATCGTCGAGGTGATGGGCAGGCACGCGGGCTGGATCGCGTTGCACGCGGGCCTGGCGGGCGGCGCGAACGTGATCCTCATCCCGGAACGGCCGTTCGACATCGAGCGTGTCTGCGCCTACGTACAGCACCGGTTTCAGACCAGGTTCGCGCCGATCGTGGTCGTCGCCGAGGGCGCTCACCCGGTGAGCGAGGAACTCGCGACCAGTCACGAGCAGCTCGACTCGTTCGGCCACGTGCGGCTCGGTGGCGTGGGCCAGATGCTGGCCGAGGAGATCGAGAAGCGGACAGGCAAGGAGGCCCGCTGCACGGTGCTCGGCCATGTTCAGCGCGGTGGCACGCCGACAGCGTTCGACCGGGTGCTCGCGACCAGGTTCGGCGTGCACGCGGTTCAGGCGGTGCACGACGAGGCGTTCGGCGTGATGGTGGCGCTGCGCGGCACCGATATCGTCCGCGTGCCGCTGGCCGAGGCCACCAGCCAGCTCAAGCTGGTCCCGCCCCAGCGTTACGCCGAGGCCGAAGTCTTCTTCGGCTAACCCTGCCGGCTCTGGCTCAATAACGTGATTTCGGGCCGCCTATTGGCCCCCCGGAGCTCCATCTCGGGATCGCGTGACATTACTGCCCTGATAGGGGTGTGCTGTCACGGCCTCGGCCTGGCGGCCGGTGCGCGCTACCACGGCGGGGTCGCCGGAGTGGCAGTCATGATCGCCGCGTCGATTGGATCCTCGAGCACCGGAGGCTCCGGAGGGTCGTTACGGATGGTGCGGATGTCACGCGGGACCAGAGCCAGCGCCGAAGCCACCACGATTAGCGCCGCCGCCGCGTACTGCGTGCGAGAGACTCCGATCGTGGTACCGAGCGGGCCGGCGATCAGGGCTCCGGCCGGCATCGCCATGACCGTGCCCAGGACGTCGTAGGACGAGACCCGGGCCAGCTTGTCCGACGGGATGTTGCGCGCCATCGTCACGGTCCACTGCACCATCATCACCTCGACAAACCCGCCGAGGGCGAACGACGCGACGCACACTGCAGCAAGCGGCAGGACCATCGCCAGCGAGAGCGGAGAGATGGCGACCGCACCCCCGGTGAGCACGACGAACAGCATGGGCCGGCGAGGTGTGAGCCGCAGCGACACGACACCACCGGCGATCAGGCCGAACGCGTCCGCCGCGGTAATCGCGCCCCAGGCCGCCGGGCCGCCGAGGCGCTGTTCCGCCACCACCGGGCCCAGCACGGAGAAGGCCCCGTACCAGGCCATCATCACGACGCCGAACTGAGCGACGATCACCCACAGCCAGGTGTGCGAACGGAACTCCGACCAGCCCTCGCGCAGTTCGGCGAGCATGCTCGGCGCCGGCGCCTGAACCGGCTCGCCCGCTGCCCCGCCGGGTTGCGGTTCTTCTCTCGTATCAGGCCGCGAGCCTCGGATGGACAGCAGCAGCGGAACGGTAGAGACCATGCCGGCGCCGCATAGCACCAGCGCCCAGCCTGCCCCGGCCGCCGCGACCAGCAGGCCGGCCACGGCCGCGCCTGACATCTGCCCGGTGTTCATCGCCAGCCGGCTGATGGCGCTTGCTTCCTGCAGCATGCTGCGGGGGACCAAGCGGGGGAGCAGGGCCTGGGAGGCTGGGTAGAAAATGGCTACCCCGGTCCCTGTGATGGCCTCCAGCCCGATCATCGCCCACAGCGGCGGATGGCCGCTCAGTACGAGTATGCCGAAGGTTCCCTCGCCCAGTGCCATGAGCAGGTTGGCCGCCACGATGACCCGCTGCGGCCGGAACCTGTCGGCCGCGACACCGCCGACAAGCGCGAACACCAGCGCCGGCGCGATCTGAGCGGCGAGTACGTAGGACAGGTCGGCCGGGGAGTGGGTGGCCTTGAGGACCGCGAACGAAACGCCCACCATGGAGAACCCCACCGAGGCCGGCGCGATCAGCCGGTCGGCGAGCAGGAGCCGGAAGTCCCGGACCGCGAGCACGGGAAAACGGCGGAGCAGCCCACCCCGTGACATCGTTCGGTCCTTTCCAGTCGGCGCGTGGCCGGTCTGGTCAGAACCCCGGCTCTTTGACGCTAATCACCGCGCCGGGCCGGGGCAAATTGTTTTCCCAGCTGACAGATATTGTTTCCCAGCTGACAGAGGGTCAGCCGAGCTGGTCGATCCGGGTCCACACGCCCGGAGGGTTATCGTCACGGGGCAGCCACAGCATCGGCTGCCTGCCCTCGTACCTGAGCTGGAAGCCGGAATCGCCCGGATAGCGATCCCTGCGGTCGGGCCAGACCACCTGGAGGTAGGGCGGCCTGATGTAGCCGTAATACCGGTCCGAGACCGCGAACATGCTGGTCATCCGCCAGCTCGCGTGGACGGGGCGGACGGCGAGCGAGCACGGGCAGATACCGTCGATCTGATCACCGGCGGCGATCATGTCGCCGCTCGCGATGCGATCGGCGATCGAGTTCAAGATGACCGTCATGTGCTCGACGGGCAGGCCGTACATGGCCAGTTCCGGGCCCTGGTTACTGAGCCACAAGCCCACCGTGTACGCCCAGGGCGGCGCGATCTCGTCGCCGAGCACGGCGGAGACCGACCAGCCGACGGCCTGGATGTCATCGGCGACCGCGGTCATGCAGGCCTCCGGGTCGAGGTCCGGTTCCTCATCCAGCGCCGCGCACTCCGCGCACCGGCACCGTTCTTCCGGGGAGTTGGCGCGGCGCCTTCGTGATGGGTTCATGCCCGACACATTACGAGGGGGGTACGACATTTTCGGGGCTCCCCGGGGCCCCGGCGTCCCCCGGGTCCCCGGCCTTCTCGCTGGCGATGCCCAGGTGCCGCTCGATGGCGGTCAGCCGCTCCTCGATCCTGTCCAGCAGGGCGGGAATCGCCGGCTGCCATCGCAGCGTGACCGGCCGCGGGCTGAGGGGCTCCGGCCGCGGGCTGAGGGGCTCCGGCCGCGGGCTGAGGGGCTCCGGCCGCGCAGCATAGGAAAGGTCGTCTTGGTTTTCTGGATGGTCCTCCAGCTCCTGGATGACTCGCGCCCGGAGCTGGTCCAGGTCCGCGCCGAGCCTGCCGAGGACCTTGACGGCCGCGCTGTCGCCCTGGCTCATCAGCCCGAGCAGGAGATGCCCGGTGCCGATGTAGCGATGGCCTAGCTGCAAGGCTTCCCGCAGCGAGAGCTCCAGGCATTTCTTGGCCCGCCGCGTGAACGGGATATGCCCGGACGGCGGCCGTTCGCCCCGGCCGATGAGTGCTTCGACGTCGTGCCGGGCCGCCTCCAGGGTGATGCCGGCCGATGCCAGCGCCCGCGCGGAGGTGCCCTGGTCTTCACGCAGCAGACCGAGCAGCAGGTGCTCGGAGCCGATATAGTCATGGTCGAGGCTCCGCGCCTCTTCCTGGGCCGCGACGATGGCGTACCGCGACTGGTTAGTGAATCGCTCGAACATGGCGATCCTCCCGATTCATGCCGGACCCCCGCGGTTAGACCTTGCCCCTAGTGTGCACCCGATGGGTGCTCAGGACAGCCGGGCGCGGAACGCTGCGGTCTTGACCCGGTTCTGGCACGAGGTGGAGCAGTAGCGGCGGGTGCCATTGCGTGAGGTGTCGACGTAAACCCGGTCGCACCTCGGTGCCGTGCAGACGCCGAGCCGGTCCTGCAGATCACCGCCGAGCACGACCGCCAGGCCTGTGGCGCAGCCTGCCGCCCAGCCGTTCGGCAATGAGTTGTCGGCGGCGTGGAAGTGAAGGTGCCAGGCCTGCCCGTCGTGCCGCTCGAGTTGGGGCCGCGCGCCGGTGCGGATAAGCAGCGCGTTGACCTTCCGGGCCGCCTCGTCCACGGCGCCCGCGCTGACGGCCTCGAAGACGCCGCGCAGTTCGGCCGCCACGAAGCAAAGCTCCGCGGCTTCCTCCCAGGTGGCCTCGCGGCCGCCGGCTGCTCGCAGCACGGCACCGACGGCCGTGGTGCGCTCGTCCCCCTCGATCGGATGATAGCGACGGCCCCGGTCCTCGCCGGCGGTGAGCAGGTTCACCAGTTCTGCGGCCACCCTGATCACCACGTGGTGGTGACTGTTGAAATTCACTTGACCAGTTACACCTCGGCCTTTACGTTGGTGACTAGCAAATGAAGCTTAGCCAGTAACGCAAGAGCGGCCTAGGGTCACCTGCCGGGCCGAGCCGACCAAAGCGAGCCGAGCCATGAGGAGACCACGCGTGCCAGAACCTGACCGCGACACCGCCCGAGACTGGATCGAGCGCTGGGACTGCCAGCAGGAGGAGACCCTGCCAGACCGCGAGGACCGTTTCACCGCGCTGATCGACGCCGTCGAAGAGGGCACCGGGCGGCCGGACCCGCTGGTGCTCGACATCGGCTGCGGTCCAGGCTCCCTCGCCGTCCGGCTGCTCAGCCGGCTGCCGCGCGCCACGGTCATCGGCATCGACGCAGACCCGGTGTCGCTGACGCTGGGCCAGGCGGCCTACTCCGGCGTGCCCGGACTGCGGTTCATCGACCTAGACCTGCGCGTGCCCGGCTGGCCGGCGCGGCTCGGCCTGCCCAGGGCCGCCGACGCCGCGGTGAGCACCACCGCGCTGCACTGGCTGCCCGAGCAGGATCTGCGCGCCGTGTACGCCGAACTCGCCACCGTGCTCCGCCCCGGCGGCCTGCTGCTCGACGGTGACCATTTCCGCCTCGACCCGAAGGAGTCCCCGACCCTGGACCGTCTCGACGTGGCGCTGCGCCAGCGTGAGGACCTGCGGCGATTTCCCGCCGGGCACGGCGAGGGCTGGTCCGGCTGGTGGGAAGCGGCCGCCGCCGACCCGGCCCTGGCCGGGCACGTCGCGGAACGCAATCGCCGTCACGTCGACTCCGGCCACCACGGCACCTCCTCGACTCAGCTCGCTACCCACGTGGAGGCGCTCAAGGCGGCGGGCTTCGCCGAAGTCGGCACGCTCTGGCAACGCGGTGACAACCGGCTGCTGTGCGGCGTCCTGCCCGAACATCGTTCGAGGTAGGTCAGCGCCGCCGGGCGTAGGCAATGTTGATGACCGCGATGGCGGCCCAGATGAGCAGGACCATGACGGCCTGCACGCCGGAGCTGCCGGCCCGCGACACGATCGCCGTGGCGGCGACGCCGAGAGCCATGGACCCGAGGGCGGTAATCGTGGTGGCCACGTTGCGCTGCCCGATGGAGGGCGGTCGCACCGGCGGAGGCCCCATCTGGTAGCCGGGCGGCAGCATCGGCCCCATATAACCCTGATACCCCATATAACCCTGGTACCCGGCCGGGGTCTGGTACCCCTGGTAACCCGGCCCGGCGGCTCCAGGAGGTCCTCCAGAGGCCGCCTGACCCGCCACACCCGGCCCAGCCGCCGGAGGCATCTGCTCTCCCGGTGAGCGGTACACCGGCGCACCTGGAGTGCCCGGCACGCCAGGGGCACCCGGCACCGGTCCGTACTGGGTTCCGAAGGACCCGAGCCGGGCGTCTATCCGCTTGTCGATTTCCGCGCCGATGCGCTCGACCAGGCCTTCGGCCACGGCCTCGTCATAGCCCGAACCCAGATCCTGGTGCGCGGCCACGGAGGCGCGGATCTCCGCCTCGTGATCGCTGCTCATGAGCGCACGCTACAACCTGCCGGGGATCGCCACAAATGACGTTACCTGCGGCGGGCGTAGGAGACGTTGATGACCGCGATCACGATCCAGATCAACATGATCAGGACCGCCGTGCCGCCGCTGAGCTGGCCGGGGGAATCGCCCGGATGAAGCACCACCGCGGTGGCCCCGATGGCCATGCCCATCGAGCCGATGCCCAGCACCACGCCGCCGAAGCCGACCCGGCCAGGCACCGGCTCGCGGCGCGCCCGCGGGCCCCGTGACGGCACCTGATACCCCATCTGGCCGAACAACCGGGCGTCCACCCGCTTGTCGATTTCCTCGCCGATGCGCTCGACCAGGCCTTCGGCCACGGCCGTGTCGTAACCCGGGCCTAGATCCCGGTGCGCCCCCGCCGAGGCCCGGACTTCGTCCTTGATGCTCATGGGGCCAAGCTATCGGCGGGCCGCGTCGAAAACACTGGGGCTAGCACCCGCTTCCCACCTCCGGTTGCCCCCAGCAAGCTGGCACACTGATCTGGCACACTGATGGGGTGTCGCAGTCCCCTGGCCGGACGGGCCCGGACGAGCCGTGCGTCTTGCTCAAGCTGGGCGAGATCGTACTCAAAGGGCGGAACCGGCAGCAGTTCGAGCGCATCCTGCAGGGCAACATCCGCGCCGCGGTCCGGGACCTCGGCGTGCCGGTCGAGCTGCGCCAGCGCGAAGGGGTCATCCTGCTCCGCGTCGCCGACGGCGAGCAGCGCGGTGAGCCCGGCTGGACGAAGGCCGCGGCCGCGATCGCCGAACGGGTCCGGGATGTACCCGGCATCGCCCGGGTCTGCCAGCCGCTCCGGGTGGTCAAGACGCCCGAGGCGGTCACCGCCGCCGCGGTCGCGCTGACCAAGGGCAGGACCGGCACCTTCGCCATCCGGGCGCGGCGCAGGGACAAGCGCTTCGGCCTGACGTCGGCGGAGCTGAGCGTGCTGATCGGCCGGGAGATCCAGGAGGCGCACGGCCTGGGCGTCAACCTGTCCCATCCCGACACCGAGGTTTTCATCGAGGTGGACCAGGACGAAGTGTTCGTGTTCACTGAGGGAGCTCCCGCCGTGGGCGGGTTGCCGGTGGGGATGAGCGGCCGGGGCGTGGTGCTCATGTCGGGCGGCATCGACTCGCCTGTGGCCGCCTACCGGATGATGCGCCGCGGGCTGCGCTGCTTCTTCCTGCATTTCTCCGGCATGCCGCTCACCGGCCCCGAATCGATCTACAAGGCCTACGCGCTGGTCCGCGGGCTTGACCGGTTCCAGGGCGGGTCCCGGCTTTTCGTGGTGCCGTTCGGCCAGGCGCAGCAGGCCCTGGCCTCCTCCGGCGCGGACCGGCTGCTGATCGTGGCGCAGCGGCGGCTGATGCTCAAGACCGGCGAGGCGCTCGCCCGCCGGCTCAGCGCCACCGCGCTGATAACCGGCGATTCACTCGGCCAGGTGAGCAGCCAGACGCTCGCCAACATCAACGCGCTGGACGACGCCGTGCGGCTACCGATCCTGCGCCCGCTGATCGGCTGGGACAAGAGCGAGATCATGGCGGAGGCCCGCCGCATCGGCACCCTGGCCATCTCCGAACTCCCTGACCAGGACTGCTGCACGCTGCTGACCCCGCGCCGGGTGGAAATCCACGCCCGCCTCGACGACCTGCACCGCATCGAAGGCCGCCTCGATGTCGAGGACCTCGCCACCGAACTAGCCAGAAACGCCCGGCAATACCGCCAGTAACACCCTTATCCCGAACGACCGGCCGTTCGTGCCCCAGCCAAGTCCCCGCCCCGGCCAGCACGCCAGTACCATCCGTCCCAGCAGCATTCCCCTCCAGGCCCCCATATGGGCCCGATGGAACATTGGGCCGGTTATAACCGGCCCAATGTTCCATCGGGCCGGCCCGCCT